>WBZV01000119.1_pt1 | contig 53735 bp, 54 predicted proteins | sample 5204221 | NCBI WGS metagenome assembly WBZV01 (sample SAMN12344360, study PRJNA552823) | activated sludge metagenome | biome: Activated sludge suspended growth; feature: Nitrification reactor; material: Wastewater; isolation source: activated sludge from nitrification reactor of wastewater... | reverse complement strand
GACATCGAGGCCTGGCTGCTCCAGACCGTGCTGCCGCGCAAGGCGCCGTGGATCGGCAAGGTCGGCGAGGCCGATCTCAGCGACGCCCTGCGGCCCGCCGCCCCGCGCGCCAAGCCGGCCGGCTGACGCTTTCTCCGCGGCGCTTCATGGGCAACACCCCGGCGCAGATCGCCAAGGCCGCGCTGCGCCGTCTGGTGCTCGACAAGCTCGAACCGACGCCCGACAACTACGCGCGCGCCTATGCGCAGGAATCGGGCGAGAAGGCGCCCGGCGGCGACGACGGCGCGGCGCTGGCCACGCTGATCGGCAAGCTGGTGCGCGGCGTCGAACGCGGCGGCCGGCACTGGACCGCGGCGCGCCGCAAGGACAGCCTGCAGCGCGTGCTGGAAGGCAGCCGCAGCGACGCCAAGCGCCTGCAGCAGCGCTTGACGCAACTGGCCGCGAGCTGGGATTCCGACTCGCCCGACGGCGCGGTCGAGACCGAGCCGGCGCCGCTGGACGAATTGCCGCCGGCCGCGGACGCGCCGGCCCCGGCCGCCATCGAGGTGCCGATCGCGCTGAACCTCGGCGCCGACGAACGCCCCTGGGGCCGCATCGTCGATACGCTGGGCGACACGACGCGCGCGGCGCTGCCGCCGCAGGACGAATCGGCCGAACTGTCGAACGCACTCGCCGCGCTGGTCGAGCGCGTCGGCCGCGAAGGTGCCTCGGCGCCGCTGGCCGACGAGCTGGAAGCGGTGTGCCGCCGCGCCGGCATCGTGCTGCAGCACCGCCATCACCTCGTCGACCAGCTCGGTGCGCTGTGCCAGGAGCTCACCGCCAGCCTCACCGACCTCGCCGAGGACGACAGCTGGGCGCAGGGCCAGTGCGATGCGATGCGCGTCAAGCTCGACGAAGGGCTGACGGCGCGCGGCGTGCGGGCCGTCAGCGAACTGCTGCGCGACACGCGCGAGCGTCAGGGCACGCTGCGCGCCGAGCGCGAGAAGGCGCGCGAGTCGCTCAAGACGCTGATCAACCGCATGCTCGCCGAGCTCGGCGAACTGGGCTCGCAGACCGGCCGCTTCCACGAGAGCGTGGGCCGATATGCCGACGTGATCGAGAAGGCCGATTCGCTGGAGAGCCTGGCCGGCGTGGTGCGCGAGATGGTCGAGGAGACCCGCACCGTGCAGGCGCTGGTGCAGCAGACGCAGACGCGCCTGCAGGACGAGCACGCGCGCGCCAGCGAGCTGAACTCGCGCGTCGTCGAGCTGGAGGGCGAGCTGAAGCGCCTGTCCAGCGAGGTCTCGACCGACCAGCTCACGCAGATCGCCAACCGGCGCGGGCTGCTGCAGGCCTTCGAGGGCGAACGCTCGCGCGTCGAACGCGAGGGCGCGGCGCTGGCCGTGGGCCTGCTCGACATCGACAACTTCAAGCGCCTCAACGACGAACTCGGCCACGCCGCCGGCGACGAGGCGCTGCGCTCGCTCGCCGCGGTGGTGAGCAAGACGCTGCGGCCCACCGACATGGTGGCGCGCTACGGCGGCGAGGAGTTCGTGGTGCTGCTGCCGGTCACGCCGGTGGACGAGGGCCAGCAGATCCTGACGCGGCTGCAGCGCTCGCTCTCGGGCGGCCTGTTCATGCACGAGAACAAGCAGGTCTTCGTGACCTTCTCGGCCGGCGTCACGGCCTACCGCGCCGGCGAGAGCATCGAGGCAGCGCTGGAGCGCGCCGACCAGGCGCTCTACGAGGCCAAGCGCACCGGCAAGAACCGAACCTGCATCGGCTGAGCGATGCGGGCCCGGGTCACTTTGCCCAGGTGTCCTTCAGGCCGGTGATCTTGTTGAACACCGGCTTCGCGGCCGTGTGATCGACGCGGTCGGTGACGAAGTAGCCGTGGCGCTCGAACTGCACACGCACGTCCGCCGCAAGGCCAGCCAGTGACGGCTCGAGGTAGCCGCTCACCACGTGCTTGCTGGCCGGGTTGAGGCTGGCCTTGAAGTCGCGGCCGCCGGCATCGGGCTGCGCCTCGGTGAAGAGCCGGTCGTACAAGCGCAGCTCGGCCGGCACGGCGTCGTGCGCGCCGACCCAGGTGATCGTGCCCTTGACCTTGACGAGATCGGCGCCCGGCGTGCCGCTGCGTGTGTCGGGCACGATGGTGGCGAACACCTCGGTGACCTCGCCGGCTTCGTTCTTCGCGCAGCCCGTGCATTCGACGATCACGCCGTACTTCAGGCGCACCTTGTTGCCGGGGAAGAGGCGGAAGAAGCCCTTGGGCGGCACTTCGGCGAAATCGTCGCGCTCGATCCACAGCGCGGGGCCCAGGCCGAAGCGGCGTTCGCCCAGCTCCGGCCGCTGCGGATGCGCCGGCGCGTGGCACGGCTCGCTGGCTGCCGACCCGAAGACCTCGCTCCAGTTCGTCAGCGTGAGCTTGAGCGGATCGATCACCGCCATCGCGCGTGCCGCCTTGCCTTCCAGGTCGTCGCGCAGTGCGATGTCCAGGCTGGCGTATTCCGTCCAGCCGCCGGCCTTGCTGGTGCCGGCGCGTTCGCACATCAGGCGGATCGCCTCGGGCGTGTAGCCGCGCCGGCGCAGGCCGACGATGGTGGGCATGCGCGGGTCGTCCCAGCCGTCGACGATGCGCTCGTCGACCAGGGCCTTGAGCTTGCGCTTGCTGGTGATGACGTAGGTGACGTTCAACCGCGCGAACTCGTACTGGTGCGGGCGCGGCTGCGCCAGCAGGCCGAGCGTGCACAGCGTGTCGAGCAGCCAGTCGTAGAAGGGCCGCTGATCCTCGAACTCCAGCGTGCAGATGCTGTGCGTGACCTGCTCGAGCGCATCCTCGATCGGGTGCGCGTAGGTGTACATCGGATAGATGCACCAGCGCGTGCCGGTGTTGTGGTGCTCGGCGTGCTTGATGCGGTAGATGGCCGGGTCGCGCAGGTTGATGTTGGGCGAGGCCATGTCGATCTTGGCGCGCAGCACCATCGCGCCGTCGGGGTGCTTGCCGTCGCGCATCTCGCGAAAGCGCGCCAGGTTCTCGGCCGGGCTGCGCTCGCGGAACGGGCTGTTCGTGCCCGGCGTGGCGAAGTCGCCGCGGTTGGCGCGCATCTGCTCGGCGCTCTGCTCGTCGACGTAGGCCAGCCCCGCGCCGATCAGCGCCTCGGCGGCGCGGTACATGAAGTCGAAGTAGTTGCTGGCGTAGTAGAGGTGGGCTACGCCGTTCACCTTCCAGTCGAAGCCCAGCCACTGCACCGCGTCGAGGATGGAGTCGACGTACTCCTGCTCCTCCTTCTCCGGGTTGGTGTCGTCGAAGCGCATGTGGCAGACGCCGCCGTACTCCGCCGCGAGGCCGAAGTTCAGCGTGATGCTCTTGGCGTGGCCGATGTGCAGGTAGCCATTGGGCTCGGGCGGGAAGCGGGTGCGGATGCGCGCCGCGTCGAGCGGCCCGGCGGCGTGGTGGGCCGCGTCGCCGGGCGAGCCGGCGAAGTGCCGCTGCGCGTAGCTGCCCTGCTCGAGGTCGCGCTCGATGATCTGGCGCAGGAAGTTGCTGGCGTGCGTGGCTTTGGGGCTGTCGTCGGCGGGCGCGGAACTCATGCGGCGATTCTATCGACGCGCCCCGCGGCGCCTCCCTCTTGCGGGGGAGCCGGGCGCAACATGTCTTTACCTTGTGCCGTCAACGAAGCCCCCCCGGCCGGCCGTTGTCGACGGCAGGTGCGCAAGGCTTGCGCGCCGCCCAAGGAGAAAGACGCATGAACAAGTCACTGATCGCCGCTGTCGCCACCGCCGCTTCGCTGCTGGCCGCCGGCACCGCACAGGCCAGCGACGTGCACTGGTCGATCGGCATCAACCTGCCGCCCGTGGCCACCGTGATCTCCAGCGCGCCGGTGTATGCACCGGCCCCGATCTACGCGCCGGCCCCCGTCTACGTGCCGCCGCCCCCGCCGGTGGTCTACGCGCCCGCGCCGGTGGTCTATGCGCCGCCGCCGCGCGTGGTCTACCCGGCGCCGGTGGTGGTGAGCCGTCCGGTGCCCATCGTCTACGGCCCGCCGCAGTACCGTGGCTATTACGGCCACGACCACGGCTGGGGCGACCGTGACCACGACGGCATCCCGAACCGCTACGACCGCTACGACAACCGCCGCGACCGTCACGAGTACCGCGACTACCGCGACGAGCGCAAGTACCGGCACTGAAGCCGGCACCGAAGCCGGCACGCGCGCCGCGTTCATCCCCCCGACGGGCGATGCGCGAGCGGCGCGGCTCTCCTAGATTGAGCGCAGGGCAGGCCGACTGCCCGAGCACGAAGGAGAGCCGCATGAAGCACTACGAGTCCTACGTGAGCGAGTCCCAGGCCCGCCGCCGGCGCCAGCTGGCGCTGGGCTTGGTCGGCGCGGTGATGCTGGCCACGCTGGCCATGGCCGCGTTGGCGGCGCTGGGCCCCACGGCGCTGGCCTGAGCGCCACGCCCTCACATCGGTTTGAAGCGATGCGCGTAGAGCCGGCTGACCGTCAGCCGATCGGCGTGGCCGCGCAGCGTCAGCGTCACCTTGCCGGCGTCGTCGCGCAGCGCCGTGGCGACGGCGTCGCAGCGCACCACGGTGCCGCGATGCACCTGCCAGAAGCGCTCCGGGTCGAGCTGCGGCAGCAACTCGCGCAGCGAGGTGCGGATCAGGTGCTCGCGCTCGGCGGTGATGACGCGCACGTACTTGTCGGCCGCCTCGAAATAGATCACTTCATTGACCGGCACCAGGTGCACGGCCGCGCCCTGGCCGGCCTGGATCACCGTCAGCCGCGGCGACGCGTTCGCCGGCGCCCCCAGGCCGGGCGCGCCGAGCAGGGCGCGCAACTGCGCCAGCGTGGCCTCGGCATTGACCTCGGCATCGGCGGACGGCGCTGAGGCGCGCCGGCGCAGCGCCTCGCGCAGGCGCGCGACCGTCTGTGCCAGCCGCTCGGGCTGCACCGGCTTGAGCACGTAGTCGACCGCGGCGCGCTCGAAGGCCTGCAGCGCGTACTGGTCGTAGGCCGTCACGAACACCAGCAGCGGCGGCGTCTCGCCCTGCGGCCACTCCTCGCCGATCGCCTCGGCCGCTTCCAGCCCGCTCAGGCCGGGCATGCGGATGTCGAGGAAGGCGATGTCGGGCCGCTGCGCCAGCGCCATCTCCACCGCGGCGGCGCCGTGCGGTGCGATGCCGCTGATCTGCAGCTCGGGCCACAGGCGCGCGAGTTCGGCGCGCAGATGCTCGGCGAGCAGGGCTTCGTCTTCGGCGATCAGGGCGGTGGTCATAGCGGCAGCCTCACGGTGGCGAGCGTGCCGCCTTCGGCATCGCCGGCGGCTTCCAGGGTGAGCGAGGCGCGCTCGCCGTACAGCGTGGCGAGGCGCTCGCGCACCTGCTGCAGGCCGAAGCGCGTGCCCTCGCCGGCCGGGGCCGCGAGGCCGACGCCGGTGTCGCGCACGCGCAGCACCAGCATGTCGCCATCGCGCCCCGCGCCGATCTCGATGCGTCCGCCGGCCACCGCCGGTTCCAGGCCGTGGCGGATGGCGTTTTCCACCAGCGGCTGCAGCAGCAGCGGCGGCACGGGCGCCGTGGCGAGTGCGTCGGGCAGGTCGAGCCGCGTCTGCAGCCGCGCACCCATGCGCACCTGCATCAGCGCGAGGTAGTCGGCCAGGCGCGAGAACTCGGCGCCCAGCGCATGCCGGCCGACCCGCGAGGCCGACAGCGTGGCGCGCAGGAAGGCAATCAGCTGGTCGAGCATGGCCTGCGCGCGCGGCGGGTCGAGCGCGATCAGCACGCGCAGGTTGGCCAGGGTGTTGAAGAGCATGTGCGGCTCGAGCTGCGATTCGAGCAGCTTCAACTGCGCCTCGGCGGCCTGGCGCCGCGCCTGCTGCGCCTGCGCCTCGATGGCGGCCATGCGGCCGCGCGTGTAGAAGATCCAGGTGGCGATGGCGCCGGGCACCATCGACATCAGCAGCACCGTCAGCACGCGCTGCGCGCTGCCGCCGTAGACGCTGAGTTCCTCCCGGCCGGTGAGGCCGTTGCCGATGGCGTGGCCGAACGCGAAGCCGAGGAAGGTGCCGACCACCACCACCGCCGACATCCAGGCCCAGCCCGGCCATTCGGCATCGGCGCCGGCCCGGTGGCGGTGCACCCAGCGCGCGGCGAGCAGCCGGCCGCCGTCGATGAACAGCCAGCAGCCGAAGGTGACGGGCAGCGCATAGGCCATCGAGACGCCGATCTGCTGCGGCGCTGCCAGCGAGAAGACCAGGGCGATGGCGGTGCCGATCAGCATCACCCGCAGGCCGCGGGCGAGGAAGCCGCGCCGTGGCGGCGTGGGAAGAAAGGGCGCGGGGCTGTCCATGGGCGGGCATTGTGCGGCGGCACGGCGCCGCGCCGCCGTCGTGCCGCGACGCAATGCTGCCGGACGGCGCGAGATGCCGCGCCGGCGGCGCGAACGGTGGGCGCCGCTCAGCCGGCCGCCAGAAGCGCGCGGATCTGCTCCACGCGGGCGCGGTTGGCGCCGAAGTCGCGCCGGCGCAGGCGCGAGGCCGAGCGCACCTGGATCACGCCGGCGCGCGGGTCGAACCAGAACTCGCAGTCGTCGACCCGGCGCAGCCAGCCGCTGACGAACAGCACGTGCAGGTAGCCGGGGTCGCTGCGTGCCACCTTGGCGCCCGGCAGGCCCTCGGCGATGCGGCGCAGGCGCTCCAGGGTCTGCGGGCCGCCGCCGGTCACCGGCAAGGGCTCGATCTGGGCATAGGCGCGCTGCGGGTGATCCGGGTAGAGCCTGGCCTGGCTGCTGACGCTGCTGGGCGTCATGGCGGGCGGCTTGAGGCGCCCGTCGCGCGTGCCGAGGTCACGCGGCATCGGCCCGGCGAACAGGCCGAACTGCGCGCCCAGCGCAACCAGCAAGGCGAGCAGCAGGAGGACGAGGAGGGCGGTCTGGAACACGCGATGATTGTGCCGTCGAGCGAACGTGCGGCCACGCGAGCATGGGGCCATCCCCGCCCGATATAGTGCGCGCTCTGCCACCTCCGGCCGCCCCAAGCCCATGCATCGAACGCCGATCGTCGTGTTGTTCGCCGCCCTGCTGGGCGCCTGCGCCACCGTCGCACCGCCGCGGGCGCCGCAGCCTGCGCCACCGCGCCCAGCCGCGGTGGCGGTCTCGCTGCCGACGCCACAGCCGTCCGTGCCGGCGTCTGCGCCCGCCGCTGCAGCGCCGGGCGGGCCCTACGGGTCGGCGGTCATGGCGCGCTTCCCGGATCCGGCCGTGCGCTACGCCACCCCGGCCTTCACCAGCAATGCCGAACTGCAGGCGCAGCTGCGCGAGCTCGTTCGCGAGGCCAAGGCCGCCGGCAGCCGCGCGCAGCTGCTGGTGGCGGGCGTCTCGCAGACCGGGCAGCCGATCGAGGCGCTGCTGCTGTCGCGCCAGGCCGATCTCGAGCCGGCCGCCCTGCGCGCCTCGGGCCGTACCACCGTGCTGCTCATCGGCCAGCAGCATGGCGACGAACCGGCCGGCGCCGAGGCCTTGCTCGCGCTGGCGCATTCGCTGGCGCAGGGCAGCCTGGCGCCGCGCCTGGACGGGCTCAACGTGATCGTGCTGCCGCGTGCCAACCCCGACGGCGCGCAGGCTGGCCGGCGCGCCACCGCCAGCGGCATCGACCTCAACCGCGACCACGTGCTGCTGCGCACGCCCGAGGCGCAGGCCATCGCCGGGCTGATGCGCGACTACGCGCCGGCCGTCGTCGTCGATGCGCACGAATACCCGGCCGTTGCGCCCTACCTCGACAAGTTCGGCGGTGTGGCGCGTGCCGATGCGCTGCTGCAGTATGCGATGGCGCCCAACGTGCACGAGTTCGTCAGCCGCGCGGCCGAGGAGTGGTTCCGCCGGCCGCTGCTCGAGCGCCTGCAGCGCGAAGGCCTGACGAGCGACTGGTACCACACGCTCGCCACGGCGCCCGACGATCGGCGCGTGGCGATGGGCGCGCCGCGCCCCGACCTGGGCCGCAATGCCGCCGGGCTGCGCCACGCGGTGAGCCTGCTGGTGGAGACGCGCGGCAGCGAGCTCGGCCGCACGCACTTCGCGCGCCGCGTGCACACCCAGGTGGTGGCGATGGAAAGCGTGCTGGCCAGCGCCGCGGCGCGCGCCGACGATCTCGCCAAGCTGCGCCGCTTCGTCGAGACCGAGACGGTGGCCCAGGCCTGCAGCGGCGAGACGGTCGTCGAGGCGGCGAGCACGCCGAGCGAATACCTGCTCAAGCTGATCGATCCGGCCAGCGGCGCCGACATGCCGGTCAACGTGGCCTGGGATTCGGCGCTGCAGCTGCAGACCCTGCGCGCCCGCGCCCGGCCCTGCGGCTACTGGCTGGCGGCCGGCGAGCGCGACGCCGCGCTGCGCCTGCGCGGCCTGGGGCTCACCGTGCAGCGCATCGAGGAGCAGGGCGTGGTGCGCGGCGAGAGCTACCGCGAGACCTCGCGCGCGGCCGTGGCCGACAGCCCCGGCGCGCTGCAGCCGCAGGTGGAAACCGTGCCGGCGCTGCTCGACGTGGCGCCGGGCAGCTGGTATGTGCCGCTCGACCAGCCGCTGGCCGGCCTGGCCATCGCCGCGCTGGAGCCCGATACGCCCGTCAGCTACGTCACGCAGGGCGTGATAGCCGGTGGCGTGCACGCGGTGTCGCGCGTGCTGGCGCGGCCGGGCTTCCGCCTCGGCACGCTGCCCTGATCGGGCGAGAAGCCGTCAGCGCCGCCGCGAGCCGCCGCCCAGGATGCCGCCCAGCACGCCGCGGATGATCTCGCGGCCCACCGCCGAGCCGACGCTGCGCATCGCCGACTTGGCGGCCGCCTCGGCCAGGCCCTCGCGCTTGCCGCCGCGCGGGCCGGTGGAGCCGAAGATCACGTCCTTCAGGCCGTCGAACATGCCGCCGCCGGAGGCCTGCGTGGGCGCCGGCGCCTGGCCGGGCAGCGGCTTGGTGCCCTTGACGGCGGCATCCGCCTCGTCGGCCATGCTGCGCGCGTTGTCGGCGCTCTGGGCGGCGCGGCCCTTGAGCTTCTCGTAGGCCGATTCGCGGTCGACCGCCTTCTCGTACACGCCCGCCACCAGCGAGCCGGCGATCAGCGCCTTGCGCTGCTCGGGCGTGATCGGGCCGATCTGGCTGCCCGGCGGGATCACGAACACGCGCTCGGTGACGCTGGGGCGGCCCTTCTCGTCGAGGAAGCTGATCAGCGCCTCGCCCACCGCGAGTTCGCCGATGGCGGTCTCGATGTCCAGCTTGGGGTTGGCGCGCATGGTGGTGGCCGCCGCCTTCACCGCCTTCTGGTCGCGCGGCGTGAAGGCACGCAGCGCGTGCTGCACGCGGTTGCCGAGCTGGGCCAGCACGGTGTCGGGGATGTCCAGCGGGTTCTGCGTCACGAAGTACACGCCCACGCCCTTGGAGCGCACCAGGCGCACCACCAGCTCGATGCGCTGGATCAACGCCGCCGGCGCGTCCTTGAAGAGCAGGTGCGCCTCGTCGAAGAAGAACACCAGCTTGGGCTTGTCGAGGTCGCCCACCTCGGGCAACTGCTCGAACAGCTCGGAGAGCATCCACAGCAGGAAGGTGGCGTAGAGCTGCGGCGCGTTCATCAGCTTGTCCGCCGTCAGGATGTTGACCACGCCCATGCCGCGCTCGGCCTGCATGAAATCCTGGATGTCGAGCATGGGCTCGCCGAAGAACTTGTCGCCGCCCTGTTCCTCGATCTGCAGCAGGCCGCGCTGGATGGCGCCCACGCTGGCCGCGCTGACGTTGCCGTACTCGGTCTGGAACTCGCTCGCGTTGTCGGCCACGTACTGCAGCATGGCGCGCAGGTCCTTCAAGTCGAGCAGCGCCAGGCCGTGGTCGTCGGCGATCTTGAACACCAGGGTCAGCACGCCCTGCTGCGTCTCGTTGAGCGCCAGCATGCGCGAGAGCAGCAGCGGGCCCATGTCGGACACGGTGGCGCGCACCGGGTGGCCCTGCTCGCCGAAGACGTCCCACAGCGTGGCCGGGCAGACCAGCGGCTGCGGCTCGGGCAGGCCGCGTTCCTTGATGATGGCCGCCAGCTTGGGCGAGAGCGAGCCCTTCTGGGTGATGCCGGTCAGGTCACCCTTGACGTCGGCCATGAACACCGGCACGCCCATCTTCGAGAAGTTCTCGGCCAGCGTCTGCAGCGTGATGGTCTTGCCGGTGCCGGTGGCGCCGGTGATCAGGCCGTGGCGATTCGCCAGCGCCGGCAGCAGGTGGCATTCGACGTCGCCGTGCTTGGCAACCAGGATCGGATCGGGCATCGCTTGCCTCCTGAAAGGGCGGGGGCCGTGGGGGGGAACGTAAAATCGCAGTCTAGCCAACTACAGAGGGCGGCCACCGATCGAAGTGGCGCCAACGCAGAGGAACTTATGGCCGGTCATTCCAAGTGGGCCAACATCCAGCACCGCAAGGGTCGCCAGGACGAGAAGCGCGGCAAGATCTGGACACGCATCATCCGCGAGATCATGGTCGCGGCGCGCCAGGGCGGCGGTGACGCGGCGATGAACCCCAGGCTGCGGCTGGCCATCGACAAGGCCAAGGCCGCCAACATGCCGGCCGACACCATCAAGAAGAACGTCGACAAGGCCACCGGCAACCTCGAGGGCGTGAGCTACGAGGAGATCCGCTACGAGGGCTACGGCATCGGCGGCGCGGCCATCATCGTCGACTGTATGACCGACAACCGCGTGCGCACCGTGGCCGAGGTGCGCCACGCCTTCAGCAAGTACGGCGGCAACCTCGGCACCGAAGGCTCGGTGGCCTTCCAGTTCAAGCACTGCGGCCAATTCGTGTTCGCGCCGGGCACCAGCGAAGACAAGGTGATGGAGCTCGCGCTCGAAGCCGGCGCGGAAGACGTGGTGACGGGCGAAGACGGCTCCATCGAGGTGCTGTGCGCGCCGGCCGATTTCGAGGCGGTGAAGAACGCGCTCGAAGCCGGCGGCCTCAAGCCCGAGATCGCCGAGGTGACGATGCGCGCCGAGAACACGATCGAGCTTTCCGGCGAAGACGCGCAGCGCATGCAGAAGCTGCTCGACGTCATCGAGGATCTCGACGACGTGCAGGACGTCTATCACAACGCCGAGCTGGAAGGCTGAACCGGATGAAGGTCCTCGTGATCGGCAACGGCGGGCGCGAACACGCGCTGGCCTGGAAGCTGGTTCAGTCGGCGCGGGTGCAGACGGTCTACGTTGCGCCGGGCAACGGCGGCACGGCGCTCGACAAGCGCCTGCACAACCTCGCCATCACCGACCCCGCGGCGCTGGCCGATTTCGCGCTGGCCGAGAAGATCGCGCTCACGGTGGTGGGCCCCGAGGCACCGCTGGCCGCCGGCGTGGTCGACACCTTCCGCGCGCGCGGCCTGCGCATCTTCGGGCCGACCAAGGCCGCGGCGCAGCTGGAGAGCTCCAAGGCCTTCGCCAAGGAGTTCATGAAGCGCCACGGCATCCCGACCGCGGGCTACGAGACCTTCTCGGATCCGGCCGCGGCGCATGCCTACGTCACGGCCAAGGGCGCGCCCATCGTCATCAAGGCCGACGGCCTGGCGGCGGGCAAGGGCGTGGTGGTCGCGACGACGCTCGATGAAGCGCACCAGGCGATAGCCTGGATGCTCGCCGGCGACGACAACAAGCTCGGCGTGCAGCACAACCAGGGCGGCGCACGCGTGGTGATCGAGGATTTCCTCGAAGGCGAGGAGGCCAGCTTCATCGTCGTGGCCGACGGCCGCAACGTCGTGCCGCTGGCCACCAGCCAGGACCACAAGCGCCTGCTGGATCACGACCAGGGCCCCAACACCGGCGGCATGGGCGCCTACTCGCCGGCGCCGGTGGTCACGCCCAACGTGCATGCGCGCGTGATGCACGAGATCATCCTGCCCACGCTGGCCGGCATGGCGGCCGACGGCATGCCCTTCACCGGCTTCCTCTACGCCGGCCTGATGATCGACGCGCAGGGCCAGCCGCGCACGGTGGAGTTCAACTGCCGCATGGGCGACCCGGAGACGCAGCCCATCATGATGCGGCTGAAGAGCGACCTGTTCGAGCTGCTGATGCACGCCACCGGCGCCACGCTCGACAAGGTCGAGCTCGAGTGGGATCGCCGCACCGCGCTGGGCGTGGTGATGGCCGCGCACGGCTACCCGCTCACGCCGCGCAAGGGCGATGTCATCACGGGCATCCCGGCCGAGGCCGACGACGCCATCGTCTTCCACGCCGGCAGCACGCTGGCCGACGGGCAATTGCGCGTCAGCGGCGGCCGCGTGCTGTGCGTGACGGCGCTGGGCGATTCGGTCAAGCAGGCGCAGGCGCGCGCCTACGAGATGCTGCGCCCGATCCGCTTCGACGGCGCGCAATACCGCAGTGACATCGGTCATCGCGCCATCAAGCGCTGATATGGCCCCCCCCCGGAGCGCCTTCGGCACTCCCCCCCAGGGGGGCGCCGCCGGCGGACCGGCAGAGCCGGATCCGCGGCGGCCGCTTGAACTCGTCGAACGACCTGTTCAGCTGCGCGGCAGCGCGCTGGCGCGCGGCCTGCTGCGCGCGGCCGGCTGGCGCGTGGTGTTCGACGGCCTGCCGGCGGCGCAGGGCGTGGCGATCGTCTACCCGCACACCTCGAACTGGGATTTCGTCGTCGGCATCCTCGCCAAGTGGAGCATCGGCATCCCGGTCACCTTCTGGGGCAAGGACAGCCTGTTTCGTGTGCCGCTGTTCGGCCCCTGGCTGCGCTGGCTGGGCGGCGTGCCGGTGGACCGCAAGAATGCCAGCGGCATCGTCGGCCAGATGGCCGATGCGCTCACGCAGGCGCGCGCCGACGGGCGCTTCCTGTGGCTCGCGCTCGCACCCGAGGGCACGCGCAGCCACGGCGAAGGCTGGCGCAGCGGCTTCTACCACGTGACCACCGCGGCGCAGGTGCCGCTCGCCCTGGTGTTCCTCGACTACGCGCGCCGCGAAGTCGGTTTCCGGCGCTTCCTGCAACTCAGCGGCGATCCCGCCGCCGACATGGCCGCGATCGCGCAAGGCTTCGGCGCGTTCCAGGGCCGCCGGCCGCAGCTCGCCGCGCCGATCCGCTTCAAGTCATGACCGATCTTGATATCACCAAGGTGCGCGAATACCTGCTCGCACTGCAGGATCGCATCGTCACCACCCTGCAGGCCGAAGACCGCAAGGCCTTCGTCAGCGACGGCTGGACGCGCCCGGCCGGTGGCGCTCTCGAAGGCGACGGCCTCTCGCGTCTGGTGGAAGAAGGCAATCTGCTCGAGCGCGGCGGCTGCAACTTCAGCCACGTCAAGGGCAAGGCCATGCCGCCCTCGGCCACCGCGCACCGGCCCGAGCTGGCCGGCGCGCCCTTCGAGGCGCTGGGCGTCTCGCTGGTGTTCCACCCGCGCAACCCCTACGTGCCGACGGTGCACATGAACGTGCGCATGTTCGCCGCCAAGCCAGAGGGCCGCGAGCCGGTGGCCTGGTTCGGCGGCGGCATGGACCTCACGCCGTACTACGGGCAGGAGGAAGACGCGGCGCACTTCCACCGCGTCTGCCGCGACGCGCTCGCGCCCTTCGGCGAGGACAAGTACCCGCGCTTCAAGCGCTGGTGCGACGACTATTTCTTCCTCAAGCACCGCAACGAGCCGCGCGGCATCGGCGGGGTGTTCTTCGACGACTTCGCCGAGCTCGGCTTCGAGCGCAGCTTCGCCATGATCCGCGCCGTCGGCGACGCCTTCCTCGAGGCCTACCTGCCGATCGTGAAACGCCGCCGCGACACGCCTTACGGCGAGCGCGAGCGCGACTTCCAGGCCTACCGGCGCGGGCGCTACGTCGAGTTCAACCTCGTGTTCGACCGCGGCACGCTGTTCGGCCTGCAGTCGGGCGGGCGCACCGAGAGCATCCTGATGTCCATGCCGCCGCTGGTGAAGTGGCGCTACGACTGGCATCCGGCCGAGGGCACGCCCGAGGCCAGGCTCTACAGCGATTTCCTGCGCCCGCGCGACTGGGCGGATTGGACGGCGTCTTGACGACCCGCCCTCGTCGCATCGGCCTGTTCGGCGGCACCTTCGACCCGCCGCACAAGGCCCACGTCGCGCTGGCCTCGCTCGCGCTGGCCGAACTGGCGCTCGACGAGTTGCGCTGGATCCCGACCGGCCAGCCCTGGCAGAAGGCGCGCCGGATCACGCCCGCCGCGCAGCGCGAGGCGATGGTGCGGCTGGCGATCGTTGGCGAGCCGCGCTTCATGATCGAGCGCTGCGAACTCAAGCGCCAGGGCCCGAGCTTCACGCTCGACACCGTGCGCGAGTTGCGCGCAACAAAGCCGGGCGCCGAGTGGTTCCTCATCATCGGGCAGGACCAATACGCCAACCTGCACACCTGGCGTGACTGGCGCGAACTGCTCGCGCTGGTCACGCTGGCGGTGGCCAACCGGCCCGGCGTCGCCGCCCAGCCGCACCCGGACGTGCAGGCCGCCGCGCAGCACGTCGTGCCGCTGCCCATGCTGGACATCGCCTCGACCGACATCCGCGAGCGCGTCGCGGCGGGGCAGGACATCAGCGCGCTGGTGCCGGCCGGCGTCGCGCGATATATTGAAGCGAACCACCTTTACCGCTGAAGCGGTCGCAACGAGGAGCAAACCCTGGACATCCGCAAGCTGCAACGCGCCATCGTCGACGGTCTCGAAGACGTGAAGGCCCAGAACATCGTCGTCTTCAATACCGAGGCACTCTCGCCGCTCTTCGAGCGCGTGATCATCGCCTCCGGCACGAGCAACCGGCAGACCAAGGCGCTGGCCTCGAGCGTGCGCGATGCGGTGAAAGGCAGGGGCTTCGCGCTGCCGCGCACCGAGGGCGAGGACAACGGCGAGTGGATCATCGTCGACTGCGGCGCGGCGGTGGTGCACGTGATGCAGCCGGCCATCCGCGATTACTACCGCCTCGAGGAGATCTGGGGCGGCAAGCCGGTCAAGCTCAAGACCGACACGGCGCCGGTGAAGCTGGTGAAGGCCTCGGAAGAAGCGGCGCCGGCGAAGAAGACGGTGGCGAAGAAGGCTGCTCCTGCGAAGAAGGCGCCGGCGTCGAAGAAGGCCGCACCGGCCAGGAAGACACCCGCGCCGGCGAAGAAAGCCGCTCCCGCGAAGAAGGCGGCGCCGGCGAAGAAGCCCGCAGCGGCGAAGAAGGCGGCGCCGGCGAAGAGGGCCCCCGCTCCCGCGAAGAAGGCCCCGGCCAAGAAGGCCGCCGCTCGCAAGTGATCCGTCGGCCATGAGGCTGGTGCTCGCCGCCGTCGGCCAGCGCCAGCCGGCCTGGGCCGACGCCGCCTACGAGGACTTCGCCAAGCGCTTCCCGCCCGAGATGCGGCTGGAGCTGAAGGCGGTGAAGGCCGAGCCGCGCGGCTCCAAGACTGCCGAGCAGTTGATGGCCGCCGAGGCTGTGCGCCTCGAAGCCGCGGCGCCCAAGGGCGCGCGCCGCGTCGTGCTCGACGAGCGCGGCGAGCGCATCAGCACCACGCAGCTCGCGCAGCGTCTGCAGGCCTGGCAGCGCGACGGCCGCGACGTGGTGATCTTCATCGGCGGGCCCGACGGCCTGCACCCCGATCTCAAGAGCCGCGCCGACGATGCGCTGCGCCTGTCCGACCTCACGCTGCCGCACGCCTTCGTGCGCGTGCTGCTGGCCGAGGCGCTGTACCGCGCTTGGACGGTGACCGTGAACCACCCCTACCACCGCGAATGACGGCGCATGAAGCACGACTGGATCTACCTCGCTTCGCAGAGCCCGCGCCGACGCCAGCTGCTCGAGCAGATCGGCGTGCGTCACGAGCTGCTGCTGCCGCAGGCGCACGAGGATGCCGAGGCGCTCGAAGCGGAAGTCGAAGGCGAGCTGCCGGCCGATTACTGCGAACGTGTCACGCGCGCCAAGCTGCAGGCGGCGCGTGCGCGCCTCGCCGCGCTCAAGCGCGAAAGCGCGCCCATCCTCTGCTCCGACACCACCGTGGCGCTGGGCCGGCAGATCCTCGGCAAGCCGCGTGACGCGGCGCATGCGATCGAAACGCTGGGCGCGCTGTCGGGCCGCACGCACCGCGTCATCACCGCGGTGGCTGTCGCATCGGGCCGGCGCGAGTGGCTGGCGGTGAACGTCTCGCGCGTGCACTTCGCGGCCATCCCCGCCGCCGAGATCGAGCGCTACGTGGCCGGCGGCGAGCCCTTCGGCAAGGCCGGCGCCTATGCCATCCAGAGCGGCATCGCGGCCTGGATCAGCCGCATCGACGGAAGCTACTCCGGTATCATGGGTTTGCCTCTCTACGAGACGGCCCAACTCCTTCGCCGCGCCGGCGTGAACTGCTGAGCGCCACCAAGCTTCCATGCAGGACATCCTGATCAACTGGGCACCGCAGGAAACGCGCGTGGCCATCGTCGAGAACGGCGCGGTGCAGGAGCTGCACATCGAGCGCGCGCTCGAGCGCGGGCTGGTCGGCAACATCTACATGGGCCGCGTGGCGCGCGTGCTGCCGGGCATGCAGTCGGCCTTCGTCGACATCGGCCTGGAGCGCGCCGCCTTCCTGCACGTGGCCGACGTGCATGCCGCCGGCGCGCCGGCGCGCGGCGAGAACGCGCAGCAGGTGCCCATCGAGCGCCTGGTGTTCGAGGGCCAGACCCTGATGGTGCAGGTGATCAAGGATGCGATCGGCACCAAGGGCGCGCGCCTGTCGACGCAGATCAGCATCGCCGGGCGGCTGCTGGTGTTCCTGCCGCAGGACGACCACATCGGCATCTCGCAGAAGATCGGCTCGCCCGAGCTGCGCGAGCAGCTGCGCGCGCGCATGATCCGCCTGGCCGCGCTGCCCGACGGCGGCGCCACCGGCGGCTTCATCCTGCGCACCAACGCGGAGGACGCCAGCGACGATGAGCTCGCCGACGACATCGCCTACCTGCGCAAGACCTGGGCCGCGGTGCGCGAGCGCGGCTTTGCCTCGCCGCCGGGCACGCTGCTGTACCAGGATCTGAGCCTGGTCGAGCGCGTGCTGCGCGACCTGGCGCACGACGCCACCGGCGCGATCCGCATCGACTCGAAGATGCAGTTCGACATCCTCAAGGCCTTCGGCGCGGAGTACACGCCGGGCTCGGTGGCCAAGCTCGAGCACTACAAGGGCGAGCGGCCGATCTTCGACCTCTTCAACATCGATGCCGAGGTGGCCAAGGCGCTGGCGCGGCGCGTCGATCTCAAGAGCGGTGGCTACCTGATCATCGACCAGACCGAGGCGCTGACGACCATCGACGTCAACACCGGCGGCTTCGTCGGCGCGCGCAACTTCGACGACACCATCTTCAAGACCAACCTCGAGGCGGCGCTGGCGATCGCGCGCCAGCTGCGCCTGCGCAACCTCGGCGGCATCATCATCATCGACTTCATCGACATGGGCCGCGACGAGCACCAGAGCGCGGTGCTCGCCGAGCTGCGCAAGCAGCTCCTGCGCGACCGCACCAAGGTGACGGTGAGCGGCTTCACCCAGCTCGGCCTGGTGGAGATGACGCGCAAGCGCACGCGCGAGAGCCTCGCGCACATGCTGTGCGAACCCTGCCCGACCTGCGAAGGCAAGGGCCAGGTGAAGACGGCGCGCAGCGTCTGCTACGACATCCTGCGCGAGATCCTGCGCGAGGCGCGCCAGTTCAACCCCAAGGAATTCCGCGTCATCGCCAGCGCCGCGGTGGTGGAGATGCTGCTCGACGAAGAGAGCCAGCACCTGGCCGGCCTGTCGGAGTTCATCGGCAAGCCGATCTCGCTGTCGTCCGAGGCGACGATGAGCCCGGAGCAGTACGACATTGTCCTAATGTGACTGTTCGCGGGGTCTCACCCCGTTCCAGTCGCCACACGCAAACGCCGCCCGTCACGTGCCGGCCACGAACTCGCTTGGCGAAAGGGCTCGCCCGCGCATTCCGGCGTGGCGCAGCAGCAGCTTGTCGCCGGTGACCAGCAGCAGATCGGATTTCGCCGCCAGCAGCTCCCACAGCAGTTGGTCGCCGGGGTCGGGCGCGGGCGTGGTCGCGACGGGCGCCAGGACGATCGCGTGCTGGGCGATGTCGGTCAGCAGCGTCTCGACTTCGGCCACCGTCAGCCCGTGCAGCTTTCGCAGGCCGGGGCGCACGAGCACCGTGCGGTACTCGCCCAGCAGAGCCTGGGATACGACAAAGGGAAACGCTGCGGCCAGCATGCCATCCAGGATGCGGGCCACGGGAGACGCGGCGTTGCCGGTCAGCAAGCCGGCCACCACCACGTTGGTGTCGACGATGGCGGCGCGCCGGCTCACGACTTCTTGCGCCGGACTGCCCGCACCTGGTCTTGGGCGACCGCCATCGCCTGATCGTCGCTGAGCTTGCTGTGGGCGCGCGCTCGTCGAACGAGGCCGCGTGCGTCCTCGCGCGACTTGATGCCATAGAAGTCCAGGCTTTCGTCGATCAGTTGCCCAATGGTCTTGTCGCGTTGTGCAGACGCCTCCTTGAGCGCGCGGTAGCGGGCCTCGGACAAGGTGATGGTCAGGCGGCTCATGGCAGTCTCACATTGGTGCATTAACACCAATATGATATCGCAGCAGGGCGCGGCTTGCCGGAGAAGTCGAGCGAGCGTGTCCCATCGGCCATTCCTCCGACCGTATCCGTTGGATGTTCAGTCTCGCGAGGGCGGTCTCAAGCGGGCGCATGGGTGTGGCGCGGCTGGTGCGCGCCCTCACGAAGCCTTGGTAGATCGCTGCAGATAAAGCGACAATTGCCGCCTTCCATGCATCAATCCTTGGCCTCTCTGCCTTTCCCCGAGTACCGCGGCCGCGTGCTCGGCTTGCTGCTGTGTCCCGAAGAGTTGCTGCACGGCGGGGAGGTCGCGTCGCGCGGGGCTGCTGGTCGGCACCATCACGCGCGAACTCGCCGGGCATCAGCCTTGACGCGATCCAGCCGGACGCAGCACTCGCGGGCAAGCTCCTGGCCGCGACACAGCGCAACATCGCTGATGCGCAGTTGGCTGCGCTGAGCGCCGAGAGCTGAGCGAGGTCATCGTGAACATCCGTCCCATCCACACCGAGGCCGACTACGAGGCTGCGCTCGGCGACATCGCGGTCTTGATGGAATCCGACCCTGCGCCGGGCACGCCGAAGGGCGATCGCCTGGACATCCTGGCCACGCTGGTGCAAGCCTATGAGTCCCGGCACTTTCCCATCGATGCGCCCGATCCGGTGGAGGCGATCAAGTTCCGGATGGAGCAGAGCGGTCTGACGGTGAAGGATCTCGAGCCGATCATCGGCCGCCCCAACCGGGTCTACGAAGTGCTGAGCCGCAAGCGCCCGCTGACACTGGCCATGATCCGCCGCCTGCACAGGAGCCTCGGAATCCCGGCGGAGGTGCTCATCGCCGAGAGTGCGAATGCTTGAGCGCCGAATCGTTTGACGAGAAGTACGACATCGCGCTGATGTAGCGCGCCAACCCCCTGCGCATGTTCTCCATCGTCATCCCCACCTGGAACAACCTCGCCCATCTGCAGCTGGTGCTGCGCAGCATCCGCGAGCATTCGCGCGAGGCGCACCAGATCATCGTGCACGTCAACGACGGGCGCGACGGCACGCGCGAGTGGGTACGCGCGCAGGGCATAGCGCACACCGCCTCCGACGACAACATCGGCATCTGCTACGCGATGAACGAGGCGGCGATGCTGGCGCGGCACGAGCACCTCGTCTACATGAACGACGACATGTACTGCCTGCCGGGCTGGGACACGGCGCTGCTGCGGCGCGCCGCGGCGATGCCGTCGGATCTGTACCTGCTCTCGGGCACCATGGTCGAGCCGCGCGACAGCGGCAACCCCTGCGTGGTGGTCGGCCCCTACGGCGACGGCGTGGACAACTTCCGCGAGGCCGATCTGCTGCGCGACGCACCGAGGCTCGTGCGCGCCGACTGGTACGGCGCCACCTGGCCGCCCACGCTGGTGGCGCGGCGCTGGTGGTTCCGCGTCGGCGGCTACAGCACCGAGCTGAGCCCGGGCATGAGCAGCGACAACGACTTCGCGATGAAGCTCTGGCACGCCGGCTGCCGGCACTTCATCGGCGTGGGCGATTCGCTGGTCTACCACTTCCAGCAGAAGTCCACCGGCAAGGTGGTGAAGAACGACGGCCGCCGCCAGTTCCTCGACAAATGGGGCCTGACGCAGTCCAGCTTCGACCGCTTCTACCTGCGTCGCGGCCAGCCGCTGGCGGCCGATCGCCTGCCGGAGCCGGAAGACAGCCCGGCGCTGCGCCGCGCGCTCTTCAAGAGCCGGCTGCGCAAGCGCTTCGGCTGAACGCTCAGCCGCGTTCCTTGGTGACCAGCCGCTTGAGCGCGAAGAAGGGCGCCAGCAGCCAGGGCGCCGCCGCGTAGGTCAGCAAGCGCAGGCGCAGCGCAAGCGGCTGCTCGCCGGCGCGCAGTGCGATGCCCAGTTTCTCGAAGGCGCTGCCGGCGCCGAACAGCGCCGCGATGAAGCGCTCGCGCGCCAGCGTGCGTTCGAGCTGGGGGCCGATCTCGGCGTAGCGGTCCATCAGCCGCGCATCCTTCAACATCTGCTCAGCCTCGACCAGTGCATGGCGGTTGTTCTTCAGCAGCCGCTCGATCACGTCGCTCGCGTGCAGCTTGCGTCGCCGCCGCGAGATGCCGCCGCGGCGGTATTGCACCAGCGGTTCGCGCAGCGTGATCGCGCCGCCGCTGCCGAGGGCGCGGAATACCATCACCAGGTCTTCGGCCACGATGCCGGGCGGCAGCGGGCCGAAGCGCTCGAACAGGCGTTTCGTCCACGCCTGCGCGGCGCCGACCACGTGAGGCGGCTGCGCCGCCCACTGTGCGAGCGAGGTGTAGGTGCCGAGGTCGCTGGGCACGATCTCGCCATGCACTCGTCCTTCGGCATCGAGGTCGGCCAGCGCGCTGGCGATCAGGTCGGGCCGGCGCTCGTGGGCCAGCCAGGCCTCGACGACACGCTCGACGCGCTGCGGCAAGGAGACGTCGTCGCCCGCGGCCACCACCAGCAGCTCGCCCTGCGCGCGCTGCGCCAGCAGGCTCAGGTGCGCGCCGATGCCGAGGTTGTGTTCGTTGCGGTTGAGCACGAGGCGGTGCGGGCCCGCGTAGCCCGCGGCGGCTGCGCACAGCGCCTCCCACGTGCCGTCGCCCGAGGCGTCGTCGGAGGCGAGGATCTCCAGCGGCTGGTAGGTCTGGGCCAGGGCGCCGCGCAGCGCATCGCCGACGGTGTCGGCCTGGCGGTAGGCGATCAGCAGGATGGAGACGAGCGGGCGCGAGGCGATGTCGGCCTGGGACGCCGTCGCCGTGTCTGCGCTCACGACGGCCGGCGCGCCACGAAGGTCACCAGCGCCGGGTTGTCGTCGCTGCGCAGCAGCTCGACGTCGAATCCGGCGGCCCGGCAGCGCTCGACCACGTCGCTCCCGAACTCGTGGAACACCAGCATGTCGTTGCGGCCGTCGCCTGCCGCGCCGTGGTGGCTCGGCGGCAGCAGGTGCACCAGCTCGCCGTTGCGCAGCACGGCACGCGCGCGCGTGGCACGGTCCCACACGACGGGGATCGAGAAGACGTAGGCCGCACCGGGCTTGAGCACGCGCCGCACCTCGCGGAAGGCGGCGTCGACGTCGGGCACGTGCTCCATCGTGTCGGAGGTGATCGCGATGTCGAAGCTCGCGTCGGGATAGGACAGGCGGGTCAGGTCCTCGGAGGGCACCGAAGGGTCGCTGCTGCCGTATTCGGAGTAGCGCAGCCCGGCGCAGCGCGACAGGTACTTGTGCAGGTTGGCCGCCGAGTTGATCTCCGCGATCGCCACGCGCCGGCAGCGGCGGTCGGCGGTGGCGGCCCGCAGCGACCGCGCCTGCATGCCGGTCACGCGATTGATCTCGGCGACCACGGCCTGGGCGAGCTGGCTGCCGCGCCGCGTCGCGCCGCAGCGTGCGCAGCGGCTGCCTTCACGGTCGTCCATCCAGGCGGCCCACTGCGGCGTCAGCTCCCACTGCGCGATCAGTTCGGGCCACAGCACCTGGCGCGGCAGCGGCCGGCCGGGGAAGCCGCAGGCGCCGCAGGGGTGCCCGCCCTGCCAGCGGCTGCCGAGAATTTCGCGGGCGCGTCGGCCGGCGCGGCGCAATCGGTGCAGGAGCTTGCTCATCGTGCAGGCAACGAGCTCAGGGGCGCGACTGCAGATCGCCGAGCAGCAGATCCTTCAGGCCGCGGCGGAAGGCGCGGGCGTTGGCGGTCATCGCGTAGCGCTTGTCGAGCGCGTCGCGCAGCGCCGCGGGCAGGCGCAGGCCGCTGCCCTGACGGATGCCGATGAAGTAGAGATCCTTGGTGATGTGGTTCACCCAGGCGGCATGGTCGGACAGCCAGCCCGGCAGGTTCACCGCCTCGGCCAGATCGCGTGCGCGCAGGTTGCGGTAGTAGTCCCACTTGGCCGCGCTGGTGAACGGCGAGGCATCGGGGTTGGTGCGCGAGGTGCCGTGCTCCTTGCGCCCGGTCGTCGCGCAGCTGATCAGCACGAGGCCGTCAGGGCGCGCCATGCGCAGCATGTTGGCCACCGTCTCGCGCCAGTAGGGGTTGTGCTCCAGGCACTCGGCCGAGATCACGGTGTCGAAATGGCCGGTCGGGAATTCGACCAGCTGGCCCTGGCAGGCCAGATCCACACCGGGGCCGAGCTGCAGGTCGACGCCGGTGTAGTCGCAGGCGGAGAACAGCTCGCGCACCGAGCCGTTGATGTCGAGCGAGCCCACTTCGAGCACGCGCACGCCCTGGAAGGCGGCGGGAAAATGCTCGCGGACGGTGGCGAAGAATTCGGCCTGCGCGGGGTGTGCCATGCGTTGCGTCGGGGTGATCGGGAATCGCGGCGCTGCCGGGGGCCGGCGCGGCTGCCGCTACGATTCTCCCATGCCCGAACCACGCAGCGTCCTCGTCATCGTGACCCAGCAGATCGGCGACGTGCTGCTGACCACCCCGCTGATCCAGGCCGCGCGCGAGCGCTGGCCGCAAGCGCGCGTCGACGTGCTGGGCTTCGCGGGCACGCTGATGCCCTTGCGCGGCAATCCGGCGATCGACGAGCTGATCGAGGTGACGCGCGAACGCGGCTGGCGCCCTCGCTGGGCGCTGCTGAAACGGCTGTGGCGCCGCTACGACCTCGCGTTGGTCACGCAGTCCGGTGATCGTGCGCAGATCTACGGCTGGGTGGCGGCGCGCGAGCGCAGCAGCCTGGTGCCGCCGGCGGGCTCGGGGCGGGCGTGGAAGCTCGCCATCACGAGGCATCCGCTGGTCGGCGCGCGTGATCGCCACGCCGTGCTAGAGAAACTGATGCTGCTCGCGCCCTGGGTGGCGCTGGACACGTTGAGCGTCTCGCTGACGCCGCCGCCGCGCGCGCCGCTGCCCGCCGAGTTCGCGGGCCTGCGCCGCTCGCCGAGCGTGGTCGTGCACGTGCCGTCGATGTGGCGCTACAAGCAGTGGCCTGTCGATCATTACCGCGTGGTGATCGAGGCGCTGTTGCGCGAGGGCGTGCAGGTCTGGCTCACCGGCGCCGGGAACGACAACGATCGCGGCCTGACGCGCGGCCTGCTCGAACTCGGCGCCGCGCCCGATCTGGTCGACGTGGTGGGCCGGCTGGATTTCGGCCAGCTCAGCGAACTGCTCGCCGGCGCGGACGCCTACCTCGGCCCCGACACCTCGATCACCCATCTCGCCGCGGCGGTGGGCACGCCCAGCGTGACGCTGTTCGGCCCGACGCCGCCGACCGAATGGGGCCCCTGGCCGCGCGAGCATGCCGCGGCCTCGCCGTGGCTGCGCCGCGGGCCCGAGCCGGCGCGTATTCAGCGCAGCGGCACGGCGCGCGCGCCCATCGTGCTGATGCAGGGGCCTTCGCGCGCGGACAGGGACTGCATGCCCTGCGGCAAGGCCGGCTGCGACGACCACCGCGACAGCCGCAGCGAATGCCTGGAGCGCCTCGCGCCCGACGCGGTGCTCGCCGAACTGCGTGCGCTGCTGGCGCGTTCGAGCAGCGAGGCCTGAACGGGCCTCAACGCGCCAGGCAGGCGGCGATGCACTCGGCCAGACCGTCGAGGTGCGGCGCCACCGCGGGGTCGTAGGTCAGCGCGGCGCGCGGGTCGGCCAGGTGCAGGCGGCCTTCGCGCCAGCGCTGCAGCGCCGTGTCGATGGCGGCATCCAGGCTGCCCGGCTGCGTGGGGTCGAAGGCGAGTGCGCCGTCGCCGCGCATCACCTCGGCGCAGCCGACGCCCTGCGAAGCGACCAGCACCGGCGTGCCGCAGCACACCGATTCGACGCCGACCAGGCCGAAGGGCTCATAACGCGAGACCACCAGCGTCGCATCGACGGCGCGGTAGACGTCTTCGATGTCGGTGCGGTAGCCGAGGTAGCGCAGGTTCGGCGCCTGCACGTCCGGCGGCCGGCCGGCGACGACCAGCAGGGCCGGCCGGTCACCGTGGCCGAGCGCCTTGACGGCGAGGTCCAGGCCCTTGCGGGCGTGGCCGGTGGAGGCGAGCAGGAATACGGCGCGGTCGGCCGGCAGCTCGAAGCGCGCGCGCAGTTCGGCGCGCCGCACAGCGTCCACCGGCGAAAAGCGCAGCGTGTCCACCGGCGGGTAGAGCACGCGGATCTTGCCGGCGGCGATGGCGTGATGCTCCACCGCCTGCTGCGCCAGCAGCCGCGAGTGCGCGACGACGATGCGCGAGCGCTGCAGGTGGGCGTGTTCGAGCGCCGTCTTCCAGCCGTCGGAGCGGCGCGGCGCCAAGCCCATCGCGGCAAGATGCGCCGGGTGGTTGCTGCCGCTGATCGCGATATCGGCCGCCGCCGTCTGGTTCAGCGCGATGAGCGGGAACCAGCCGTGGCGCTTCTTCAGCGCGCGCAGCCGGCGGTCGAACCAGAGGTCGCGCAGCTTGCCGGGCACGCCGAACATCGACACGGCCGTAGCGTCGACCCAGCCGGCCTCCTCGATGCCGCGATCGATGGTCTTGGCGATCACCGTCGGCCGCACGCCGCGCTCGTGCAGGCCGCGCACCAGCGTCAGCAGGTAGCGCTCGATGCCGCCCGAATGGCGCAGGCCGTGGTTGGAGAAGATCCAGGGCAAGGCGCCGGCACCAGCGCGCGGCGCGTTCATCCCTTGGCCGGCTTCGGCACTCGCCCGAGCAGGTAGAACTCCGGATTCGGCTGCATCGAGACGAGGTTGGCCATGCGGTTGGACAGGCCGAACAGCGCAGTGATGGCGCCGATGTCCCAGATGTCCTCGTCGCCGAAGCCGTGCGCCTCGAGCGCGTCGAAATCGCTCTCGCCGACCTCGGCCGAGCGCAGGCAGACCTTCATCGCGAAGTCGAGCATGGCGCGCTGGCGCGGCGTGATGTCGGCCTTGCGGTGGTTCACCGCCACCTGGTCGGCCAGCATCGGCTTCTTCTCGTAGATGCGCAGGATGGCGCCGTGCGCCACCACGCAGTACAGGCACTGGTTGGCGCCGCTGGTGGCCACGACGATCATCTCCTTCTCGCCCTTGCTGAGGCCGGAAGGGCGCAGCATCAGCGCGTCGTGGTAGGCGAAGAAGGCGCGGAACTCGTCGGGGCGGTGCGCCAGCGCGAGGAACACGTTAGGCACGAAGCCGGATTTCTCCTGCACTTCGAGGATGCGCTGCTTCACGTCGTCGGGCAGCGTGTCGATGGCGGGCACGGGGTAGCGCGAAATGGCTTGGCTCATGCGGGGCTCCTGAACTGAAGGGCGTGCAGCCGGGCGTAGAGGCCGCCGGCGGCGAGCAGTGCGGCATGCGTGCCCTGCTCGACGACGCGGCCGCCGTCGAGCGCGACGATGCGGTCGGCGCGTTCGATGGTGGAGAGGCGGTGCGCGATCACGATGCTGGTGCGGCCCTGCATCAGCCGCTCGAGCGCATCCTGCACCAGGCGCTCGGATTCGGAGTCGAGCGCCGAGGTGGCCTCGTCGAGGATGAGGATGGGCGCGTCCTTGTAGATCGCCCGTGCGATCGCCAGGCGCTGGAGCTGCCCGCCCGAGAGCCGGCTGCCGTTGTGGCCGATCTCGGTGTCGATGCCCTGCGGCAGCGTGTCGACATGCTCGAGCAGGTTGGCGCCGGCCAGCGCGGCGCGCACGCGCTCGCGGTCGAGCGCCTGGCCGAGCGCGACGTTGGCGGCGATGCTGTCGTTGAACAGCACCACGTCCTGGCTCACCAGCGCGAACTGGCGGCGCAGCGCATGCACGTCCCAGTCGGCCAGCGCGATGCCGTCCAGGCGCAGCGTGCCGGCGGTGGGCTCGATGAAGCGCGGCAGCAGGTTGATGAGCGTGGTCTTGCCGGCGCCCGAGGGGCCGACCAGCGCGACCGTCTCGCCCGGGTGCAGCGCCATGCTGACGCCGTCCAGCGCCGGGCTGGCCGCCTCGGGGTAGTGCAGGCCGACCTGCTGCAGCTCCAGCTCGCCGCGGCAGCGCGCCGGCGCGTGGCCGCCGCCCTGCTCGGCGGGCGTCTCGTCGACCAGCCGCACGCCGCGCTCCAGTGCGGCCAGGCCGCGCGTGATCGGGCCGGCGACTTCCGACAGGTGCTTGATCGGCGTCACCAGCTGCAGCATCGCCATCACGAAGGCGACGAAGCCGCCCACCGAGCCGCCGCTCTGGCCGCTCTGCCACAGCGCGACGACGATCACCGCCGAGAGCGCGAGCGCCGCCATCATCTGCGTCAGCGGCGTCATGGTCGAGGCCGCGACGGTGGCCTTGATCGCCAGGCGGCGCAGCCGCTCGCTGAGCGTGGCGAAGCGCGCCGCCTCGCTGGCCTGCGCCGAATGCAGGCGCACGATGCGCCAGGCCAGCACGTTCTCCTCGACAATGTAGGCGAGCTCGTCGGTGGCGTTCTGGCTCTCCACCGTGAGCCGGTGCAGCCGCCGGCTCAGCTTGCGCATCAGCCAGGCCACCGGCGGGAACAGCACGGCGACGAACAGCGTGAGCTTCCAGTTCAGCCACAGCAGGTAGCTGAGCAGGGCGAGCAGGGTCAGCGAATCGCGCAGCGTGGACAGCAGCGAGTGCATCAGCAGCGAGGCGCCGGTCTGCACTTCGTAGGTCACGGTGTTGATCAGGCTGCTGGCCGACTTGTGCGTGAACAGTGCCGGCTGCGCGTCGAGCAGGCGGCCGAACATCGCGCGGCGCAGCTCGACCATGCCGCGGTTGGCCGCCCACGACAGGCCGTACTGCGAGACGAATCCCGCCAGCCCGCGCAGCCCGAACAGGCCGACGATGATGAGCGGGATCTGCCACAGCGGCAGCGCGCGCTGCTGGAAGCCGGCGTCCAGCAGGTGCTGCATGAAGGAGGGAATCAGCGGCTCGGTGGCGGCGCCGATCAGCGCTCCCAGGCCCGCGAGCACCAGTCCGCGTCGGCTGTTCCTGAAGTAGGGCGCGATGCGCTTGATGCGCTGCGCGAGCGTCTCGGAGGCCTCGGGCATGGGCCGCGATTATGCGCCGGGCTCCCGGGCAGCCCTGCCTACAATCCGCGCTGCACCGCGCCGCCGCTGCATGACCACCCCCCGACTCTCCGTCACCCTCATCACCAAGAACGAGGCCCACAACATCGAGGACTGCCTGCGCTCGGTGCAGGGCCTCGCCGACGAGATCGTCGTGCTCGACTCGGGTAGCACCGATGGCACGGTGGAGATCGCGCAGCGCCTCGGCGCCAAGGTGACGGTCAGCACCGACTGGCCCGGCTTCGGCATCCAGAAGGGCCGCGCGCTGGCGCTGGCCAGCGGCGACTGGGTGCTGAGCCTGGACGCCGACGAGCGCGTCAGCGAGGCGCTCGCCACCGAGATCCGCCGTGTCGTCGGGCTGTCGCAGCTCGATACAACCGGCCAGGGCGTTGCGGCAGGCGCGGGCGGCGGAGGTGCGACACTTGCGGGTTACGAGCTCTCGCGCCTGTCGAGCTTCTGCGGCCAGTGGATGCGCCACGGCGACTGGTACCCCGACCGGGTGCTGCGCCTCGTGCGCCGCGGCCGCGCCCGCTTCACCGAGGATCTGGTCCACGAGCGTCTGGTGGTCGATGGTCCGGTGGGGCGGCTCGCGGGCGACCTGCTGCACCACGCGATGACGAGCCTGGCCGACGCTCTCGACAAGATGAACCGCTACACCAGCGGCCGCGCGCTCGACCGCGTGCGCGCCGGCAAGCGTGGCAGTCTGGCCGGTGCGCTGGGCCACGGCCTGTGGGCCTTCCTGCGCAGCTACCTCGTCAAGCGCGGCTTCCTCGACGGCCGGCTGGGCTTCGTGCTGGCCGTCTACATCGCCGAAGGCACTTACTACCGTTACCTGAAGATGGCCCTGGCCCCTGCGGCCGCGGCCGAGCAGTGAACTCACGCGCAATCGCCGACTCTGTTCCATCCATGCTGACAAGAAGAAACCTGATCGCCGCCGGCCTGGCCGGCACGAGCCTGGGCGCGTTCGCGCAGTTCCGCGTCGAGATCTCCGGCGTCGGCGCCACCCAGGTGCCCATCGCCATCCCGCGCTTCCGCGACGAAGACAAGGCGGCGCAGCAGATCTCCGCCATCGTGCGCGCCGACCTCGAGCGCAGCGGCTTCTTCCGCCCGGTCGAGGTCAACGGTGCGGCGCTCGACGAGACCGCCAGGCCGGCGATGAGCGAATGGCGCGCGCGCAGCGTCGATGCGCTCGCCGCCGGTTCGGTGCAGCGCCTGGCCGATGGCCGCGTCGACGTGCGCTTCAAGCTCTGGGACGTGGTCAAGGGCAGCGAGCTCGGCGGGCAGGCGAGCGCCGTCGACCCGGCCGACCTGCGCCTCGCGGCGCACCGCATCGCCGACTACATCTACGAGAAGCTCACCGGCGACAAGGGCGTGTTCTCCACCCGCATCGCCTACGTGACGCGCGGCGGCGGCCGCTACACGCTGCGCGTGGCCGACTCCGACGGTGAAGGCGGCCAGGTGGCGCTGAACAGCCCCGAGCCCATCATCTCGCCGGCCTGGAGCCCCGACGGCCGCGAGCTCGCCTACGTCTCCTTCGAGAGCCAGAAGGCGGTGATCTACGCGCAGGACGTGATGACCGGCAAGCGCCGGCCGATCGCCAACTTCCGCGGCTCGAACAGCGCGCCGGCCTGGTCGCCCGACGGCGGCACGATCGCCGCGACGCTCTCGCGCGAGGGCGGCTCGCAGCTCTTCCTGATGGACCGCAACGGCGGCAATGTGCGGCGCCTGACCAGCAGTTCGGCGATCGACACCGAGCCCTGCTTCTCGGCCGACGGCCGCACCATCTACTTCGTCAGCGACCGCGGCGGCGGCCCGCAGGTCTATCGCGTGGCGACCGGCGGCGGTGGCGTCGAGCGCGTCACCTTCGCCGGCAGCTACAACATCAGCCCGGCCATCAGCGCCGACGGCCGCACGCTCGCCTACGTCACGCGCCAGGGCAACAGCTTCAAGCTGCAGACGCTGGATCTGTCCACGCCCGGCTCGCAACCGGCCTCGTTGACCGACACCAGCGACGACGAGAGCCCGAGCTTCGCCCCCAACGGCAAGCTGATCATCTACGCGACGCGCGCCGGCGGGCGCGACGTGCTGATGACCACCACGCTGGACGGCCGCATCAAGGCGCGGCTCGTCTCCACCACCGCCGACGTGCGCGAGCCCACCTGGGGCCCGTACGGCCGCTGACGCGGCATCCTCCATTCAACGACCGACAAGGAGACCTCATGAACACGACGTCGAAGACCCATCTGCCCAAGATCGCCCTGGCCGCCTTCGCGGCCGCCGTGCTGGCCGGCTGCTCCAGCGTGCCGCTGGACGAGAACAAGGGCGGCGCACCGGTCGAGTCGCGCAACACCACCGGCTCCGGTGCCGGCGGCGCCAGCAGCGGCACGGCGCAGAGCAAGGTCACGCCGGTCGACCTGTCCAAGACCGACAACGCCGCGCTGTCCAAGCTGCCGCGCGTGGTGTTCTTCGACTTCGACAGCTACGTCGTCAAGGACGAGTTCCGCTCGACCATCGAAGGCAATGCCAAGCTGCTCTCGGCCGACCGCAAGAAGAAAGTCACCATCGAAGGCCACACCGACGAGCGCGGCGGCCGCGAGTACAACCTGGCGCTGGGCCAGAAGCGCGCCGAGGCGGTGCAGAAGTCGCTCGCGCTGCTGGGCGCCGGCAACGACCAGATGGAAGCGGTGAGCTTCGGCAAGGAGCGCCCGGCGGTGCAGGGCAGCGACGAGGCGGCCTGGGCCAAGAACCGCCGCGCCGAGCTGGTCTACCGCTGATCGGGGTGACGCCGATGTCGGCCCTTTCGCGAACCTTCACGGCGCTCGGCCTCGCCGGTCTGCTCGTGCTGCCGGCGCAGGCCGGCATCTTCGACGACGACGAGGCGCGCCGCGCCATCCTCGACCTGCGCCAGAAGCTCGAAGCCAGCAACGAGGCCAACCGCGCCAAGCAGGCCGAGCTGAACGTGCAGATGGCCGACCAGCTCTCGCAGCTCAAGCGCAGCCTGCTCGACCTGAACAACCAGCTCGAGAGCGTGCGTGCCGAGCTGGCGCGCATGCGCGGCCAGGACGAGCAGCTCGCGCGCGACGTGGCCGAGCTGCAGCGCCGCAGCAAGGATGCGCAGTCGGGCATCGACGAGCGCATCCGCAAGCTCGAGCCGGTCGGCGTCACGCTCGACGACAAGCAGTTCCTCGCCGACCCGGAAGAGAAGCGCCAGTACGACGAAGCCTTCGCGCTGATCCGCAAGGGCGACTTCGGCGCCGCCTCGGCCGGCCTGTCGGGCTTCCTCAAGCGCTATCCGCTGAGCGGCTACGCCGACTCGGCCACCTTCTGGCTCGGCAATGCGCAGTACGGCCAACGCCAGTACAAGGAGGCGATCGCCTCGTTCCGCACGCTGCTGGCCGGCAACCCGGCGCACCCGAAGGCACCGGAGGCCATGCTCGCCATCGCCAACTGCCAGATCGAGCTGAAGGAGAGCAAGGCGGCGCGCAAGACCATCGGTGATCTGGTGCAGGCCTACCCGAAGTCCGAAGCCGCGCAGGCCGGCCGCGAGCGCCTCGCCTCGCTGAAGTAGCCTGCCGGCCGCGAGCCCGGGCAGCGCGGGAGCGCTGCTTAAAATCGCGGCATGCAGGACATCGACATCGCGGCGCTCAGCCGCAGCGTGCTGTGGGCCGCGTTCGCGCTGGCCGTGGTCTTCGGCGCGATCGCGCAGCGCACCCACTTCTGCACCATGGGTGCGGTCTCCGACATCATGACCATGGGCGACTGGTCGCGCATGCGCATGTGGGTGGCCGCCATGGGCGTGGCGATGATCGGCTTCAACGCCATGGTGGCGCTCGGCTGGGTGCAGGCCGCCAACACCGTCTACGGCGGGCCGCGCTTCATCTGGCTCTCCGCGCTGAGCGGCGGCGCGCTGTTCGGCTTCGGCATGGTGCTGGCCTCGGGCTGCGGCAGCAAGACGCTGGTGCGCATCGGCGGCGGCAACCTCAAGTCGCTGGTGGTGTTCCTGGTGCTGGGCATCGCCGCCTTTGCGACCCTGCGCGGGCTGACGGCGGTGCTGCGCGTCGCCACGGTGGATGCCGTCGCGCTCGAGTTTCCCGGCGGCCAGGATCTGCCCTCGCTGCTGGCGGCGTCCACCGGCGTGGCCAAGGGCACGCTGGCCGCGCTGATCGGCATCGGCCTGGGCGGCGCGCTGCTCGCCTGGGCGCTGTTGCGCAGCGAGGGCCGCAGTGCCGACAACCTGCTCGGCGGTCTCGGCATCGGCGCGGTCATCGCGGCGCTGTGGTGGGTGTCGGGCCGGCTCGGCCATCTCGCCGAACACCCGGAGACGCTGCAGGAGGCCTTCCTCGCCACCAATTCGCAGCGCATGGAGTCGCTCAGCTTCGTCGCGCCGGTGGCCTACACGATCGACTGGCTGATCTTCTTCAGCGACAAGAGCAAGGTGCTGACCATCGGCATCGTCAGCTGCGCCGGCGTGGTGCTCGGCTCGGCGCTCTACGCGCTGGCCACGCGCAGCTTCCGCTGGGAGGGCTTCCGCGATGCGCGCGACACCGCCCAGCACCTGATCGGCGCGGCGCTGATGGGCGTGGGCGGCGTCACGGCCTTGGGCTGCACCATCGGCCAGGGGCTGTCGGGCCTGTCGACGCTGAGCCTGACCAGCTTCGTGGCGGTGGCCGCCATCATCGCCGGCGCGGTGGCGGGGTTGAAGTACCAGTTCTGGCTCGTCGAGCGCTCGGCATGAGCGGCGTGATCGCGCCGCCTGCTGCCGCAGTCGACGCGGCCGACCTCGAGCGCCGTTTCGGCGGCCTGCGCCGCCTCTACGGCGATGCGGCCTACGCGCGCATCCGCGCCGCGCGCGTCGCGGTGATCGGCGTGGGCGGCGTGGGCTCGTGGGCGGCCGAGGTACTGGCGCGCAGCGGCGTCGCCGAACTGACGCTGGTCGACCTCGACCACGTGGCCGAGTCCAACATCAACCGCCAGGTGCAGGCGCTCGGCGCGACGCTGGGCATGGCCAAGGTGCGCGCGCTCGCGCAGCGCTTCGCCGACATCCACCCGGGCTGCCGCGTGCACGAGGTCGAGGAGTTCGCGAGCGCGGAGAACTGGCCGGCGCTGCTGCCGCGGCCGGTCGACGTCGTGATCGACGCTTGCGACCAGTTGCGCGCCAAGCTGGCGATGGCCGCGTGGTCGCTGGCCACGCGTTCGCCGCTCGTGGTGGTGGGCGCGGCCGGCGGCAAGCGCCGCGCGCAGGCGGTGGAAGTGGCCGACCTCGCCGAGGCCACGCACGACCCGCTGCTCGCATCGCTGCGCCAGCGCCTGCGCCAGCAGCATGGCGCGGCGCGCAAGGGCGCGATCGGAGTGCGCTGCGTGTTCTCGCGCGAGCCGGTGGCGATGCCCAAGGGCGACGAGACCTGCGACGTGGAAGCAAACCTCAACTGCCACGGCTACGGCTCGACGGTGAGCGTGACCGCAACGTTCGGCATGGTGGCCGCGCAAGTTGCGCTAGAATGCGCGGCTGTCGGGAGCTGAGGACTCGCAAGGCACCGCTATAATGGCGGGCTTTCCTGGGGAAAAGCGGGTCGTTAGCTCAGTCGGTAGAGCAGCGGACTTTTAATCCGTTGGTCGCAGGTTCGAATCCTGCACGACCCACCACCGGCAACGAATTCGGGCTCTTAGCTCAGTTGGTAGAGCAGCGGACTCTTAATCCGTTGGTCGTAGGTTCGAATCCTACAGGGCCCACCAAAATTCTTGGTTAGAAAACAAGGACTTAGCGCGAGCTAAGTCCTTTTTTCTTGGATGCATCGGACGGCTGCTGCGGGCGGTTGTGACGGATTTGTGCCGTAGTTCGGCGCACGCTCCCTGACGGCATACGTAGCGTGCTGTGCTTGCCCTCTCGCACGCATCGCATCGGGCCAACTCGTCCGGCAACGGTGCTGCAGTCGCGCCGCGAGGCTGGCCAACGCGTCCGCACTGTCCTGAGAAGTGTTCTTATCAGGACGTCATTTCGCGAAGGTATATCTGGCCTTCCGCGCGCCAGCATTCGCAGTGGGGCAGCATGGCGCTTAGCACCGCAGCGCCGCACGCAGCTGCGGATGCTCCAACCGCGCCATCGCAACCTCTTGAAGTCGGGCGAGGCAACAAGCCGGAAGTACTTGCCTATTGCGCGCCGGTCAAGCGTCCGATGGCGGCCGCCGCAAGAGCGCCAGACTGGTAGCCAACAGCAGCAGCGTGGCGCCACAAGCACGGTCGATCCGTAGGCGAGTCGACGCCGCGTCGAAGAACCGCGTGGCGCGCTCGCCTGCCACGGCGTAAGCGGCCATCGTGACCAGGTCCAGCGAGCCGAAGATCAGCGCCAGTACGGTGTATTGCGCGGCCTGAGGCTGTGCAGGATCGATGAACTGGGGCAGCAGTGCCGCGAAAAACAGATAGGCCTTGGGATTGGTCACGGCGACCAGAAAGCTACGCAGGAAGAGGGCGGAGGACGTTGGCCTGATGTCGAGCGCTGTAGCGGCTTGCACCGGCGACAGGGCGGTGCTTTTCTGCAGCAGCCGCACACCGAGGTAGGCCAAGTAAGCCACACCCACCCACTTGACGACGGCAAACGCCGATGCCGATGCTGTCAGCAGCGTACTCAACCCCGCCGTCGCGGCGGCCATCAGCAAAAGGTCCGAGACCACAGCACCTGCCATTCCGGGCAGCGCCGCCCGCAAGCCAAAACGCGAGCCGTTGCTGAGCGCGAGCAGGGTGGTCGGGCCCGGTGTGGCGACGCACAGCAGCGCGACACCGGCGAAAGCGAGCAGGGCGGCCGACGACACGGTCAGTCTCCGGACACGAAGTGGATCTGCGTGACACGGCCTTCCCAGAACGGCAGGGTCCGGCCAGCAGCGGCGCGTGCGATGACGAAGCGCTGGGGTAGCATCATGCCTTCCACCGCCTCGTAGTCGTCGCGTGATGCGTGCTCGCCCGACCCGTGATACGACGTGCGCAAGTCACCATCTTCCTCGGCGTCGAAACTCAGCAGGCGTCCGTCGCCGCCGAAGGTGGCGACCATGGACGCACTGTCGTCGCCCAGGGTCACGATAGCCCGCGCGCGGTTGGCGTCCATCACCTCCCAGCGCACGGCACCACCGGGTAACAACGCCATCGGGTAGAGCGGGCTTTCCAGCAACCAGCGCCGCAGCGAGATGCGGTTCAACGTGGGTGAGGCGGGTTCATCGACCACGGTGATGGCTGACAGCAGCTTGGCCTTCATCTCCATCTGCCCACCGGCGTAGGCGTCGTAGGCGCGCGCGGTCAGTGCTGGCACCCTAGGCAGCAGCGGCGTGGTCGCGGCGAACACCAGCGCCGGGGTGTGGACCGCGATCGTCTGCTCGGCGCGAGTGGGTGTGAAGGATTCGCTCCGGGGACGCCTGAATCGGCCCTCCATCTCGAGTTCCACGTGGCTTGCGTGCGGCGGCGGTGCGCCGCGGAACGTGAAAGCGAAGTAACGCTGCACGGGTGCGGGAAGGGCCGCAAGCGCCGTCGCCGACGCGGCGGTCGGTGCCGCTTGTCGTGCCTCCGCGACGACCCGCTCACGATGTGCGGCAATGTCGGCTTCGGTGCGCGATGCCAGCCACGCCAGCAGCGCGCCGCCCGTGACGGCAAGTGCCGCCGCGACGATGGCGCTGCGGACAAGGATGTTTCGGGTCTGCATGGTCGGCTCCTGTGCTGTGCACACGGGAGCCACTGTGCGGCGCGTCTCGATCAGGCGCCTTAACAAATGATCAGGGTGCGTCCGGCCTGCGCCTCAGGCGCGACAGCGAGACATCGGTCAGGCCGAGGTACGTGGCCAGATGCACAAGGGGCACCCGCTCTGCCAACGCCGGGAATCGCTGGCAAAAGGCCTCGTAGCGGCGACGGCCGTCCAGCGCGAGCAAGTCGTGCTCGCGCTGCAATTTGCCGGTGAGCAGGCGCTCCAGCAGTTCGCGCTGCAATGGCGGCCAGACACCGTGGCGCTGCAGCGCGTCACGGAACAGGGCCTCGTCACACCGCCAGACTCGCGAGGCTTCGATGCACGTGATGCCAAACAAGGAAGGCGCGTTCCACATGGCCGGCGTGATCGGGCAGACCAATGCGCCTTCGGCAAAGAAGTTCTTGTTGAACTCGCGGCCGTCACGGCGAACGAAGTGCATGCGAACCAGCCCGCGCTCGATCAGAAGTGCCCAGCGCCAGCGATCGCCCTGAGTCAGCAGCGGCGCTCCGCGCACCAGGTCGATGGAACTGAACATCGGTTCCAGGTCGGCAACTGGCGCAGTACTCACATCGGGTACCACTGACTTCAACGATCGGTGCAGCAGGGCAGCGTCCATGAGCGGATTGTCGGTGCCCAGTGCGGCTCAGAGCAGTCGCTGCTTCTCAGGGCCTTTGGCCTTTGCGGGACAGTCAAGCGTGGGAATCTAGTGCCCGCCGCGCCACCAGCGCCACGACCATCAAGTCAATCAGTTTCGTCACTCTCAGCGTCCAGCGCGGCTGGCCGGGAAGCGGCAGCATCTTCAGCGCCATAGACGCGTGAGTCAGATCGCAACAGGCAGCCTGTGGTACGGGTAGAACTCCGTGTCACGGGTCCAGCCCTTCTTGGCGTAGAGCGCCTGTCCAAACACGTTGTCATGCGTCACGTTCAAGGAGATCCGTACCGCGCCTTGCGCCCACGCGTAGCGTTCGACTGCATCCAGCAGTCCGGACCCGACACCGGCCCTTCGGCCACTCGGATGAACGAAGACGTCGTTGAGCACGAAGACGCGCGCCAAGGCCGTTGACGACCAGCTCGGGTACAGGTGTGCGAACCCCATGGGCTCCGGCCCGGCGAAGGCGAGGAAAGCGATCGATTCCCCATGGTCGAAGCGAGCCCTCAGGAATTCGCGCGCGGCCGCAAGGTCACTCCTGATCAGCAAGATGCTTCAGCTAGGCCGGGTCTGGCTCACGCTTTGAGCTACCTGTCGGCGACGATGGGCGATCTCAACAGGAGATCGACGATGGCGCAGAACAAGGTGCAGTACCAGCGAGGCTTGTCGATGCCCGAGTTCTTCGAAGGCTACGGCTCTGCCGAGCAGTGCGAGGCACTGGTGCGTGGCTGGCGCTGGCCTGAAGGCTTCAGCTGCTCTCGATGCCAGGGCGGCTGGCACAGTGAGTTCCGCCGCGAAGGCCGGCTGTACTTCCAGTGCACTGGGTGCCGCTACCAGTGCAGCCTGCTCAGCGGAACCGTCTTCGAGTCCAGCAAGCTGCCGCTGCCGACGTGGTTCCTGGCGATGCACCTGATGACCCAGGCCAAGAACAATGTCTCGGCCCTCGAACTCAAGCGGCACCTGGGCGTGTCGTACCCGACAGCCTGGCTGCTCAAGCACAAGATCATGCAGGGGATGGTCGATCGCGAGCAGGGCCGACAGCTCACCGGCCGGGTCGAGATTGACGACGCCTACCTCGGCGGCGAGGTCCACGGCGGCAAGGCCGGCCGCGGCTCGCCGAACAAGGTGCCCTTCGTGGCGGCCGTGCAGACCACCGAATCCGGCCAGGCCGTGCTGATGTGCCTGTCGCAGCGGCCCTTCACGAAGGAGTCGATCCGCGACTTCGCTCGCAGCTCGCTTGCGGCACCGGCAACCCTGGTCTCCGATGGTCTGGGCTGCTTCACCGCCGTGCGCGGCATGGGCATCCTGCACGAGCCCCATGTCACAGGCGGCGGCACGGCCAGCGTCAGCAGCCCTGACTTTGTGGCGGTCAACACCGTGCTGGGCAACATCAAGACGTCGCTGTCGGGCACCTACCACGCCTTCGGCTTCAGGAAGTACGCCCACCGATACCTCAGTCAAGTGCAGTACCTGTTCAACCGCCGCTTCGATCTGCGCGCGATCCTCGGACGGCTCGCCCGCGCAGCTTCAAGGGCCGCGCCATGCCCGCGGGGCGCCGTTCTTGCGGCTGAGCTACCTTGCTGATCAGGTCGTGGCAAGAGAAGTGGACCTCCGACAGCAGTCCTCTTCGTACCGCTGGTGCGATGAACGAATCGAATCGGATGTACTTGTCGCCTGCGATCATGGACTCAAGTTCATCCACATCCGCGGCAAGCAACTCCTTTGTGGGGGCACCGTCAGAAGCGAAGTCGTCGACGCCGTCCCAGTGAAAGTCGGCATGCACCAGCACGTAGCGGCGTCCGGGAACCCGCTCGCGCTCCCAGGCCAACAATGCCCACTTGTGGTTGTCCATCAGCCATACGCCAGGCGCAAGCTGTACGCGATAGTTGCCATCCTCGACGAGCGCAGAACAGTCGAAGGGCACGGTCGGATTGGGTTGCGCAGGCACTCGTTCAGCCGCCGATCGTCACGATCTGGAAGGGATCAAAGTTGTGCCCTGACTGTGCAGGGCGCCCTGCCCAGGGAAACGGACTTCGAGCAATCGCTGTGCGCCGACATCAGCGGTTTCAGCCTGCACGCTGCCGTGCGCTGCGGCGCCGACGACCGCCAGGCACTGGAACAACTGTGCCGCTACATCACCCGCCCGGCGCTGGCCAACGGACCAACGCCGCCGGACAGGTGGTGTTGAAGCTCAAGGCAGCCTGGCGCGACGGCACCACGCATCTGGTCATGTCGCCGCTGGAGTTCATGCAGCGGCTCGCCGCGCTTGTGCCACGGCCACGTCTACACCTGATCCGATTCCATGGTGTGCTGGCGCCCAACGCCAAGCTGCGCGCGCTGGTGGTGCCGCAAGAGGCCAAGGCGCCCGCACAGGAAGCAAAGCCCGCCGAGTGCGAGGCGAACTGTGCGCACCACCGACCGGTGCGGCTGAGCTGGGCCAAGCTGCTCAAGCGCGTGTTCGAGATAGACATGGAGCACTGCCCGAACTGCGGCGGCCAACTCAAGATCATTGCCGCCATCCTGGAGCAACCGGTTATCGAGAAGATCCTCACGCACTTGGGCCTGCAGGCCCGGGCACCCCCTCGGGCGCCAGCTCGTGGCCAGGCGCTGCAAGTGGCCTGACGCTGCCCAACCGTGACCGTTCAGCCGACCCGGCGACCAGGGCCGCTGGAGTTGGCTGCGACCGAGGGTACGCGGGACCGATGGAATCGGCCTGACGGCAAGGGAAGACCCGCAGACGACGCCCAAGAGAGACGACTTTCGGCGGCGCTGTCAACGCTCAACGCATCTCAGCCACCTTCAAAGACCGACTCAAGCGCGTCGGGCGCCGTGTTCGGGTTGCCACGAGGAAGGAAAAAGGGCGTTTGAAAACACTATCCCCCGGGCACGTTCTCGAGTTCGGACGACGTGTGGGCGCTGATGGCATCTCCCAACCCGGCCCGCTTCACGACCCTGACAAGCGCTGGCGGCTCGATCACCGTCGACACCTGCCCGAACGCCTACACGAACCTCAACGGCCGGCTTCCCGCGCAACTGACCCGCAGTCCTCGCGCGGCGCCCGCGTCACGCGCCGGCCCGCACCGAGCTGCTGCGCGACCAGCAAGGTGACCTGCCGGAACGAGCGGACCGCCGGCATGTCTTCCTTGGACCGCAGCCATCCCAGCGCCACGTGCACCGGCTCGGGCGCGTCGACGATCTCGAGGAAGTGAACGCCCCGCGGCTGCAGGTTGCGCGCCGTCCCGGGGATGATCGCCAGCCCGATGCCGGCCCCGACCAGCCCGGCCACCGTATGGATCTGGGTGGCTTGCTGCACCACCCGCGGGGTGAAGCCGGCGCGCTCGCACATGGCCACGATGCGCGAGTGGAACAGCGGGCTGCCGCGGCGCGGGAACATCACCATCGGTTCGCCCTCGAGCTCCTTCAGGCGCACGGCCTTGCGCCGCGCCAGCCGGTGCTTGTGCGGGACCGCCACCAGGAACGGGTCCTCCAGCACCGCCTGCACCTGGACTTCGGAGGGCGCCGGCTGCGGCCGCAGCACGCCGACGTCGATCACGCCGCGCGTCAGCGCCACGTGCTGCTCGGTGATCGGCATCTCGTGCAGTTCCAGCTCGATGTCCGGATACAGGTGGCGGAAGCGCTCGATGATGGAGGGCAGCAGCCCGTAGGTCGTGGAGTGGATGAAGCCCACGGACAGGCGCCCGCACTCGCCGGCGCCGGTGCGCCGCGCGTCGATCGCGGCGCGTTCCACCTCCTCGAGGATGAGGTTGCTGCGCTCCAGGAACAGCTGGCCGGCGGGGAGCAGTTCCACCCGCCGCTGCGTTCGCCGCAGCAGGGGCGTGCCGATTTCCCCTTCCAGCTGCTGGATCTGGCGCGACAGCGCCGGCTGCGCGATGCACAGGCGGGCCGCGGCCCGCCCGAAGTGGAGCTCCTGGGCCACGGCCTGGAAATAGCGGAAGTGCCGGATGTCGATCATTCCTGATGCCGCGCAAGTATCAATCGAGGCCCAATTATATATTGGACGGATATGGTGGCCCCGTGGAACACTGGCCCCCGCGTTGCCGTGCAAGCGGCAGCCAGCAACCCGATCGAACAAGGCAACCGAGACAAGCATGACCTCCTCCATCACCTCCTTCAGCTACCACAACCCCACGGCGATCGAATTCGGCTGGGGTGCGCTGGCGCGCCTGCCCGAGCTCGTGAAGAGCGTCGCCGGCCGGCGGGTCCTGGTGGTCGGCGATCCCGGCGTCGCCAAGGCCGGCCTGGTCGAACGGGTGGTCTCCGCGCTCGGTGGCGCGTTCCCCGTCACCATCTTCACCGACGTCGAGAGCGACCCGGACGCCCGCTCCGTGGATGCCGGCGTGCAGCTCGCCCGGTCGAAGGAGTGCGACGTCATCGTCGGCATCGGCGGCGGCAGCGCGATGGACGTGGCGAAGGTGATCGGCGTGATGCTGACCAACCCCGGCAACATCCGCGACTACAACGGCATGGGCAAGATCGGTCAGCCCGGCGCCCCCGTGATCGCCATCCCCACGACCTCCGGCACCGGCAGCGAGCTGACGATCTGGTCCGTGCTGTCGGACAAGGAGAAGAAGACCAAGTTCGGCGTCGGCAGCGTCCTGAACTGCGCCCGCATCGCCCTGCTCGATCCCGAGCTGACCATGTCCCTGCCGCCGGCCATCACGGCCGCCACCGGCATCGACGCGCTGACGCACGCGCTGGAGTCGTACGTGAACACGGCCACCCAGCCGATCTCCGAGGCGATGTCCGAGCAGTCCATGGCCCTGATCGCGCGCAGCCTGCGCCTGGCGGTCGCCCAGCCGGGCAACAAGGAAGCCCGCGCCGACATGCTGCTGGCCAGCACCATCGCGGCGATGGCGTTCAACAGCACCCGCCTGGGCCTGGCGCACGCCTTTGCCATGCCGCTCGGCTCGCGCTTCCACATCCCGCACGGCCTGGCGAACGCGATCATGCTGCCGGCGGTGATGCGCTTCAACCTCCCGGGCAACCTGGCGAAGTTCGCACGCATCGCGCAGATCTTCGGCGAGCGCACCGACGGCCTCAGCCTGCGCGAGGCGGCGGAGCGTTCGGTGATCGCGATCGAGCAGCTGCAGGCCGACATCGGCATCACCGCGAAGCTGGGCGACTTCCACATGACGGAGGCCGACCTGCACGACGTGGCCGCCGAAGCCATGCTGTCCGGCAACGTCGCGGTGAATCCGCGCAAGCCGACGCTCGAAGACATGAAGGCGCTGCTGCGCGCCAAGCTGTAAACACGACACCACCAAGAGAGACAGACCCATGGACATGCAGACCTGGCTCGGCCAGAACATCGGCGGCCGCTACGGCAACTACATCGACGGGGAGTGGGAGCAGGCCGGCCCCGACGCCGTGGCCATCACGAACCCCGCGCGGCGCGACCAGGTCCTCGGCCACTTCGCCGAAGGCACCGCGGAAGACGCGGATCGCGCCGTCAGCTCCTCGCATCGCGCCTGGAAGGCGTGGCGCGAGGTGCCCGGCCCGGAGCGCGGCGCCATCCTGTTCCGCGCCGCCGAACTGCTGGAGAAGCGGGCCGAGGAGTTCGCCTTCCTCGTCTCGGCCGAACAGGGCAAGATCCTGGCCGAATCGCGCGGCGAGGTCGGCCGGGCGGTGAAGGAACTGCGCTTTGCCGCCGGCGAGGCCAGCCGCATGGAAGGCTGGACGCTGCCCAGCGAGAAGCGCAACGGCCTGGCGATGACCTTCCGCGAGCCGGTCGGCGTGATCGCCTCGATCGCGCCGTGGAACTTCCCGGTCCTGACGCCGGTGCGCAAGATCGGTCCGGCGCTGGCCTACGGCTGCACCACGGTGCTGAAGCCCTCCAATTTCACGCCCTGGTGCTCCGTCAGGCTGGTGGAGCTGTTCAAGGAAGCCGGCGTGCCCAAGGGCGTGATCAACCTGGTGCTCGGCTCCGGCCGCACCGTGGGCGAGGCGCTGGTCAAGCACCCGCTGGTGCGCGGCATCAGCTTCACGGGCTCGACCAGGACCGGCGTGGACATCAACGCGCAGGCGGGCCGTCGCATGGTGCGCACCCAGCTGGAAATGGGCGGCAAGAACCCCGCCGTCGTTCTGAGCTACGCCGACGCCGCCAACATCGCCAAGCAGATCGCGCAGGCCGCGTTCACCACCACCGGCCAGCGCTGCACCGCGGTCAGTCGCGTGATCGTCCTGCAAAGCCTGGCGGCCGAACTGGGCGAAGCGCTGGTCGCGGAACTGGCCGCCATCAAGGTGGGGCCCGCCTGGGATCCGGCCAGCAGGATGGGCCCGCTGGTCACCGACCAGCACCGCGCCTCGGTGCTGCGCAACATGGCCAGCGGCCTGGACCAGGGGGCCCGCATCCGCTTCGGCGGGCGCGTGCTGGAAGACGGTGAGCTCGGGCGCGGCAACTTCCTGGAGCCGGCGCTGATCGAGAACGTGTCGCCCGAGAACCTGCTGGCGAAGCAGGAGGTGTTCGGCCCGGTGCTGTCCCTGATCTCGGTGCGCGACGCGAACCAGGCCATCGAGGTGGCGAACTCGGTCGAATACGGCCTCGCCGCCTCCGTCTTCACCCGCGACGTCGACGAGGCGCTGCGCTTCGTGCGCGAGAGCGAGAGCGGCATGGTGCACGTGAACCACGGCACCAACAGCGAGGCGCACATGCCCTTCGGCGGCGTCAAGGGCTCCGGCCTGGGCGCCTACTCGATCGGCCACAGCAACCTGGAGTTCTGCACCAACGTGAAGGCGGCCTACTTCCAGGGCTGACCGGGCACACGGCCAGGGCAGTGGCCGGGGCACGCCGGTGGAGGCCGGCGCGCCCGCAACCCGTAAGGGCCTGCCAGCGCATTTCTTCCCGTGAGACCAATTACTACTCGATGGAGACAACACAGATGAAGAAGGCAGATTCCCAGCTGCGCCCGAACCGGCGCCAGGTGCTCGCCACGATGGGCGCGGTGGGCGCCGTCGGCCTCGGCGGCGCGATGATCTCGCGGCCGGCGCTCGCCGCGCCGATCACCATCCGCTTCAACCACACCGACGGCATCGGCGGCGAGGCCTTCCACTTCGCCGAGAAGCTGAAGTCCCTGCTGGCCGAGCGCACCAGCGGCCGCATGGTCGTGCAGAACTTCCACTCCGGCCAGCTCGGCGCGGAGAAGGACATGTACGACTCGATGCAGATCGGCTCCATCGAGATGGGTCGCAGCGGTTCGCTGATCATCAGCGTGGCCGCGCCGCAGTTCGGCGCGCTGGAGCTGCCCTACGTGTTCCGCAGCCAGCAGCACCTGCGCAACGTGCTGGCCGGCCCGATCGGCCAGGCGATGCACCAGGACTTCCTGGCCAAGAAGGGCGTGCGCGTGCTGGGCATCGTGAACCGCGGCGCCCGCCAGCTCACCACCAAGAACCGCGCGGTGCGCACGCCCGCCGACCTGGCCGGCCTCAAGCTGCGCGTGCCGGAGATCCCGGTGTACGTCGCCGCCTGGCGCGCGCTGGGCGCCAGCCCCACCCCCATGGCCTTTCCCGAGGTGTTCACCGCGCTGCAGCAGGGCACCATCGATGGCCAGGAGAACCCGCTGGGCACCATCAACGGCAACAGCTTCCACGACGTGCAGAAGTACCTGGTGCTGACCTCGCACGTGCGCGGCAACGGCTGGATGGTCGCGAGCGAGCGCTTCTGGCAGTCGCTCGCCGAAGCCGACCGCAAGCTGCTGCAGCAGGCGGTGAACGACTCGGTGGCCCATGCCGACGAGCAGATCGCCAAGCAGGAAGACGAGCTGCGCAAGACCCTGCAGGACAAGGGCATGACCGTGGTCGAGCCGGACCTGAAGGCGTTCGCGAACGTGGTGCTCAAGGAAGTGCCGCCGAAGTTCGCCGACAAGTGGAAGCCCGGACTGCTGGACGAGATCCTGAAGACCGCCGGCTGATCCCCGCCGCGCGCCTGCCCTCGCGGCCGGGGGCGGGCGCAGCCATGGTTGCGGCCGTCCCCCGCGCGTCCATCCGGTCCGCGGCGCGCGCATTCACTTCGAGATTCCAACATGCAAGTACAGTCATCGCCCGAGCCGCCCCTCGGCGGCCATGCCCCGTGGGGCGGCTATCCGGTCAAGGCGCTGCGCCTCGTCTGGCGCTGGGGAACCGAAACGGCCGTCGTCCTCCTGACCGCCGTCATGGTCGCCACCATCATGCTGCAGGTGTTCTGCCGATTCGTGCTGGGCAACCCGCTCTCCTGGAGCGAGGAGCTGGCCCGCTACGCCTTCGTCTGGATCACCTTCCTCGGCGCCGCCGTGGCCTACCGCCATGGCGGGCACATCGTCGTGGAGACGGTGGTCGTGCTGCTCCCGCGCAGGCTGCAGGCGATCCTCGCCTGGCTCGTGGACGCGCTGATGGTCCTCGCCCTGGTGGTGCTGCTCGTGCAGGGCCTGAACATCGTCGAAGTGAACTCCAACGTCGAGGCGACCATGCTGGAGATCCCGATGTCGTGGGTGTACGCCTCGGTCCCGGTGAGCGCGGCGATCATGCTGGCCTACCAGGTCGAACGCACGCTGCTGCGCGCGCAAGGCAGGCTGGCGCTGGCCCGCAAGCCCGGCGAAGGGAGCGTGGCATGACCTACCTGCTGCTCGGGAGCACCCTGCTCCTGTTCGCCATCGGCATGCCGGTCGCGTTCGCGATGGTGGTGAGCGCCGGGGCCGCCTTGCTGTCGCTGGGCAACGTGCCGCTGATGGTGCTGCCGCAGCGCATCGTGACGGGCGCCGACAGCTTCCCGCTGATGGCGATCCCGCTGTTCCTGCTGGCCGGCAACCTGATGATCGGCGGCGGCCTCACCGACAAGCTGAGCCGGTTCGCCACCGCCATGGTGGGCCACTTCCGCGGCGGGCTGGCGCAAGTGAACGTCGTCAACAGCATGGTGATGGGGGGCATGACCGGCTCCGCCATCGCCGACGCGGTGTCCGACTGCAAGATCCTGGTGCCGGTGATGGTGAAGTCCGGCTACAGCGCCCGCTTCGCCGCGGCACTGAGCGGGGCCACGGCGGTGATCGCCCCGATCATCCCGCCCAGCATCCCCTTCATCATCTACGGCTCCATCGCGGGCGTCTCGATCGGGCAGCTGTTCCTGGGCGGTGCGATCCCCGGCATCCTGATGGGCGTCTACCTGATGGTGGCGGTCAACGTGATCGCGCGGCGGCGCAACTTCCCCCGCGGCGAGCGCCCCACCCTGCGCGGCATCGTCCACGCGCTGCGCGTCTCCGGCCCGCCGCTGATGCTGCCGGTGATCATCCTCGGCGGCATCCTGGCCGGCGTGTTCACGCCCACCGAGGCCGGGGCCGTGGCGGTGGTCTACGCGCTGGTGCTGACGATGGTGTTCTACCGCTCGCTGGGCGCCGCGGACATCCCGAAGATCCTGCTGGAGACCGGCGTGCAGGCGGGCGTGATCATGCTCGTGATCGCTGCCGCCTCCCCGTTCAGCTGGCTGCTGGCCCGCGAACAGGTGGGCCAGGCGGTGGTGCAGCTGCTCGCCCACATCGGCGACAACAAGATCCTGTTCCTGCTGGTGCTGAACGTGGTGCTGCTCGTGCTCGGCATGTTCCTGGACGCCACCGCGATCCTGATCATCGTGGTGCCGGTGCTGGTGCCGGTGTTCGCCGCGCTCGGCCTCGACCCCGTCCACATGGGGGTGATGGTGGTCATGAACCTGATGATCGGAATGGTGACCCCACCGTTCGGACTGGTCATGTACGTGGTGTGCGACATCCTGAAGGTGACGATCACCGACTTCACCCGCGAGCTGTGGCCGTTCCTGCTGGCGCTGGTGGCGATCCTGCTGACCATCACCTACGTGCCGGAACTGGTGCTGTTCCTGCCGAAGCTGGCAATGCGCTGACGCCGGCATCGGCCGGCCGCTGCCGGCCCGTGCCCCTCACGCCCACGATACCGCAGCGGCATCGAACGGGCCCGCATTATGTATTGGACGAGTGGCCGGGCCGCCGCGACACTGCGAAGGCCCGGTCAAGGGGGCGCCGCGCCCGGCTCCCCAGACGAACACGAACGAAAATGCAGATCGATCCCTCATCCGACGGTGCCGCGACCGCGCAGCCAAGACCGATGTCCGACGAGCGTCCTTCCCCGCAGGCCGGCGAGTTGCCGGCGCGGCTGGGGCACATCCTGTGTCTCGACGACTTCGAACGGGCGGCCAGCCGCCACCTGCCGAAGCCGGTGTTCGCCTACATCTCGGGCGCAGTGGAGCGCAACTACAGCCTGCGCGCCAACGCGGCGGCCTTCGACCGCTACGAATTCGTGCCGCGCATGCTGGTGGGCACCTCCGCGCGCAGCACGGCGACCACGCTGTTCGGCAAGCGCTGGTCGGCGCCCTTCGGGATGGCCCCCATGGGCATCTGCGCCCTGTCGGCCTACCGCGGCGACCTGGTGCTGACACAGGCGGCGGCGCGCGAGAACGTTCCGATGATCATGAGCGGCTCCTCGCTGATCCGGCTGGAGGAGGTCGTGCAGGCCAACCCGGACGCCTGGTTCCAGGCCTACCTGCCCGGCGACGAGCCGAGCATGATCGCGCTGGTGGAGCGCGTGAAGGCTGCGGGCTACCGCACGCTGGTGGTGACGGTGGATGCCAACATCGCCTCCAACCGCGAGAACAACATCCGCGCCGGCTTCTCCACGCCGCTGCGCCCCAGCCTCTCGCTGGCCTGGGAAGGCATCACCCACCCGCGCTGGCTGTTCGGCACCTTCCTGAAGACGATCGCCCGGCACGGCCTGCCGCACTTCGAGAACGCATACGCGCGGCGTGGCGCCCCCATCCTGTCGCAGAACGTGCTGCGTGATTTCTCCGACCGCGGCCACATGAACTGGAACCACTTCCGGATGATCCGACGCCTGTGGCCCGGCCACCTGGTGATCAAGGGCATCCTGGACGTACGCGATGCCCGCCTCGCGGTGGACAGCGGCGCCGACGGCATCATCGTGTCGAACCACGGCGGCCGGCAGCTCGATGGCACGGTGCCGCCGCTGCGCGTGCTGCCCGGCATCGTGCAGGCCTGCCCCGAGGTGCCGGTCATGATCGACAGCGGCTTCCGCCGCGGCACCGACGTGCTCAAGGCAGTGGCGCTCGGCGCGAAGTTCGTGTTCGTCGGCCGCCCGTTCAACTACGCGGCGAGCGTGGCCGGCGAGGACGGCGTGCGCAAGGCGATCGGCCTGCTGCGCGAGGAGGTCTCGCGCAACATGGCGATGCTGGGCGTGAACGGCCTGTCCGAACTGGACGCGAGCTACCTGCTGCCAGCGCACCCCGTCTCCTGAACCCGTCCCCCGGGACAGTACATTCCCTCCAGAACCAAAGGAACCCACGACATGGTCGGACTCCAGATCCTCCAGCGCCGCCGCAAGGTCGCCGAGCGCTACGTCCAGGCCTTCGCCGACATCCCGGTGGCGAACGTCAGCGACTGCATGACCCGCATGACCGCGGGCGGGCCCCGCCTGCGCCCCATGCACAAGGGCGGCCGCCTCGGCGGCCCGGCCCTCACCGTGAAGTGCCGGCCCGGCGACAACCTGATGATCCACAAGGCGCTGGACATGGCGGAGCCGGGCGACATCATCGTGGTGGATGCCGGCGGCGACCTCACCAACTCGCTGTTCGGCGAACTGATGATGTCGTACGCGATGCAGCGCAAGCTCGGTGGCGTGGTCCTGAACGGCGCGGTGCGCGACGCCGACATCATCGCCGCGGGCAGCTTCCCGATCTACGCGGCGGGCGTCACGCACCGCGGCCCGTACAAGGACGGCCCGGGCGAGATCAACGTGCCGATCGCGCTCGACGGCATGGTGATCCAGCCCGGTGACCTCGTCATCGGCGACGCCGACGGCCTGCTGTGCGTGCCGCACGACGACGTCGAACAGGTGCTGGCCGCCTGCCGCGAGAAGGTCGCGCTGGAGCAGAAGACCATTGCCAACATCCGCGCCGGCAAGCACGACACCTCCTGGGTCGACGCCCGCCTGAAGGCGATCGGCTGCGACCCGACACCGCGTTGATGCCGTTGACCCAAGCGAAACGCGTGGTCCGTTCGGACCTCTGGCTCAACCCGGTGTTCGATGCGCGGCTGGCGCAGGAACAGGACATCTCGCTCGGCGTGTTCCCGGTGCGCGGCAACCCCGCGGCCGCGTGGGACATGCTCGCCGGCGCGCACGTGTACCACGTGTCGGCGGCGAAGGACGAACTGCCGCAGGAATGGTTCGCCACCGGCGAGCTGATCGCGCGCTGCCCGCGCCTGTTCTGCGTGTCCTCCAGCGGCGCCGGGTACGACACGGTGGACGTGCCAGCCTGCACCGCCGCCGGCATCGCGGTGGTGAACCAGGCCGGTGGCAATGCCGACTCGGTGGCGGAACACACCCTGGCCATGCTGCTGTCGCTGTCGCGGCACATGATGCAGTGCGACCGCCGCATGCGCCGCGAGACCGGCTTCACGCGCGAGGACATCATGGGCCACGAAGCCCGCGGTCGCACCGTGGGCCTCGTGGGCATCGGCAACGTCGGCACGCGCGTGGCGCGGCTGGCGCGCGCCTTCGGCATGGAGGTGATCGCCACCGACCCGTACGTGCCGGCCGCGGAAATCGAGCGCCGTGGCGCCCGGCCGGCGACGCTGCAGCAGGTGCTGGAGCAGTCGGACTTCGTCTCGCTGCACTGCCCGCGCGACGCCAGCACGCTGAAGATGATCGACGCGGCCGCCTTCGGCCGCATGAAGAAGGGCGCGATCTTCATCACCACGGCGCGCGGCGGCATCCACGACGAGGCCGCGCTGGTCGCGGCGCTGCGGTCCGGCCACCTGGCGGGCGCCGGCGTGGACGTGTGGGACCGCGAGCCGCCCCCGCTGGACCACCCGCTGCTCGCGATGGACAACGTGTTCGCCACCTTCCACAACGCCGGCGTGACGCACGAGGCGCGCCGCAACGTGGCCCGCATCGCGGCCGACCAGATCGTCGACGTGCTGGCGGGCGAGCTGCCGCCACGGCTGGTCAACCCCGAGGTGTGGGCGATCGTCGCCGAGGCGAAGCGCCTCCTGCAACCCATGCGCTGAAAGAAGAGAGACCGACCATGCACCGAATCGTCTTCCTCGACCGCGCGACGATTGCGCCGCAGATCACGCTGCGCGCCCCGCGCTTCGCGCACGAACTGATCACGCACGACCACACGCGGCCCGACGAGGTGGTCGCGCGGCTCGCCGGCGCGAGCGTCGCGATCATCAACAAGGTGACGCTGAGGGCCGACGCGCTCGAGCGCCTTCCCGACCTGAAGCTGATCGCGGTCGCCGCGACAGGCACCGACAACATCGACCTGCAGGCCTGCGCCAGCCGCGGCATCGTGGTGAGCAACATCCGCAACTACGCGGTGCACACGGTGCCCGAGCACACCTTTGCGCTGATCTTCGCCCTGCGGCGCAGCATCTGCGCCTACCGCGACGCGGTGCGCGCCGGCCGCTGGCAGGAGGCCGGGCAGTTCTGCTTCTTCGACCATCCCATCCGCGACCTCGCCGCATCCACCCTCGGGGTGATCGGCGACGGCGTGCTGGGGCAGGCCGTCGCCGCCATGGGACGTGCGCTTGGGATGCGGGTGCTATTCGCGGGGTTCAAGGGCCAGACGGGGCAAGGGGCGCTGTACACGCCTTTCGAGCAGACGCTCGCGCAGTCGGACGTCCTGACGCTGCACTGCCCGTTGCTGCCCACCACCCGCAACATGATCGGGGCCGCGGAGTTCGCGCAGATGCGGCGCCGCCCGCTGCTGATCAACACGGCGCGCGGCGGGCTGGTGGACGAGGCCGCGGTCGGCCCCGCCCTCGCGGCGGGCCAGATCGGCGGCGCCGCATTCGACGTCGTCACGACGGAGCCGCCGCCGGCGGACCACCCGTTCATGGCGCTGCTCGACCGGCCGGATTTCATCCTCACACCGCACGTGGCCTGGGCCAGCGACGAGGCCCTGCAGGGACTGGCCGACCAGCTGGTGGACAACGTCGAGGCCTTCGTGCGCGGCGAACCCGCCAACGTGGTGACCGCCTAGAGCGGCTGCATTTCCAGGGCGTTTCGCCCGCGTACTCACGGCTTTGGAGCATTCGGACGTGAACCCGAGAACCTTCCTGCGCAGCGTTTATGACGCGGCGGTCGCGCGCGCGATGCCGGCCCACATCCTGAGTCCCCACCTCCCTCCGCCGCCGGCTGGCCGCACGATCGTCATCGGCGCCGGGAAAGCCGCCGCGGCGATGGCACACGCGGTGGAGGCGCTCTGGCCGCCGGACGCGCCGCTCACCGGTGTGGTGGTGACCCGCTACGGCCATGTGCCGCCCGTCCCGGCGACGCAGCGCAGGCGCATCGCGGTGCTCGAGGCGGCGCACCCCGTGCCGGACGCGGCCGGGCTGGAGGCATCCAGGCGCATCCTGCAGTGCGTGCAAGGGCTGGTACCCGACGACCTTGTGCTGTGCCTGCTCTCGGGTGGGGCTTCGGCCCTGATGACGCTGCCCGCGCACGGCATGTCTCTGGAAGAGAAACAGCGAATCACCCACGAACTGCTTCTGTCCGGCGCCCGCATCGAGGAGATGAACTGCGTGCGCAAGCACCTGTCCGGCATCAAGGGCGGGCGTCTGGCCCGAGCCTGCCGCCCTGCGCGCCTGCTCACGCTGGCGATCAGCGACGTGCCGCAGGACGACCTTGCCGTGCTGGGCAGCGGTCCCACGGTGGGCGATCCGAGCACCTGCGCGCAGGCGCTGGGCATTCTGGACCGGCAGGGCGTGTCGGTGCCGCAATACTTGCGCGCGGCGCTCGAATCGGGCGCGCTGGAATCACCCAAGCCGGACGCGGGCGTGTTCGCCAACGCCGAGGCGAGGGTCATCGCCGCGCCCTGGCAGTCGCTGGAGGCGGCCGCCCAGTTTTCGCGCCAGTGCGGTGTGTCGGCGCACGTGCTCGGCGATGCCATTGAGGGCGAGTCGCGCGAAGTCGCCCGAGTCCACGCGGGCATCGCATTGTCGGTGACTCAGCGCAGCCAGCCCTTCGAGGCTCCCTGCCTTTTGCTGTCCGGCGGCGAGACTACGGTAAGCGTAAGCGCCCGCGCGCGCCAGATCGGTCTGGGGCGGGGCGGGCGTGCCGGCGAGTTCTGCATGGGGCTGGCTGCGGCGCTCGATGGCAATGGGCGCATCTGGGCGCTCGCGGCCGACACCGATGGGATAGACGGGGTGGAAGAAAACGCCGGCGCGATCGTCACGCCCGACACGCTGTCCCGCGCGCAGGCGCTGGGCCTGTCCATCGGCGAGAGCCTGGACCGCCACGACGCTCACGGTTTCTTCGGGCCGCTGGGCGATCTCGTGGTGACGGGGCCGACTTACACCAACGTGAACGACTTCCGCGCAGTGCTCGTCCTTTGACCGGCAGTGCGGTGGCGAACAAAGCCGGCGCTCATCCAGTCTGCAGCCGAGCGATGACGCGTCGGTAAGGTGGTCTGTATCAGAGTCTGAATGGGCTGCTGCCGGTCTCGTGGACACCGATCTAACCCTCCCCGACTCCTCCGACAGTGCCGACAGTGCCGACAGTGCCGACAGTGCCGACAGTGCCGACAGTTGGCAGAGCGCTCGCAGCTAGCGCATAGGAATTTCAAACGGTCTGGTCTGTGAAAAGCCTGGAAAGCCCGACTCAGCCCTGGGTGGGCAGCCGATGCCTGCCTGGATGGCTTGGAACTGGCGCCTGGGCCGTTGCCTTGTCTGGATTCGGCCCGCCCTGACGGCTCGCCTCGCGCTCGTTGGGCCTTGATCTCGGGGTTGACCCTGTGTTTTCCGCCATCCAGTCCGCACGCGGGCGCAGCGCCACCGGCCACTGGCGCCAGGCTGCGCAGCCCTTTGTGATGTGTACGGTGTCCGGGACGGTCGACGCGGCTCAGGCGGCTTCAGTCTTGCCGCGCCTCGCGCGCTCGGCCTCTGGGCGGCGGCTGCGGATCCAGTCCCAGGTGGGTCAGGATCTTCTCGATCACCGGTCGCTCCAGGATGGCCGCGATGATCTTGAGCTCCCCGGCGCCGCAGTTGGGGCAGTGCTGCATGTCGATGTCGAACACGCGCTTGAGTAGCCGCGCCCAAGCAATTCGGTGCGGTCGGTCCGGCCGGTCCGGGTTAGTCTCGGTCTGGACCACGCATTCGCTGGCGGCAACGGCTGCGGTGGCCCGTTCCTCCACCTCGGGCCCTTGCGGCACCACCAGGGACCGCAGCTTGGCGTTGGGCGCCAGCACGCCGTGGAACCTGATGAGATGCAGACGCGGCCGGGGAACCAGCGCCGCAAGCCGCTGCATGAACTCCAGCGGGCTCAAGACCAGATGCGTCGTGCCGTCGCGCCACGGTGTCTTCAGCTTCAGCTCGACCTGCCCGGCGGCATTGACCTGCACCCGTTCGTCGGAAAGCGCCGGCCGGGTGATGTAGCGGCACAGCTGCTCCAGCCGCTTGCGGTCATGGGCTTCGACCCGCACCGCGGCGTGCAGGCTGAATCCGTCGATGTCGGCGCACAGCGGCTGGCGGGCCGAGTCCTCGCGCGGCATCGCGCCTCTCAGGGTCAGCACCTTCTGCCCGGCGCGCGGCCCGAAGGCGATTCGGTAGGTGATGGCCGCGGCCTGCAGCGGCCGCAGCGTGCGCGCCTCCTCGCCGTCGGCATCCGGCTCGGCCAGGTAGGTCTGGCCCATGTCTTCGACCAGCACGCCCCGGCGCGTGAGCATCTTCATCAGCCGGGCGATGACGGTCTGCAGCAGCGCGTGCAATTCGTCGTCGGTGGGCGCATCCGCCTCAATGAAGGCCGGCGAACCATCGGCGTCGCAGCAGTACACCCCGTCCAGTACCAGACAGTGCAGGTGGATGTTGAGGTTGGCGGCCGAGCCAAAGCGCTGGATCAGCGTGACGGCGCCGCCGTGACCTTCGTCAGCCTTGAGCCCCGCCTGCCGCAGCAGATGTCGCGTGACCACGCGCTGCACCACCTGCAGCACCGGCGTGACCAGTTCCGGCTGCGCGGCCAGCAGCACGCGCAGCGGGATCGGCAGCGACAGCACCCATTGCCGCACCGGCACGTGCGGGATGACGTGGTCGACCAGGTGCGCAGCGGTCTGCGACATGCGCCGGGCGCCGCAAGAGGGGCAGAATCCCCGGCGCTTGCAGCTGAAGGCCAGCAGCTTGTCGTGGCCGCACTCGCCGCAGCGTAGCCGCAGGAATCCATGCGCCAGGATGCCGCACTCGAGGAAGGCGTCGAACTCGTCCTTGATGAACCGCGGCAACTCGGCGTCCGTGCTGGCCTCGGTGTGGGCGATGAAGCTGGCCGCATGCTGCTGGACCAGGCGGTACAGCGTGGTCTGCTCCGGTCGGTGGCGTTCGTAGTGGAGCCGGCTGGCCAAGCCGGGTAAGGAACCGGGCTGGCGGGCGGCGTGCACGGCATGCAGAGGACTCGATGGGGACCTCTACCGTCCCAGCATCGCCCTGCACTCGCCATCGCCCTTCGGTCGGGCTTGTGGGTGCAAGAAGATGGCCCTCCACCGGGTGCAGCCGGTTGGGGTGGGCCAGCCCCGGCGGGAGTCCGTCGTTCACCTTAGTGCCGATATCCCCGTGCTTTTGAGGTCGTTCCTGGCCGACGCCATCGTCACATCGCTTCAGGATCCACGCTCCCCCTGGAGCGACGCATGTGGGAGATCTACGCCTACCAGAACGCCGACAGCCTGTTCGGCATCTTCAACGCTGCGGCAACCATCCACGGCTCTGGCGACTACATGGCGGCGGTCGCCGCCGTGGCCTTCTGCGGGTTCATCGCGGCGCTGGTGGCCTACGCCTTCGCGCCCGAGAAGCTGCAGGGCTGGAAGTGGCTGGCCACCGTGCTGCTGGTG
>WBZV01000118.1_pt1 | contig 53771 bp, 44 predicted proteins | sample 5204221 | NCBI WGS metagenome assembly WBZV01 (sample SAMN12344360, study PRJNA552823) | activated sludge metagenome | biome: Activated sludge suspended growth; feature: Nitrification reactor; material: Wastewater; isolation source: activated sludge from nitrification reactor of wastewater... | reverse complement strand
GTCCGGGCAAGACGCTCGTCATCCGCAACGTCCTGTTCGAGGGCGACCTCGCGACGACGATGCAGCAGCTGGGCGATGCCAGCCGACTGATCGCCCTCGACCACTACGACCGGGTGGAGCTGATCGACGTCGAGGGCCGCTGGGCCTCGCAGATGGCGTTCACCTTTGGTTCGTGTAACCAGGTGCGCGCCAGCCGCATCCATCTCAACCGCATCGCCCGCGACGGCTTCAACGCGTCGAACTGCGCCGACGTCGCCGTTATCGACTCTGACTTCGCATGGATCATCGACGACTGCTGTGCCGCCAACCTCTCGGCGGTCAACGTCGGCGATCCCGGCCAGCAGCGCGCGTTCCGCTTTATCGGCAACCGCGTCTACAACGCGCAAGGCATCAAGGTGCTGGGCGGCAAGCACGTCACCATCCTCGGCAACAGCTTCCGCGCGCCGCTGAACTACGCGGTGTTCCTTGGCGACGATCCGAGCTACGGCGAAGGAGCGCGGCCGATCGAGGATGTGCTGGTTTACGGCAACACCGTCACCGACCTGGTCACCGCCGACCAGTACGGCAACGACAACGTCGTCGATACCGCGATCATCGTCAGCCAGTTCAGCGCCATCCCGCACAACGTCGTCATCCGCGGCAATATCCTGGCGCAGCGGACGGCGACCATCGGGCTGACCTGGTCGCAATTGAAGCTGCGCGGCATCGACGGCGAGAACCGGCAATGGCGGGAGGACGGCCCGACCGGCAGCATGCTGTGGTACGACCCGGCGCTGACCGAGGAGATCTTCCTGGGCCAGGGCAAGGCGGTCCGCGTCGAGGCGCCGAACGGCCTCGACCGGCTGACCTACGACATCGACGACAACCGCATCGAGGGCTTCTCCGACGACGCCTTCCTGCGCGCGCAGGCGGCATGGGAGGGTGACCAGCTGTGGACGGTGCCGGTCTCGGCCGGCGAGTTCCCGGTGGGTGCGGCGGCGCGCCTTACCGGCCTCGACCTGCGCGGCTACCAGGACCTGCGCCTCGTGGTCACCGTGGGATCGCCGGGTGGGCCCCTGGACGCGCAGCTGCTGTGGTCTTTCTCGCTCGACGGCGGTGCGACCTGGACGCCCACTCTGGCGACGGTCACCCTGGACGAGGCCAACCAGACGCTGTGGGGTCCGTGGCAGCCGATCCCGGCGGCGCTGCGGCAGACCGTCGATGCGCAGCTGGCGCTGTTCGGACAAGGCGGCGACGGCAGCCAGCAGGTGCGCATCCTCGAGGTTGCCCTCGATATTCGCGGCGTCGATCAGACGTCGGCGGCGCGGCTGCTGCCCTCCAAGATCACGCCCGCCGAAATCGCCGATCCGGTCGAGACCGAGCTGCGCAGCTTCTCGCCGGCCGATGTTGCGGCGATCGCCGGTGCCGGTCCCGGCGGCTCGGCGCCGGCGTTCGGCACGATCGCGGTGGCGGGGCAATCGAGCGTGGTGGCTGACGCCGCTTCAGACACATTGGCGCTCGCTGGAACCGGCGGCCTTACCATCACCACCGATCCGGCGACCGACACGGTGACGATTGCGCCCGTCTACGGCTCGGGTGCCAATACCGTCTGCCAGGGGAACGATGTCCGGCTTGCCGATGCGCGGGCGCCGACAGCGCATGCCGCGAGTCACAAGGCCGGCGGCGGCGATGCGATCCGGCTGGACGAGCTGGCGGCGCCCACCGACGTCGCCACGCTCAACGCGTCGGCCTCGGCACACGGCCTGCTGCCGAAGCTCGACAACAACGCTGCGCACTTCCTCGACGGCACCGGTGGCTGGTCACCGGCTCCCTATGACATCCTCTGCGGCATCGTGGGCAAGCCGGCAAACGGCGAAGTGGTGTTGCTGTTCGTCGCTCCGCGGCCGTTCCGCATTCCGGCCAATGCCGCGGGCGCGCGCCTTAAGGCCGGCATCGCCGCCACCGGATCATCCGTGTTCTCGATTCAGAAGAACGGCAGCGAGGTCCTCACCGCCACCGTCGCCGCGTCTGGCACCACCGCCACCTTCGCCGGCAGCCAGACCGACGTCGCCGCCGGCGACGTGCTGAAGATCGTCGCACCCGCCACCGCCGATGCCACGCTTGCCGACATCGCCATCACCCTGGTGGCGACGTTGCTGTGATCGGGGGAGGGGCGAAATCCGCTATGGCCTCGAGCCCGCTTGGCGCACGGCCTCGCCTTGGTGTGTACGGCGCCCTGGATTAGCGGTGCCAGCGCTCGCCGCGACTTCCGGCCACCTTCCAATTTGCTTCGCTCGGCAAGAGTACACTGAGCGCAGCGAAGGACTCTTGCCGAAGGAACCACTCATGCCCGCGCGCCAGAGCTTCTACGCGGAAAGCCTCGCCGAAAGCAGCACCGCCAGCGCCGACTGGACGAACGCGCTGTCGCTCACCTTCACCCCGGACGACAATGCCGAGTACTGGCTGTTCGCGTCCGCCGCCTTCACCAACTCTAGCGGCACCAACGACCACGTCGGCTGGGTCTCGGTCTACCACGTCCAGGCCGAGACTGTCCTCCTCGAGCAGTCGGTGCAGCGCCAGGAGCCGACGAGCCCGCAGGACTGGGTCGGCGTCTTCGGCATCGCCTGGCTGAGCTTCGGCGCAGCGCCGGGCTCACAACAGGTGGACGTCAACATCAACTCCTCGCACGCCGGCGACACCACGAAAATCAGAGGTGTCCATCTGCTGTTGATCAAGGCTGATGCGGCCGATGTCTACGCCGAGAGCCTCGCGCCGGTGAACACCAGCAGCACCAGCTGGCAGACCGCGGCGACGCTGTCGGTCACGCCCGCCTCGCCCGGCGATTATCTGGTGATCGCGTCGGCGACGCGCGCCAGCGACGCCAATCTCGGCGCCATGCGCTGCCGGCTCAACGATGTCACCGAAGCCACCACCTACGGCGACCGGGCATGGTATTGCAAGGACGACTGGGACAACCAGGCGTTCGCGGTGATGGAGAAGCTCAGCCTCTCCGCTGCGAGCCACACTTTCCGTCTGGAGTATCGCTCGGAAAGCGGCACTCTCTGCTATATCCGCGACGCCCGCATCCTGGCGATACGGCTCGATGCCTTCGACAACGCCTGGTTCGCCTCGAACCACGCGACCCAGAACACAACGAGCGCCGGCAATCAGGACTTCCTGACGCTCTCTGCGACGCCGCTGGCACTCCAGCACGCGATCATTGCGGTGGGCGGCTACAACACCGCCTCGACCACCGTCTCCGGCTATCTCAACGTTGCCAAGGACGGCAGCCCTGTCGCGGAGTGGAACCGGGAGGCGCCGAACGCCGCGGGGTGGCAGTGCGCCGGGCTGGCGCAGCGGCAGACGCTCGCTGCCGTCGCGACCACCTGGAAGTGGCGCGCGCGGGCGGAGACGGCGGGCACCACCGTCAACGTCGGCAACCTCGCCATCGCCGTGCTGCAGCTGGAGGCGACGCCGGCGCCGGCGCGACGGCGTACGATGGCGGTGGCCGGGTAGCGAGTAGCGTCCGGGCGCCCCCTATCAACAGCCACACCAGCACCAGCAAACCATCCACAGGACATAGAGCGCGCCGATGGCTGCAGCCAGTCGGAGGCCAAATAGAAAGTCTCGCAGAACACCGGAGCGCTCTGCAACGGTGTTCCTGAGGCTGCGGCGCGAGTTGTGGGGCGCCACGGGGGCATCTTTCTGGGCGGCCGAGCCGTCGGTTCTGGCGGTGGCGCCGGCTTCGGTGAAGCGCAGAGGTTGGCAGCAAAGCAGCCTTCAAAGCGGCAAGGCGGATGCGGCCTGGACCCCTGTCGCCAACTTCGAAGGCGCCGAAAACGAAAAGCTTGCCCCGTGGGGGCGGTCGTGCCCGTTTGTCGGCGGATCGGCACAACGGCTGGATGCTCCGATAGGCGGGATCCAGAAAAACACCGCCGAAGATGTCACACGGCGCATCGGCGTCGGCGCGGCGTTATTCTACCGATCGGCTACGTGGCTGCAGCACACTCCTCAAGTCCGCCAAATGGACTTCCATTGTCGGCAACAGGCGGGCGCCGCAATCCTTTCCAAGCGGTACTCAGCAGCATGAGAAGGCGCTCGGAGCCGGTCTCCGGAACCCAGGTTAACGAACGTCAGCGCTCGCAACGGAACTTCCACAAAGGGAAGGCAGTTATGTTGGCCATCGTAAAAATAAAGCTGAGAACGCGAAAGGCGATTCGACATGTTGACGCGCAGACACGTCCTCCGTACCGCCTCCTATGCCGGCACTTTCGTGGCCGCACAGCATCTACTTCCGGCTTGGGCGCGCAACAGTGCGGGCACGCTAGTAACGACGACGGGGCCCCGCACCGGCCCATGCGAGTTCGACCTCACCATTGCCGAGACGCCCATTGAGGTCGATGGCCGAACAGGCTCGGCGATTACGCTGAACCGAGGCATTCCGGGGCCGGTAGTGCGCTTCCATGAAGGCGAAACGGTCACGATCCGCGTGCACAACAAACTCGACGAGGTAACCTCAATCCACTGGCACGGTATTCTGCTGCCGTTTCGCATGGACGGCGTTCCCGGCGTGTCATTCGCTGGCATTCCGGCGCAGGAGACGTTTACCTACCGCTACCCGGTCAAGCAGAGCGGCACCTATTGGTATCACAGCCACAGCGGACTGCAGGAACAACTCGGCCATTACGGACCCCTGGTCATCGATCCAGCGGATCCAGAGCCTTTCGCCTACGAACGGGAGCACGTCGTCGTTCTTTCGGACTGGATGTTCGAGAATCCATACCGGGTTTTCGCAAAGCTCAAGAAAATGAGCGACTACCTCAACTTTCAGAGGCGTACCGTCGGCGATTTCTTCGACGACGTTGCTGAGGCAAGTCTGGGTGCGACAATCAAGGACCGATTGGCGTGGGGTGACATGCGGATGGATCCCACCGACATCGCAGACATCACCGGTCATATCTACACCTACCTGATGAACGGCCAAGGGCCGGAGACGAACTGGACCGGTCTGTTCGCACCCGGCGAGCGGGTCCGGCTGCGCTTTATCAACGCTTCCACCATGAGCTATTTCAACGTCCGTATCCCCGGCCTGCCGATGACCGTGGTCCTGGCCGACGGCCAATATGTGCAGCCGGTGACGGTCGAGGAGTTCCAGATCGCCGTCGCCGAGACGTACGACGTCATCGTGTCGCCTGCGTCCGCGCGCGCCTTCACCATCTTCGCCGAATCGCTGGACCGCAGCGGTTACGCGCGCGGAACCCTGGCCCCGCACGAAGGCATGACGGCGGCGATACCGGCCGTGCGCGAGCGCCCTCTCCGCACCATGGTCGATATGGGGATGAAAATGGCGGGCATGGACATGGGGAGCAAGGACGGCGGCGGCAGCCCCTCCGGGCATGATATGGGGATGAGCAAAGAGGGCGGCCACGAAGGGCATGCGGCGGCGCCCGGCATGGGGAGCGAACCCGCTGGACGTGTCGGCAGCATGGTGGAGGAGACGGGGCCGATCATTGCCCGGCACGGGCCGGACGGCCATGGCCCCGGCAACACCACCATCGCGCATTTTGAACGCGATCGCCTGGGCGAGCCTGGCACCGGCCTCGAAGATGTCGGCCACCGCGTCCTTGTCTACACCGACCTAAAGGCGGTCACTGCTTACGATCAGCGACCGCCGGAGCGGGATCTGGAACTCCACCTCACCGGCAACATGGACCGCTACATGTGGTCCTTCGATGGCCAAAAATTCTCAGAGGTCAAGTCGCCCATTCCCTTCACCTACGGTGAGCGCCTGCGGCTGATCATGGTCAACGACACGATGATGGAGCATCCCATCCATCTGCACGGCATGTGGATGCAGCTTGAGAACGGCCATGACAGCCTCATCCCGCGCAAGCACACCGTCAGCGTCAAGCCCGGCGAACGGTTGTCGGTCCTCATCACCGCTGATGCGCCGGGTCGGTGGGCGTTCCACTGCCATCTTCTCTACCACATGGAAATGGGGATGTTCCGCGTAGTCGAGGTGTCACCGTACGCAGGTGAAACCTGATGTTTCGGACACGGGCACTGGGCCCTCCACTCGCTCTCTCTGCGTTGCTCACGGCGGGAGCGGCGGCAGCAGAGGAACGGCCGTCTTCCGGTGCTCCGGCCGAATGGCCGAAGCCGGTAATGGACGAGCAAATCTTTACGTTCTTCAAGACCCAGAAGAACGAATACCAGATCGACGACGACAACCAGTTCTATGCTTGGGATGCAGAAGGCTGGATAGGCGGTGACTACAACAAGCTGTGGCTGAAGACCGAGGGAGAGTACCTGCTGGATCGAGGGACCACGGAGACAGCCGAGCTTCAGGCACTCTATGGCAGGACCATTGCCCCTTTCTGGGACGCCCAGATCGGCGTTCGCTCCGCCTTCCAACCGGACCAAGCCTGGGACGGAGTTGTCGGTATCCAGGGCCTGTTCCCGTATTTCGTCGAAGTTGAGGGCCAGGCCTTCTTCAACACCGACGCTCTGCAGTTCCGCTTGAAAGGCTCTTATGATCTGCTCATCACTCAGCAACTGATTGCCCAGCCACGGGTCGAGGCCAACTTTTCAACGAGCGACGTGAAAGACAGAGATGTCGTGGCCGGGCTTTCCGACATCGAGGCTGGCCTCCGCCTCCGCTACGAGATCATCCGCGAGGTGGCGCCGTACGTCGGCTTCGAGTATGTCCGCGACGAGGCTGCCAAGGATGACAAGAACAGCCTGCGGTTCGTCACTGGCGTTCGGCTGTGGTACTAGGCTTACGACCAATAACCATCAGGTGGAGATAATCGAGGAGCCGGGGGTTGTAGTGCGCGGCATCACAACGGAATTCCCTTATTGGCCGGCGGAATATCCGCTCGTTTGCACTGCGTACGCCGTCGAGTAGGGCGAGAAGCAGGCTACTCCAGCGCCAGCTCTACCAGGACGGGAGTTTTGGAGCGAGGGTCTCTCGTGGCACGCTTGCGTGGCTTATTCGGCGAAATCGATTTTCGCGCCCCGCGTAGAGCCCGTTGCTGAATGAGTCTGGATCGCCGGTATGGAGGGGCTCTCTGGCGGGTTTTGGGTTTGGGCGGCGGTTTCCTCGGTCTATCGCCTCACTTGCAGCTCACTTGCAGCTCACTTGCAGGGCCGGTTTGTGCGTTCCCTCCGCCGCCGACACCACCGCCGCCACTTCCGCTTCCAGAGACTTGGCCGTCCGGTTCGCCGCTAGAGAGCCGTTAGCCTTGACCGTGGCCCCGTTCAGGGCCACCACGCTGAGGCGAACCAGTTTCGCCTCGAGGCACAGCTTCAGAACCCCCGCGAACAGGGTCTCGAATTCCGAGGGATGGCGCTTGCGGAACCGCGCGATCACGCTATGGGTCCGGAACCTCGTGGCCGACAATCAGCCGGAACCCCGCTCGATTTTCCGGCTCGATCGATGCCCTTTAGCATCTCCTTAAGGCAGCGAAATCATTGCTTAGAAGCCGTAGCTGCCGCCGGGATGTGGGACACCGTTCGGAATGCTGCATGGGATGTACAGCCGCCGTTGTCCCCGTCGACGCTCTGCCTGATCTCCATCTTCTCAGCGATATCGCCTGCAAGGATCGGACATCGCCACAGCAACACTTTGTAACGGGCTGGAAAACGCCCTGCTACAAAAATCTGTTAGCTTTTCTGCCGCCATCGTCGGCGCCGTGAGTGAGTCAAGACGATCTCTAGGCGACACAGAAGAGAAGGAAAATTCATGATCAGCAAATCGAGCCTCGCCGCTATGGCCCTTATCGTCACGGTGAGTTTCCTGCCTCCCAGTGCTTTTGCCGGCCAAGATCCGATACAACAGCAGATCCAGCGACAACTCTCCGCAGCGAAAGCAAAGCAGGAGCAGGCTGAAAAGGCAAAGGCGGCCGAACGCCAGAAGCTGATGCACGAGCACATGCAGATGATGCACAAAGCCATGGATGAGATGCAGGCGATGAAGCCGCGCCCAGACATGACGATGCAGGAACACGAGGAATGGATCGCCGAACATCAGAAGCTGATGGACGAAATGCTCCAACAAATGATGAAGGACCAGCAGTTGATGATGCAGCACGGCATTTAGGATCGACTACACCACGGCATCTGGCGCGCACTTACGTCGTGCAGGAACTCTGACTGATTGACGACAGGGGCGCACGTCCAGGCGCCACGTTGGGCCGGCTGGCCACGGTTCGGTTGTTTGCTTTGCGCGCTGGTCAGCGGAACAGAATTTCCGGACATATCGGCAGAAGTTAGCGGGGACGTTAGCGATGATTGAGTTGGAGAGTGATGGCCACCTCGTTACGTTAAGAATGATCGGGGTGGTATCAGTTTCTGACTGGGATCTGGTTCTCCAGAAATTTCAGGACGCCTGCGGGCAAGCTGCGTCCGTTCGAATTCGAGGAGCGAAGCAAGGTACCATTCGAGTATTGATGGACTGGCGGAGACTAGAATTTTGGGAGCCTGGCGCGAGATCCGATTGCACGTGGTTCTGTATGGGCAATCGAGATCTGGTCGATAAGATCGCGATTCTGGGTAGTCCGAGATGGCAAGAAGACAAAGGGCGCTTGGCTGACATTTACCGAGAGGCGGAAGTAAAATTCTTCGCGCCGACCGAGAACGAGTCAGCGTTCGTGTGGCTAACAGAAAAATAGAGACATTGTAAAGGTCAATGAGTGCGAAAAGAAAGGGTGCTGACCGACGTGTCGCATGACCGTCGGTCACGCCTACCGGATCGCAAGCCGTCCTCTATTATTTTGGGGGTTGCAGGACCTTCCAAGTTTTGGGTGGCTTCCGAAACGAAAATATCGATATAGGCAGCCGATCGGCAGGAACTGTCGTCGCCGGCCGTTCTGACAGGTCATTTCGGGTTGGTTGATGCACTGCGAAATTCTCGCTTCCTCGTCTATGCTCAAGCAGAGCAACCCTGAGGCAGAGGTCAAAATATTAGGGTGAGTCAGCACATACATCGGAGACTGGCGAAAATTCTAGCCGCCAGCGCACTGACGCTGTCCATCGTCGTCGGCGGAATGGTGCTCACGTTTGGGCTTCTTGGCAAGGAGCATGCGATCGCTTCGCTTGCTCGTTCCGAGGCGGCACTGTTCATCTCGCAACTCGCGGCACATTTTGCCCGCGGTACTACTACCGACCACACGGAAATTCAACAGGCCCTCTCCAATTTGTTGCGCGATCGCGCTCACCTTCCGGATGGCCACTTCGTTGCCGCGCGCGTGTATTCCGCTGAGGGAACGGCAATCGCGGAAGAACAGGCCGCAACGGCCTTCTTTTTGCCGATGATGCCGCAGCTCGGGCGCCGGGAATTCGACCAGAGGCGAGCTACCACGCATGACATGTTCTTTAGGAGAGGCGAGCTCTATGTTCGCGTTCTCGCTTTCGCCGCGGGGGGCACCGGCGAAAAGGGTGGACTTTTCGAGGGTGTATACTTGATTGACCGAGCAACGTTACGTCACCTTGCCGGGCAGATTCTCGCGGCGACGGTTCTTTGTGTTGCTGTCATTTTGGCTAACACTGGCTTTCTTTACCCGATGATGATGTCCTTAAACCAGCAGCTCGTCGGGCTCTCGCGAGATCTCCTGGATGCCAATATCGGTATGCTCGAAGTTCTCGGCAGCGCTATCGCGATGAGAGACGGCGAGACAGGTCACCACAACTACCGGGTCACGCTGTACGCAACCCACCTCGGAGAGGCGGTTGACTTGCCTCCAGAAGATATGCGGCGGCTGGTCAAGGGCGCTTTCCTCCACGACGTCGGCAAGATTGCCGTGAGCGATACGGTTCTGTTGAAGCCCGGCGGCCTGACCGATGAAGAATTTGATCAGATCAAGACGCATGTCGGCCATGGACTGGAGGTGGTTCGACGCTCCAAATGGCTCGCCGATGCCGAGGCAGTGGTCGGCGGGCATCACGAGAAATGGGATGGAACGGGTTATCCGGGGGGGCTCAAAGGCGAGAGCATACCCCTGTTGGCGCGGGTGTTCGCGATCGCTGACGTTTTCGACGCTTTGACCTCGCAGCGCCCCTACAAACCGCCGATGGCCTTCGAAGAGGCTTGGAAAATCCTCGAACGCGGTCGAGGCGTACACTTCGATCCGCTGCTCCTGGATAGCTTTCGACGGATTAGCCGCAGCCTCCACGCGCGGGTCGCAGATCGGGCCGATGACGAATTGAAGGCGTTACTCGCGGGGACGATCAGAAAGTATTTCGTTTAAATCCCGCGGCGGACGCGCCATTGGCCGGGTGGCGCCCGGCGCTCCGCTTCACTCAACTGATCTCACAATGGGCCCGGAAGGTAACAGGCCTCCGCTACGGATGTCCCTTGCTCGGCATGAGTGGCGCGCTGAAACACTTTTTTACAATTCAGAAATCGGCATGTTGCGTTAGCCGGGCACCGTGCGCGCCTGTGGCACCAATGAAGATTGTGTCACGAAGGTATAATCGTGGACATACCAAGAGGATGCAATCCGATCATCCGGCATGCATATCAGTACTCGGGACATTCGTTCTCGCGATGTTCATCGCCATCGCATCGCCGTTCCCGGCACCGGCAGAATCGGCAGACGCTTCCGAACAGGCCGGTGCACCGGGAGCCACGGTTGACGCGCTTCTGGCGATCGCGCGGCAGATGAACCCCGAGGTCGCCGCGACGGCGCTCGAGACCCAGGCCGCTTTGGCTCGCGTCGATGCCGCCGGTCGGCTGCCTGATCCAAGCTTTCAGACGGAGTTCAAGGACATCGATCGCGAACGGCAGAACGCGCTGCCGGAGCAGCTTGGGCGCGTCGAATACAGGATCCAGCAGGAGTTTCCTCTCTGGGGGAAGCTCGGGTTGCAGGAAGGCGTTGCGCGAGCACGTGCCGGGGCGGCGCGTGAGGATCAGCGTGCGACCGAACTGGAAATCGCCGCCCGCATCAAGACTGTGTTCGCCGCGTATTACGCGGCGTTCGAGAACTGGCAGCTGACCAGGGATCTCTTCGGAACAGTAGCCACATTGGCCGACGTCACCCAGAGCCGCTACGCGCAGGGGTTGGGCGAACAGGAGGATGCCGTCCGTGCCGAGGTCGAGAAAACCCGGCTCAGGACCGAGTTGGTGCGCTTCGAGGCGGATCAGCGCCAGACGGCGGCGCAGCTCAATGCGCTGGTCGATCGCCGCGAAGACGCGCCGCTTGCGACGCCGGAAGCGTTGCGGCCAATGCCCGACGAGTCGTTGGGTATCGCCGATCTCCTCGAACGCGCACGGATCGCTAACCCGACCGTCGGTGCCGCACAGTCGCAGATCGCCGCCGCCGAGGGGGATCAGGCGCTGGTCCGCAAGAGCTGGTATCCGGACGTGACGCTGGGGATCACCTTTCAGCAGTTCGTGGATCAGGACCGCCGGTCGCCGGGTTACGAAGCGATGATTGGCACGACGATACCGCTGCAATGGGGTTTGCGCGAGGCGTGGGAGCGGGAGGCGGCGGCCAACCTGGCCGCCGCCCGCCGCCGCCGTGACGCCGCCGCCGCCCGGGTCCGCGGCGACCTTGCCGATGCGTTCTACGCCCTGGGGGGCCTGCGACGGGTCGGGGCCCTGTTGAAAGATGTGCAGCTGCCTGAGAGCAGGCTCGCGTTTCAAACAGCTCTCCGCGGCTACGAACAGGGGCGTTCCGACCTCAACACCGTTCTCGACACCGAGCAGCGGGTCTTCGAGACGATGCTGCGGCTGCTCGCAGTGCAGGTCGAACAGCAGGCCCGCCTTGCCGAAATCGAACGACTGATCGGAAGCGATCTATGAGACTTGCCGTCGCCGCTCCGGTCTTCGTGGCCGTCGCCGTCACCGCTGCCGCGGGCGGCTATTGGTTCGCTCTCCAGCGCTTCGCGCCGCCTCCATCCGCAACCTCGCCTGGCACCTCGGCCGAAGGCATGGCCCAAGGGCATGATCACGCCACGACGCCGCCAGGAGGGCCCAAGCTCCTTTACTACAAGGACCCGATGGGAAAGCCCGACTATTCGCCGGTGCCGAAGAAAGACGAGATGGGGATGGAATATATCCCCGTTTACGAGGACGAGGAGGCTTCGCTGGAGCCCGCGTCTTCTCCGGGGGGCACGGCGGCGCCGGGGCATGATCATGCGTCGCAGGCGGGCAAGGACCGCAAGATCCTCTACTACCGCAACCCAATGGGCCTCCCCGATACCTCCCCCGTGCCGAAGAAAGACTCGATGGGGATGGACTACATTCCCGTGTACGCGGATGAAGCCGGAGATGACGGCTCGATCGTCAAGGTGAGTCCGGCACGCTCGCAGATGCTGGGCGTGCGCACCGAGCCGGCTACGCGGCGGACGCTCATTCGCCCGGTCCGCGCTGTCGGCACCGTCCAGTTCAGCGAGCGTCAGACAACCATCGTCTCCACCAAGTTCGAAGGCTGGATTGAGAAGCTCTACGTCAATGCAACGGGCGAGCCGGTCCGGCGTGGGCAGCGGCTGATGCTGGTTTACAGCCCGCTGCTGGTACAGACCCAGCAAGAATACGTCGATGCCACAAAGATGGCGGCATCGCTTGCGGGAGCCGATGCAGAAAGTGCGACCGCAGCGGCAAGGCTCGTTGAAGGCGCCCTGCAACGGCTGCGCTATCTCGACTTTCCCGAAGCGGAACTTCGAAGGCTGGAGCGGGAGCGCCAAGCCAGCCGGACGATCGCCTGGCCCGCGCCATTCTCCGGCATCGTGCTGGAGAAGATGGTGTTCCAGGGCATGCGCTTCATGTCCGGCGAGCCGCTCTACAAAATCGCCGGCACTTCACCGATCTGGGTGATCGCCGAGGTCTTCGAACAGGATCTGGCGCACGTCGCGGTCGGCCAGCCAGCGACGATCACGGTGAAGGCCTATCCCGGCCGCAGCTTCCAAGGCCGCGTTGCCTTCATCTATCCGACCGTCGGCGAGGAGACCCGCACCGGAACGGTCCGCATCGAAATCCCGAACCCCGGCGGCGAACTCAAGGCCGACATGTATGCCAGCGTCGAACTCGATGCGCACGCCACCGCCGCAAAGGTGCTGACCGTCCCGGACTCGGCGGTGATCGACAATGGCGTCCGTCAAGTGGTGCTGATCGAGCGCGGCGAGGGTCGGTTCGAGCCGCGACCGGTGCAGGTGGGGGCCAGGGCCGACGGCTTCACCGAGATCCGAAGCGGGGTAAAGGACGGCGAGCAGGTGGTGGTCAGCGCCAACTTCCTCATCGACGCGGAAAGCAACCTGAAGGCCGCTCTCGGTGCCTTCACCGCAGGCGAGCACCAACACTGATGATCGGTGGCCTGATTCGCTGGTCGGCGCACAACGTCGTGCTGATTTTGATCGGCACGATCTTCATCGTCGCCGCAGGCATCTACGCGGTGACAAAGACGCCGCTCGACGCCATTCCCGACCTGTCCGACGTGCAGGTCATCGTCTTTACCGAGTATCCCGGACAGGCGCCGCAGGTGGTCGAGGATCAGGTGACGTTTCCGTTGACGACGGCGATGCTGGCGGTCCCGCATTCGAAGGTCGTTCGCGGCCTGTCGATCTTTGGCGCGTCGTTTGTCTACATCATCTTTGAAGATGGGACCGACATCTACTGGGCGCGCTCGCGCGTTCTCGAATACCTGAACTTCGCCTCGAAACAGTTGCCGCAGGGGGTGACGCCAACGCTGGGCCCCGACGCCACTGGCGTCGGCTGGGTCTACCAGTACGTGGTCACCAGCGCCAAGCGCACTTTGGCCGAACTGCGGACGCTCCAGGACTGGTACATCCGCTTCGGCCTAACCAAGGCACAGGGCGTCTCCGAAGTCGCCAGCATCGGCGGCTTCGTCAAGACCTATGCCGTTACGGTCGATCCACGACGGTTGAAGACCTACGACATTCCGCTATCGCGTGTCCTCGATGCCATCCGGCAAAACAACATGGACGTCGGCGGGCGGGTCATCGAGATGACCGAGACCGAGTACCTGGTGCGTGGTGAAGGCTACCTGCGCGGCATCGCCGACTTGGAAAATGTTGTCCTCAAGGCCGACAGCTTGACGCCGGTGCTCTTACGCGACGTCGCCCGGATCGAGCTGGGGCCGGACGAGCGCCGCGGCTTGACCGAGCTCAACGGCGAAGGCGAGGTGGTGAGCGGCATTGCGGTGCAGCGCTATGGCGGCAACGCCCTCGATGTCATCAGTAACGTCAAGGAGAAGATCAAGGAGATCGCGCCGAGCTTGCCCCAAGATATGACGATCGAGACGGTCTATGATCGTTCCGATCTCATCCACCGGGCGGTCGAGACGCTGAAGGGCACGCTGATCGAGGAGAGCATCATCGTCGCCCTCGTCTGTGTCGTCTTCCTCCTGCACGTCCGCAGTGCCCTGGTCGCGATCATCATGCTGCCGGTTGGCGTCTTGATGGCATTCATCGCCATGCATGCACTCGGCATCAACTCGACGATCATGTCGCTCGGCGGCATCGCCATTGCGATCGGCGCAATGATCGATGCGGCGATCGTCATGATCGAGAATGCGCACAAGCACCTGGAGCGGGCAGCTCCGGGCACGCCCCGTATCAAGTCCCTGGTCGATGCGGCGGTGGAGGTGGGACCGTCGCTGTTCTTCTCGCTGCTGATCATTACCGTTTCCTTCCTGCCGATCTTCACGCTGGAAGCGCAGGAAGGCCGGCTGTTCAAGCCGCTTGCCTACACCAAGACGTTCTCGATGGCGGCTGCCGCCATTCTGTCCGTCACGCTGGTGCCGGCACTGATGGTGCTGTTCATTCGAGGTCGGATCCTCCCGGAGACGAAAAACCCGATCAACCGGGCTCTGATCTGGATCTATCGCCCGATGATCGCGCTGGTGCTCAGAGCCAAGCTAGTGACCATTGCCCTGGCCCTATTGGTGCTCGCTGCGTCCGTCTGGCCGGCGATACGACTCGGCACCGAGTTCATGCCGACGCTGAACGAGGGCACGCTGTTCTACATGCCGGTTACGCTGCCGGGGCTCTCCATCACAAAGGCGGCGGAGTTGCTGCAGACCCAGGACAAGATTATCAAGTCATTTCCGGAGGTGGCCTCGGTCTACGGCAAGGCCGGGCGGGCCAATACCGCGACCGATCCGGCGCCCACCGAGATGTTTGAGACGGTGATCAACCTGAAGCCGGAAAGCGCGTGGCGAGAAGGCGTGACGATAGACGGGCTGATCGCCGAGATGGACCGGGCTCTGCAGTTTCCCGGCGTCAGCAATGCCTGGACGATGCCGATCAAGGCGCGCATCGACATGCTGTCCACCGGCATCCGCACCCCCGTCGGCATCAAGCTGTTCGGTCCCGATCTTGAGGGCCTGGAGAAGGTTGCCCGCGAGATCGAATCAGCGGTGCGCACCGTACCGGGGACGACCAGCGTCTATGCCGAGCGGGTGATGGGCGGCCACTACGTCAACATCGAGCCGGACCGGACGGCGCTCGCCCGCTACGGGCTGATGGTCGGGGACGTGCAGGAGGTGGTGCGCAGCGGACTCGGCGCTGAGGCGGTGACGACCACGGTCGAGGGTAGGGAACGGTACACGGTGAACGTCCGCTACCCGCAGGCGTTCCGTTCCGATCCTCAGGCAATCGCCGAGAACGTGCTGATCCCGCTGCCCAACCGCAGCTACATTCCGCTCGGCCAGGTGGCGAAGGTCAGCCTCAGCAACGGGCCGCCCAGTGTGCGGACCGAGAACGCGCAACTCGTCGTCTACATCTTCGTCGACTTCCGCGACCGGGACATCGGCGGCTACGTCGCCGATGCGAAGAAGGCGGTGGCCAACCGGGTGCAGTTCCCGCAGGGCTACTACATCACCTGGAGCGGCCAGTTCGAGTATCTGCAGCGCGCCGAAGCGCGGATGAAGGTCGTCGTGCCGGTGACGCTGCTGATCATCTTCCTGCTGCTGTACCTCAATTTTCGCCGGCTGACGGAAACGCTGATCGTTATGCTCAGCTTGCCGTTTTCGCTGATCGGCGGGTTGTGGTTCGTCTGGTACCTCGGCTTCAATCTCAGTGTCGCCGTTGTCGTCGGATTCATCGCCCTCGCCGGCGTCGCCGCCGAAACCGGCGTGATCATGCTGATCTACCTCGACCACGCCTGGAACGAGATCAAGGCGCGGTGTGCGGCGGCGGCGCGGCCCCCCACGCGCGCCGATCTGTATGATGCGATCATGATCGGTGCCGTGGAACGGGTGCGTCCGAAAATGATGACGGTGATCGCGATCATGGCGGGCCTGCTGCCGATCCTGTGGTCGACCGGCACCGGGTCGGAAGTGATGCGCCGGATCGCGGTGCCGATGATCGGCGGCATGGTCTCCTCGACCGTGCTGACGCTGATCGTCATCCCGGCGATCTACGGCTTGATCAAGGGCGCGAGACTGCCGTCCCGCAGAGCCGATACTGCTCCGCAACGCCCCGCGCCCAGTCCGGCCAGTTGACGAGGCTATGACGACCATCCGCTACGCTGGGGGCCCGGCCATCGCCGGGGCACCTGTGACCACCGTTTCCGCTCACCTGGATCTTCCGGGATGTTTGCTCGCAGCGCGATGCTGTCGAGGCGCTGATCACCCCGCACGTCTCCACGTCCGCGATAAACGCCATCTGTCGAAAGCGGGACTGTCAGGAATTTCGTGCGGTGGCCGTTTGCTTTACGCCAAGGTAAAGCGGTCTTCGAACAGGATGGCGAGCTGGGCCTTCGCCATCACCCATTCTCGGGGCGGCATTTTCCACTCTCTTTCGGCCAGGTTCAACACCAGGAACAGGAGCTTCAGGGCGCTGTCGTCATTGGGAAAGTGCCCCCTGGTCCTGACTGCCCGCCGCAGCTTGGCGTTCAAGCTCTCGATGGAATTCGTGGTATAGATAATCCTCCTGACGTCATCGGGAAAAGCGAAGAACGGAATCACTTCCGTCCAACTCCGCCGCCAGGACTGGGCAATGGCCGGGTATTTCGCGCCCCATGGGCCTTCGGCAAAGGCCTCGAGGGCGGCTTTGCCGGCGTCGGCATCCCTGGCCCTGTAGATTTGCTTCAGAGCCGCAGCCACCGACTTGCGGTCCTTGTAGGAGACGAAAGCCAGTGAATGGCGGATCAGATGGACGACGCAGGTCTGCACCTCGGCCTGCGGGAACACCGCGGTGATCGCCTCCGGGAAGCCCTTCAGGCCGTCGACGATGGCGATCAGCACGTCCTCGACGCCGCGGCCCTTGAGTTCGTTCATCACCCGCAGCCAGAATTTCGCTCCCTCGCTCTGCTCGATCCACAGGCCCAGGACCTCCTTCGTTCCGTCCGGCCGGACCCCAAGCGCGACGTAGACGGCCTTGTTGCGGACGCTGCCTTCGTCGCGCACCTTGATGCGGATCGCATCGAAGAAGATCAGCGGATAAAGGGCTTCGAGCGGCCGGTTCTGCCACTCCGCGACCTCGTCCAGGACCGCATCGGTGACGGCACTGACCAGGTCCGGCGAGACGTCGAGCCCATAGAGCTCGCGCAGGTGCCCCTGGATCTCGCGGGTGCTCATGCCGCGCGCGTACATCGAGACGATCTTCTCGTCAAAGCCCGGCAGGCGCCGCTGGTACTTGGCAATCAGCTGCGGATCGAAGGTCGACAGCCGGTCGCGCGGCACCTCGAGCGCAAGCTTCCCGCTGCCGGTCAGCACCGTCTTCCGGCCGTAGCCATTGCGCCGGTTGCCGATGCCCTCGCCGGTGTCGAGATGATGGTCCATCTCCGCATTCAGAGCCCGCTCCGCCAGCGCCTTCTTCAACTCGTCGAGCAGGCCGTCCTTGTCGAACGCCGTCTTCGCGTCGGCTCCCGCCAGCAACTGGTCGAGCACCGCGTCCGGGATCACCGGCTGTCTGCGTCGCGCCATACGATGTCTCCTCTACCCACATCGTTATGGCCTACCGCACGAAATTCCTGACAGTCCCGTCGAAAGCCGTTCCGGCGGTCACGCATGCCGCAGTCGTCATGAATCAAATCGGCTGGCACGTGTCGCACGGCCGTTCAACCTATCGCTCGTCCCGCTGCCGCCCTATTTCCCCGGGCTCAACCCGACCGAGCGCAGTTTTTTGCGTACGCCAAACCGAGGCCATCATGCAAGCAAAGAACCAGTGCTTCCGGAGCGCCGCTTACGTGAAGGACGTCTGGCTCTTCAACCGCGTCTCCGCCGATCCGATTGCCGACCCCCGCTGCCGAGCCTGGAAAGCGGTAGTCGCCGAAACCGTCCGCGTCCGATCGATTTGCGCCGAGCCTTGGGCGAGGATCCGCACACAGCGGAACTGGTATCAGAAGCCAGCGCCAACAGTGAATACAGCCTTTGCGTCGCACTGGTTGTTCCCGCCGCACTCCCGGGCGTGGTAGTTTGTGTCGGTATAGGCAACGGTCAGATCGACTCCCTTGATCGTCACCGTCATGCCGCACGTCCAGTCGGTGCCGCTTGCCGCCTTGTCGACGTACTGATAGCCGAGGCCGCCGAACACTTTCCATGCGACATACCCATTCGGAACCTCCACTGTCACTAAACCGCTGGTATAATTGGCGGCACCTGTATTGAACTGATATTCTGGGGAATACGCATTGATCAACTGGATTTCCACCGGCTCGACCGCCTTGTAGGTCAGGTGCAGTGGGATTTCCCAGTAATCGAAGTTGTCACGCGGCGGCGTACCGGGATAGGCGTAAAAGGCTCCGCCGAGATCCCAAGTCAACTTCGAATCGCCGATGTTGCCGCGAACACCGAATAGCGCATCGATCTCGACGTGCGCCGTGTCCGTGTCGCCCGCCAGTTTCGTGTTCGATCCGAACGTTCCGACATAGAGGCTGGTGCCGAGTAGTCCGGTCTGGAGTTCGTAGTCCAAGGTACCTTGGATCGCTGGCTCGTTGTCCGTCAGCGTGATGCCGCGGTAAATGTAGTTTGAGGTTAGTGCGATGCTGGCGCTCAACGTGCCCGGCAGCCAATCGGTTGGCTGCTCGACCGCAAGGGCCGCCGCTGTGCTCGATTGCACGCCACTCTCCAGGTCAACCTCCCCGTCTCGGGCGGCGGCATCGTTGGTCGCCCCGAGAGCGTGTGCAACCGCATATGTTACGATGACGCGACGGAGAAACTCTCTTCCTCGCACACCGCTCGATCCCCTCATGATTTCTCCCCTCTCATCCCCAGTGTGGCGCAGCAAGGCTCTCTGCTGCGACCAAGTCGATAAAATGCCGCAGAGCTTGTATTGTGATGCCTCTATTGTGATGCCTCGCGCTGTCGCACCACAGACGACGAGCCTCAACTGACGGCCGGATCCTTGAAATTGTAGGTCATAGTTGGGAGTGGCCACCGGTGCAGCATCGAGGCGGAGATTTTCTGGCTGCGTCACGTTGTTACATGCTCAACATAGTCATCTACTCGGATGGAAGAACATGAAAAACCACTGGGATTTCCGCCGAAACGAGCTTTAGTCGCGCGTCGAAGACGTCGCCTTCTTCGAACGGTTGGCGCAACGGTCCGAGAAGCACGTAGAAATGCGCGCTGTGCAGATCGAGAACTTCCCCAGAAGGAACGCCAATTGACTCAAGCGCAGTCCAATCCTCGCCACCGAGATGAACCATCAGCTGCGATTCCTTGGCGAGGTCAGTTTCGATACTGAGGAAGTAAACCGATTGCGATCCATTGTTGATCAGCTTGAAGCGAAGTTTGCTAAATCCCCCCGCCGCCGCGGCTGTAGCTGACGCCTCGGCGACGATAACGTTTCCAAAGTAGAGGGGGGGCTCATCAGCATACCCGCTCGCTGCAGTAAGCCTCAATGTTAACAAAAGAACCACAGACTTGGTAGCAATGTGCAAACATGTCTCGGTTACAGTGGCCATGACTTAACACGCTAGTTGCCCAAAAAAGTGATCTGGACCGCCATATATCACCGGTAAGTAAAAAAATCCCCAGCAGCGTCAGGCAACAAATGTAATATATAGGAGCGTTCCGCTTGGTATAACCTGATCGAAGCGAACCTTGAAATTAGCCTTTGGATAAATAGGACGAAAGTTCCTTGGTCGATGAATTGGTATAAGAATATTGTCCAGTTTCTCGACTACGCGTCCGTCTGGGAAAGTTGCACGTACCAATATATAGCCACCTACAAAGGCGTTGTTATATACTCCTATCCTTCGTACTTGGCCATACACTATGGTAGTGCTCTCATCTGGTTCTGATAACACTCTTATATTACGTATTTCGAAGGCGTCGGATGGCTCTGCTTGCACTTGAACAGCTCCCTGATCAACAAGGTTTATTCGTTCCGAAGCACAAGAAGCAATAAATGTTCCGGATGCAGCGAGTACAATTACCAGCAATAACCCGCGTAGATGCCGAGACCAAAATGAGACGTCACCAGTGTCGCGCATTTGAATAACATCCTCAGACCCTTGGACTGCTCTAGTCGGCTGCGGCGCGTCTTACACAGCGGCAACCATCTTCGGTCGCTCCGCAAGCTCGATCTGGAACAGCACTGGGCCGCGGCACATCGCGCCGTTCGGTGCCTGGAATTGGCCGTTCACCGGTGCGTGCTCGGCGAAAGGGCTAGTCAGGATGGCGACGTGGCCACCGGGGAACGGCACCGACTCCAGCAGTCCGGAACCGTCGAGGAAGCGATTGCCGGCCGTCGCGCAGGGCGGCGTCACTAGATCGTCCTTGAGCGCATAATTCTGATACCAGCGGACGTTCAGCGCAGCGAGATCGCCGATGCGCAGCGATTGCCCGAACAGCCGGACCGGCAGCATGCCGTCGGCTGCGATCGGTTGCTCGAAAGTGATCGAGCTCATCTCGGCGATCGCCGGCGGCAGATGCACGCGCTCCTTGCGCAGCCAGCGAAACAGCGCCGCCACAGTCTTGGTTCGCCTGAGCCCACTCTGCTGTTCCAGCCGCGCCTGGTTGAGCACCTGCACCAGCGGCGTTTCCCGGTCGATGGCGGCGAGCCGCATGCCGAGGCTCAGCAGGTAGCCGTTGGCGACGAAATTGCCATTGGCCAACCGTGACAACACGAAGTCGCGGCGCATGCGCGGCATGTTGCTGATCGCAGGGCTATGGGTACCATCCACCGGCGTGACGTTGCTGATCAGGGTGTCGCAAACGTCGACGAGTTTGCCGGACAGGATGTTCATCAACGATATGTAGCCGCCCTGGCAGGTGCCGTTCAGTGTCGCCTTCTGGCCGTGCTTATCGACGAGCACGGCGCACAGCTCGCGCGTCTGCAGGCAATCGTCCTCGGTCGTCATCGTCTGGACTTTCTCGTTTTCCCAAATGTCCTTGACGATGCGAACGTAAGTGGGGATACCGGCGTTGGCGAAGGCGTGCGCGTAGCTCTTGTTCTCGTAAGGCAGGAAGGCGAGGATGTGCACACCCAGCATATAGGGGGGAATCAGCAGAATCGGTTTCAGGTCCGTGCGAACCGTCACCCCCTGCTGCAGTGGCAGAACCTGATACATCAGGAAGCTGTCGGTCTCGTGCACCAACTTGTAGTTGCTGGTCTTAAACTGAAAACCGAATTCGTCGCGTACCCGCTCGATCTGCTCGTTGAAGTTCGAAACGGCCTCCATCACCTCAGCCTGACGGTTGGCGAATTCGTCGATTGTCTCGCCCGGCAGACCGAAGAGCGTGTTCAGCCAGGCGCTCCAGCCCATCTCGCCTTCGTCCGCCAGATAGCTCGTGAGCTGCTCCTGGTTCGCCCACCAGGCTCTGCCGAGCAGATCGGCGTTGTACTGCATGAGATGGTACACCGTTTCTGCGCTCGGAGGATGGTGGCGGGCGGCGCGGAAGCCGATCTGGGCCGCTACCCGAAACGGATCGAAGAATTCCAATCGTTCACGATCAAGGGCTCGCCACAGAGACATGAAATACCGCCAGCTACTGGTGGGGATATCCGAGCCTTCGGTTGTATACTTGCTCATTGCCTTTCCTCGCGCCAACGAAATCAATGTCTGTGACGGTGCGCATCGTTTGTTTAAATGACACATTAACAGTTTAGCGTCTTGCCTCGATCTTTATGATTTCTCGGATAGGCTTCAGCTCTCCAGGGACATTCGCCGAGAGATCTAATTTCCATGTGCCCGGCATCGAGATGTCGGCCATCACTTGGTAGAGACCGGGACCAATGGAACCAATCAACGTCACGTCACCACTCATCGTCGTCGTCATCCACCCCGACGGCAGTGAGCCTTTGTGCGACGGATGCTTATGCGTCATTTCTAGGCCGGCGCTACCAATCGTGGCGCCCTGGACCGGCTGGCCCGAGGTTGTGTCGGTGAGCTTGATGGTCAGTTCTGTATGGGCGCCAACCGGCACCGGCTGGTTGAGAACGTCGAACCGGTAGCGTTGCGAACTCTCGCTGGCGCCGGTGCATGATGCCAAGGGCATGGCGCCGAGGAGGGAAGCTGCCAACAGGAGACCTCGCATCCCGCGCTTCGATGAGGTGAGAAGTTCCATATATGACCGCTCCCGCGCGAGTGCTGTCGAACGACCTCTATCGCGTTCATTACTCAATTATGCCGCAGGCGATTAACCGGAGTTTGTCTCTTCCGTAACAAATAGTTGCTGGCCCGGTCCTCGCTTCAGTCACTCGACTCCCGGCAAAGACGCCTAAGCATCGATCCGAACTCGCACTAATTCAGTCGCTTCTCCGCCAATCATCTGCCGAGAAATACTTTGTTACACATTGGCAAAACGGCAGTAACAGGGCTGTGTCATCAGCTTACGCCCGCTCGATCTTGAGGAGGTGCGTGTTGAGATGGACGGCGATGTGCGTCGTGGTCCTCCTGTTGAGCGCAAGCGCTGGTCCCTCGCACGCTGGCGAAATGCGGGAGGTGCTAGAGAGCGCATGGTCGAAGAACGCCGAGATTGCCACGTTGACCACGCGCCGCGCTGAGCTCGTCGCTCGCAGGCGCGCGGCGGGGAGATTAACACCTGGTCCGCCATCCTTGGCGGTGGGACATCTCAGCGACTATGCCACGGGCGATGACGGATATCGGGAATACGATTTGGAGATTGGGACGCCACTCTGGCTTCCCGGAGAAGGTACGGCCAGTCGCACTCTCGCCGACAAAGAGCTTGCTCGGCTCCAGGCGCAGCTGGCGGCGGCAAGGCTGAGCGTCGCCGGCGAGGTGCGCGCCGCCTACTGGTCGGTTCGCCTCGGCGAAGGCTCCGTCGATCTCGCCCGCCGTCGACTGCAGGCCGCGCGAACGCTACAAGCGGACGTCGACCGTCAGGTGGCCGCAGGCCAGGTGGCTCTCGCCGACCTGCTGCTGGCGAAGGGCGAAAGCTTGGAAGCGCAGTCTATTCTCAGCGAGCAGGAAGCGGCACTGACCGAGGCCCGGCTCGCCTTTCAGGCTTTGACGGGGACTCCCTCGCCCGCCGACTTCGCGGAGCCGGAACCGGCGGACCGGAGCTTCGATCAGCACCCTCGGCTGGTTGCGTTGCGCAACGCCGTGGATGTGGCGGAGGCCAACACGCGCCTCATCCGCATCCAAGACCGGGACAGTCCGGAAGTCGCTTTGCTGGGCGTTATCGAGCGCGAGTTCTACAACGACCCTTACGACAAGCGGATCGGCGTACGCGTAACCATTCCGTTCGCGACGGAAGGTCGCAACGCGCCGCGGCGGGCCGCGAGCGAAGCCGAGCGGGTACAGGCGCTGGCCGAACTTCAGACGGCGCAGCGGCAGGTGCGCGCCGAGGTCAGCCGGGCAGAAGCCGATCTCGCCTCGGCGCAGGAACGGGCAGCCCTCGCCGATAAACGGCACCGCGCCTTCGCGGAGCGGCTGACGCTTGTCGAGCGTGGCGTCCGCGTCGGCGAAACATCCTTCGTCGAGCTGGTACGAGCCCGGGCTGCCGTGTTCGAGGCCGATATCGCGCGACTGCGGAGCGATATAGCCCTGATGCAGGCGCGCTCACGACTCAATCAAGCGCTCGGTCTGGTGCCTTAGGAGTTCGCCCACGGGATGGAAAGCGTGCTGATGAGCCCTCACCGGACATACTGCTCGGGCCCTCGCGCGGCTCTCCTCCTCGTCGCGGGCTTCTGGTTGTTCGGGCTTGTCGCCGCGCCGGCTCCTACGTTGGCGCACGAAGGCCACGACCATGGCCTTCCGCCAGCGAACACCGCCGCCGCCCCGCGGCTGGAGAGTAGCTCCACGGACTTCGAGCTCGTCGGCGTGGCGCGCGGCGATACGCTCGTCGTCTTCCTCGACAGGTATGACAGCAACGATCCGGTCACCGACGCGACCATCGAGGTCAGCGCGCCGGGAGCAACTGTCCTTGCCGAGCCACAGGCGGATGGCACGTTCCTTGTCAAGGCGCCCTGGCTGTCACAACCGGGTACGGTCGATCTGGTGTTTGCGGTAACCGCCAGCGGGACAAACGACCTGCTGGTCGGATCGCTCGAAGTGCCGCGTGCTTCGACGGCCGCGCCGCCGCGAGGCTCCGGCTTGTGGACCGTGCTCCGCCGGCAGCCGCTGCTCTGGGGCCTCGGCTTGCTGCTGCTGCTGGTCGGCGCCGTCTTCGGCCGAGCGCTCGCGGCACGCCCGCTGCGTTCGGACGCAGCCAAGACGCAAGGACCGACGCCCCTGCCCCCGACGATGATTGCTTCGGAGAAAGACGGCAAGGCAGCGCGACGAGCGACGACTGCCTTGCTCCTCGGATTGGTGGTTGGCAGCGGGCCGGCCAGTCCCGCGCTGGCGCACGGCGACGAAGATCACAACAAAGCCGATGATCCGCCACCCGCGGTCGTACAGGGAACGGTCCTCACCGACAGTCCGCGCCGCCTCGCCGACGGGAGCCTGTTCATTCCGAAGCCGACGCAGCGGCTGCTGATCGTCCGCACCAAGCTCGCCCGGGTGGAAGACACCTCGGAGGCGGCAAGCATCGTCGGTCGGGTAATCGCCGATCCTACCAGCGGCGGACGGGTGCAATCCGCGCAAGCCGGCCGGATCGAGCCGCCGGAAGGCGGCCTGCCCGTTCTCGGGCAGCGGGTTACGCGAGGCCAAGTGCTGGCGTACGTCACGCCGGTGATCACCACGGTCGAGGCGGGCGGTCTGCGAGAGCAGATCGCCGAGCTGAACAGCGGCATCGCCATCGCCGAGCAGCGGGTGGTCCGGCTGTCGCAACTGGAAGGCAGCGTCCCCAAGCGAGAGATCGACGACGCCAAGCGGGAGCTGGATGGCTTGCGTCGTCGGCGACAGGCTCTCGCGCCGGCGCTCGTCGACCGGGAATCGGTCCGCGCCTCGGCGTCCGGAGTCATATCGGTGGCGAACGTGGTCGGCGGGCAGATCGTTGAGGCGCGGGAGATACTCTACGAGATCGTCGATCCGGCGAAGCTGTGGGTGGAGGCGATCGCCTATGATCCGAACGCCGTGGTCGACGTCCGCAGTGCCGTTGCGTCCACGGCCGAGAGGGAAACCGTGCCGCTGGACTTCGTCGGTCGCGGGCTGACGCTCCGCCAACAGGCCGTGCCGCTGCAGTTCCGCATCACTAAAGCGTCTCCCACACTCACGGTCGGGAAACCGGTGACCGTGATCGTGCAGAGTTCCCGCAGCGTGAGCGGCATCATTCTGCCGAGCGACAGCTTGGTGCGCGCCGCCAACGGCGAGACGATCGCCTTCGAGCACGTCTCGGCCGAGCGCTTCGTGCCGCGGCCGGTGCGCCACCGGCCGCTCGATGGCGAGCGCGTGCTGGTGGTCGCCGGCATCGACCCAGGAACCCGCGTCGTCACCGAAGGCGCCGGCGTTCTGAGCCAGATCCGCTGAGCCACCATGTTCGATTTCCTCGTCAACCTCAGCCTGCGGAATCGGGTATTCGTCCTGATCGGCGCGGCAATTCTCGTCGCCTATGGCAGCATCTCTCTGAAAGACATTCCCGTCGATGTTTTTCCCGATCTGAACAAGCCGACCATCACCCTGCTGACCGAGGCCGAGGGTTTGGCGACGGAAGAGGTCGAGCTCCTGGTGACCTTCCCGATCGAGACCTCGATGAACGGCATGCCCGGCGTGACGCGCGTGCGCTCGGCTTCGACCGTCGGCCTGTCGATCGTTTTCGTCGAGTTCGATTGGGGAACCGACGTCTATCTGAACCGGCAACAGGTCACTGAGCGTCTGACGCTCGTCCGCGAACAGCTGCCCGAGGACATCTCGCCGCAGATGGCGCCGATCTCCTCGATCATGGGCGAAATCATGCTGATCGCCGTATCGAGCGAGACAGAGTCGCCAATGCAGCTGCGCGAGCTCGCCGACTGGGTTGTCCGCCCGAGGCTGCTGACCATTCCGGGAGTTTCGCAAGTGATCCCGATTGGCGGCGAGGTCCGGCAGTATCGGGTGACGCCGAACATCCCGGTGATGGACAGCCTCGACATCAAGCACGAAGAGCTGGAGGGCGCCTTGCGGCAGTTCGGCGTCAACACCGGCGGCGGCTACGTCGACCAGGCCGGACGCGAGTTCCTCATCCGCAACATCGGCCGGACCGCCAGATTGGAAGACCTGCGAAACCTGATTGTCGCCTTCCGCCATGGCCAGCCGATCCCGCTAAACCACGTGGCAAGCGTCGACTACGCGCCGCGGCTCAAGCGCGGCGACGCCGGCTTCATGGGCAACGCGGCGGTGATCCTCTCCGTCCAGAAACAGCCCGGCGCCGACACCGTAAAGCTGACAAAGGAGATCGAGACGGCTCTCGACGATATGGCGCGCGTCGTTCCGACCGAGGTCCGGCTGAAGGACATCCTGTTCAGGCAGTCAAATTTTATTGAGGCGTCGATCGGCAACGTCGAGCGGGTTCTGGTCGAGGCGCTCATTGTCGTCGCAATCGTGCTGTTCCTGTTCCTATTCAATTGGCGGACGACGCTCATCTCGATCACCGCGATCCCGATCTCGATCCTGATCACGGCGCTGGTGTTCAAGTACTTCGGACTGTCGATCAATACCATGACGCTGGGTGGTCTCGCCATCGCCATCGGCGAGCTGGTCGACGACGCGGTCGTCGGCGTCGAGAACGTCTTCCGCCGGCTGCGGATGAATCGAGAAGCCGGTGAGGCGCGAACGCCGTTGGCGGTCGTCGCCGCTGCCTCCACCGAAGTCCGCTCGGGGATCATCTACGCGACAGTGATCATCGTCCTGGTGTTCGTGCCGCTGTTCGCACTCTCAGGCATAGAAGGCCGGCTGTTCGCACCGCTCGGGATCGCCTACATCGTTTCGATCCTCGCGAGCCTGGTCACCTCGATCACGGTGACGCCCGTCCTCTGCTACTACCTTCTGCCGCGCATGAAGCGGCTGAGTGAGCGCGACAGCGTCATCGTTCGTTCGCTCAAACGTGGCAACGAGCGCCTGCTTGACTGGGCTTTCCGGCGGCCATCACTCGTTTATCTCTCGGCCGGTATCGCCGTTGTTTTTGCGGCGGCTTCGGTGCCGATGCTGCCGCGGTCGTTCCTGCCGCCGTTCAACGAGGGGACGCTGACCATTAACATTCTTCTCAATCCCGGCATCTCCCTCGCCGAGTCGAGCCGCATCGGCGCCGCGGCCGAGCGGCTCATCCTGCAGGTGCCGGAGGTCAAGACCGTCGGCCGGCGCACTGGCCGTGCCGAATTGGACGAGCACGCCGAGGGCGTCCACTACGGCGAGATCGACGTCGATCTGCATCCTTCCGAGCGGGAGCGGGAAGAGATCCTCGCCGACATCCGCGGGCGCCTCGCCGTCCTGCCGGTCAGCATTAACGTCGGCCAGCCGATCTCGCATCGGCTCGACCACATGTTGTCCGGCGTGCGTGCCCAGATTGCCCTGAAGATCTACGGTGACGACCTGGATACGCTGAGAACAGTGGCGGAGCAGATACGGGAACGGCTTGCGACGATCCCGGGGCTGGTCGATTTGCAGCTGGAGAAACAAGTCCGCATTCCGCAGCTTCAGGTCAACGTCGACTACCAGCGGGCAGCCCTTTACGGCGTCACGCCGACGCAGATAACGCAGGCGGTCCAGGCGTTGTCGAATGGTCGCGTCGTCTCCCAGATCATCGACGAGAGCCGCCGCTTCGACGTCGCTCTGCGCCTCGACGATGCCGATCGGACGCGGGCCGGGCTCGCCAAGGTCATTATCGAAACGCCGCTCGGGCACGTGCCGCTGCGGACCGTCGCCGACATCGTCGAGACCGACGGGCCGAATCAGGTGCTGCGCGAGAACGGCCGGCGGCGCATCGTGGTGCTGGCCAACTCCGATGGCACCGACATGGCCGAGCTGGTCGCGGCGATCCGCAGTGAAGTCGCCGGCCTGCAGCTGCCGACCGGCTACTTCACCAGCTTGGAAGGCACGTTCCAGGCCCAGGAAGAGGCGTCTCGCTTGATCGCTGTGTTGTCGCTGGTGTCGCTGTCGATGATCTTTGTCGTGCTGCACAGCCGCTACAAGTCGTCGGTCCTGGCACTGATCATCATGGGCAACGTTCCACTGGCTCTGATCGGTAGTGTCGCCGCCTTGTGGATCGCCGGGCAGCCATTGTCGGTGGCGACAATGATCGGCTTCATTACGCTAACCGGGATCAGCGCCCGCAACGGCATCCTCAAGATCAGCCACTACATCAATCTCGCGCTCTATGAGGGGGAGACGTTCGGCACAAAGCTAATCGTTCGCGGCAGCCTGGAACGGCTGACCCCGGTGCTGATGACGGCTTTGTCCGCCGGCTTCGCCCTGGTCCCGTTGATGATCGGTGCCGACGCGCCGGGCAAGGAGATCCTGCATCCCGTCGCCATTACCATCTTCGGCGGGCTGATCAGCGCGACGCTGCTCGACACGCTGCTGACCCCGCTGCTCTTCCACCGGTTCGGCGAGAAACCGCTGCTGCGGCTGCGGGAATTGCAGCAGCAGCGGACGACGGCAGAGGCCTATTAGCATCGCCGTGCCGCTTCGACCATTGCAGGGAGAACGCCCATGATCGTCCAACGCCTCTTATTCGCTTGTTGCCTGATCGCAATCTCGGGGCCCGGCTCTGCCCACGGGCCCGCTCGCGGGCCGAACGGCGGACAGATGCAGGATCTCGCAGGCAGCCACGTCGAGCTGGTGGCGAAGGGCTCTGAGCTGTTCCTCTACCTGTTCGATGCGCAGAACAAGCCTGTCCCTGCGAAGGGCGCAGCGGCGACGGCCACCGTTCTTGCCACGGGGCGGCCGGAGACGGTGACGCTCGTGGCCGGCGACGACAACGCCATGCGGGGGGACGGCAGGTTCACCGCGGCGCCAGGAATGAAGGTGATCGTCTCGCTGACACTGCCGGGCCAGAAGGCGCAGTCGGGTCGATTTACGCCCCTGGACTGACGGCGTCCTTCCATGCATTCCCCGAAGACCAGCAAATGGAAGGAGTGATGAGCGGCTTGGAGCCGGAGGCGCATATCCTCGTCGTTGACGACGACGGCCAGGTGAGGCAGCTGATCGGACGCTTCCTGAGAGAGAACGGCTACCGTGTTAGCGGCGCGCGCGACGGCCGCGAAATGCGGGAAAGCCTCACCTCGGCGAAGATCGACCTGATCATACTTGATTTGATGCTCCCGGGAACCTCCGGCCTCGACCTGTGCCGCGAGCTGAGAGCGTCTTCCTCGCTGCCGATCATCATGCTGACAGCCAAAGGCGAAGACACCGACCGCATCGTCGGCCTCGAACTCGGAGCCGACGACTACATGCCGAAACCGTTCAACCCTCGAGAACTGTTGGCGCGCGTGCGCGCCGTGCTGCGGCGGACGGCTGCCCGACCCGACGCGGATCAGTCAATCGGCGGACGCTCGATCACCTTTGCCGGATGGACACTTGATACATTGCGCCGGGAGGTCACGTCCGCTGACGGCGTCGTTATCGATCTCAGCGGCGGCGAGTACGATCTCTTGCTCGCCCTCGTCGAGAATCCGAAAAGGGTTCTCTCCCGCGACCAGCTGTTGGAGTTGACTCGAAACCGGACGGCAGGTCCCTTCGACCGAAGCATCGATGTCCAGATCAGCCGATTGCGCCGCAAACTGGAGCTCGACGAGAGCGCGTCTGCGCTGATCAAGACCATTCGCGGCGCCGGGTACATGTTCCTACCGACGGTGAAGCGGCTGTGAATTGGGTGATCCCTAAGACCCTTGCGGGACGGTCCATTACTGTTCTTCTCGTGGGTCTCGGACTGTTCCACCTGTTGAGCATCTGGATTTATCAGGTTGGCATTGAAAACCTGCTCGGTGCGACGCGGGACCAGCAACTCGCCGAGCGGCTGATCTCGGTCAAACGCGCCATTGCAGTGCTCCCCCGTACTGATCGGGAGCGGACAGCACACGCTCTTTCGACGGCGACAATGGAAATCCACTGGAGCACGCTGAACCTCGTCAACCCATCGCCCGTGGAGAGCGTGCGGATCAGTCGGCTGCGCGCGCGCTTGCGGGAATTGGTCCCCGAGATGAATAACGATCAGGTGCACCTTGCTTTCGCTGACGAAGAAACATCCAACGGGGATGACTCCGACGCCTATCGCCATCTCCTCCTTGCGTCGGTGGAGTTGCCCGATGCTAGTTGGGTCAACTTTCGGCTCGCAACATTTCAAACGGCGCCGAGCGAGCATGGCATCCTCGCCTCGCTGTCCGCGATGGCGCTTGGCATTCTCCTTGTCTCGTTCGTGCTGGTGCGGTCGGTAACGGCGCCGCTACGTACACTCGCGCGCGCCGCCGATCGCATTGGAATCGACCTTACGGCTCCTGAAGTGTCGCAAGCAGGGCCGATCGAGATCCAGCAGGCAGCGAAGGCGTTCAACCGCATGCAGGCGCGGATCGAACGCCTGATCAACGATCGGACGCAGACCCTGGCGGCGGTTTCGCACGATCTGAAGACGCCAATTACGCGGTTGCGACTACGAACCGAGTTCGTCAAGGACGACGAACTTAAGCAGACGATCGAAGACGATCTCGACGAAATGGAAAGGATGATCGAATCCACGCTGGCTTTCCTGCGCGGCGAAACGACGGACGAGGAGAGCAAGACTGTCGATATCGGAACCATACTTGAAACGGTCAGCAATGAGTTGGTAGATGCTGGTCGTGACGTCGTCCTCGCGGCCCCGCGACACTTGTCGTTTCGCTCCAGGCCGCTGGCGATCAAACGCGCGCTTTCCAACCTGATCGAGAACGCGGTGAAGTATGGAGCTCGAGCACGGGTGACACTGGCAGAGAGGGACTGAAGTGGACCCCATTGGCGGGACCACTGGAGCATCGTTCTTGATTGGAAGGCTGGCCGGCTCCGACCTCCTTGATCACGCCACTCGAGGCGTCTGCTGCTGTTGCGGTTGTCGCGGTGGGCATGTGGGCGACGCGGCAGCGTCGTCCAAGCGCAGCGTCATGTTCACGGCGTTGCCGGCCACGGCGCCGGTGATGGCCTCGCGCCACACCGCCATCGGGGTTCGGCCGGCCAGCGCTTGATGAGGACGTCGTCCATTGTAAAAGCCGATCCACGAGGTAATACCGATGCGCGCCTCGCGGCCGTCGGCATAGCCCTTCAGATAGACGTCCTCGTACTTCAGCGACCGCCACAGCCGTTCGATGAAGACATTGTCCATCCAGCGGCCGCGGCCGTCCATCGAGATCCGAATGTCGGCGCTCGCCAGCCGGCCGGTGAAGGCGGCGCTGGTGAACTGGCTTCCCTGGTCGGTATTGAAGATCTCCGGTCTGCCGAAGCGCGCCAGCGCCTCGTCGAGGGCGTCGACGCAGAACGCGACGTCCATCGTGTTCGACAGCCGCCAGGCCAGCACCGCCCGGCTCGCCCAATCGATGATCGCGACCAGGTAGAGGAAGCCGCGGCCGATCGGGATGTAGGTGATATCGGCCGCCCACACCTGGTTCGGCCGGTCGATCACCAGGTCCCGCAGCAGATACGGGAAGATCTTGTGCCCCGGCCCCGGCTTCGTCGTTCTCGGCTTCGGCCCGAGAGCGGCGATCCCCATCACCCGCATCAACCGCCGCACCCGCTTGCGGTTGACCGTGAGGCCGTCAGCCCGCAGCATCGCCGTCATCCGCCGCGAGCCGAGGAACGGCCAGGCGATGAACAGAGCGTCGATCCGCCGCATCAGCGCCAGATCCTCGTCGTCGTTCGCCGGCGCTGGACGGTACACGCCCGAGCGCGCAATGCCGAGCAGGCGGCACTGCCCACGGATCGACAGCGCCGGGTGGTCGCGTTCGAGCATCGCTCTGCGGTCCGGCGTGCTCATCGCCCGGACCTCCTGGCTAAAAAATCCCGCTCGACCGTCAACTGCCCGATCTTCGCGTGCAGCTTCTCGATCTCCCGTTCGCGCACCTCGTCCGCGTCGATCCCCACGCCCGGATCGAAGGCCCGCGCCGCGTTATCCAGCAGCTGCTTCTTCCAGGCATAGATCTGGTTCGGATGAACCTCGTGACGCACCGCCAGGTCCGTCACCGTCGCCTGCTCCCGCAGCGCCTCCAGGGCGATCCTCGCCTTCAGCGCCGCATCGATCTTCCGTCTCGGCTTCTTCATCATCATCTCCGTCTATCACGACGGAGCCGACCCCGATCCAATCAAGCCCCCGGTCCCAAAATCGGGGTCCACTTCAGGACGACGAGATTGTCATTACGATTAAAGATGACGGTCCGGGCATCCCGGAGGATGAGGTGGAGCGAGTTTTCGATCCTTTTTACCGGCTCGAGACCAGCCGTAGTCGCGAGACCGGAGGGACCGGTTTGGGCTTGACGGTGGCGCGGACCATTGTTCGCGCCCACGGCGGCGACATCCGGTTGCAAAACCTGGAATCCCACGGCTTGAGCGCGACCGTAACACTGCCCAAGATGACCCGTATCTGATCGCCCGCAGATACAGTTGCGTCGGCACATCAAAGCCGCGAGTGTCAAGAATGGGGTCGCTCCGTCGGAAGACGCGTGAACGCGTTCATCCGCAGCTACACTTTATTACATAACACAGCAGAAATTCCTCTGACGAAGTTCGCTTGTAAGGTTCCTCAGTTTGGCGCTTGTGCAAACGAGCGCCAACCGAGAATCTGGGTGCCTCTCCAACGTCAGGTGGCGCATAGCGCGGCTGTTACAGCCACGATTGTCCCAGCTTCGTCGAGTACCAATGTCCAGGCCGAGTCGCAAACGCTTCGGCGAAAGCCGCGGTTGAAGAGTGCGGGCTAGCTCGGCCATCTCTGACTCTGGCCCGTCCAGGACGCGGCCAGCTCATCGTTTTTTCCGATCGAGTGGATTTCCGGATGGCGGGAAACACTTTGTTACAGTCTCGCAAGAGGGCGGATACTCGCCGCCAGTAAACTAGTGGATGGAATCAGACAGATGGTACCCTGACTTCCGCCCGGCCAGCGTGCCTTTCGACCGGTTGCCCGGGACTCTTCCGTCTGAATTTCACCACTAGTAGCAAGCAGATCATTTATCGTAGCGGAGCGAAGGAATGGAACCAGATGCTACTGACGGAGCGTCGTTTGCCCGCTCTCACCGCAAGCAGCACTGCTCGCCCGGGACGAACCGCCGCTTGGCCGTCAGCGAAGGTGTCGTCTCGGTTGGCTAAAGCGACCGTCCACGGGACGGTCGGTGCCGATCCCGATTCCTTCCTGCGTGACGCTGAACTGGCTGCCGAGCGCTTGTCGGCAATCGTTAGGATGGTGATTTTTTTTACTCTTTTAAGCCTGGTGATGGCGACGAAAATCAACCATCACCACGAATACTTCGCGTTATCCACGGTCGCTGCGTATGGAGCAGTCGCGGTCATCGCTCTTGTGCTTGCATGGCGGCGGCTTTTCCATCCGGTCTTGCCGTACACCTACGTGACGTTCGATGTCACCCTCGTCTGCCTAAGCATTCTATTGATAAACCGGATGCTCGACCTCCCGCCCCACATGGCATTTACCGTACCGGCGTCGGCGATGGTTTATGTCGTGCTGGCGCATGCTGCAATGCGCTTTCGGCCTGGTTTGGTTGTGTATGCCGGAGTGCTCGCGATCGTTCTGATGGCGATCAGCATCGCCCTCATGCCAGGGGCGCCGGCATTGGTGCCATTTTCGCTCGGCATCCAGCAAGTAGATTTGCTTCAATCACTGCTGCACTCGCGGATTCTGCCGTTTGTGATCATTGCCCTGACAACGTTGGCACTATGGGCCACGTCTCGCCGGACTTATGATATGCTCCAGGAGTCGATCGACTATTCCCGCCGGCTCGGAACGCTATCGCGGTTCTTCAGTCCCAGCTTGGCAGAACGCTTGGCGCGTGAGAGTGGCCTGCAGCTTTCGTCTGGTAGGCGACAACGCTGTGCCATCATGTTCATCGATATTTGCAAGTTCACCGAAATCGCGCGCGACATGGACCCGGAATCGCTCAGCGTATGGCTCGCCGAGTTCCGCGGCGTGGTCACCAGGGTCATTTTCGAGCATGGAGGAATGGTCGACAAATTCATCGGTGACGCGGTACTGGCGGTGTTCGGGGCTTTCCAACCGGAAGCGGACGACGCCGATCGTGCCATCCGCTGCGGCCTGAACGTGCTCCGGGGCATCGAGGCGTGGTCCGCGTCGCAGCAGGCCCGCAGCAGGCCGAGCGTCGGTATCGGCATCGGAATACACTATGGCGAGGTATTTGTCGGTGCCGTCGGCAGCGAACAGATGCTGGAATTTACGGTGCTTGGCGATGTCGTCAATCAGGCCGAGCGCTTGGAGCGGCTCACTCGAACCGTCAACGGCTCGTTTCTTGTCACGCGGGATCTTCTTGAGGGGGCGGAGTCAGGAAATGATGCGATGTGGGTGCCCGTCCCACAGAACCTGATCACCGGAAGACTTTCCGGCCTTGACGTCTTCTCGCTCATGGCCGACGCGCTGCAAGGGCAGGTGCCGAGCGGTTCGTTCGCGAAGGCCGGAACGCCGGACAGCACAGCTGGACACACAAGAGGTGCCGCCACATGACAACGGCCCTTCCAATCTGGGGTGATGAACTCTGGCGCGGCACAGGTGTCTGCGCGTTTTACATCGGGCGCACATGCCGGCGCTTGGAGGGAGAGGAGAAATTCTCTCATGTCATCGAAGCTTGAACACTCGCACCCAGCCAAGCCGGAGCGAGCGAAAGGCAAGGAAGGCACGCACGACCATGCATATGCTGAAGACGATCATTACGCCGGTGACGATGTGTCCGTAAGGACGAAGGATCCGGTCTGCGGCATGTCCGTCGACCCGCAGACGGCCAAGCACCGCTGGGAGCATGCCGGGAAAACGTACGTCTTCTGCTCCGCCCGCTGCCTGCAGAAGTTCCGCGACGATCCGCAGAGCTATCTCGGTGCTGCCGGAACAGCCCCGCGAGCGGCGCCCCGGGCAGCGAGCCAGGGGCCTGCGGACGCCGTCTACACCTGCCCGATGCATCCGGAAGTCGAGCAGGTCGGGCCCGGCGATTGTCCGATCTGCGGCATGGCGCTGGAGCCGAAGGGCGTGTCGATCGAAACGGGTCCAAGCGCCGAATACCTGAACATGCGCCTGCGCTTCCGGATGAGCGCGGTCCTGGCGCTGCCGCTGGTCGTGGTCGCCATGGGGCGCCACCTCCTGCCCGAGACATTCGATCTGGTCGCCGCGACGTGGCTGGATTGGTTCGAGCTGGCGTTGGCGAGCCCCATCGTGCTGTGGGCAGCCGCTCCATTCTTCGCTCGCTTCTGGTCATCAATGCGGACGATGCGGCTGAACATGTGGACGCTGATTGGCCTGGGCGTCGGCGCCGCGTATGCCTTCAGTGTCGTCGCCACCATCGCGCCCGGCATCTTCCCCGACGCCTTCCGCGGACCCGAGGGCGAGGTCGCCGTCTACTTCGAAGCAGCGGCGGTGATCGTCGTTCTGATTCTGCTGGGTCAGGTTCTGGAAATCCGCGCCCGCGAGCGGACTGGCGGAGCGATACGTGCGCTCCTGGATCTGGCGCCGAAGACGGCGCGGATCGTTCGCCCCGACGGCTCGGAGGAGGACGTGCCGCTGGACGACGTCCAGGCCGGCGACTGTTTGCGGGTGCGCCCAGGCGAGAAGGTGCCGGTGGACGGTGATGTGGTCGAGGGCAGCAGCGCCGTCGATGAATCGATGCTGACCGGCGAGCCGGTGCCGGTGGAGAAGATGCTGGGTGCGAAGGTCACCGGCGGCACGCTCAATGGCTCCGGATCGTTCGTCATGGAAGCCCGGCGCGTTGGCAGCGAAACGATGCTGGCGCGCATCGTCGAGATGGTGGCCGAGGCGCAGCGCTCGCGCGCGCCGATCCAGCGGCTGGCCGATCTTGTTGCCGGCTACTTTGTTCCGATCGTGGTTGCTATTGCGGTGCTCTCCTTCATCATCTGGTCGATCTTCGGTCCGCCGCCGGCGATGGCGTTCGGCCTGGTCGCCGCGGTGTCGGTTCTCATTATCGCGTGTCCGTGCGCACTCGGCTTGGCAACGCCAATGTCGATCATGGTCGGTACCGGCCGCGGCGCGCAGATGGGCGTGTTGATCAAGAATGCGGAAGCACTCGAGCGTTTCGCCAAGGTCGATACCCTGGTGGTCGACAAGACCGGCACCCTGACCGAAGGCAAACCCAAGGTGGTCGCCGTCGTGCCGGCCGAAGGTTTTGACGAGAAGGAACTCTTACAACTGGCGGCAAGCCTTGAGCAGGCGAGCGAGCATCCGCTTGCCGCCGCGATCGTTGGCGGCGCGAAGCAACGAGATCTCGACCTGACAGGAAGCGATGACTTTCAATCGATCACCGGCAAGGGCGTCACCGGAACGGTCGGCGGCCGGAGCGTAGCACTCGGCAATGCCCGGCTGCTGGAGTCTCTGAATATCGACGCGCAGCCCCTTGCTGGGGATGCCGAACGCCGCCGCGGCGACGGTGAGACCGTCATGTTTGTGGCGGTGGATGGCGCTGCCGCCGGACTCATCGCGGTGGCCGATCCGATCAAGGAGACGACGCCCAACGCGCTGAAGACCCTACGCGACGATGGCGTACACATCCTGATGCTGACCGGCGACAACCGCACGACCGCTCAGGCGGTAGCCGACCGGCTGGGGATCTCGGATGTCGAGGCCGAAGTGCTGCCGGAGCGCAAGAATGAGGTGATACGGCAGTTACGCGCCGAAGGCCGGGTGGTCGCGATGGCCGGCGACGGCATCAATGACGCACCCGCGCTCGCGGCAGCCGACGTCGGCGTCGCGATGGGTACTGGCGCCGACGTGGCTGTCGAGAGTGCCGGAGTGACCCTTATCAAGGGCGACCTGCAGGGCGTCGCTCGCGCCCGGCTGCTAAGCGAAGCCGTAATGCGCAACATCAAGCAGAACCTGTTCTTCGCCTTCATTTATAATGCGCTAGGCGTGCCGATCGCGGCGGGCGTCCTTTATCCGTTCTTCGGCATCCTCCTGAGCCCGATTATTGCCGCCGCGGCGATGAGCCTCAGCTCCGTCTCGGTCATTGGCAACGCACTCCGACTCCGCGCCTCCCGTTTTTGACGGGCGTGACCTCATAACTCCGGACGTTCCCTCAAAGAGCCTCACGACCCTTGCCACCGCTTACGCGGTTTGGCAAGTACGACAAAAGAAACCGTTTTTCGATGGCTTGATATCCATCAGCGTCATTCCCAATGTCTGCAAGCAAATCAGAAAAACAGCGACGGTTCGATCCCGGGTTGCGTCCCTCCGCCAGTGCCACCGCCCGGAATGTTCTCTCGGCCGATCCGCCAGCCGGAAAAACACGTTGTTTCAAAGAGGTTTGGCGACTCGCCTGGGAACCACACCGATCGGTCGGAGCGCCAAATGTTCTCTCTTCAGCCCCCCTTCTCCGGAACCTGGGAACTACGCCAGTTTAGTACTCAGCTGACGTTCACAGCGTTCTCAATGGGTTGCAGGGCGGGCGGCTGAGTACTGTTTCGAACAAGCGATTGCTAAGCGAAACGTTCTGTAAATGTCCCCACGGCGGGCGATCCGATTGGGTCGCGTGTTGCAGCCAGTGAGGGTTGACCGCAGTTCCGCGCTCCTCGTCAGCCGGTGTGCCGACGCGCGATCGCGTTTGCATCGGTTCCGGAATGGGAGCGCCAATGTTGTCGGGATGAGGCTTCGTTGCTTTCATGACGTCGGGGCGAGACCAGTCTGTCACGCGTTCGAGGAACAACGGCGCCCGACCGCCGCCCGCTCTCGGCCGGTTCGGCAACCCCGCAGCCGGAAGATTGCTTGCGGGAGAAAAGGTGGATTGGCGGGTCGATGCAATCCGCCGCCGACGTTGCCAGGGCTCTTACTGTTCTATGAACCACCGGTCGCCGAGATGCAGGTTCGGACTTTGCGCGCAGCATCAGCGGCCCTTGCATGTCTGGAAATCGGACATTATATTGGCGACAGGTCTTAGATTGACACAGCGATGGATCCCACTACGAGCGCCCCGCTGTCTTCCAAGATCGCGCCATTTCCGGTGGCGGCGGTCGAGGCTAAATTGCGTGACGAGCTGATCGAGGCGGTAAAGGTGGAGGCGTCGATCAGAGGCATGTCTTTGCCCTCCGCGCCAGCGCAGATTTCAAAGGCCGCAGTTCATGTGGACTCGCTGGTGGTCGTCTCGATTCTCTGTGCCGTTGAGCCGATCGTTGGGTTCGAGCTGCCGGACAGCGTTGTGCGGGCGGGTGGATATGGTTCCGTGGAAAGCGCCCTTGGACATCTGATGCCACACTTAGAGAAAGAGTGGTGGAAGAAGAAAGGAGCAAAGCCATGACCGATCTCGCACTTCATCAGGACGATGATCACGAAGCGCGCCGTCTACTGGGTGAACGATTAAGGGAAGCTCGAAAGTATATTGGCCTTAAACAAGAAGAGGTCGCGAAATATCTGAAAATCCCACGTACCGCTCTCACCGATATCGAGAATGGCCAACGCCGCGTCGAGGCGATCGAACTCACGCGCCTTGCGAAATTATACCGTCAACCGATCGGATATTTCACAGGGGAGGACGCTACCGCGAGTTTGCCAATTGACGTTGCCCACCTCGCGCGCAAGGCGGCCGATCTCTCACAGCAAGATCGCAGCGAGCTTGGCCGCTTCGCTGAGTACTTGCTTGCGCGGTCGCGCGCCGACCAGGGCTGATCGGTGGCAGCCGCGGATTATCCGAGCGCGGTTCGCGCTGGTACGATGGCCGCGGCGCGGCTGCATCAGCAACTTGGCCTGCGTCAGCAGATTCAGTCGAGGGGTGGCAATGTCGACGTTTTCGCAGCGATCCAGACGTTGAACTTGCCTCTCCTCATTCGTCCTCTGCAGGGTCTCCTCGGCGCGTATCTAAGTGATCCGGGGCCCGGCGTACTCGTTACGACGCAACGCCCCATGAGTATCCAACGCTTCACGGCCGCTCACGAACTAGGGCATTTTTCTCTGCGGCACCAGCCTAGCCTCGACGACGAGAGCATCTTGCGCCGAATGTCGATGCAAGTGCAGCCGACGGGTGATTTCCAGGAGGTGGAGGCCGACGCATTCGCGGTGGAGTTCATGATGCCGCGTTGGCTGATCAGCTGGCACGCCGCGCTTCAGAGCTGGACCGTCAGTGATTTCGGTCGGCCGAACGTGGTCTATCAGCTCGCGCTTCGGATTGGGGCCAGTTACGAGGCAACTTGCTGGACCCTGGTTCGTCATCGATTTATTCAGTTGGCACAGGCTCGGGAGCTACTGCGTACGCAACCCCGCGAATTGAAGGTTGCTCTGCTCGATGCCTATCGACCTCAGGATTATCGTGGCGACGTCTGGTTGCTGACGGAGCGTGATGCCGGGGCGCGAATCGACGGAAGTCGCAACGATCTGTTCGTCCTTCGCCTGGAGGAGCATAGCGGCGGCGGTTATCTCTGGGACATAGATGAGATCAAAGCGAGCGGATTTGCCATCGTTCGCGACGAGCTGGAGGCAATTGACGACGAGGGGGTCGGCGGTCCGGTCATCCGGTGTGTAACGGCGACGCCGCCTGATACCTATCGCGGTCGCTTAGCGCTCGATGAGCGCCGGCCTTGGGATCCTGACCCTCCTCTTTCAACTCTGGCCGTCGAAGTTGATCTGACTGGTCCCGAAGAAGAGGGGCTTTCGCGCGCCGAGCGGCGGAGGCTCCTTGAGACAGCATGAGCGACATTACCGTCTTGGTCGATCTGCGGGCATTGTTCGGGCCAACCCGCAATCAGGGAGCTCGCCCAACGTGCCTTGCTTTTGCAGCAAGCGACGCCCACGCGGCTCTGCGGGCCGGCTGGGTACAGTTGTCCTGTGAATACGTATTCTACCAGGCGCAGCGGCGGGCAGGCCGCCCTCCCAACACAGGGGCGCTGCTGCCTTCGATGTTGGAGGCATTGCGCGAGGACGGGCAGCCCGAAGAAATCGGTTGGCCCTATTTATCCGCGACGCCGGCAGATGCCTCATCTTGGACGCCCCCGCCGGAGGTCGGCATGTTATTTGGTCGAAACGGCAAGACGGCCGCTCACTGCCTCGATTGGGTGCTCCAGGAGCTGGAGCAAGGGCGGCCGGTGATCATCCTTCTCATGCTCTCGCGCGCTTTCTATCAACGAAATCTGCTGGGCGTGGTCGATCCCGCAGCTGACGAGAAGCCCGAGCACGAGCGGCGGCATGCGGTCGTGGCGGTCGGCCACGGGATGGTTGATGGGCAGCGTGCAATCCTAGTGCGGAACAGTTGGGGCCCGACCTGGGGCGATGCGGGGTACGGCTGGCTGACAGAGCGCTTTCTCGGATCACGTATCTATGCAGCCGCAACCCTGTTGGAGGAAGTTGATGTATCTGCCCATTTCGCCGCAGCGTGACTGCGCCGGCGCATGGCGCGAGGCCGTACGGGCTGTCGACGTTCGACCAGGCCATGCGGCTTACAATGTGATCATCGACGTCGCCGATCCGACCATTGATACCACCCGAGAAGACACTCGGATCGCGGTGATCGACGATTTTCTTTCCGGCTGCGGTAAGTCAGTTGAGACGGTGGCTAACACTATCTTCCCGGCCGGTCTCTACCATCGCTACGGCGCGCCCGCCTTCTTCGACGTGTTTCGCGACAAGGTTCTGAAGAAGGTGCGCCGAAACGAGCGCTGGTCCGGGTACTATTTCGAGCGCATGATTCAGTACCCGGTGCCTGCGGGAGAGCCGCCGAACCAGCTCTGGGACGTGGTCAAGCGACTCCGCGATGACCACGTCCGGGCCTTGAATAAATTCGAGCTATCGCTGTTCGATCCCGTCAGGGATGTCGATAACTCTCCTTATGGGGGCCAGTGCTTGAGTTTCATGAGTTTCAAGATCGTGCCTGGCTCGGAAAAGACGCTGACGTTGACCGCGATGTACCGCAATCACTTTTACATCGAAAAGCTGCTCGGTAATCTGATTGGCCTGGGCCGTTTGATGAGCTTCGTGGCTCGTGAAAGCAACCTCAAGGTCGGCGCGCTCACCGTCGTCTCCACTCACGCCGAGATTGACCAGCCGAACAGGTCCCGCCGGTCGGACATCGAAGCGATGATCGCGAGATTTGATCAGGCAGCAGCACCCCTTCCTGCGGAACGCCGCAAAGCGGAAGTTCCAGCTTCTGTTGGCGGCCTTGGTCGCCCATGAGGCCGTAGATCTGGCGAACACCTGAGACAAACTCAGTCTGGCCGCCATAGCTCGGGTGCCGCACGACTTCGACCGGGATACTGAGACTAGTGAGCGCCGTTCCCGCGTCCCGGCCAATCGCTACGATCCTGCGTGGTTTGATCATCGAGATGACGGCTATCAGTAGCGGCCAAGTGGCGTCCCGCTCAGCTCGAGTGTGGCACCGATTCGAAAATGGGTCGTCAGGCTCGTGCGGATGTAATGGAAAGATATTCCACAAAACCGCAGGCTCACCGATGCGGGACAGAACGTTCCAAACGACAGCGGCCGTTCGCTCGGCGACCGCTGGGCCTCGCGTCGCACGATCCAAGACTATGCCCCCCATGAGAGCGGCGGCTTGGTCCAGGTGTACCTCGTCCGTCAGCGGCACGCCTGTTCTGCGCCCACCGCGATACCCGAGATCGCGCGCGATCCAGATCGTATCAACACGCGCGATCAACGCCGCTTCCAGGTAGCGCTTGAGATTGCATCGCCGGAGTCGGGCTGCGTCTGGGCGGTCGTGAACCGGACAGCAATCGGCATAGGGGTTGAAGACCGATGGGAGGCGTGCCTGTGAGAGGACGTCGGTGAAAGACTCAGGCGTTTTCACGGGAGCGTCTCGATCGAAAGGCGATGATTTGGCATGTCAATGTGCAGGCGGCCGCGGCGATGCTCGCGGAGAAAGCGGAAGGCGCCATAACCCTGCAAGATCGCCTCTTCCCATAACCAAAGCGGGCATTGCTCGGCCTCATAGCCGGCGACAAATTGTCGTACGTGCTTGAGCATGCTGAATGGCAGCTCGCCAGCCTTTACGTCCGCGAAAAATTCCAGCTCAACCGCCTGCCCGAAAACCCAGGTTGTGACGCCTTCCTCGATCAAGGTGGCGCGCGCGCCATCCTGTGCCTCATCGATGTTAGGGTCACTTTTGCGCTTGAGGCGGAACAGGGCGCGAATGACGGGTGACCAGCTCAGAACCGCGACGTAGGCGTAGTGAAAGACGTCATGGAACCGGTAGTCGTCGGCCGTCAGGGCATTGTCGGTCAGCCGGTCGCCGATATTGAGCCCGTTACAGCGCTGGAACACATAAGTTTGGTCACGAACCTTGCGCTCGAAGACATCGATGTAGAGATCGCGCGGCAACTGCTCTTCTGACACAGCGGACTCGTCGAGCGGCGCAGGGTAGACGCGTTCGCGTGGCCACCGATCGAAGATCTTACTCAGGTTCTTGATGGCTGCCGCTTCGAGGGTGACGCCAGCCTCATTGGCCGCCTGGATAAGCGTGCGCATGATGGCGATCAGCCGGCCCGCCAATGCCGATTGGTTGACCGTCAGGCGGCCGGCTTCGTGGTCGGTGACGAGCAGCCCCACTTCACGCGCGAGTTGAAGCAAGGTGTTCTCGAATGTTGGTGTCGGCTCCGACCTGTGAACCATGATCTCGGGTTGCAGAGACGCGAACAAGAGCGTCGTGTCAGGCGCGCGCTGCCAATCGGAGTAGCCTCGGTTCAGGTTCCCAACGATATCGCTCAGGGACAACCCGCCTCGATCGGCAACAGCCGTGAGATACCAGAGAACGTCGCCGAGTTCCTCGACCACGGCGCCCGCGTAACCGAGGTAGGACGCCCGATCACGCTGCTTCTTCTTCACCTCGCTGAGCAGGCTTCCCGTTTCGCCGAATAGGCCGAGCACCGGGAAGGTCAGCGACCCGCTATCGCTGCGCTGGTCGGTCGTTAACGCCTGTGAAGCGTAGCCCTGAACCGTGAGCCAAGAAAATTCATCCGTCATCTTGGACGCCTCTTTCGACGGTCAAAGATGGCCTCGTCAGGCACTGGCACGCCATAGGCCTGCAGCGCGCGGAGGACAATGACGCGGATAGGCTCTCGCGTCTCCACGGCGCGAATGCCGAGATGGCGTTTCGTAATGGCCGGCACCTGAATTTGCAGGTGCTCATCGACCTCGTCTGGGGGTTGGGCGAATAACGGTTTCATTAATTCATCCTAGTATGAAATCATGAAAATATGAAAGACTGCACGTAGTGAGCGGTTCAATCAGCGATGCTCGTCGGCCTCGTCGGCTTCTGTCGCCGAACGGCAAAGAGGGTGTGAAGCTCTTGGCGACCCAGGTAAGCCACTTTCGTCCACAAAGCCTGCGGGGCGGCAACACACTCGGGGTCGCTCGATGACCACCACTTCCGCAATGAACACCATGAGGCACTACGCCTATTTCGCGAAGAGAAGTTGTCGCTGCTCGCCCCAGCCGCTCGGCATCAAGCGCGTCAACTCCTGAAGTTGCATTCCCTTCGGCTGGCGGCCATCGAGGATCGCCTCCTGAATATCGGGCGCCAGCAGGGTCAGTCGCAGCAGCCGGTTGACGAAGCTGCGGGTGACGCCCTCGGCTTCGGCAATCTCCGCCGCCGACCGGTACGCGGTGTCCTCCAGCATCGCCTTCCAGCGATGCGCCCTCGCCAGGGCGCGAATCAGCGTCTCGTCCGGCCGTGGCTTCGCCGGCGCCCAGGCGTCGCTGCCATCAGGTGCTACGATCGCCTTGCGGCCACCGAGCCGTTTCCACGTCATCGGAATGCGGACGATGATCGTCGTGCCGTCGAGTTCCCAGTTGTCGCCGGCAATCCTCGGCTTCGCTTTCATGCTGCCACCCTCAACCGAAGCTCCTCGACCAGCGTCTGCAGCCCATGGGCGCGGAGCCGGACCTGCATGCCCTCGGGCGCGAGGTCGACCCGCTCGACCAGCAGCCGGACGATGCGTGCCTGCTCGGCCGGGAACAGCTGATCCCACAGCGGCGCCAGCTCGGTGATGGCCTTGATGACGTCGCGCTCTGGAATCGCCTCGTCGCCGTCGCGCTTCGCCGCCGCCCATGTCCGGGCGATGATCTCGGGCGTGCGCAGCAGGTGCCGCACCTGGGCGACGACCGCTTCCTCCGCCTCGGCGGCCGGCACGCTGCGCACCGGGCAGTCGGCATAGCCCTGGCGGATGGCGTCGCTGGCGACGTAGTAGCGATAGAGCCTGCCGGCCTTGCGCGTGTGCGACGGCGTCATCGCGTGCCCACCCGGCGCGAAGATCAGCCCGCGCAGCAGCGCCGGAGTCTGCGCGCGCGTGCCGTTGGCACGAGCCACCCGATTGGCGGCGAGAACGGCCTGCACCTTCTCCCAGGTCGCGCGGTCGATGATCGCGGTGTGCTCGCCGGGATAGCTGGTGCCCTTGTGCACCGCCTCGCCGAGGTACACCCGGTTGTTGAGGAGCTTGTAGAGCGCGCCCTTGTCGATCGGCTTGCCCGGGCGATGCTTGCCGTCCTGCGTCGTCCATGACTTGGTGGTGTGGCCGGCGCGCCGCAGCTCCTGCGCCAGCTTGGTGGCCGAGCCGAGCCGCAGGAACCGACTGAAGACGAACCTTACCAGTTCCGCCTCGGTTTGGTTGACCACCAGTTTCCGATCGACGACGTCGTAGCCGAGCGGCGGGATGCCGCCCATCCACATGCCGCGCGCCCGCGAGGCCGCGAACTTGTCGCGGATGCGCTCGCCGATCACCTCGCGCTCGAACTGCGCAAACGACAGCAGGATGTTGAGCGTCAGCCGGCCCATCGACGTCGTAGTATTGAACTGCTGGGTGATGCTGACGAACGAGGCGTTGTGCCTGTCGAAGACGTCGACGATCCGCGCAAAGTCGGTCAGCGAGCGCGACAGCCGATCAACCTTGTAGACGACGATGACGTCGATGCGGCCGGCTTCCACATCCCTGAGCAGCCGCTGCAATCCCGGGCGTTCCATGCTGCCGCCTGAAAAGCCGCCGTCATCGTAGCGGTCGCCGACCAGGATCCAGCCCTCGCTTTTCTGGCTCTGGATGTAGGCCAGCCCCGCTTCGCGCTGCGCATCGAGCGAGTTGAACGCCATCTCCAGCCCCTCTTCCGAGGACTTCCGCGTGTAGATCGCGCAGCGCAGCTTGCGGACGGATGTCTTCACCTGCCACTCCGGTGACTGCGCAGCCCCCAGAACAGCGGGCCGGACCAGCGCGTGCCGGTAATCGCCCGGGCAATCGCTGACAGCGACTTGTAGCGCCGGCCCTGATACTCGTAGCCGTCGTCGAGCACGGTGGCGGTGTGCTCGACACCCTGCCATTCCCGGATCAGCCGCGTGCCGCTGATCGGCCGGTCACCCTTGCGCAGCGGCTGCTTGCCCTTGACCCTCAGGTCCTCCTCGGCCATCAGCCGGTCGAGCTTTGCCTCGGCCCGCGCCGACAGCCCGCCCATGGCCAACTCCTGAATGCGATAGGCGAGACGCTTGACCAGGAACGGCCGGTTGTAGGGCGGCGGCTCACGATCGTAGAGCTCGCGCCACAGCTGCTTGAGGTCCGCCGTCGATTTTTCCGGCAGCGCCGCCACCTGGGCCAACGCGCTGTCATGCATGTCTTTTTCTCCGTCCACGAAGGGTTCGGCCATGCACGCTCTGCCGGGCGGTGAAGTCCAGGGAAAGCTCTCCTGTGTCGACAGACCGCGGTTCGCGTCGTCGCGCGCGCAGGCGGATCAGCCCCACCGCCAGGATCTCGCCGACCTCGCGCAGCCGTTCGTCGGCGCTCATGCGGACGGGATCGAGCGCGTTGTGCATGGGTGCGGTTTCTCCTGGCGCGAAGCGGATGTCCGGATGCTGTATATAGGACTTTATTCTTAAATACAATCCCGCTATGCTGCTGCCGCGGGTCGCCCGGGGTGGGCCGCTCCGTTTCGGGGGTCTTGCACATGCACTCAGCTCAGGACGGCCGTCAGGTGCGGCCGTCGTCGTCGATGACCGCCAAGCACGCTGGACAACACGTCTCGACGCCGCTCGTCGAGATTGACCGGCAACTCGATGCGCGTATCAATGAACTCGCCCGGCGTCTGCTCGGCGAGCCGAACTGTGCACTGTCGACACGCACGCAGCTGCGGTTCGGGCGCAACGGCAGCCTGGCGGTGGAGATCGCCGGCGCGCGGCGCGGCCGGTGGTACGATCACGAGAACAAGCAGGGCGGCGACCCGCTCGATCTGGTCGTCCGCTGTACCGGCCTGCCGCGGAACGAGGCGGTGGCTTGGGCCGCCGAGACGTTCGGCATCGACTGGCCCATGCAGAAGCGGATCGTCGCGACGTACGATTACTGCGACGAGCGCGGCAGTTTGTTGTTCCAGGTGGTGCGCTATGCGCCGAAGACCTTCCGCCAGCGCCGCCCGGACGGCAACGGCGACTGGAGCTGGCGGGTCAAGGGCATCCGCCAAGTCCCCTATCGCCTGCCGGAGCTGCTCGCCGCCGGCGATGCGCCGGTGTTCGTGGTCGAGGGCGAGAAAGATGCCGACCGGCTGGCGAGTCTCGGCCTCGTCGCCACCTGCAACGCCGGCGGTGCCAACAAATGGCCGGAGTCTCTCAACCAGCACTTCCACGGGCGCACGGTCTACATTCTCCCGGACAACGATGCCGCTGGGAGCAGCCATGCGCAGAAGGTCGCTGCCGCGCTCGCAGGCATCGCCGACAGCATCCGTATCATCCGTCTTCCCGACCTGCCGCCCGGCGGCGACGTCTCCGACTGGCTCGATCAGGACGGCGACGCCGCGGCGGTGCTGGCGTTGTCCGTTGCGACGCCGGTCTGGCGGCCGCAGGCGGCCGAGGCGTGTACGGAGGTGGCGAGGGATGGCCTGGTTCCTTACTGCGAGGAGGCGCTGACGCTGGCGTTCTCAGAGCGGCATGCCGATGATCTGCGCTACTGCGACGTCTTCGGCCGCTGGTTCGAGTGGCAGGCCGGGCGCTGGCGCGAGGACATCAAGCGACGGGTGTTCACCCTCGCTCGTCGGCTCTGCCGCGACCATTCCGCGACAGCCTTGCGCGGCATCGACGACGAAAAGGCGGCGGCGCGGATCGGTGCCGGCATCGCCAGCGCCAAGACGGTCGCCGCCGTCGTCAATCTGGCGCGCGCCGATGTCCGGCATGCGACGGGGCCGGAGGACTGGGACGCCAATGCGTGGGCGCTGAACACGCCGGCCGGCGTCGTCGATCTGCGGACCGGCGAGGTGCGAACGCACGATCGACGGGCGCTGTGCTCGAAGATCACCGCCGTCGCTCCCGCCGACGCGGACTGCCCGCGCTGGCGACGCTTCCTGGACGAGGTCACCGGCGGTGACGCCGAGCTGCAGGCGTTCCTGGCGCGTGTCGCCGGCTACGGTCTGACCGGCAACACGCGGGAGCACGCGCTGTTCTTCCTCTACGGCACCGGCGCCAACGGCAAGGGCACCTTCCTCAACACGCTGACCGGCATGCTCGGCGACTACGCGAAAGTCGCCGGCATGGACACGTTCACCGAGAGTCCCACCGACCGGCATCCGGCCGAACTCGCCATGCTGCGTGGCGCGCGCATTGTCGCCGCCCAGGAGACCGACGACGGACGTCGCTGGGCGGAGAGTCGGATCAAGGCGCTGACCGGCGGCGATCCGATCACCGCACGGTTCATGCGCCAGAACTTCTTCACCTACACCCCGCAGTTCAAGCTCATGATTGCCGGCAACCACAAGCCCGGCCTGCGCAACATCGACGAGGCCATCCGACGGCGCTTCCACCTGCTGCCGTTCACCGTGCGCATCCCGCCGGAGCAGCGCGATGCGCAGCTGTTCCAGGCGCTGCGTCCGGAATGGCCGGCGATCCTCGGCTGGGCGGTCCGCGGCTGCCTGCAGTGGCAGGCCGAGGGGCTGAATCCGCCGCCCACCGTGGTCGACGCCACCGCCGAGTACTTCGACGACGAGGACAGCTTCGGCCAGTGGCTCGACGAGTGCTGCGTCCGCGATGCGATGGCGCGCGAGGCGACGCGTGACCTCTACGCCGCCTGGAGCACCTGGATCCAGCGCTGCGGCATGTCGGCCGGCACCGAGCCGAAGTTCCGCAGCATGCTCAAGGCGCGCGGCTTCGACGCCAAACGCCTGCCGGGCCTGAACATCAGCGGCTTCGTCGGCATCCGGCTGCTGCGCAGGGACTACACCGACGACCCGCGATACGGCGGATGAGCAGGGCGAAATCAAGCGCTGGCTTGGCTTTCGGCGCAGCTATGGAGGTGCGAGGAGGTCTCCTGGTTATCGGCGTCACGCGCGCACACACGCGTATACGCTTTATAAGCGGACGCCTCCTTACACCTCCACGACATCTTGCAGAAGTGAGCAGTTTCAGCATGTTGAGGAGCAGAGGCCATGACACATAGGAACCTGAGGCAGATGCCGACGAACACTGGAGCCACGCAGCGGCAGGACCGCCAGAAGGCTGCGGCCTCAGCCCTTCCGGTCCGAAAATGCAACGGCTATCTGCTGGTATCGGTGTACAAAGCTGATCCCGACGGCCGGCCGGTCATCCATCATCGCGTCGTCGATACGATCGGCCGGATGCTGCGCAACGTCAGCATCAGCCGCGAGTTGACGACGCGGGGCGGGACTTCGCCGCGACGTTCGCCGTCGCGCAGTTCGATACGATCGCCTGTATGTCGCTCGATCGCATACCCAGATCGCGCAACGCCGCCGATCCAACCGATGCTCAGCTTGACGCCCGACGGCGTGTCGCCAGCGCGATCGACGTGCTCGGCAGGCGGCTGCACTGGCACGTCGTCGGTTTGCAATGCTCGATCCGCGAGTGGGCAATGCGCCAGGGTCTGGGGTGGCAGGCCGATCGGCGAGAAGCAGGCGCACAGCATCCAGTCGCGGCGCTGGGGGTGCTGGTGATCACCACGGATCGAGCGCAGGGAAACGGTCGGATCGACGATTCCTAAGGCGCGGGTAAGGGCAGGTTTATCCCATTTTCGAGCGTTTGGAGGTCTCTCTCGCCCGCGTCCGCTGTCGTGCCCGAAGCGTCGAATGCTGTAGGTCGGATTAGCCGTCAGACGTAATCCGACGCATGAAGGCTTTCGTGTGCCGGCAACGGAGTGGACCGATGCCCGATTTCCACCGTTACCGTGTCCCCGGCGGCTGCTACTTCTTCACCGTTAACCTCTTGGAGCGGCGCGCCAACACTTTGCTCACCGACCGGACCGATCGCCTTCGCGACGCGGTGCCGCTGTGTTCGATCTTCGCACCGCCTCCCGACCCGTCGGTGCCACTCCGTAGAGTCCCTCCGCTGCCCCCGCGCAAGCTCAATTTGTCACATGCGATTCCCCCGTGGGTACCTGCTGGACATATTGGACTATACCGCATTAGTATCGCACCATGCAGCCTGTACACGCCCTTGTTAAGTGGAACGCACACACAAATTTTGAGCCGGATACTATCGGCAAGCATGCGCGCGTTCTCCATGAAAAAGGCGCGGTGTGGTGGGGCAAAATCTCTAAGACCCCGCCGAACGGACTCCTACCAGCTCACCTTGACCAGATTCGGGGGCAAATCGCCAATGGTGTTGAAACGCATCTTTATATGTATTGTCCCGACCAGAAAAGTCCATCTCTTCACGTTGGGCTAATTGACCATATGCTGCTTGAGCATCCTCCGCAGGATGGATGTATCCCTGTATATTACTCGACATTGGCTTACTCGGTCTACTGCTGGTTTCGATTAATAGATATAAGGAGGCTGACGCTTGAGCACATAAATTATTTGAGAACGCCCGACGGTCACAATTTCGACCCCGTCTCGGCACAGAAATATCCCATGATCGTCCATGAAACGAGGACATTTGCGCTTTTTGGCCACGACGAAACCTACGGGGCCAGATACTTCCAGCTACAGAGACTTTACCTAAGTCTTCAGGAGTCCATAGGGATGGATCCAAAACTTGTGTTTGTCTTGATGCCGTTTGATCCTCGCTTTGAGGATTACTGGCAAATCGGGATTAAAGAGACTATCGATTCGTTGAATATGAACTGCGTGCGCGCTGATGAAATCTTACATAACAAGTCTATAATTGACATCGTAAACAAGAACATACGAGACGCGCGACTTGTCATAGCCGACATGACAACCAGTAATGCTAACGTCTTTTACGAGCTGGGTTATGCTTATGCTTTGGAAAAAGACATTATACTTATCACGCAAGACCGCGCTAGCGTTCCTTTCGATCTTAGGCATATAAATAACATAGAATATAAAAGTGCAACGTCCTTGAGGACACAACTCAAACCAATGGTCACGCAGATACTTGGTATTACATAGGCGAAGTCACGTCGGCTTCACTCGGCGCTGCCTTCGGAGTCCCATTAGGATAATCCATTTTTCGGCTTGCAGACCGGGAACAGTTGCTGCTAGCGAGGTTCCATTGACTTGAGCGCAATCATAATAGTTGACGCTTTCTGGGGAGATGCGGGGAAGGGTAAATTTGCCGCTTACCTTTCCCAACGCCACGACGCTCAAATATGCGTTCGTGCCGGCATCGGTCCGAACGCCGGACATAGCGTGTACCTTTCGCCGGTGGTTGTAAAGAACCGCATGCTACCCCTGGGACTTGTCAACAAGACCACTCTGCTAATGATCGGCTCGGGCGTTGCCATAGATCCAGGAATATTATTGTCGGAGATAGAGGAAACCCAGACGCACCAACGAGTTTTTGTTGATTATCGCTGTCCCGTCATAGAGTTGAAGCACGTGGAAATCGAAACTCAGGATAAAACTCTTAAACTAATCGACTCGACCAAGTCTGGCTCAGGTGCTTCAAGGGCCGACCATGTCATGAGGCGCGGGAGGCGGGCCAAGGATGTGCCGGAGCTAGCGCGGTTCTTGGGCGACGTCGCGCAGATGTGTAACGACGCCGCAGAAAAAGGTGTCGTGGTCGTAGAGGGTTCTCAGGCGACGTTTTTATCATTGTATCTTTCGGATAGGTACCCTTATACGACCTCGGACAACTGCACGACGGCGGCGTTCATTGATGACGTAGGTCTTAACTGGAGGCACGTGGAGAGGGTTGTTCTCCTTGTGAAGTGCCTTCCGACGGCTGTCGGCTCCGGTCCAATACCGAACGAGATGTCGACTGACGAAATAATACGGCGCAATCTGGTAGAGAGAGGAACGAACACAGGACGCTGGCGCAGGCGGTCTCGGGAGATAGACTTTGATTTGCTCAGGTATTCCGTAATGCTGAACGGCCCCACCGAGATTGCTTTAACTTACTGCGAGCAGTACGATGATAGCTTGAAGCAGTACTCGCAGGGTTCCGCCATTCCTTCGAAAATAGCTTCCCTAGTGAGAGCTGTTGAGGCTGAAACGGGTGTTCAGGTACGGTATCTTGAGATTGGCAAGCAGTTCCCCAGCATTTTGGAGCTGTGGTAGCGTTGCGGCGAGGTTAGCGGCCGGTTGTGGCCAATCGGCGCAGCGGTTGTCTAAACGGGCGTGTCTCGTGGCGGAGCTTATCTAGTTGGATCTTGGGGTGTCTCCGTCGGATGCTTATGTTATAGGGGATAATTTGGCTAAAGATATCATTCCGGCGCAGGCGCTTGGCTTAGCTCGCGTAGGGCCAATTAGCGTAGCGCAATCCGCCGCATCTGGTCGCACCGACGCATCTGGCATTTAGGGCGTCGCCCTGATCCGCCGTAAGAAATTCGATGTGATGCGGCAAGCGTCGACCCGGCCGTCCGCTATCCGTGACCGCATTTCGACGCTCATGGCGAACACCGTCGCAACGACCCAACTCTGCCCGGCGGTCCAGTGCGAGATGGTTGGCTTCAGCGACGAGGGCCGCAGGAACGCGCATGTTGCCCATCGCGAGGAAGCCGTATAGGTGGTTGATCCTATTTTGCTTGACAACGCCCTCACACCGCCGCCCGGCAGTTCGACGTCCCTGACCCGGCCACCTTGCGCGACACATGCGTGCCACGTAAGATAGCGTCTTACGTGGCATGTGATGAGATCCGATGTACGTCGTCAAACTCTCGAGCAAAGGCCAGTTGGTGCTCCCGGCGTCGCTGCGGCAGGCCCGCAGGTGGCGGACCGGAGACGAATTCGTGCTCGAGGAGGTCGCCGAGGGCGTGCTGCTGAGGGCACGCAAGCCGTTTCCCCTCACACGCCTCGACGAAGTGGCCGGCTCGCTGCGCCATGCCGGGCCGCCGAGAACCGTCGAGGAGATGGACGCGGCCATCGCCGCGGCGGTTGGCGAGCCAGAAAGCAGCGCCGAGCGGTGATCGCCGTCGACACCAACGTGGTGGTGCGGCTCATCGTCGCCGACGATGTCGCGCAAGGGCAGCGCGCCGCCCGGTTGTTTGCGCAAGCCGCGGAGATCTTCGTCGCCAAGACGGTGCTGCTGGAAACAGCCTGGGTTCTGCAGAGCGCCTACGGCTTCCAGCGGCACGATGTGGCCGAGGCGCTGCGCCGCCTGGGCGGATTGCCGAATGTCCTGGTCGAAGATGCGGAGCAGATGGCGGCCGCCCTCGACCTGGCCCGGAGCGGCATGGATGTCGCCGATGCGCTGCATCTCGCCGCATGCCCCGACGCGGCACCCTTCTACACCTTCGATCACCGGCTGATCCGCCGGGCGCAGGCGGCAGGCCTGAGCGTCACCGAGCCGGAAGAAGCAAACGACGCGAGACCGTAACCGGGGGTGGTTTCGCTCGCCGGCTCCAGTCCGGACGCACCCCCTCCTGTCGCATCGGCCTCGTCGCCGTATCGGCGGCAGCGTAACCTCGGCCATCAAGGAAAATAGTCCTTGACAAGCTCGTTCAGGGCGTGTACAACGACGCCATCCTCGCTGGAACGGCGGTGCGCAGGCCGGACCGGCGGGGATCTCCCGGAGCAGCGCCGCGTTCGGCTGCAGGCAGCGCCCGGAAGAGGCGAGAAGAAAGTGTTGACAGGCGCCGGTCGTTAGGTATATAGTCCTTTACAAGTTCGGTGGCCACCGACCTGGACGAACCTGAGATGCGGCGCTGGCGAGGAGGAAAACGGTTCCTCCTGGCGCCTTGGGGTATGCTGGCGTTCACAGTCCGACACTCCGCCAGCGACAGACCGAAAAACAAGGGTTCCAGGTTCCAGAGCCACCTTCGGGTGGCTTTTTTCGTTTGTATCTCCGTGACTTGGCTGGAACCTCGGGTGGAACCCGGGAGGGGTCCAGGGGGTTCCAGCAACCGCCCGGCCAGCGCAGAAAATCCTCCATTTTACAGAGGCTTGGCTGGACACCCCGGATCCGGTGTGAATCGGCGTGGAATAAGGACCCCGTATTCGGGGTGATCGGCGTCCAATCGGGACCCCCGGGTCGGAGGGTTCACATTGGCTTCCATGAGGGAC
>WBZV01000116.1_pt1 | contig 54234 bp, 50 predicted proteins | sample 5204221 | NCBI WGS metagenome assembly WBZV01 (sample SAMN12344360, study PRJNA552823) | activated sludge metagenome | biome: Activated sludge suspended growth; feature: Nitrification reactor; material: Wastewater; isolation source: activated sludge from nitrification reactor of wastewater... | reverse complement strand
CGGCCAGATGTCGTCGCGGGGCTCAAGGTTCGGCGCCGCTGCCGGCAGCACGACCGGCAGCCGTATCTCGCGGAAGGCTCTGACATAATCGCTGTACGGGACGCGGTTGCCGTAGTCGTTGCACACCGCCGTGTTCCTCCAGCTCTCATCCGATACGGCGCGGCCGGTTCGGCGTTCAGAGAGCTCTTCGTGTGCCCGCGTTCTGGCCCGGCTGGCTTGCACAGCGGTGCGACGCCCACCGAGACTATAGCCCGAGACTATAGCCGTGGGAGGGCGCCAGGACCCGATCTGCTAGAATGAGGCGCCGACGGTGAAGACGGCCTTGGCGCTGCAGTCATTGGTTCCGCCACACGCTCCCCGGCTGTAATTGGTATCCGTGTACGCAACACCAAAGTCGACTCCCTTGAAGGTCACCGTTGTGCCGAGGATCCAATCGGTGCCACTGACATCCTTTTCCACGTACTGGTAACCGGTTCCCGTGTACACCTTGAAGCCCACGTAAGGGTTGGGAATGTCGAAGGTGAGCGTTCCGCGCGTGTAATTGCCGATGCCGGTATTGAACTGGTATTCGGGCGTCGCGGCGTTGAAGAACTCGATCTCCAGCCAATCTGTGGCTTGATAGGTGAGAGTGAGCGGGATTTCCCAGTAGTTGAAGTTGTCAGCGGATCGTGTGCCCGGATAAGCGTAGTACGCGCCGCCGAGGTCCCAGCTGAGCCCGGTTTCGGCAACGTCGCCACGGAGGCCGAACAGGGCGTCGATCTCCACGGTCGACGTGTCAGTGTCCCCCTCAAGTTTGGCATTCGAGGCAAACGTGCCCACGTACACGCTGCTGCCGAGCAGGCCTGTCTCGACACTGTATTCCAGCGTCCCTTGAATCGCCGGCTCGTCGTCGGAGTTGGTAATGCCGCGATCGACGTAATTGGAGGTCAACGCGACGCTGCCGCTGAATGTCCCCGGTATATCCTCCGACGATGTTCCGCTCGTGTCGCTCTCGGCGGCGGTCGTGTCGCTCTCAGCGGCGCCCGTTTCCTCGGCATCCGGATCGATGATGAAAGCGCCCGGCTCCTTGGCTTGGGCGCCCGTCCCTCCCACCAAGAGCATGATGGCGTAGAACGCCGGCAGCAGACACCAGGAGGAAGCAACAGGCCTGCGTGTGCGCATTTAAGTTCCCCAGCAAGGCGCGAGCCACCACGAAGGCGGCCCCCCCTTTTGGGTATATCATGCACTCCATATCATTCAAGCCTGTTCGGCCGCACGTCCGAGACCGTCTAGAACGTGATGCCGATTTCGCCGCCGAAGACGACGGCGGTATCGGCGCTGCTGACGCCGGCGGGGTCGAAGACGAGCTGGATATCCGGCCGGACGTAGAACCACGGCGTCAACTGCGCGGTGTGGTTCATTTCGAGGACTTTTTCCGAGCCGCCAGGGTTGATGTCGCTCGACAGCTTGCCATAGAAGAAGCCGATCGCGGTGTTGTCATCCTCGCGGGTCGGGATCAGCCCCTTGTAGACAAGGCCGGCCCCGAAGAATACCGGCAGGTCGTTAATCGACTCGCGCGGCAGGAACGAGGCCACGACCCACGGCGTCAGCCCAAGATCCTCCGTCCCAGGCTCGCGATAGACCATCTGCTCCAGCGAAAGATAGAAGCCGGCGTTGCCGTCCTTGTCGCGCCCGTCCTTCAGATCCTCGCGGTGGCCGCTTTCTCCGAAAATGCCGAGCTTCGCGAGGCCGGGCAATCCATCGGATGGCTTCGGCTCATTGTCCGGATGATAGACGCCCGGCAAGCCTTCCGTCGGAGCCGCCTCCTCCGTCACTTCGGACTTGGCCGGCTGATGCCAGCCATAGCTTACCTCGCCGATGGCGAAGACGCCGTCCTCCAGATCGAGTGTGAAGCGCGTGCCGTTGCGGTGATCGTCGATCGTCTTTTCATCGGCATTGTAGACGCCGACGGCGAAGCGAAGGTCGTCGATCGGCTCGACCGCACCGACAATGCCCCACTGGGCAAACGGCGCCGTGGTGAAGCCGAAGTTGCCGCCGGGCACGTTCGTCGGAACCCCGTTGATGCCGCCGTTCACATAGTTGGTATAGATCTCCGAGCCGAGGAAGTCCTCTTCGGTGGTCAGCCGGCCGATCTTGAACGACAGCTTGTCGTCCCACAGTTCCTGCTGCAGATACAGTTGCGACAACCGGATCTCGCGCCCGGTAAAGATCTGCTGCACGGGAAAGACATTGCCGACCTTCCGCTCCGATAAATTCTGGCCAGACGACCACGCGCCGCTGGCGAACAGGGTCAGACCGGGAAGGCTCGCGAGTTTTTCCAGATCGAATTCGACGCCGAAGTCGATCCGTCCCGCATAGTCCCAACCGTCGCCGCTACCAGCATTACCGTTCCGGACCGCCATGATGTCGGTCGTATACGCCCCCTCGAAGGTGACACCCGCATCCTCAAGGGTTGTCCGCAGGCCGCCCCAGTCCCCCGTCGCGTAGTCCCCCGTCAGCCAGTCCTCCATCGACTCGGCCATCACCGGCGTCGCCGCACCTGACACCAACAGCGCGGCCACCCCCATGCTCGTCGCACCTCTTCTCATATCCCTGTGCCTCCATCTTGTTGGGCAGTTCGCTGGGCGAATTCGAGGAGGATGTTTGGCACGGAGCTGTTATCAATTGCAATCGCTTCTCACTTGCTTTTTAATTGCCTTACAAAAAATGGGTGATTAGGTTGCAAAAATGATACTGAGTTGCACAGGCGGTGGCATCCGCCTGAACGTTGCATTCTCCCACGCTCTTTCACCGGGAGTGCCCGTGCCGGCTCGCGACCCAGCACACGACCCCCGTTATGCCGGCAATCCAACCGAGACCACCCAGGATGTCGCGGACCCGGAGTTGGCTTTCAGAAGCGTCAAGCTGCTCCCGCAGCAGCCCGATTTGCCGGGCTACCGCCCGATCAATCACCGCCTCCAACTCCGAAGCGCTCGGGGTGGTGACAGGAGCGGTTCCCGCGGCGGCGCCGGTGGCCGACTGGACCGGAGCGGGGTCTTGCAAGGGAAGAGATTCTGAAAATTCCGCCGCGCGGACGAGGAACTCGGCGCGATGTCCATCCCCGGTGTCTGCGACGATCCGGTAATCAATCCGCTGTGGCGCCGTCATCGCGAACTTCCCCTGGTCGTCCGTCGTCGTTTCGGCGACGAGACGTCCGTCGGGTGCCAGCATCTTGACGTCCACGCCTCGCGCTGCGCCCATGCCGGCAAAGTAGACGGAGCCATTGATCGACGAGCCTTCGACGGTGGCGAAGGCCTTCAGTCGGTGCGCCTCCGCTCCGCCCGTGCCCGTCATTAAGAGCAGTGCTGTAAGCGCCGCGGCGCGGACCTTGGTGCCGACCACGGGCCGGATCCCGGCGCCGCGCGAAGCTCTCGGGTCGTGCCCGTGGGACGGGCGATCGCCCTCACGCATCGGCCACGGCGTTACGGGACGGCAGGGACAGAGCGAGCATTTCGGGCTTAACCTGCCGCAGGACGGTGGCAATGATCCCGGTCAAAGCAGCCTCCACCACCACCACCGGCAGGTGGGCGAACAACACGAGCCGCGCCGCCGGCAAGAACTCCCGGCCGCTCAGCCCCAGCGCCAGGGCCACCGCGCCGCAGGTCAGGACAACGGACACGCTACCGGCTGCGGCACCCCAGAACAGGGGCGAACGTGTCTGCAGCGGCTTCGCGAACAGGTACCAGCAGGCAACCGCGGGCAGACCCATGATCAGGGTATTGACGCCGAGCACGGTGATTCCGCCGAATCCGAAGAACACCGCCTGCAGCAACAGCCCGACGAAGATCGCCGGCACTGCCGCCCATCCGAGCAACACGCCCAGCAGCCCGTTCAGGATGAGGTGGACATTGGACGGTCCCACCGGGACGTGAATCAGCGAAGCGACAAAAAAGGCGGCGCTCATCAGCCCGACGTAGGGCGCTCGGTCGCCGTCGATTTGCCGCAGTCCGTAGCCGACCGCGCCCACGGCCACCACCGCGCCCGCCACGACGACCGGCATCGACAGCACGCCATCCACCAGATGCGCCATATCCCGCTCCTTCCCTGCCGTTTCGGCCTCTTCCAGCGCACCTCGCGAACGGCGCGCTACTTCATGTCGACGGCACGAACCCAGATCAGTCCGCCGCGCTCCACCGGCACCATGTCTCCCGTCGGCGCCTTCAGCTTCTTTGACTCATCCACCACCAGCGCGGCAAAGCCCCACCAACCGGCGCGCGGCATGGCGTACGTGAACACTCCCTGGCCGTCGGTCTTTATCACCTGGGTGACAAACGCACCGGCCGGGGCGGTTATGCTGCCGTCGTTCTTCCACTCCACTTCGATATCCGCGAAGGGCACCGGCTTCCCGTTGGCCCGCACGATTCCGCGAAAGACATTGCCGGTCCATACGCCGTAAGGCCGCGTCAGGGGTTCGATCTCGACGGGCAGCCCCACCTGCGCGTCCCAGCCTTCCTCGGCACCGAAGCCATCGACCACCACCTTGGCATAGTGGACGATCATCTTCCCTTCAGCGGGCTCCCAGTACGGAGCAGGTTCGATGAAGAAGATGTAGTCGGCCGGAGCATCGACATCGAAACGGGCCCGATAGGCCGCTTTGCCGTCGACCTGCGTTTCCTGCAGCGACGCCATCAGATCGCGCTTCTTGCCTTGCGCGACGACGCCAAAGCAGACCGGCTTGGCCATGTTCATTGTCGGCCCGCGCTCGAAGGGGTGGGTGAAGGTGATCTCCAGCGTGATCGGATTGGCGCTTCCGTCCTCAAGGATATCCGCCGACGGAATGAGTTCCTGAAAATGAGCCCGGGCTGTTGCCGGAGCCCCGGACCCCAGGAGAACCATCACGCCAATCAGCGCCCGACTGGTCTTTCCAGGATTTTTCATAATATTTTTTACGTTGTTATGAGTGGTCTGTGACAATAGGATGAGAGCACTGTCGTGCCAAGTTAGACTTTCGCCGCAGCCGCGCCCGCGAAAAAATCAGCACGGCAGCGCGCACTGGAGCGTTCTGCTTTTCCCCGACGCAGGCCGTTCTGCCATGAGGTGTTCTGAAGATCGATTGCGGATTCCGCCAGAATATCTCGCAAGACCCGCTTGGGGAGTACCGCTGCCTCACAAACGACACTATAATCGCTCCAATAAAGGAGGAGGTGTTCCAATATTCCAATCGCGGCCAAGATGACCGAACTGGCCTTACGAGGATCAAGCTTCTGTTGACCGACACAATCGCTCTTGTCGACGACGACCGAAACATCCTGACGTCTGTCTCTATGGCCTTGGAAGCTGAAGGCTTCCGTGTACTCCAATACGCTGATGGCACGGAGGCCCTCTCCGCCCTCTCCCGCCAGGCAGTTGATCTGGCAATCCTCGACATCAAGATGCCGCGCATGGACGGCCTCGAACTGCTCACTCAGTTACGCCAGACCAGCGACATGCCCGTCATTTTCCTGACGTCCAAGGACGACGAGCTCGATGAAATGCTGGGTCTTCGGATGGGTGCGGACGACTATATTACGAAGCCGTTCTCGCAGCGGCTGTTGATTGAGCGAATCCGCGCGGTCCTGCGACGCCGTGGGCCGGCAGCCACGACTGACGCCGAAGCCGAGGTCATGCGCCGGGGCGATCTCGTCCTGGACGAGATCCGTCACCTCTGTACGTGGCGCAATATGGAAGTAAGCTTGACCGTTACCGAGTTCCTTCTCGTTCAGGCGCTGGCGAGACGGCCAGGCCATGTCAAGAGCCGAGACCAACTTATCGACGCCGCATATGGCGAGCACATCTATGTCGATGACCGGACCATCGATAGCCACATCAAGCGACTTCGGAAAAAGTTCAAGGATGTCGACGTGGACTTCGCGCAGATTGAGACCCTCTATGGAGTCGGTTACCGCTACCGCGCCACCTGACTCCATGCCGCGCCAGAGGCGCAAGCGGTTCCGTCGTTTCAAAATCTCTTTAATTACGCTGCGGATCCTTGCGGTAAACCTGCTGGCGCTGGTGTTCCTGTTCGCCGGAATGCTTTACCTTGATGAATACCGCCGCGGCCTGATCGCTGCCGAACTGGCCACCATGCGCAGCGAGGCCAATCTCTTCGCCGCCGCGATCGGCGAGAGCACTGCCTTTGCGGACCCGACAAAGGGTGAAGGACTGCCTCCCCTGATCGCCCAGCAAATGGTGCGCCGGATGGCCGGCACCTCGCAACTGCGTGCCCGCCTGTTCGACCATAACGGCCTCATGGTGGCAGACAGCCTGTTACTCGGCGGTCCCGGGGGCGTCGTTCAAATCGAAGAGCTGCCGGCGCCGCGAACCGAAGGCGAACAGTTGATCAATCTCCTCGCTGTTTACGATCGCTTCCTTTCCCGTCTGTGGTCACCCGCCGATCTTCCCGTGTACTCGGAAAACCAGGTTCAGCGCGCCCACGACTACCCGGAAGTGATGCTGGCTCTGTCAGGTGACACCGCAACAACTGTGCGCTCTGCTGCTAGCGGGGGGATGATCCTCAGCGTCGCCGTGCCCGTCCAACGATATAAGCAGGTCCTCGCGGCGCTCATGCTGACGCGTGGCTCTTCGGAAATAGACGCCTCGGTCTTGCAGGTACGCCTGGACGTTTTGCGATGGTTCCTCGTGGCATTGGCCGTGACCGTGCTCATGTCCATCTACCTGGCCGGGACCATCGCCCACCCGATCCGCCTTCTTGCCGCAGCCGCGGATCGGGTCCGGCGGGATCGCCACAGGCGTTACACGATTCCCGATTTCGGCCGTCGGCGGGACGATATCGGCCAGCTCGCAGCGGCGTTGAGAGACATGACCCAGGCGCTCTGGCTTCGCATCGATGCCAATGAACGCTTCGCTGCCGACGTTGCTCATGAAATGAAAAATCCCCTGAGCTCGTTGCGCAGCGCCGTGGAAACGGCGGCCCGGATCAGCGATCCCGACCGACGCCAAAAGCTCATGAACATCATTCTCGATGATGTCGGACGTCTCGATCGGCTGATCAGCGACATCTCCGACGCATCGCGGCTGGACGCCGAACTCTCCCGAGAAAACTCGGCGCCCGTGGACGTAAAGCAGATGCTCGCGACGATCGTCGAAGTCACCGAGTCCACCGCACAACAGCAGCGGGCTCGTCTGGTCCTGGGGGTCGATGGGAAGCGCCCCCTGTTCGTCAATGGCATCGAAGGGCGTCTCGTTCAGGTGTTCCGAAATCTGATCGCGAATGCCCTTTCCTTCAGCCCCCCGGGCAGCGTCATAACCTTGCAGGCGCGTCGCGAAAACTCGTCCGTGGTGGCCGAGGTCCTTGATCAAGGCCCGGGGATCCCCGAGGGGCGAGAGCACGACATCTTCCGGCGATTCTATTCGGAGCGGCCTCAGGACGAAAAGTTCGGCCAGCACTCCGGCCTTGGCCTCAGCATTTCGAAGCAGATCGTCGAAGCGCATGGCGGCACGATCATCGCGCGCAACCGGCGGGCGCCGGACGGCACCGTTGCTGGTGCCTCGTTTGTGGTCACATTGCCCGCCGACTGAACACACCCAGGTATACAGTCGCTTCCGCCATGATCCCGCGCCGACCTGAAATCATCGCCGTTCGCAAACATTGACAGAATGCCAAGGTCACCTCAGGCTCTTGGCCATGAAGCGCGTGCGTGGCACCTGCGTTGCAATTGACGGTTCCGGGGTCCTGTTACGCGGCCGGTCCGGCGCCGGCAAATCGGACTTGGCACTGCGTCTGTTGTCGACGGGGGCGCGCTTGGTGGCCGACGACTACACCTGTATCGAGCGGAGCGACGGCGTTTTGCGGGCGTCTCCTCCCGACTCGCTGGCCGGTCTTCTCGAAGTTCGGGGCATTGGCATCCTCCGGGTGAACGGCCTGCCTGAAGTGCCCCTGGTTGCGATGATTGACTTAGTTCCGTCGACCGAAGTGGAGCGCATGCCGGACCCGGCGGAGGAGTACATCCTTGGCGTTGCGGTGCCGCGTTTTCGGCTGGCAGCATTTGAGATATCTGCCGCCGCCAAGGTCCGGCTTGTCGCGGAGGTCGCGAACGGCAAGGTGTCTTTGCAGACATGAAGCAGACAGCCGATCCGTTTTCCGGCAACGAGCCCCAGATCTCTGGCAGCCAACCAAAGAGCGGGCCGGCGGTTCACCGTGTTTTCGTGATCACTGGGCTGTCCGGTGCCGGCAAAACAACGGCGTTGAAAGCGCTCGAAGATCTCGATTTCGAATGCATCGACCACCTTCCGCTGAGGTTGCTGCCCCGCCTGCTGCCCACCAGCAAGGACGATGCAGTTCGCCCCGCACAACGCTTGGCCCTCGGCGTCGATGTCCGGACCCGCGACTTTGCGGTGGAAACATGTCTCAAAACCATCGAGGCGATGCGCGGTGACCCCCGCATCCTGACCAAGCTTATTTTCCTTTACTGTGATGAGGAGGAACTGCGGCGCCGCTACACCGCAACGCGTCACCGCCATCCGTTGTCCCGCGATCTGCCGCTGACCCAAGGGATTTCGCGTGAGCGTCAGATCCTGTCGCCATTGCGTCAATCGGCCGACCTTACGATCGATACGACCGGGCTGAACCCAGGATACTTAAAAGTCCTTCTGCAGAGCAGCTTTGGATTACCTGAACAGGCCTCGCTCGCCGTACAGGTGACCTCATTTTCGTACCGGTCTGGCCTCCCACGAGACGCAGACCTCGTTTTTGACGTGCGTTTTCTCACCAATCCGTACTATCAAACGGGTCTTAAAGGGCTCACCGGCCGGGACCATCCGGTGCAAGAGTTCATCCGTGCCGACGCCGCTTATGCCTCTTTCTTCGTTTCGCTGACGGGCTTGCTGCAGCCGCTGCTGCCTCGCTACGTTGCCGAAGGGAAAAGTTATCTCACGATTGCCGTCGGATGCACTGGCGGCCGTCATCGATCCGTCTTCGTCACTGAAGAACTTGCGACATGGCTGAGGAGCCAGGGGCAACAGGTGCAGGTGCTTCACCGAGACCTCGAACGGTCGGCAGGCCGGATTCCCCCCGCCGGAACGAAAGCGCTTTGATCCGATGATCGGTCTCGTCATTGTCACCCATGGTCGGCTTGGCACCGAACTCATCTCCGCGTTAGAGCATGTCGTCGGCCCGCAGGCGAATATCGCCGCTGTGTGCATCGGACCCGATGACGACATGGAGCAGCGTCGAACCCAGATTCTCGACAGTGTTGCGAACGCCGAAGAGGGAAACGGCGTCGTGTTGCTCACGGACATGTTCGGCGGGACCCCCTCAAATCTCGCCATTTCGATCATGGACCGCGCCAACGTGGAGGTGATCGCCGGCGTCAACTTGCCGATGCTGATTAAGCTCGCCAGCGTCCGTCAGACGGAGTCGCTTGAAGAAGCAGCGCAGAGTGCGCAGGAAGCAGGCCGAAAGTATATCAACATTGCTTCTCGGCTGCTCACGCAGGAGGAGACGTGAATTCCGGCATGGTTGATTACAGTCGTGACGGAGACATCCTCAGATGCACTGCGGTTATTGCCAACCGGCGTGGCTTGCACGCCCGCGCCGCGGCCAAATTTGTTAAACTCGCTACCGGATTTGATGCTGAAATAACGGTTTCGAAGCGGGGAACAACGGTATCCGGCCGCTCCATTCTCGGACTTATGATGCTGGGCGCTGGGCCGGGGACTGAAATAGAGATTGCCGCCGCCGGCCGCGAGGCGGAAGAAGCAATCAACGTCCTGGGTAGTATCATCGAGGCAAGATTTGACGAAGATTGACGACGACGCCCTGTGTATCGGGGCAGCGGATGGGCGCCGGCCGCTTCCGGCCAGCGATGAAAAAAAAATCCAGTCGTGTGGGAAGGAAATGGCCGAAAAGGTGGCCAACGAACACATCGTCGAGGGCTTGGGCGTTTCTCCTGGCGTTGGCATCGGTATTGCCTATGTCTGCGAAAGCGGCGGCCTCCGCATCCCCGAATACAGAATTCGTCCGGCAGACGTCGAAGCGGAAAAACGTCGGCTCCGGGAGGCGGTGGTGCGGACCCGCCGGCAACTCACCCGAGTGCGCACCAAGACCCGCGAGCGGGTGGCGTCACGGGAATATGCGACCGAAGAGGTCCTCTACCTCCTAGATGCCTATCTGATGATGCTGAAGGACTCGCGCCTGTTGCGTGGCACGTACGACAGGATCGGCACTGAACGCATCAACGCCGAAGCGGCAGTGCAGTCAGAAGTCGTGGCGATCTGCGACAGTTTTCGAACAATGGAAGACGCCTATCTCTCGGCACGCGCCGAGGACATTCGCGAGGTAGGAAATCGGCTGATCAGCCAGCTCACAAAGGAGCCGGGCAAGCCGCTGTTTTCCATTCCGCGTGGCAGCGTGATCGTCGCTGAGGAACTGACGCCTGCAGAAACAGCGCAAATCGATCCCGAGCATGTCGTGGGTATTGCCGCCCAGATGGGCGGTCCCGAGGGGCATACAGCCATTCTGGCCCGAGCACTCGGGCTGCCGGCCGTCCTCGGCGCTGCGGGTCTCATGAACGCCGTGCGCTCGGGCGATCCGATTCTGGTCGATGGAGAGTTGGGGCAGATCGTCGTCCATCCCACTCCATCGGCACTGCAGGAATATCGTCGCCGGCGGGGGGAGCGGCAGGAGGAAGAACGGGCGCTCCGCAAGCTTGCCGGGCAGCCGGCGGTTACGCGCGACGGCGTTTCGATCAGCCTGCAGGCAAATGTCGAATTGCCCATGGAAATGGAACACGTGGTCGAATCGGGGGCCGCCGGAATCGGACTGCTCCGCACCGAGTTCATGTTCATGAACCGCCCGATGCCACCCAGCGAGGAAGAACAGTACGCCGCATTGCGCGCGCTCGTCGAGCGCGCCGGCGGCCAGTGCATCACCGTCCGCACGCTGGACCTCGGCGGGGACAAAGGTCCGGTCCCCTTCGTCGGCCAGTTCGGCGATAGCGCCACGTCGCCGCTCGGTATTCGCGGCATCCGGCTATCCCTGGCTCGTGCCGAACTGCTTGAAACCCAGTTTCGCGCCATCCTGCGGGCGGGCGTTCATGGGCCCGTGCGCATTCTGCTGCCGATGGTGACCGCGGTTTCCGAAGTTCGCGCCGCCCGCGACGTCCTCGCCCGGGCTGCTCGTCGGCTCTATCGCAGAGGGGTGGATCTGCCGACGGCGTTGCCCCCGCTGGGAACGATGATCGAAGTCCCGGGAGCCGCCCTGACCGCCGATGCCCTTGCCCTGGTCAGCGACTTCTTTGCCATCGGCTCCAATGATCTGACGATGTATACCCTCGCCATCGACCGCAGCGATCAGCGGGTAGCGCACCTTTATAATCCCCTTCATCCCGGGGTCCTGCGCATGATCCAGTTTGCCGCTGCCGCCGCCATGCGCGCCCGCATCCCTGTCTGCGTTTGCGGCGAGATCGCGGGAGAGCCTCGCTTCACACCCTTGCTGCTGGGCCTGGGTTTCCGGGAGCTCTCCATGACCGCAAGTTATATCGGCCGGGTTAAGCGGCGCATTCTGGACATGGACCTACTGGCCGCACAACGCCGTACCCAGCTGATCATGGACGAAACCGACCCGCTGCGGATCCAGCTGTTGCTGGAGGAGTTCAACGGCACTGCACCGTAACCGGTCGCGCGGTTCTAGGACTGCGCAGCACCCAGCTGCCGTGTTGTGGCAGTGAGCTTTTCCGCGAGCTGACGAGCCAGATAAGCATGCAGCAGGGCTGCGCCACTGGGGTTTTCGCGGCGCAATGCGGCTAGTGTTTTCCCCGACAGGCGAACCGCCACGGTGTCTTCAATGGCAACGACGCTCGCCGAGCGCGGCAGCCGCAAGTAGACGGCAATCTCGCCGACGACGGTCCCTGCCCCCATCGTCCTCAGCCGCACGACGCGACCATCCGGTATGACGAGTTGTATGGTTACCGCACCCCGCTCCACATAAAAGATGTCGTCGGACGTCTCCCCCTGGCGGATCAGCTTCTCACCTGCGGCGTACGTACAGCGATCCAGCCAGCCCATCAATACGGCAATCTCGTGCGGTTCGCCGCCGGTTTGGATCAACTGCTGCTCCAGCGTCTCCTCCTTCGGGGTGTTGGACGTCGCCGTTGCCAAGAGCCGGTTCTCCGCAAATTCCAGGCCGTGATCCAGGTCCGGAAAGATGCGGATAGGCGAGGAGGTGGCGTGGCCCGGTCCTGGCCGCTCGAAGGCGGAGCGCAGGGAAGGCGCCAGCGCCGTTGCGATCAGCGTCAGACCGTAGGTCTGAGCATATTGCTGGAGTTTGTCGAAGCTAAGCGTGACGGACGAATCGATGCCCGTTACCCGCCGGAAATCGAGCAGGATATGGCTGGGACTGGGCTGATCGCCCAGTCGCGCCCGGATCCGTCTGAGCAGAAGATTGCTCGTGCCAAAAAAAACGTACCCCTGCAGTTCAAGGATGATCACCCTTCCGCCCAGTTCATCCAGCATGGCCCGCGCTCGCGCGGAGCGCACGACGTTGCTGTGATGATCGACTGCCGTACTTTCGCGGCGGACCACGTCCACTTGGCTGTAGTTCACCACGAATAAGACCAGTCCCGCCCCTACCCCTACGCCCAGTCCTTCGATCAGCCCCACGAAAGCAACGACCGCGAAAACCAGCATGCCGACCGCATATTCGGGCCGGGATCGGCGCAGATGGGTATTGAGGATCGCCGAACTGAGAACGTCGAGGCCGACGAAAAACAGCAGTCCGCCGATCAGGGCCTTGGGCAGCCAGCCAATGGCTTCCCTCCCGAAGCACAGGATCAGCAGAATGACGATGGCAACGACCAGTCCGGTCGCCCGTGTCGGATGCCCCATCCTCACCGACAGCAACGACGTGCTCAAGGAATGGTAGCCCGCCAGGCTACCCACGAATGCACCCAGGACGTTCCCGGCGCCGAGGGCACGAAGTTCGCCGTTGAGGTCGACGTCGGTGCGGGCGGCAATTTCGATGACGCTCGCCTGCATCAAAACGCCCATCAACGACACCGTCATCAGCGTCAGCAGTTGCGGCCAGTGACTTTGCAGTAAATGCCAGTCGACGTCCCCCGCCATGACAATCCGATGTATCGGCAGCCAGCTGTTCAGCGGGGGCACGGGAGCCAGCATCCAACCATCACTGACGAGATCAGCGACAGGAGTTCCGCTCGCCAGGACGACAACCCAGAAGCAGCCGACGATGCCCAGCGCCGTCAGCGGCACGTTCAGCGCGTGCGGACGCCGATGTTGCAGGAACCAGAGGCCGACGCCAGCGATCAGTGCCGGCAGCCAGCGCAGCAGCATCGGCATTTCGATCAAGGAGGCGGCATCCACGAATGACAGCGGAAGCCCGGTGACGACGCGAACGGCACCACCGATCAGCAACCAGCCCATGCCACCGATAAACCCTACGATCACCGGATAAGGCACGAACCGGATCAGGTTGCCCATGCGCAGCCGGCCAAGCAAAAGAAAGACTGCGCCCACCGCCAGCGACGCGATCGCCATCATCACCGCGACCGTTGGCAGTAGTCGTTCGGACGCCCCGGAAGCCTGCAATTGGGCCGCCATCGCTGCGACAACGACACCCAGCACGACCGCCGGCTCTGACTGCCCGGCACCGACGGTGCCGGGGATCGACCCTCCGACCACCAGCGCCAGCGTCAGAATGACGGCGCTGACCAGGCCGAGTCCGACCCCGATGCCGCTGAACTCCTGAAGCGACCCGGAAAAGACGAGGGAGGGATAGGACACGACAGGGACAAGGATCCCCATGCTGACGACCAGGCTGCTGCTGAGCACGGGCACGGCCGTCGATCGGTCGATACCTAAGAAACGTGAGATCCGGGCTGCAAAGCTTGCTTGCTGCCCGGCAGGGGTCCGCCGCAGCCTCCGCTCTTCCTCGGCCACCGTCATGACAGGGCCGGAACGCCACTGGTTGTTGAGTATTCGAAGTGCAGTGCTTCGCCAGGATGCACCAGCGGAAAGACTGCGTGCGCCGCAGCCGCAGCTTCGGCGAAGCCGCTGAGGATCAACTTCAGCTTGCCCGGGTAAGTGGCGATATCCCCGATCGCAAAGACTCCGGCCGGGCCGGCGGCGCAGGTGGCCGGGTCAATGACGACGTGGTTGCGATCGAGATTCAGGCCCCATTGAGCGATTGGTCCCAGATTTTGCGACAACCCGAAAAACGGCAGGAGGACGTCGGCCTCCAGGCGACGTTGGCCGCCGTCGAGATCGGCGACGACCACGGCGTCTAGATTGCCCGCTGCGTCGCCCTGGAGAGCATGCAACTGGTAGGGGATGACCAGCTCCACCTTTCCGGCTGCGACCAGTTGACGGAGACGGGCGACGCTCTCCGGTGCGGCGCGAAACTTGTCACGGCGGTGGACCATCGCGACGTGAGTGACAACTTCCGCCAACGACAGTGCCCAATCAACGGCCGAATCACCTCCGCCCGCGATCACCACGCGGCGGTCGCGAAAATCCTCTCGCCGGGTGACAAGGTAGTGAACGCCCCGTCCTGGCCCTCGCCTTTCGAAGCCTTCGATTCCCTGCAGCGGCGGCCGATTCGGGCCGAACGCGCCGACCCCGGCTGCGACAATGACCGCCTTGGCCGAGACCGCCGCTCCGCCGTCGGCCTCGATCCGCCAGCCGCCATCCTCTTCAGCCGAAATAGATGTAACCTGCCGACCCAGATGGAAAACGGGCTTGAACGGAGCGGCCTGTTCCAGGAGTCTCTCGACAAGCTCGGCGGCAAGGATGCTAGGATGCGCGGGAATGTCGAAGATCGGCTTTTCCGGATAGAGCGCGCTGCACTGCCCGCCCGGCTGGTCGAGGGCATCGAAAACATGACAGCCCATGCGCAGCATGCCACATTCGAAGATCGCGAACAGGCCGACCGGCCCGGCGCCGATGATCGCAACGTCGGCTGGCACGGAATCGGAGGTCATGAGTGGTCTCTGTCGATGGCTGTTTCGGTGATGGTCGCATCCGGCGGTAGCCGGCCGCAAGGGCCAGAATGGGCCGACCCGGAGACCGGTTCAAGCACCGTTCGGGTGCTTGGTGACCGCCTGCTGGCGAATGAACAGGAAACCGCCGTCTATGCCGCGGGACTCGCCGGGCTTGTGCAAGCGGGCGACGTCATTGCGCTGCGCGGCGACCTCGGTGCCGGCAAGACGACCCTGGCGCGGGCCCTCATCCGCGCGTATGGCAGCCCCGACGAAGAGGTTCCCAGCCCGACGTTCACTCTCGTCCAAATCTACGAGCCGTGTCGTGCCGGGGCGGTCCCGCTTTGGCATTTTGACCTGTTTCGCGTCGTGTTGCCCGAGGATGCCCTCGAACTCGGCATCGAGGACGCTTTCGCCTCTGGCGTGACCCTGATCGAGTGGCCCGAACGGCTGGGGCCGTTGCTGCCGGCACGTCGTCTGGACCTCGTCCTGACCCATGGTCCCCGCCCTGAGAGTCGCGGGCTATCCATAAGCGGCACCGCAGCATGGGGGGCGCGGCTGCGCCAAGCCGGGCTTGCCTGACCGCGCCCGCGTCATTACCCAGTTCCTCGACGCCGCCGGGTGGACGAGCGCAGAAATCAAGCCGCTCGCCGGCGATGCTTCCTTTCGCCGGTACCACCGCGTCCGCCGCAATGGTTCCGTCGCCATCCTGATGGATGCCCCGCCCGATCGCGAGGACGTGCGTCCCTTTGTTCGCGTCGCGAACCATCTCCGCGGACTCGGCTTCAGCGCTCCCGCCATTCTGGCGGCCGATGAAGCCAACGGCCTGCTGCTGCTGGAAGATTTCGGCGACGACACCTTCACCAGGTTGCTGGCCGCCGGATCGAGCGAAACGGCACTCTACCAACTCGCGGTGGATGTGCTGATCCATCTTCACCGACTCCCGGTTTCCGCCGCGGTGGCGCCTGGGGTCCCTCCCTACGACGAGGGACGATTGCTCGATGAAGCCTTGCTGTTGCCGGACTGGTTTCTGCCGGCAGTCACCGGCCGGCCCACGAGCGACGAACTGCGGGCGACCTACGCACAGGTTTGGACGGAAGCGCTTGCCGACATCCTGGCTCAACCGAGAACACTGGTCTTGCGTGATTTCCATGTGGACAACCTGATGCAAGTGGCGGATCGGCAGGGGCTCGACGCATGCGGCCTGCTGGACTTCCAGGATGCGGTTGTCGGTCCTGCGGCGTACGACCTGATGTCGTTGCTGGAGGATGCGCGTCGCGATGTCACCCCCTCCGTGAAAGGCGAGATGCTTGCCTACTATCTGACAAAGGCAAATCCCGCATCCGCAGCCACCTTCACCCGGGATTTTGCCGTCCTCGCCGCACAGAGACATGCCAAGGTGATTGGCATCTTCACGAGGCTCGATCGCCGCGATCACAAGAGCGCTTACCTCAGGCACATCCCACGCGTCTGGGGGCTGCTGAACACGGCGTTGCGCCATCCCGCGCTGGCTCCCGTAACAAGCTGGTTTCAGCGGCACGTACCACCGGAGTTGCGCCGGGCGCCGGCTCCGGGTTCCCGCGGTTCGTCACACTGCGCAACATGAACAAAGGCGGCCGGCCCCTCCGGGCGATGGTGCTCGCTGCCGGAATGGGCGAGCGGATGCGACCGATCACGCTGACCACGCCCAAGCCGCTGATCGCCATCGGCGGCCAAACGATGCTTGATCGGGCCCTCAACGCCCTAGAAGACGAGGGTGTGGAGCAGGTGGTGGTCAATGCGCATCATCTGGCGGATGTGGTGGCACGGCACCTTGCCGACCGTCGCAAGCCGGCAATCCGGCTGAGTGTTGAGGCCGAACGCCTGGAGACCGGTGGCGGCGTCCGCAACGCCCTGTCCCTGCTTGGCCAAGCGTCGTTCTTTGTCGTGAACGGCGATATCCTGTGGCGGGACGGTCCGCGGTCGACACTGGGCGATCTGGCGGCCGCGTGGGATCCCAGCCGCATGGACGCGCTGCTCCTGCTGCATCCGGTGGCGACGGCGCTGGGCTACGACGGCCCCGGAGACTTTCACCGGCAAGCCGATGGCCGGGTCACCCGTCGCGATGCGAATGGGCGCGCGCCCTATCTGTTTGCCGGCCTGCAGATTCTGCATCCGCGGCTGTTCACAGGGACCCCGACAGGCCCGTTCTCACTCAATGTCCTGTACGACCGGGCGATCGCCGGCGACAGGCTTTACGCCATCGAGCATGGCGGTCACTGGTGCCACGTCAGTACGCCTGCTGACATTCCGGTTGCGGAGGCTTTCCTCGCCAATGGTGTCCCATCGGCATGAGCGCCGCTGCGGTCTTTACCATCCCGCCGGACGTGCCGTTCGTCGATGCTCTGGCCGCCGGATTACGCCAGCGCCTCGGCGAGGCGCCGGAAGCGTTGGTTGACGCCCGCATCCTGTTGCCAACCCGCCGGGCCTGCCGGTCGCTGGCTCTGGCTTTTGTGCGGCAGTCGGCTGGAAAGCCGCTGCTGCTGCCAATGATGATCCCGTTGGGCGACATCGACGAGGACGATGTCTCGTTCGAAGAAATGGACGCACTCGTCTCGGCGGCAGGGGCAGAAATTCCACCCGCCATTTCCCCCCTTCGGCGTCAGTTGCTGCTGGCTAACCATGTCCTCCGGATCATGGGGACATCCGGGTCAGCACCGGCGCAGGCGGCCCAGCTCGCTGCGGAGTTGGGGCGGCTTTTTGACCAGGTTCACACCGAGCGCCTCGATCTTGCCGATCTTGACCGTCTGGTTCCGGAAGAACTTGCCCGGCATTGGCAGATCACCCTGGACGTGCTGCGGCCGATCGCCCGCGACTGGCAGGAGACCCTGCGAGCGGAGGGGTGCCTTGATCCCGCTGATCGCCGGCAGCGGCTGCTTGGTGCTCAAGCCGCCGCCTGGCTTGCCAATCCGCCAGCAGGGCCGGTGATTGCCGCCGGCTCGACCGGCAGCATGCCTACGACCGCGGACTTGCTGGCGGTCATCTCCCGCCTTCCGGGCGGCGCTGTCGTGCTTCCCGGCCTCGACACCTGGAGCGACGAGGCTCTATGGCGGACCATCGATGTGGACGCGGATGATCCGGACTTTGCGCTCGCGCATGCCCACCCGCAGTTTGGCATGGCGAAGCTGTTGCGCCGACTGGGCGTCTCCCGCGGCGCCGTGCGGCCGTGGCCCTATCCCGAGGCCGGAGTCACCCGGAGAGCGCCGCGCGAGCGGACCCTGTCACGCGCTCTGGCCCCTGCCGGGCAGGCCGAGGCACCTCTCCTCTCCTTCTTCGACACCGCGGGATTCGAGCGGGTGACGCTTCTGGAAGCAGCAAGTCCGGAAGAAGAAGCACGCGCCATCGCCCTTCTCATGCGGCGTGCTCTTGAGCAGAGAGACCAGACCGCGGCGCTGGTCACGCCCGACAGGGCACTGGCCCGCCGGGTTGCCGCGGAATTGGTACGCTGGAACATCGTCATCGACGATTCCGGAGGACAGTCGTTGGCCGAAGCGGCGCCCGCCACATTCCTGCGCCTGGTCGCGCGGATGGTCGCCGAGGCCTTTGCGCCCATACCGCTGCTAGCCGTGCTGAAGCATCCGTTGGCGGCAGGCGGGCAGCACCCCGGGAAGTTTCGCGACAGCGTCCGCCGGCTCGAAAGGGATGCGTTGCGGGGGCTGCGGCCAGCCACAGGGATCGACGGGCTGCGTCAAGCCATTCAGGCATCAGGGAAGACCGATGCTGCCGCCATCGTCGATACGATCGAAGTGGCCCTCGCTCCGCTGGTCGAGCTGTTTGAGCGCAAAGTGGTCAGCCTCGTCGACATCCTCCGGGCACAAACGCTGGCGGCGGAGACGCTTGCACGAAGCAATGCCGACAGTGGCCCTGCCCGGCTTTGGGCGGGAGACGACGGCGTTGCGCTGGCGCGTTTCGTAGCTGAACTGACGGAGGCAGCGCGCCACGATCCGATGATCGCGCCGGCGGAGTGGCCGGATCTGCTCGACGTCCTGCTGGCGGGGCGTGTTGTTCGGCCGCGCTGGGGTCGCCACCCGCGGCTCGCCATTTGGGGGCCCCTGGAGGCGCGCCTGCAGTGCGCCGATGTCATGATCCTCGGCAGCCTGAACGAACAAAGTTGGCCACCGGCGACACAGGCCGGTCCCTGGATGAGCCGGCCCATGCTGCAGTCGTTCGGGTTGCCCTTGCCCGAGCGGCGAATTGGTCTGTCGGCCCATGACTTCTGCCAGGCGTTCGCCGCACCGGAAGTCTGGTTGACCCGGGCCCGGCGAAAAGAAGGCACGCCAACGGTGCCCAGCCGGTGGCTGTTGCGGCTGAAGGCGACGCTGCACGAGACCGGCTGGCCGGATGCAAGTGCAAGGCGCGCGGACCAGATCCTGCAATGGCAGCGGCTGCTCGATACCCCGGACGCGATCGCGCCTCTGCCACCGCCAGCGCCGCGCCCGCCGCTCGTGGCCCGCCCGCGTGACCTGTCGGTCACCCAGATCGAGACGTGGATTCGCGATCCCTACTCTATCTACGCGCGGCACATCCTCCGGCTGCGCCCGCTTGATCCGCTCGACGCCGAACCCGAGGCCGCCGATTTCGGCACCCACGTCCACGCGGCGATCGGTGCCTTCCTCGCCGACGAAAACTTCGGCGGCGGCGAAGAGGCGCGGGCACGGCTGCTGTCACACGGACGCGCCGCCTTCGGCGAGCTCCTGCTGCGACCCGCGGTGGCTGCATTCTGGTGGCCCCGCTTCGAACGGATCGCCTCCTGGTTCGTCGAAAACGAAATCGGGCGCCGCCTGATCGTGGCCGCGACCTGGGCGGAAATCGGCGGCCGGATGGTCATCCAGGCGCCGGGTGGACCGTTCGCCCTCAGGGCTACGGCTGACCGGATCGACCGGCTGACGGACGGAACCGTGGCGATCATCGACTATAAGACGGGCAAGCCGCCGTCCGACCCGCACGTCCAGGAGGGGTCTGCACCTCAACTGCCGCTGGAAGCGGCGATCGCCCGCGCAGGCGGCTTCCTCGACATCCCGGCGTGCACGCCGATCTCGGCGATCGAGTACTGGCACCTGACCGGCGGCGGGGCGGGTGGCACGTGCAAGGTTGCGGCGAAGGTGCCGGCGGACAACCTCGCACAGGACGCGGCAGGTGCGCTCGCCCGTCTGGTCGCCGCATTCGATGATCCGGCGACGACGTACGAGGCGCTGCCCCGCCCGCATCTGGCGCCCCGGTACAGCGACTATGCCCACCTTGCCCGCGTCAAAGAGTGGGCCATCGAGGCGCAATCCGAGTAGCGGATGGAAGCTCTCACCCTCACCGCCGACGACCCCAGCGAGCCCCAACGCGGCGCCAGCGATCCCGGAGCGTCGGTGTGGGTTGCGGCTTCGGCCGGAACCGGCAAGACGAAGGTGCTCAGCGATCGCGTGCTGCGGCTGATGCTGAACGGCACCGACCCGCGCCGCATTCTCTGCCTGACCTTTACCAAGGCAGCCGCGGCGGAAATGGCCAACCGGATCACGGAGCAGCTTGGTGACTGGGCCGTCGCCGACGACCACACCCTCAAGCGCGCTCTGCGTAAACTGTTGGGCGGAGCACCGACCAAAGAGCAGCAGCGCCGGGCCCGCAGCTTGTTCGCCCGTGTCCTGGATAGTCCGGGCGGCGTTGCCATTCAGACAATTCACGCCTTCTGTCAGTCTCTTCTTGGCCGATTCCCTCTGGAAGCCGGGATTGCCCCGCACACGGGCCCGGTGGACGAGCGGGATGCGATCGAACTGCGGCGGCGGGCGCTTTATCAGGTCCTGGAACAGGCTAATCAGTGCGAGGGAGCACTGTCCGAAGCGCTCGCCTGCATCACCCGGCATCTCGGCGAAGCGCGCTTCAACGAAGTCCTCGATGCACTGACCGGCAAACCCGGTCGCTTCGAGGAGATGATCGCGGCCCATGGTTCGCCGCTCGCGGCCGCCGACGCGGCGCGGGCCCTGCTTGAGCTCGCACCCGGCGAGACGGCGGCCGATGTCATTAACTCTGCCTGCCGGGGCGAGGCTTGCAGCGAGCACGATCTGCGCAGGGCTGCCGCAGCTTTGGCAGGAGGGACGAAAGCCGAGCAGGCCCGGGCCGCCAAGATGGCGACATGGCTGGCAGCCGACGGGTCGGCGCGAGCCGAGATGTTCGACATGTGGGCCAGTGTTTTTCTGACCGACAAAAGTGAACGGCGCTCGGACTCGAACCTCGCAACTCAGAGGATGGAGAGGGACGCCCCCGGTGTCCTTGCGACGATGCGCGCGGAAGCGGAACGCTTGCTTTGCGTGCTGCCCCGCCGCCGGGCGGCCGTCACCGCCGAAGCCACCGAAGGTCTTCTGCTGGTCGGCGCTGCCCTCCTCGAACGCTACCGACGGCTGAAGCAGAGCCGTGCGCTGCTGGACTACGACGACCTGATCATCGGCGCCGTCCGGCTCCTCGAGGGTGCAGGCGCCGAGTGGATTTTATACAAGCTGGACGGCGGCATCGATCACGTGCTGGTCGACGAGGCACAGGACACCTCACCGGAGCAATGGCGCGTCCTGCACGCACTGACCGCCGAGTTTTTCGCGGGCGAGGGTGTGCGGCGATCGCCGCGGACGATTTTCGCTGTGGGCGACGTCAAGCAGTCGATCTTCAGCTTCCAGGGGGCGGAACCCCAGGCCTTCCTCGCCAGCCGCGATCGTTACCGCGCGCTCGTCACCGGAGCCGGCCAGGATTGGCGGCCGATCGAGATGAAAACATCGTTCCGCTCCACCCGCGCGGTCCTGCAAGCGGTCGATGCGACGTTCAAGCCACGAGAGTTGACCTACGCGATCGCACTGGAATACGGCGACGTCGCGCACCGGGCTTGGCGCAACCTGGACGGCGGAAGCGTTGAACTGTGGCCGCCACTGGCACCCCGGCAGCCGGCAAAGCCGCTCGCCTGGGATCCTCCGGTCGAGCGGATCGAGGCGGATTCGCCACAGGCCCGCCTGGCGCGGCTGATCGCGCTTCGCATCGCAGAAATGCTGACGTCCAAGGAGCTTCTGGTGGCGAAAGGCCGGCCGGTCTGCCCCGGGGACTTCATGGTCTTGGTGCGTCGGCGGACCCCCTTCATGCAGGCGCTGATCCGCGAACTGAAGAGCCAGCAGGTCCCCGTCGCCGGGATCGATCGGATGCTCCTCAGCGAGCAACTCGTGGTGATGGACCTGCTGGCGCTGATCCGATTCATCCTCTTTCCGGAAGACGACCTGACACTCGCAACGGTGCTGAAGGGCCCGCTACTGGGCCTGGATGACGATGCCCTGTTCTCGCTCGCCCACGGACGCCGAGGATCGCTCTGGAGCTCCCTGCGCGAGGGGGCCGATCAGGGCTGCCGGAAGGCTCAGTATGCCCGGGATTTCCTGACGGGCCTGCTGGCCGACGCCGACCGGCTGACACCCTTCGATTTCCTGATGCGGGCCCTTGGTCCCCCGCCTGGGGAACCCGCCGGGAGGCCCTTGGCGGATAGCGGCCGACGGCGGTTCGTTGCCCGGCTCGGCCGTGACGCAGAGGACCCCATCGCCGAACTGCTGGAGGCGGCGCTGGCCTACGAGCGGGCGCATCCGCCGTCGCTGCAAGGGTTCGTCGCATGGCTGGAACGCACCGAGGTGGAAATTAAGCGCGATCCGGAGACCAGCGGCGCCGCAGCGGTGCGGGTGATGACCGTGCACGGAGCGAAAGGCCTGCAGGCCCCCATCGTTTTTCTCCCGGATAGCTGCCAGCTTCCCCAGGAGCAATTTCCGCTGCTCTGGCCGACAGACGACCAGGGTCGCGAGGTGATGCTGTGGCCGCCGCGCGCCGAGTTTCGCGAGCCGGTGACCGAGCGCCAGCGCCAACAAGTTCGCGAGCACCAGTATCAGGAACACATGCGGCTGCTCTATGTGGCGATGACCCGGGCAGCCGACCGGCTGATTGTTTGCGGCTGGTTGAACAAGCGGCAGGCCGAACCGGACGGAAAGAGCTGGTACAGGCTGATCAAGGCCGGTCTGGACAGGGAACCGGCGAAGACAGATGTGGCCGAGGAGGTCGATTCTTTCCTTGCGGGACAGGCCACCCTGATCGACGAGGCCACGGTGTGGCGCCTGAGCTGCCCCCAGCAAGCCGCGATAGACCCCGTTCCGTTGCCCCAGGACCCTTCGGAACCGGCGCCGCTTCCTGCGTGGGCAACCCATCCGGCACCCGACGAACCACCAGGGCAACGCCCGTTACGCCCATCGCATCCCGACGATGACGAACAACCACCGGTAGCTTCGCCGCTATCGTCAGAACGGCGGTTTTATCGCGGCCGGCTGATTCACCGGCTTCTCCAGGAACTCCCGGAATTCCCGCCGCCGTCCCGCGCGTCCGCGGCGCGCCGATGGCTGGCACGTCCAACCCACGGTCTTTCCCCGGAGGAGCAGGTCGAGATCGCCGGCGAAGTGATCGCGGTCCTGAACGACCCACACCTGACGGCTTTATTCTGCCCAGCCGGCCGCGCCGAGGTGCCCCTCTCGGGCATTGTCGCCGGCCGGCTGATCTCGGGTCAGGTCGACCGGCTGGTGCTCACCCGTGACACCGTCACCGTCCTGGACCTGAAATCTGACCGGCCTCCGCCACCCGCCGCGGAGAGCGTCCATCCGGCGTACCTGCGACAGATGAGCGCCTATCGGGCGCTGCTTCGTTCAATCTTTCCCGGACGAGCGGTCCGCTGCCTGCTCCTGTGGACACACGCTCCCGCCGTCATGCCGCTTAGCGATGCCCTGCTCGACCGCTGGGCGCCCTAACCAGCTCGGAAGATTCCGCGAGGTCTGCGTTTATCCACATCGGCCCATTCCCCGAGCGCTCATCGCTCGCCAGGAGGCCGGCTTGACCCTGCACGACCCGCCCCATACATTCCCGACACGCCGCGATTCATCTCGATTGCGCCGACTACTGTCCGGAGCCGCTTTATGCCGAAGAACATCACCGACGATTCCTTTGCCACTGACGTCCTGAAGGCGGAAAAGCCGGTTCTGGTCGATTTCTGGGCAGAGTGGTGCGGTCCCTGCAAACAGATCGCGCCGGCCCTCGAAGCGCTGGACGCGGAGCTCGGCACGCGAGTGACCGTGGCCAAACTGAATATCGACGAGAACCCCATGACGCCGTCCAAATATGGCGTGCGCGGCATCCCTACACTGATGCTGTTCAAGGACGGACAGGTGGCTGCCACCAGGATTGGCGCGTTAGCCAAGGGGAAGCTGTTCGAGTGGGTTGAATCGGTCCTTTAGAGGCTGATTCAGGGCGGAGCGAACCACTTAGACGAGAACGGCCCCGAAACAGAGGGCTCGTCCCACGGCCTTCAGGCGCCTGTTATCTGCGCGCCCTGATCGGCCAGCGCCTGCGCTACCAGGAGGGAATCACGCCCGGGACGGGCGGCGATGCCAAGTCCGGCGCTGCGGCCGTGGCATTTCAATCCTTCCGATGTCTCTGAGACGAAGCCGGCGGAAATCACCGGCATCGGAGCGAACAACTCAGCGACCCAGCGGTGCAGGAACGAGCGGGGAAACAGGATCGCCGCTTCGCCCACCGGCCCGCTGAGGACAATGTACTTCATCTGCCGTCAGCCCTTGGCGGACAGGTGCCGGTAGGCGCCGCGGAAACGAAGCAGTGGTCCCCCGTCTTCGATGTGAACCACGTTCTCGACAAGACCCACGAGAATGTAGTGGTCACCCTGCTCATGGACGGCGCTGCGCCGGCATTCGAGGATTGCCAGCGCACCATCAAGGCGGAAGCAGCCGTTCTGGCCAGTACTTCCCCGCACGCCGTCGAATTTGGAAGCGGCCTGGGACGCAAACAGCTCTGACAAGGGCTGTTGAGTTTCGCTGAGGACGTTCACGGAGAAATGCGCGGCAGTCAGCCAGGTATCCAGATTTGAACTCCGCTTGCCCATGCAGAACAGCACCAGGGGCGGCTGCAGCGACAGAGAGCTGAAGGAGCTGATCGTCACGCCGATCGGGCGGCCGTTCTCTCCGGCGACCGTCACAATGCACACGCCCGACGCGAATCGGCCGAGAGCTTCGCGAAACGTTAGGGTATCGACAGTCATAATCTGACGCTTTCTTGCGTCGCTGCAAATCTGGCGGCGCGAGTTAACAGGTACATAACCACTGTCTGCTAGCGTCGGGAGCATCCGGCTGAAAGCTGCCGAACGGCCCGGTACGGCATCGAGTCTCGCCGGACCCGGCAGAGCGTAGGTAAGGGCTTGTTTCACCGTCCGTCAAGCAGGAACCACACTGGCCGATGCTGTTCATAGTCGGGCTTGTCATCGTTTTCGGCAGTGTCGTCGGCGGGTACCTGGCCGGTGGCGGCCACTTGGCCGTGCTGTTTCAGCCATTCGAACTCGTGATTATCCTTGGAGCGGCGCTGGGGTCGTTCGTCATCGCCAATCCGCTCCCGGTCGTCATGGGCACCCTCAAGTCCTTCGGTCCGCTGCTCAAGGGCTCCTCTCTGAAGAAGGAAAGCTACATCGAGCTGCTGTCGATGCTATTCGCCGTCTTCAAAGTGGCCAAAACCAAGGGGGACCTGGCGCTCGAAAGTCATGTCGACAATCCCCACGAAAGCCCGCTGTTCACCGCATACCCCGGCTTTATGAACAATCACCATGCGCTCGAATTCCTTTGCGACAATCTCCGCATCTTCACGCTCGGCGGCGGCAGTCCGCACGAGCTGGAAGCGATCATGGAGGTCGAACTGGAGGCGATGCACGCCCATCAGCACTCCATCACCTCCGCGGTCACCACCGTCAGCGATGCCATGCCGGCGCTCGGCATTGTCGCGGCCGTTCTGGGCGTGATCCACACGATGGGCTCGATCGCCGAACCGCCGGAGGTGCTGGGTCATCTGATCGGCGCGGCGTTGGTGGGCACATTCAGTGGCATCCTGTTCGCCTACGGATTAATCGCTCCCATCGCGAAATCGCTCGAGTGCACGTTCGCCGCCGAGGGCGCGTACCTCACGTGCATCAAGGCCGGCCTGATCGCGCATCGCCAGGGCTATGCGCCGCAGGTCTCTGTCGAATTCGCGCGCAAGACCTTGCAGGGGAACCTGAAGCCAAACTTCCAGGAGCTGGACGAGGCCCTGCAAGCGGTGCAGCTACCGTAAGGGCACGGTCATGTCGCAGAAGGAACTCGGGCCGGTCATCGTCAAGCGCGCCAGAAAAGGCGGGCACGGCCATCACGGCGGGGCATGGAAGGTCGCTTATGCCGATTTCGTGACGGCGATGATGGCGTTCTTTATGTTGATGTGGCTGCTGAACGCCGCGACGAAAGAGCAGCTGCGGGGCATTTCCGACTACTTTGCGCCGATCAGCAGCAGGTCGACCACCAGCGGCGGCGGCGGCCTCCTTGCAGGCCGCACCCTGGCAAAAAATGGTGTCTTCCAGGACGAAACACCCCGATCGCCGGAGGATCCCAACGTCGCCGAGCCATCGCACGATGGATCGATCGGTGGCGACGAGGAATCGTCCCTGGGAAACATCCCGGACGCGGAACTGGACGAGTTCCTCCGCGAGCGCGAGGAACAGCAGTTTCGGCAAGCGGAGAAACAAATCCGCGGGGCGATCGAAGCCACCCCCGATCTCTCCGGACTGGCAAAGAGTCTGATTATCGATAACACGCCCGAAGGCTTGCGAATCCAGATCATCGATCAGGAGGGCCTGCCGATGTTCCCACGCGGCGAGTATGACATGTACGCCCATACACGCCAGGTGCTTGAACTGGTGGCGCAGGTCGTTCAGAAGCTGCCGCAGGATATCGCCATCAGCGGCCACACGGATGCGACGCGGTATCAGGGCGGGGCAGAGTATTCAAACTGGGAGCTGTCTGCGGATCGCGCCAACGCTGCCCGTCGAACGCTGGTCCAGTTTGGCGTGCCGGACTCACGGATCGCGCGCGTGGTGGGCAAGGCAGCGAATGAACCGCTGATCAAGGCTGATCCCGAAGCCCCGGGAAATCGTAGACTCTCCGTGGTGTTATTGCGTGGAACAGGTGTCGTCCGGAAGTGAGTGCCGGATTGCGAGAAAAAAGGGCTCGAGCGCGGCACCGCAAGCATTGCAGAGGCGTTCTAAAAAGCGCCGCTTAATGCTACTCTGTAGCAACAACTCCGAAGAGGTCTTGGTTAGCCCCCATGAAACACCGGCTGATGCCGAGTGCCCGTTTTTTCTTCGTAACCGCCCCCCTCCCCTGCCCATACCTGCCGGGCCGGTTCGAGCGGCGGTTGGTGACCGAACTCGCGGGACGACAGACGACCCTCTTCCATGACACCCTGTCACGCGCCGGCTTCCGTCGCAGCCACGGTATCGCGTATGTACCCGTCTGCCGCGACTGCAACGCGTGCGCCGCTGTCCGGGTGTTGTCCCGGTCCTTCGAGCCGACCCGGACACAGCGGCGAATCTGGAAGCGCAATTCTTCCCTGCTCGTGCGTGAGTGCCTGCCGCGGGCGACACAAGAACAGTATGCCCTGTTCCGCGGCTATCAGCAGACGCGCCATGGCGGCGGCGAAATGGCCCGCATGGACTTCTGCGACTATCAGACGCTGGTTGAGGACACCCCCGTCGAGACCATGATCCTGGAGGTTCGGCGGCCCAATGGCGAGCTGGCAGGAGCCTGTCTTACGGATCGGATGGCTGACGGCTATTCCGCCGTCTACAGCTTTTTCGACACGACGCGACCGCAGGAAAGTCTCGGCACGTTCATGATCCTGCTGCTGATCGACCGGGCCATCGCCCTCGACCTGCCATATGTTTACCTTGGCTTTTGGGTCGCCGGCTGTCCCAAGATGTCCTACAAGGCTTCGTTTCATCCCCTTGAAGCCTACAGCACCGACGGCTGGAGAATGCTTGATCCCTCCAGATGCCGTGATCGGGCGATCAACCCGACGGGCGCCGGCTGATCGCTTCGGGGAAGCTCCCGGCCTCTTGCCGCGTTTCGTTGCTCTCTGCGGCGGCTTTCGCTAAACGGGAAGGCAACAGCCTGCTGCCGGCCACCCCATCAGGGCGCCGACAAGTCTCGGTTCGGCAAAGAGAACGGCTGGAATGGGAGGCGTACCAGCATGCAACGTCGCGCTTTCATCAAAAATGCCGCCGCCGCAGGGGCAGCCGGCGTTGCCGCGTCCGCGATCGCTGCTCCGGCCATCGCCGAAGGTCGCCTGGAGTGGCGGATGGTCACGACATGGCCGAAGAGCTTCCCGGGCCTCGGCACCGGTGCGGAGTTGCTGGCCCAGTTCATCACGCGGGCCTCGGATGGCAGGCTGAGCGTCAAGGTCTATGGCGGGGGAGAATTGGTGCCGCCGTTCGAAGCACTCGACGCGGTTGCCAACGGCACCGTCGAGATGGGTCATGGCTCACCGTACTACTGGAAAGGCAAAATTCCGGCGGTGCAGTTCCTCACCACTTTCCCGTTCGGCCTGCTCGCGGACGAACAGAACGCCTGGTACCAGTTCGGCGACGGCCAGAAGCTGGCTGACGAAATCTACAAGCAGATCGGTTGCAAGTTCTTCCCGTCGGGGAACAGCGGACCCCAGATGGGTGGATGGTTTAACAAGGAGATTAACAGCCTCGAGGACTTCCGGGGCCTCAAGATGCGCATTCCGGGCCTCGGCGGCGAAGTCGTCAAGGCGGCCGGCGGAAACGTGGTCAACTTGCCTGGCTCGGAAATCCCGACGGCGCTGCAGTCCGGCGCCATCGATGCGGTGGAGTGGGTCGGCCCCTACAACGACCTCGCCTTCGGCCTCTACAAAAACGCCAAGTACTACTACTGGCCCGGCTGGCACGAACCCGGCTCGACACTCGATAACTTCATCAATCTGGCCGCTTGGGAAAAGCTCCCAGCCGATCTCAAGGCCATCGTCGAACAGGCCAACGCGGCGGTGAACCAGATCGTGCTGAGCGAGTTCAACGCGCGCAACGGTTCCTCCCTGCAAATCCTGCTGAAGCAGCACAACGTTCAGCTCAAGCGCTTTCCCGATTCCGTCCTGACGGGGCTGGGGAAGCTCTCCGGCGAAGTGCTCAACGATCTCGCCGGCAAGGATCCGCTCAGCCGGAAGCTGATGAACAGCCTGTTGAAGTTCCGCGCCGAACAGATGCCCTGGACGGCGATCGGCGAGAGTGGCTTCGCCCAGGCGCGGGCTCTGCCCTATCCTTTCGCCGAGCCTTCCGCCGGCTGAGTGTCCGCCAGCCGCGGGGGAAACGTCCTTGATGGCGGCCTGTATGAATAAGAGCACTTTGGCCGGCCGGGCAACTCGAACTGAGACGACGTGACGGGAGGGTTCAGATGACGGTGACAAAGGCGATCTTCGGTGCCGCGACGATAGCCCTGCTCCTTGGCTCCGGGCAGGCCGGGGCGTTTGAATGTCCGCGACCCGAGAAACCCTCGCCCGGCGTTTTTCAGGAAACGCAGCAGAACCAACAGACGATGAGCGAGATGTTTGCCGGCGGCGACATCGAGGACAAAATCGGCGTAGCGGTTTCCGAACTGCAACGCAAGTACCCGGGAGCGACCGACGCCGAGCTGGCCAACTACCTTATCGGCGCCTACTGCCCCGCCGTTGCCCGGATGCCGAACCTCTCCGACCAGCAGCGGACGGCCAAGGTCGAGCACTTCGCCGCCACACTGTTCGAGCTGCTGGCGGAACAGAAGCTGTAAATCTGAGCTGCCGCTTCTCTCACCAGACGACTCTACTTCCGAGTTTCGCGGGCTGGGTAACCGCCGGTTCACGTGACCGCAGCGTCGTGATATCATCTCGATATCGGAACCGGGAGTCCGTCGCATGGCCCAGGTGATCATCCGCAATATCGACGACGGCGTGATCGAGCGGCTGAAGGCGCGCGCGACGGCCGAACGCAAGTCACTCGAACAGAAGCTCCGCGACATTCTCGCGGAAGCGGCGAAGCCCTCGCGCACCGAGCTGGTGGAGGAAATGCGGCGCATTCGAGCGATGTCGCCGCCACTGCCTCCCGGTTCGCCACGGGCCGAGGACCTGATCCGCGAGATCCGGGACGAGGAATGACCATCGTCGTCGATGCCAGCGTCGCTCTCAAGTGGTTGTTGCCCGAACCGGATTCCGGTACAGCCGAACGCGTGATGTCGGCCAAGGGTCTCCTGATCGCGCCAACGCTCCTCGTCGCCGAAGCCTGCAACGCGGTCTGGAAGCGGTTGCGCAGGCGCGAGATCACGACCGAGCATACCGATCTCGTCGTGACGCAGCTGCCTCAAATCTTGGACCGACTGGTCGCGGACACGCTCCTGGCACCGGCGGCGCTGCGGATCGCGCGCGAGATTGACCATCCGGTCTACGATTGCTTCTACCTCGCGCTCGCCGAACGGGAGAACGCGCCGCTGGTCACCGCCGACCGGCGGCTGGTCGAGCGGGTGAGCGGTACACCGTGGGCGGGTCGGGTGGTGGCGCTCGACGCCTGGAGCGCCACCGGATGAGGACGCTCGACGAGATCGTCCTGGCGGAGAACGAACGGCGTGCTATCGAAGCCGCCGCGGCGACGCTGCGGTCTCGGTTCCCGATCGCCGACATCGTGCTGTTCGGCTCGAAGGCGCGCGGCGACAGTGACCCGGAGTCGGACATCGACTTACTCGTGCTGACCGATCGCCGCCTCGACCGCAATGAAGAACAGACGATCGCCCGGGCGCTGTTCGACATTGGCCTGCGTTTCGACGTTATTTTCGGCCCGCTCACCCTCGAAGCGAAGGAGTGGCGGCAGGGCGTGCACTCCGTCCTGCCGATCCACGCCGAAGTCGAACGGGAGGGCGTGCGCTGCCTCGACCGCACGCCCCCGCCGGGCTCGGCATCCGATGGCGCGGCGGTGCCCCGGGAGGTTCTGGTGGAACAAGCGGTGGACGAATGGATGACGCGCGCCGACGAAGCGTTGGCCAGCGGACAAGCCGAACTGCAAGCACGCCGGTACAGTTTTGCCATCAACCGCGCCTACTACGCCGCATTCTACGCCGCCTCGGCGGTGCTGCTCAGCCGAGGCCGGCACTTCGTCAAGCGAAAGGGTGTGCAGACGGCGCTGCACCGCGACCTGGTTCACCCGGGCCTGCTGGCGCCGGAGCACGGCACCGCCTACGACGCGCTCTACAAGCTCCGCCTGGTCGCCGATTACACGATCACCGGCATCGACGCCGACCAAGCAACCCGCTCGCTGGCCCAAGCCGAAGCAATCGTCGCCGAGATGCGAAGGTTGCTGGCGGGCGAAAAGTTGTAGCCCGGATGAAGCGGAGCAAAATCCGGGTTATTGTGTCGCACAGTCCTCCTGCGGAGATCGACCACCGATCGGAAACATGGTGGCCCGCCGACCAGGAAGTCTCGGATTGCGCTGCGCTCCATCCAGGCTACGCTTGCTGAGAGACATAGCTGGTATCGCAAAAATGTTCTTGGTCGTTCAAAAGGGTATTCCTACAAATGGATGTATCGCAAATTGAAATCCTCCGTGATATTTGTAAAGCTGCGATAGTATCTGTGCTGTCTTTTTCATAATTTGATCATCATTATTAAGTTTGGCTATAATAGGTTCACTGCTTGCATCTATACTTTTGTTATCATCTGATAGTAAAATTAGCACAATCTTCTTTTCATCGTCCCAGTCTAGATTAATTGTAAGATCACCGTATTCCACGTCCAGGTTCACACGTAAGCCAAAATACAAAAAAGCACCTAATTCAGATCTAAACATATCGATTAGCGAACACCGGCGATCATAATCTTGCATTATACCATTAAAAAATTTTCCGCGCATTTTTCCAAAAAAATCAACAGTGTACTTATGAAGACGATCATATTGTGTCAGAATATGATCTATTGCACTCATTTCGACAAAGTGAATTCGAGCAGAGATTTCTTTTCCATTCACGATGTAGTTAGCAATGTACCTATCTTCATCAACACGTGTTGCTTTGATTTTGGGTTCCAAATGCACCTTTATCAATGGCGCATCGACAATTGTAAGAAGATTGAAACTATAAAAACACCTACCGTCTTTTTTCCTCTCTGGAAGAGCCGCTAATTCATACGATTGAGCCTTAATCAATGAATCTATGGAGGAAAAAATACGGTTATCGTTTATCTTAACACCAGTCTTTTTATGCATTTCTTGGAATGCGAAGATATGAGATTCCGTTGAAAAAATCCGCTCGAAAAGATTATGATCTGTTTTTACATAATCTGCGCGCCAATCGCTTTTTTTTCTCATCATAAAGTTAATTGAGATTGCATTTGACCAGATATGCAGAGGAAACCAATTGGTGTTTGGGTCTCTCGGACTCTTGTCTCTGCTAATTAAAGCCCATATATTGTCGTTGCTTTTCTTACAGCTGACTATCAATACAGTGTAATAGGGCATATGGTCGTTTTTTGTATGCTTGTAAGCGACGATATCAATTGCCCTCACTTTGCGTTCAATATTATCAACATACCGCTTACTGTTTATGACGATCCATCCATGATCCTGCAATATCGACGACACGCGGTGTTCATGTACGAAACCTGTTTTCTCAATGTTTATTTCAATATTCTTCAGATCGTCAATGTCAGTCTCGTCCACCGGCCACAGATCCTCTAAGCGTTAGTGTATGGTGAAAATGAAGTAGACTGAATAAGATCATCAGTAGGATCCCTCGTCAGCAGGTGCCCATAATTCTGTAATCACCCCCGTGGACCTCGGCAACACGCCACGCGGATTGATCGGCGGCACGATCAGATCCGGAGAGGGATAGGCGCCCCGATCCGATTTCATGGGATGTTGCCTTGCATAGACCCACCTCATCGTACACGCTTTGTGCGTTGAGAGAGCAAGCGAAGAATGTCGGCAAAGGCGATAGATCCCAGGCATCCCGCTCCGCCCGTCATCGCCGGGCTCGTCCCGGCGATCCACGCCTTTCCACCTGCGGATTGCCACTCGCGTCCACGCCGATGCGCGGAACAAGTCCGCGCATGACGACATCGGCCGCGTGGCAGTTCTGGATCGATCGGGGCGGGACTTTCACCGACGTGGTGGCGCGGGCGCCGGACGGGCGGTTGGTGACGTGCAAGCTGCTGTCGGAGGATCCGGGGCGGTACGACGACGCGGCGGTCGAGGGGATCCGTCGCGTGCTGGGTTTGGCGCCGGGCGCGCCGATCCCGGCTGACCGCATCGGCGCGGTGAAGATGGGGACCACCGTCGCTACCAACGCGTTGCTGGAGCGCAAGGGCGACCGGGTTGCGCTGGCCATCACCCGCGGCTTCGCGGACGCGCTGCGCATCGGCTACCAGAACCGGCCGAAGCTGTTTGCGCGGCGCATCGTGCTGCCGTCGATGCTGTACGAGCGGGTCATCGAGATCGACGAGCGGCTCGACGCGCAGGGGGCGGTGCTGACGCCGCTCGACGAGGACGCCGCCCGTCGGGGGCTCGAAGACGCATTCGAAGCCGGCATCCGGGCGGTAGCCATCGTATTGCTGCACGGCTATCGCCACCCGGAGCACGAGCAACGGCTGGCGGAGATCGCCGCCCGGATCGGCTTCAGCCAGATCTCGTCCAGCCACCAGGTCAGCCCCCTGATGAAACTGGTGCCGCGCGGCGATACCACCGTCGTCGATGCCTACCTGTCGCCGATCCTGCGCCGCTACGTCAACCGGGTGCAGACGGCGCTCGGCGGTTCGAAGCTGATGTTCATGCAGTCGAACGGCGGGCTGACCGACGCGACCCTGTTCCAGGGGAAGGATTCCATTTTGTCGGGCCCCGCCGGCGGTGTCGTCGGCATGGCGCGGACAGCCGAGGCGGCGGGCTTCGAGCGCGTCATCGGCTTCGACATGGGCGGAACCTCCACCGATGTGTCGCACTACGACGGCAGCTTCGAACGCGCGTTCGAAACGCAGGTGGCGGGGGTGCGGATGCGCGCGCCGATGCTGCGGATCCATACAGTCGCGGCGGGCGGCGGCTCCATCCTGCACTTCGACGGAACCCGGCTCCGGGTGGGCCCTGACTCCGCCGGCGCCGATCCCGGCCCGGCCTGCTACCGACGCGGCGGCCCGCTCACCGTCACCGACGCCAACGTGCTCCTCGGGCGCATCCAGCCGGCACACTTCCCCGCCGTCTTCGGCCCCGCCGGCGATCAGCCGCTGGATGCCACCGTCGTGCGCGCCAAGTTCACCGAGCTCGCCGCCGAGATCAGCGCTGCCACGGGAGAGATCCACAGCGCCGAGACGGTCGCCGACGGCTTTCTCCGCATCGCCATCGAGAACATGGCCAATGCGATCAAGACCATCTCGGTGCAGCGCGGCTACGACGTCACCCGCTATCTGCTGAATTGCTTCGGCGGCGCCGGTGGACAGCACACCTGCCGCATCGCCGACACGCTCGGCATAACGCAGGTGCTGATCCATCCGCTGGCCGGCGTGCTCTCCGCCTACGGCATGGGGTTGGCGGACATCCGGGCGCTGCGCGAACAGACGGTCGAGGTCCGGCTCGACGACGCGGCGATGCCGGAACTAGCGCGCATTCTGGACGCGCTGGCGCAGGATGCGAGCGCCGAGGTCGTCCGCCAGGGGGTCGAGGCGTCGTCGGTCGAAGTGGACCGAACGGCGCTGCTGCGCTACCAGGGCACCGATGCCCCGCTGCCGATCCCGCACGGCCCCGTTGCAGAAATGGCGGAGGCGTTTCGCGCCTTGCACCATCAGCGCTTCGGGTTCGTTATGGCCGGCCGCCCGCTGATCGTCGAGGCGCTCACCGCAGAAGCTATCGGTGGCGGTCAAGATCTGGACAGGCTTTCGGCAGCCTCGTCGCCCAGACCACCGCCCCCGCCGATCGAGCAAGTGTCCATGTGGATGGACGGGGCCAGCCGGCCAACACCCGTGTGGGACCGCACGCAGCTGGCGCCCGGCGACGCCGTCGATGGACCCTCCCTGATCGTCGAGGCCAACGCGACGACGGTGCTGGAGGCCGGCTGGCGCGCGGACGTGCTGCCGGGCGGCGCGTTGCTGCTCAAGCGCGTCGTCCCGCGTCGACAGGCGCAGGCCATCGGTACGCGGGCCGACCCGGTGATGCTGGAGGTGTTCAACAATCTGTTCATGTCGATCGCCGAGCAGATGGGCGCATCGCTGCAGAACACCGCACAGTCGGTCAACATCAAGGAACGCCTCGACTTTTCATGCGCAGTCTTTGACGCCGAAGGCGGGCTCGTCGCGAACGCGCCACACCTGCCGGTGCATCTCGGCTCGATGGGAGAAAGCATCGAGACGGTGATCCGTCAGCGGCGTCACGCGATGCGGCCCGGCGACGTCTATGTTCTCAATGCGCCTTACAATGGCGGCACGCACCTCCCCGACATAACCGTGATCACGCCGGTGTTCGGCGAGTCGGACGGCGACCTTCTCTTCTTCGTCGCCTCGCGCGGCCATCACGCCGACATCGGCGGCACCACCCCCGGCTCCATGCCACCCGACAGCCGCAGCATCGAAGAGGAAGGGGTGCTGATCGACAACGAGGTGCTGGTGCAGGAGGGCCGATTCCGCGAAGCCGAAATCCGCGCGCTGCTCTCCTCCGGCAGGTGGCCCGCGCGCGATCCCGATCAAAACATCGCCGATCTCAAGGCTCAGGTAGCGGCCAACGAGACCGGTGCACGGGAACTGCGCAAGATGGTGGCCAGCGTCGGCCTCGACGTGGTGCACGCGTACATGCGTCACGTTCAGGATAATGCCGAGGCCCAGGTGCGCCGCGTCATCGACGCACTCCAGGACGGCGCGTTCGCCTATGAAATGGACGATGGCGCGATGATCCGGGTGGCGATCCGCATCGACAGGACGGCGCGTTCGGCGATCATCGACTTTGCCGGCACGTCGCCCCAGCATCCGCGCAACTTCAACGCGCCCCCGGCGGTGACAAAGGCTGCCGTGCTGTATGTCTTCCGCACCCTGATCGACGACGATATCCCGCTGAATGCCGGCTGCCTAAAGCCGCTCGACATCCGCATCCCCGAGGGCTCGATGCTGCGGCCGCGGTGGCCCGCCGCCGTCGTCGCCGGCAACGTCGAGACCTCGCAGGCGATCACCGATGCGCTTTACGGGGCGATGGGGGTGATGGCGGCGGCGCAGGGAACGATGAACAACTTCACCTTCGGCGATGCGCGACGACAGTACTACGAGACCATCTGCGGCGGGTCCGGTGCCGGCCCCGACTTCGATGGCGCCGACGCCGTGCACACCCATATGACCAACACCCGGCTGACCGATCCGGAAGTGCTGGAATGGCGATTCCCCGTCCTGCTTCGGGATTTCCGCATCCGCCGGGGGTCGGGCGGTCAAGGGCACCATCGCGGCGGCGACGGCGTGGTGCGCACCATCGAGTTCCGCGAGCCGATGACCGCCGCCATCCTTTCGGGACACCGGCGGGTCCTACCGTTCGGCCTTGCCGGTGGCGAGCCCGGCCGGTGCGGTGAGAACCGAGTGGAGCGTCGCGACGGCAAAGCGGAGCCACTCACCGGCGCCGGGCGCGTCAGCATGAGCGCCGGCGACAGGTTCGTCATTGAAACGCCGGGCGGCGGTGGCTATGGAGTCCGGTAGCTTGTCGCCCTCGAAACCCCCGGTTAGATCATCTGCGCAGCGTTTTTCCTTTTAACTCGACCCATTTGGGTGTAAAAGCCAGTTTGACCGGTTATTACCCTGCGCGAGGTCGGGGGAATCCTTGCAACGCTTCCTGCAGTGCGTCGTCGGACTCGTTTTCGTCGCGGCGGGCAGCAGCGGCGTTGCCCAGGCTCAGTCGCTGAACGACGAGTTGCAGGGGTTGATTGCAAACCACCCCGAGATCCTGGCCAAGCAGCGCAGTGTCGAGGCGGCCGAGTCCGGCGTTACCAAGGCCTATGCCGGCTATCTTCCCAAGCTCGACATTTTCGGCCAATCAGGGCCCCAGTACATCGATAGTCCGGTCCTCCAAAGCGAAGGTGGCGGCACTTGGTTTTCGCTCGCCCAGGTGGTTGGTACGCGGTTGACGCAGAACGTCTTCGATGGCTTTGCCACTCCAGCACAGGTGCGGTCCGCCCGTCTCAATCAGGAACTGGCGGAATTCACGTTGCAGGGAACCCGGCAAAACGTCCTGTTCGACGGGATCGACGCCTACCTCGAAGTCCTCCGGCAAAGCCGTCTCGTTGCACTGGCCCACGAAAGCGAGCGGACGATCATGCGCCAGCTCCACTTGGAGGACGAACGTGTGCTGCGAGGCTCGGGCATCGCCGTGGATGTGCTGCAGGCGAAATCGCGGCTGCAGCTCGCCAAGGAGAGACGGATCGGCTTCGAAGGCGCGCTGGCGGACGCCAATACGCGGTACATCCAGATCTTCGACCATCCTCCTCAACCATCGGCCATGCGCGATCCACGCCCCCCCGCGGACCTGCTGCCAGCCAATCTCGATCAGGCGTTGACCATCGCCCGCGAGGAAAACCCGGCCATCGATTCCAGCCTGGCCGGCGTCGCCGTCGCCGAACAGGGCAAACGCCTGGCGCGTGCCCGCTACTACCCCAGCATCGACGTGGTGGCTTCAGCCAACCAGGCCAATGACACCGACCTCGTTCAGGGAACACGCACGGACGCGTCCGTGCTGCTCAGCGCCACCTGGAACCTGTTCGACGGTCTGGCAACCTCCGCCGGCACCGACCAGGCCATCGCAGAATACAAAGCGGCGCGCAAAAATCACGATGTGGTCGAGCGTGATGTCCTCCGCCAGACGCACCTGGCCTGGAACGAGTGGACGACCGCACAACAGCGGGTCGAGTTGTTGGAGAACGCCGTCGCCCTTGCGTCGGAGGTCTTTGAAGCCCGCCAGAAGCTTCGCGAGGCCGGCCGCGAGACGGTGATCAATGTGCTGGACTCCGAAAACGAGGTGTACAACGCCCGGATCAATCTGGTCGAGGTGTCCGGCGACGCCACGCGGGCTGCCTATCAATTGCTGCAGGGCATGGGCCGGCTCGGGACGAGCCAATTGGGTCTGACCCGCTAAAGGCGAACTCTAGAATAACTCTCCATCTGACGATACGGATGAAATAAAAAAGGGCGGGACCGCCGGTCCCGCCCTACCGCGCCACAGCCTGAACCCCCCTGGCCCTGGCAAAATTTACCTCCGACTGCCGCGATCAACTGCTCAAATCTTCTGTGCCCCGCTTGCGAAAAATTCTTTTACCGGGAACGCTCAAATAATGATGTCATCATAGGGGGGAGAATGGGGCAGCTTCTGTGATCAACTTCACATAAGCGGGCGAAAAAGTTTGGCGGGCACATCTTCCGCGAACCGCTGATTGAGCGTTTCCGGCCGCCGGGCATTGACGCCGCCAGGGCAACAAACCATCAATGTGCCATGAGTGACAATTCGAGCGCCGGCGTGGGATCGGCACAGGCATCGCCAACGGCGCTTCCGATCGGATTGATTGGCCTGGAACGCGCCGAAATCGTCTCCGCGCTCGGCGAGATCGGGGAGCCGCCGTTCCGCGCGCGCCAGATCTGGCATTGGATCTATTATCGCGGGGCCCGCGATTTCGCTTCGATGACAACGCTCTCAAAGGCCCTGCGCGAAAAGCTGGCAGCGCGGTTTCTGCTCGATCTTCCGGACGTGAGCTCGGAGCAGCGCTCCAGCGACGGGACGCGCAAGTGGCTCTTGCGCTTCACCGATGGCAATCAGGCGGAGACGGTGTTCATCCCCGAGGAGGATCGCGGCGCTCTCTGCATTTCCTCGCAGGTCGGCTGCACACTGACTTGCAAGTTCTGCCACACCGGAACGCAACGGCTGGTTCGCAACCTGACGGCCGGTGAAATCGTCAGCCAGGTGCTGATGGCACGACATGCGTATGGAGAGTGGCCGTCGCCGCGCGGCGAGCGTCTGCTCTCCAACATCGTACTGATGGGCATGGGCGAGCCGCTCTTCAACTACGATAATGTTGCCGCCGCGCTGCGCATCGTCATAGATCCGGAGGGGATCGCCATTTCGCGCCGGCGCATTACCTTGTCGACCTCTGGTGTCGTCCCGATGATCCGGCGGGTCGGCGCCGAGCTGGGCGTGAAGCTCGCCATCAGCCTGCACGCGGTGAGCGATGAGCTGCGTGATGTGTTGGTCCCGATCAACAGGAAGTACCCGCTGGCCGAGTTGCTGCGCGCTTGCCGGGAATATCCGGGCGCCGACAATGCGCGGCGGATTACCTTCGAGTACGTCATGCTGAAGGACGTCAACGACTCTCCTGCCGACGCCAAGGCGTTGGCGAGACTGGTCGCGGGAATCCCGGCCAAGTTCAACCTGATTCCGTTCAACCCCTGGCCCGGCGCGCCCTTTGAGTGCTCAACCGACGAGGCGATGCGCCGCTTTGCTGCGATACTCAACAACGCCGGCTACACGGCGCCGCTGCGGACGCCGCGCGGCAGGGATATTATGGCGGCCTGTGGCCAACTTCGCTCCACAAGCGAACGCGAGCGGCTGTCGCGGATGAAGGCAAGGCTCGCGGCGGGGATTCCCGATGACCATCAGCGTCCGGCAGCGGTTTAGCCGCAGGCTGTACCGCCCTGTGCTGCTGATCCTCGTGATTGCAACGGCCTGCACGTCCGACCCGATCATCGACACCAAGGGCGTCGATCCCGCGCGCTATCAGGCCGATCTCGCCGAGTGTCGCAATTATGCCGACCAGGTCAGCGTGCCCGGTAACGCCGCCGGAGGCGGCCTGTTCGGCGGAGCGGCCGGAGCAGCGATTGGCGCCGCTGTGGGAGCAGTGACGGGCAATCCTGGAGCCGGGGCCGCCGTTGGCGCTGCCGGCGGCGGAACCTCGGGCGCCATCGGCGGCACCGCCCGCGGCGTCTCGAAGCAGGATCGCGTGGTGCGAAACTGCCTGCGAGGGCGCGGCTACTCGGTGCTGGACTGAAACCGGTCGGGACGGATCGGCGGCGAAATGCGACAGGGAGCAATTGGCGAATGAAGATCGTTATTGTGGCGCTGGCCGTCCTGCTGGTCCTCGCTGGCCTCGGCTGGTGGTTGTTCGGTGGAGCGCCGCGCGGGGACATCGGCAGCGTTTCGACGAATTTCCGCTGGCTCGGCCCGAACGACCGGATCGCGGTGGACGCGTTCGACGATCCGCAGGTCGAGGGCGTCGCCTGCCACATCAGCCGTCCCGAGCGCGGCGGCATCAGCGGCGCCGCCGGCACCGCCGAGGATTCCTCGGAAGTCGCCATCGCCTGCCGGCAGATCGCGCCGATTGTTGTCAAAGACCCCCTCAACGATGGCGAGCGGGTCTTCGACGAGCGACGCTCGATGCTTTTCAAGAGCTTGAAAGTCGTGCGATTTTTCGATCCGAAGCGCAACGTCCTGGTCTACGTCGCCTATTCCGATCGCGTCATGACCGGCTCGCCACAGAACTCGCTGTCCACCGTGCCGCTGATGCCGTGGGGCGGCGTGGCGGCAAAGTTGCCGTAGGCGGTGCGGAAGATGACCGATCAGCAGCCGGCTTCCAGGCGCCTCCTCTACTTTGCCGATCCGATGTGCTCCTGGTGCTGGGGGTTTTCGCCCGTCATCGCTTCAATTGCGCAGGCGTGCGCCGGCCTCGTGCCGATCCGGCTGTGCGCGGGCGGCCTTCGGGCGGGGGAGACACGGCCGATGGACGACCGCTCGCGCAGCTACGTCCGCCACCACTGGGAGGAAGTGGCCGCCCAGACCGGCCAACCGTTCGACTTCGGCTTTTTCGACCGTCCGCGTTTTGTCTATGACACGGAGCCCGCGTGTCGCGCGGTGGTCGCGATGCGCAACCTCGTCCCCGGCGCCGCGCTCGCCTATTTCGCGGCCCTGCAGCGGGCCTTCTACGCGGAAAACCGCGACACAACCCAGGAAGACGAACTGGCCGATGTCGCCGCCTCGTTCGCCTCGCCGGATGACTTCCGCATCGTCTTTCGTGCTCCGGAAATCCACGAGGCGACCCAGGCGGATTTCCGGCTGACGCAGGGCCTCGGCATCCAGGGCTTCCCTACCGTGGTACTGCAGGATGGCCGGCAGCTTTCGGCGCTCACCTCCGGCTGGCAGCCTTTCGAGGCGCTGCAGGGCGCTCTGCAGGGCTGGCTTGACACTGAGCCCGGTAGCTGAGTTGTTCGGTACTGAGCCTGGCAGGTTCGCCCGGCCGGTTCAGGCCGGGCGACGGAGTCGGCCGGCAAGCCGGAGCCGCAGGGCGTTCAGCTTAATAAAACCCTCCGCATCCCGCTGGTCGTAGACTCGGTCGGCCTCGAAGGTGGCGATGTCCTGGTCGTAGAGGCTGTTCGGGGAGCGTCTGCCGACCACCGCGACATTGCCCTTGTACAGCTTCAGCCGGACCGTTCCGGTCACCATCTCCTGAGTCTGGTCGATCAGCGCCTGGAGCGCCCGGCGTTCCGGCGAAAACCAGAAGCCGTTGTAAATCAGCTCGGCGTAGCGCGGCATCAGTTCGTCTTTGAGATGGGCAGCGCCACGGTCGAGAGTAAGGCTCTCGACCGCCCGATGCGCGGCCAGCAGCACCGTCCCGCCCGGCGTCTCGTAGACGCCCCGCGACTTCATGCCGACGAAGCGGTTCTCCACCAAATCAACGCGGCCAACGCCGTTGGATCCGGCGACGCGATTGAGCCGATCGAGCAGCGCCGCAGGTGCGAGCGCCTCGCCATCCACCGCGACGGCGTCGCCCCGCTCGAAGTCAACCGTCACAATCGTCGGCTGGTCCGGCGCCGCTTCCGGAGCCACGGTCATCCGGAACATGTCCTGCGGATGGTCGGCCCACGGGTCCTCCAGCACTTTTCCTTCGTAGGAGATGTGCAGCAGGTTGGCGTCCATCGAATAGGGAGCCTCGCCCTCCTTGTCGGTTGGCACCGGGATCTGGTGGGCACGGGCATAATCGATCAGCTTCGCGCGCGAATTCAGGTCCCATTCCCGCCAGGGGGCAATGATGTGGACGTTGGGTTCAAGCGCGTAATAGGTGAGTTCGAAGCGCACCTGGTCGTTGCCCTTGCCCGTCGACCCGTGGGAGACGGCATCGGCACCGACCTCGCGCGCGATCTCGATCTGACGCTTGGCAATCAGCGGCCGGGCGATCGATGTACCAAGCAGATAGGTCCCCTCGTAGAGCGCGTTCGCACGAAACATCGGAAAAACGTAATCGCGGACGAACTCGTCGCGCAGGTCCTCGACGTAGATTTCCTTGACGCCCAGCATCTCCGCTTTGGCACGGGCCGGCCCCAGTTCCTCGCCCTGGCCGACATCGGCAGTGAAGGTCACCACTTCGCAACCGTAGGCGTCGCGCAGCCATCGCAGGATCACCGACGTGTCGAGGCCCCCGGAGTAGGCCAGCACCACTTTCTTCACGTCCGTCCGCATCATGCCCGCACCCCTGTTGTCCCGTCTGCCGCCGCGCACCGGCCGGCGGCGGAGTATAGGGAGGAAGCGTCTGCCGGCAAGCCCCGCGGCAGGCGAGCCACACAGTCCACGAAGCGACAATGATCCGGAGCCTGTCGGGCAACGCCTTGGCACCCTTCTTGCGTCTGGCCCACCCACCCAGCCGGGCACTTCCCGAGACGAGAAGCTTTCATGAACCAATCGCCGAGACCCGATCGCTACAAGTCTTTCGCCGGGATCGACTGCATCGGCGACAGCCGCCGCCTGATCGCGGCGATCCGCCGTCACATCGATGACCCCGCGAAAACCGATGCGTTCTGGGAGGTGTTCAAGGGTAAGCTTGCCGAGGTGGGCGACACCGACCGGCACAACCCGGACGAACTGCACATCGTCTGCTCCTACGTCGCCTACATCGAGGAACTGTTCGAACGCCATGGCGATGCCGATGGCCTCGCCCTTCTGCAGCGTCTCGAAGAGGAGTGCTGTTAAGCAGCCCCCTCTCCAGTCCTGATCCGGTCCGTCACGCCTTCTCCAGCGTTGCGCGAGCGGCAGCGAACTCGGCCACCTTCTCCTCGCCAACCTTCGGGAACTGCAGATCAAGGGCGCCGAGGGCATCAATGATCGCGGCGGCCACGACGAGGCGAGAGAACCACTTGTTGTCGGCAGGAACCACGTACCACGGCGCGTATTTCGACGCCGTCGCCTGGATCATCTCCTCATACGCTTGCGCATAGTCGTCCCAGTAACCTCGTTCGTTAATATCGGCGGAGGAAAATTTCCAGTTCTTGGATGGCGTGTTCAACCGCTCAAGAAAACGTCTTTTTTGCTCCTTCTTAGACAAATGTAAAAAAAACTTACATATGACGTAACCATTCCGCGCCAAGTATTTCTCTATGTTGCGGATATCTTCGTAGCGATGTTTCCAGATTGATTTTGTTACAAGGGAGGCAGGCAACTTCTCATTTGCCAGTATTTCCTTGTGAACTTTAACAACCAGCACTTCCTCGTAGTAGGAGCGGTTGAAAATGCCGATGCGGCCGCGTTCCGGTGTATTCTTGAGGTACCGCCAAAGAAAGTCGTGATCGAGATCCTCGCTGGACGGCACCTTGAACGACCAGACCTGGCAGCCCTGCGGATTCACTCCCGACATGACATGCTTGATGGTGCCATCCTTTCCCGCCGCGTCCATCGCCTGGAACATCAGCAGCACGCCCCATTGGTCATCCGCGTACAACCGCTCCTGCAACTCGGCGAGCGTGTTCACGCCGATCGTCAGAACTTCCTTGGCGCGTGGCTTGTCTTCAGACTCGAGATCGCCCGTATCGCCGGGATCAATCTTCTTGAGCCGAAACTTTTCCCCGTCGGTGATGCGATAAGGAGCACAAAACTCGCGGCATCGCTCAATCCGCTGCGACAAGCTCAGTGTTGCAATAGCCATCGGCGGTTCCCTCCAGTTCTTGTTTTAAATATGGACCGCAAATATGGGCCGCGCCGCCTATGAAACGTGGAGCAACGGAGCTTCTTTGGACGGCCTGCCACCCCTTTTCCCGCTCCATCCGGGATCTGCGGACGGCGTTCAGGCGGGCGAACCACGATAGACAAGCGAAGCTTGCTGCATTGACGATTCGCTCGCGGCAAGCCCCGCCAACGCGTCATGCCGTGGCGACTTCCAGCATACCGGGTCGGTGGCGGCCGCGTCGCCTGCGAGCGCGAGCGCCTGACAGCGGCAGCCGCCCCAGTCGATCTCCCGCCGCTCGCACGAAGCGCAGGGCTCGGACATCCAGGCGGTCCCTCGAAACCGCTGGAACGCCGGTGACTGGGTCCAGATCTCGCTGAGAGAGCGATCTCGGACACTGTCGAAGCTCAGGCCAGGGATGGTGGTCGCGGCATGACAGGGAAGTGCACGTCCCGCAGGGTCGATCAGGATAAATCGGCGTCCCCAACCACCCATGCAGGCTTTTGGCAGGCGGGCCCAATAGTCGGGGATCACATAATCGATCACCAGACAACCGCGCAGGCGCTCGCGGGCCGCCTCGACAACGGCGGTGACGCGATCGAGCTGCTCGCGCGTTGGGAGCAGCGATGCACGGTTCCGCAGACCCCAGCCGTAATACTGCACATGCGCCACCTCGATCCGGCCCGCCCGCATCGACCGGCCCAGTTCGATCATCTCGGCGACGCGGCTAGCGTTATGGCGATGGACGACGAAATTGACGGTGAGCGCGAGGCCCGCATCCGCTACCAGGGCGGCCGCCGAAAGCTTCCGTGCATGCGCCCCCTTCAGGCCTCCGATCCACTCTCCGGCGATCGGCTCGATGTCCTGGAAGCTGATCTGCACGTGCTCGAGCCCGGCGGCAACCAGAGGTGCCAGCGTGCCGGCGTCGAGCATGACCCCGGAGGTGATGAGGTTGACATAGAGCCCGGCGGCCGATGCTTGCGCCACCAGCTTCGGCAAATCACCGCGCGCCGTCGGCTCCCCTCCCGAAAAATGGACATGGAGACAACCAAGAGCCGCCGCCTCGTCCAGCACGCGGCACCACGTGGCGGTATCGAGCTCGGCGCTGCGCGGCTCCAGGACCAGCGGGTTCGAGCAGTAGACGCAGCGCATCGGGCAGCGATGGGTGACCTCGGCAAGGAGCGCCAGCGGCGGCTGCAGGCTCGCACTCATGCAACGATGATCCCCTTCTCGGCGAGATCGCGCAGCATAGCTTCGACATCGGCGACGATATCCTCGGTGCTCGCATCAAATTCGCGGGCGAGGTCGTCGGAAATGTCCTGAAGGGACGCGTCGCCGGTGCAACGTCGCAAAACTTCGACCGCGGTCTCGTCGGGCAGCAGCAGCCGCTCCGGCGCCAAGATCACCCACCGCTGGCGCCGGGCATCGAAGGACAGCCGCACATGCGGCGCCAGCCGCGGGCGAACCTCTGTTCTGGTCCGCGAGTCGGCATTCACCGGACCGCCTCCGGCATCGCCCGCTCCCCGCGCACCGGTGGGACAAAGGCACCCGGCGGCGGCAGTCCAGGCGTAACGTAGGCATGGTGCAGGGCATCGAGCTGGGCCCAGAGAACGTCGCACTTGAAGCGCAGGGCATTCATCACCGCCTCCTGCCGCTCTCGGGTATCGGCCTCGCGCTTGACATACTCCAGGGCAAACGCCACGTCGCGCGGCGCCTGCGTCAGACGCCGGCGGAAATAGGCCATGACGCCCTCGCCGATGAAATCATAATTCGCAAGCATCCCGGCGATCCGCTGGCGATGGATCGCCGGCGCGAACAGCTCGGTCAGGGATGACGCGATTGCCTCCAGCGGGCTGTGCTCGGCGACGAACCGCACATACGCCTCGACCGCGAACCGTACGGCCGGCAGGGCACCCCTCATCGAGGTGACATAGGACCGGTCGAGACCGAGGCCGTCGGTCAGCGCCAGCCAGCGCTCGATCCCCCCCGGCTCACCGTTGCCGTCGGCGTCCTCGTCTCCGTCGTGATCACGGATGCGGCCGATCCAGATCCGCCGAAGGGCGCGATCGTCCAGCCGGCTGATCAGGGCCGCGTCCTTGCGGGGGATTGCCGCCTGATAGCAGTAGCGATTGAGTGCCCATGCCTGCACCTGGCCAAAGCTCAATGCGCCGCCGTGCAGCAACTGGTGGAACGGATGTTTGTCGTGGTAGCGCTCTGCGCCGATCCGCCGCAGTTCGGCCTCCAGCGCGTCGCCAGACAACGCAACGCTCACAGCGTGAGCTCCAGGCCGTCATAGGCGACCTCCCAACCCGCCGCGACAGCCGCGGCGCACTCCGCGGAGTCCGCAAGCAGCACCGGGTTGGTGTTGTTGATGTGAATGAAGACCCGCCGCCCGATGGCGACGTCGGCAAGCGCCGCGATTGATCCGTCAGGGCCCGACATACTCATGTGCCCCATGCGGCGACCGGTCTTGACCCCGACGCCCGTGCGCTGCAGTTCATCGTCCGACCAGGTGGTGCCGTCGAACAGAAGCAGCTCGGCACCGTCGAGGCGTCCCGCGAGCGCGGCGGGCATCGCCGCGCAGCCCGGCACGTACCATAGCGAACGACCGTTCTCCCGGTCGGTCAGGCACAGCCCGATGCTGTCCTCCTCCACGGAGCCGAAATCGGCCTTGGCCGGATCCTCCAACCAGAGCGCCACCTTGCCCGGGACCGGAAAGGCGAGCACGGCCAAGCCCGACGGACGCCCGTCCGGCAGGAGCAGGTCGATCTCATCTTCCAGGGTGAGAGTGCGGCGGATTACCACCGTCGGATTGAGGACCTCGAATATCGGGTTTGACGCGAGAACCCGCTGCACCCGCGCGGTGGCATAGATACTCAGGGGCTGGGCTTCGCGCAGACTGAGCAGGCCGGCAACGTGATCGACATCGGCGTTGGTCAGCACCACACCCGCCACGGGGCTGTGCCGCAAGCCACCACCCCCGGCGTGCAACTGGCATGTCTGCAAGATCTGCTGGCGAATGTCCGGCGAAGCGTTCAGCAGGAACCAGCTTGCGCCGTCGGCACTCACGGCCACTGACGACTGCGTTCGTGGCAGGGCTGCCGTATCCCCGGTTCGCCCCCGACGGCACGCCGGGCAGTCACAGTTCCATTGCGGGAACCCGCCGCCCGCGGCCGAACCGAGAATGATGATGTTCACGGCGGGAAGTGCCGTCCTGCCCGGCGGATGCGTCCCGCCGGGCCCTCGACACGGCTTGCGATCGTCAGGCCGTGGCGCACGCGTAGCAGTTGATTTCCATCCCGACCGCAATCTCGATAATTTTGGGCGCTTTCCATTTCCGCATGGCTGGGTCTCCTTGGGTCGAAGAATACCACCTTAGAGCGATCCTATCGCCGATACAGTTCCGTGAAATTCTGCTTATCATATGGAACTGCAACCGGCGCAATAGCAACTGGCGACCTTCTCCTTGCCGATGACCGCTTGATCCTGACGTGATCGCTCCCCGCCCCGTGCTGGACGTCCGCGCCGTTTCCTTCGGCTATCGGCAGGGATTCCGGCTGGAGGACATCTCCTTTACCGTTCCGCCGGGAACTTTCACGGCCCTGCTCGGCATCAACGGCGCAGGGAAGAGCACGCTCTTCGCCTTGCTCACCCGGCTGTTCGACGCCGAACGCGGACAAATCCGCATCGGGGGATACGACCTGCGCCATGATGCGACCCGCGCCTTGTCGATATTGGGAGTGGTCTTTCAGCAACCAACCCTCGATCTGGACCTTTCGGTGCGGCAGAACCTTCGCTACATGGCAGCGCTGCAGGGGCTGAGCGCAACAGAGGCTGACGAGCGGATAGGGACCGAGCTCGACCGGATGGGCCTGCAGGCCGACCGGCATGCCAAGCTGCGGATGCTGAGCGGGGGAACCCGGCGGCGCGTCGAACTCGCCAGAGCACTGCTGCACAGACCTGACCTGCTGCTGCTGGACGAGCCGACGGTCGGGCTTGATCCGCCGACGCGTCAGACAATCATCGATCATGTTCGTACCCTCGCCCGGCAGGGGGTCGCCGTCCTGTGGGCAACTCATCTGATCGAGGAAGTCGCACTGGATGATCAGGTCGTGATGCTGCAAGGGGGCCGCGTCCGCGCCCACGGCAGCGCATCTGCCATCAACACGTCGACCGGTTGCGACCGCCTCTCCGAGAGCTTCGCGAAGCTCATCTCGGCGTCATCCGCCGCGGGAACCAACACATGAACCGCACCAGGCGGTGGCCATTGGCTCTCAAAGCGATCGTCAGCCGGGAGCTGCTGCGCTTCATCCACCAGCGGGAGCGGTTTTTCGCCGCCCTCGTGCGGCCGTTGCTTTGGCTGCTTGTGTTCGCTGCCGGGGTTCACACACACCTCGGCCCGACGATCAGCCCGCCGTACGAAACGCCGGTGCCCTACCAAGTCTACATTGTCCCCGGCCTGATCGGCATGATCCAACTGTTCAATGGCATGCAAAGCTCGTTATCCATGGTCTATGATCGGGAGATGGGGAGCATGCGGCTCCTGCTGGTTACGCCGCTGCCCCGCTGGTGGCTCCTCCTGTGCAAGCTCATCGCGAGCGTCGCCGTTTCAATTGCTCAGGTGTACGCCTTTCTCCTCATCGCATCGGCTTTCGGCATTGCGATGCCGACGTGGGGCTATGCGACCCTCTTGCCGGCCTTGATCGTCACCGGACTCACCCTTGGCGCGATCGGCCTGTTCCTCTCAGCCGCCATCCGCCAGCTCGAGAACTTCGCCGGCATCATGAACTTCGTCATCTTCCCGATGTTCTTCCTGTCTTCCGCGCTGTACCCGCTGCGGCAAATGCGGGAAGCGAGCCCTCTGCTTTGGCACATCTGCTCGGTCAATCCCTTTACGTGGATGGTCGAACTGATTCGCTTCGCTTTTTACGGGCGTGCGGAGCCCGAACCGGCCCTTTGGACGGTGCTGACATTGACCGTGGCGCTGGCACTGGCCATTCGCGGCTACAACCCGGCGAGGGGAATGATTCGACGTCGGGTTGGAAGCGGAGACTAAGGCCCCGCAGGACGGGCCGGGTCCGCTACCCCTGTGGACCTCCGCCCTATCTTGGTCTAGGGGCTTTGCCAACCCATCTGGTTGCCATGTCGCGAGCCCATTCTTCTCTGTCACGGAGGCGTCGACTGACCTCCGCATTCATCGCGGTCGGTCTGCTGGCCGGCGTCTCGCTCGTGGTCGGCAGCCGCGGCAACGGAGCGTGGGCGCAAGCCGGCCAATCGGTCGCCGACGCCGTCATCAATGCCGCAGCACCGCAACTGGCCGCGTGGATCGCCAGCCGAAGGGACGCACTGGCACCCCGCTGCAAGCCGCCTCCCCCGCAAATCCTCACGCAGCTCACCCCTTACTTTCCGCCGCTTCTTCTGCAGCCGGTTCGATTCTGTGTGGGATGGTCGCGAGAGACGGGTGGCGCCCCCTTTCTGATGACGGGAGCGAGGGCGATAACGCTCGATCACATTATCGTTTTCAGAGACGAAGCGGTTGCCAGCGACCCCGTCATTTGGGCGCATGAGCTTACCCATGTGCAGCAGTACGAGCGGTGGGGACTAGCCGGATTCAGCGATCGTTACCTGCGAAACCGCGCCGAAGTAGAAGCAGAGGCCTGGCAAGCCGCCGCAGAGTACAAGATGTGGGCGCTCGGGACCGGTAGGATCAAGTAATTGCGTTGAGAACCTAAATGGGGAGAAAAACCAGGCGGGCCGGGCCGCAAAAGCAACGGGGGCGTTCAACTTTGGGCGCGAATACCCGGCCAGCGTGAGCATGCATTGGCTGCATGCCATCTTTGATTTAATCGCTGATTTTTCCTCTGTACGAACGCCTCGGTTTGCGCCACGCTAAGCGTGCGCCTGACGAGGGGTTACCCCCATCTCCCCCCACACCGGGGTAACCATCAAAACCGCGTCGGGAGCCGGGTCGCGCCGCTCACCCCCCACTGGCGCGACCCGGCAGCCCAATCTCCCACGGTCTTGCAGCGTCACTAAATTGGCATGAAGCATATTCGGGCGCTATCCGCTAAGCGCAGCCCTTGGCTGCGTCGCATAATGGCTATTGCTCTGCCAGGCTGCTGAAAAAGGCCAAATCGACGGGTTAGCGCCCCATATCTTGGGCAAGAAAGTTCATTCCGCTGCTTGTTCTTGCGAGGCGAGCGGTAAGAACCGAGTCTAGCAGAGGGAACGAAGCCTCTTCGCCAGCGTTTCCGACGGGCGCTCTCCGAAAGCCCGCGCGTATCGCTGAGCGAACCGGCTGAGGTGGAAGAAACCGGCGTCGAAAGCGACATCGGTCACTGTTGTGTGCGGTTCGGCCTGCTTCAGCCGCTGACGGGCGTAATTCAGCCGCCGCTGAAGAATCGCCTGGCTGGGCGTGCAGCGACGATGCCGGCGAAACATGTTTTGCACGGCGCGCACGGTGGTGCCGGCGACCACCGCCATGTCCTCAACGCCAATCGGCTCGCAGAATTTCTCATCCAGCCAGCTTTCGATCCTGCGAAGCGGCGCCAGGTCAACATCAGCGGAGGAACCGTCAATGCTGGCCGTAATGATACCCAAACAATCGAGAAACAGCGTCAGAACCGACCGTTCCAGAGCATCCAGGGCCCTAGGCGAGGTCCGTAACGCGCTCCCGCTCTGGTCCAATTCAAGCCCAAGCCAGCGACAGAGTGAACGCAGGGTGGCCGCGGGCGGCAATGCCAGACTCATCGCCGTCGTCCATGCGTGCTCCGGGACATTCTTCTTGTCAAAGCGGCTTCGGCTCGCTCGTGCCACCAAGTCGGCGTCAATCGTCAACATCAGAGAGCGAAATGGTTCAATCTCAAGCCGGAGTTCCTCTTGAGGAGCATAAACGACGCCGCAAGAAGGCGACGCTTCAATGCTTCGGCCGCCAACGTGATGATAGACCCGTCCCTGCTCTGGCATGCTGAATCGGTACCGGCCTCCCGTCGAACCGCAGGTCACGTCCAAAGCGCTGCCACTATGAATATAAGCGAGGCTGATCCGACGCATATCGGCTTGGCACCAGCGCAAGCTGTAGGCCCGCCCCCGGCGAAGATGCGACTCATGCCGCTCCCACATCCGCCCGACGTGTTCTCTCGCTTCATCCAGATTTTTGGTCACCAGCCGGCAATGCGACTGCAAATAGCCTTCGCTCATCTAACTGCTGGCCGCTGGCCGATCAACGCTGCCTCGGACGGCATCCCCTCCCGTACAACGCCGACGCCGTGGCGCGGAACATTTCCAACCCGCATCACCGCCACTGCTCCCGATTCCGCATGATTTGCGGCATTTTTCGGAATTAGTTTCTGGACTATCGGCGGCATCGAGGCGCGGTGTCAACCTTAGGCGTACGTTGAAAGGCGTAATTGCTGGCAGGTCCGGCCGCTCAGCGTAGCTGGGCCAAAGCCGGCGCGGCGTTCTCGATGTTTTGAATCTTCTCCATCCCCTGGCGCATGCCGGTCATGATGAACTCGGCCCGCTTTGCCGGCCCGCCCGCCTTTTTGTGACTGAAGGTTCGGGCCCAGGCCTCCATCTTCACCGTCAGCGCACAGAGGATGCCGCCGATCGTCGTGTGGTAGCTCTGGATCATCGTCTCCACCTTGCGGAAACGGTCGGCCGAAACATGCTCCCACAGGTCCTTGGTGCTGCGGTCGAAGCTTTCGAAGCGCCCGGTGATCGCGAGCATGGTCGCGTTCATCGTTTCCTGGATCATCCGGCAAGCGGCGAGAAGGTTGGGTTCGCGCTGCGCCGGCCAGCTCGATCGCAGTTCATCCAGCCATTCCAGGAACCCGGAGACATGCGGCTCGATCTGGTCAAGACACTGGCGATAATAGGAGAGCGACAGGAAGATATCGCCATAGTCCTCCAGAAATTTCGGTATATCCTCCAGCTTTATTTCTAATTTCTCCGCCATCATCCGTAACTTGTCCAGCGCCCTGTGCACATCCGGCGCACGAAAAAGCTTAATAATATCCTCGAAGTTTTGCACTGACACATCGGCATCGCCATAAATATTGAGGATCAGAGGACGCGTGAATGCCATCATATAGGAGGTGAGCTCCTCGCTCTTCTTTTGCGAGAGGCGCAGTCCGACGTGGTCGTTGACGCTGACGTTATGCTCCCGCAAGAGAATGCGCAGGCTATACACATCGAAGCTTGGAAGCATTCTGAGCTGGCGCAGGACGATCAGATCCGGATGGACGGGGAGATCACGCCAGTTAAACTCGTGCGGCAGATCCTCGACCTCGATCTGCCCGGAGCCGGCCTTGGCGTCGTCGAAGAGTTCGACAACGCTGTCGAGCCGGACATTCTTGATCAGCCGCGCGCGTTGCAATGCCGGCGTTTGCAGCGGGATCATGGCGAGCGGCAAAATGTACAGGGAGTCCCGGTCAATATCGCGGATCGGCTGGGCAGCGGATTCATCGACCATAACAGCAACTTTCGGCGAAACGACGGACACCGGCATGCGTACTCCACGCGGCTCCTTCGAGAGCGTTTTACCGCAACAGTGTTACCAACCTCTTGCCGGCAGGAATCGCCTGCGCCGGCTCCACCCGGACCGAGAAGCCTCATGCCCCGCTGGCGTCTGATTATCGAGTATGACGGGGGACCGTTCGTCGGATGGCAGAGGCAGGAGAATGGTCCATCGGTACAACAGGCGATCGAGGAGGCTGTGTTCCGCTTCTGTGGCGAACGGGAATCGGTGCAGGGCGCAGGCCGGACGGATGCGGGGGTTCACGCGGCAGGACAGGTGGCGCATGTAAACCTCGCTCGGCTGTTCGCTCCGGCGACCGTTCGCGACGCGATCAACTTCCATCTTCGACCGGCGCCTGTCGTGGTTCGTGATGCGGTCATCGTGGCGGATACCTTCCACGCGCGCTTCTCCGCCCGAAATCGCTGCTACCGTTATCGGATTCTGAGCCGGCCGGCGCCCCCTGCGCTGGAGCGGGATCGCGTCTGGTGGACACCCCTTCCGCTCGATGTCGCCGCGATGACGGAAGCTGCAGCCATGCTTGAAGGGCGCCACGACTTCACCTCCTTCCGCTCGACAATGTGCGGCGCCACCTCGGCGCTGAAAACCTTGACCACTCTCCGCGTAGCTCGTACCGGCGAAGAGGTGGTGATCACGGCAGAGGCCCGCTCGTTTCTTCACAACCAGGTTCGCATCATTGCCGGAACGCTGAAGCAGGTGGGGGAAGGCCGATGGACTCCAGCAAACGTGGCCGCGGCGTTGCAAGCGTGCGATCGTGCCCGTGCCGGTCCCACGGCGCCGGCACACGGCCTCTGTCTGACGTCGGTGGAGTATTGATCTGCGCTTCGCAGATTTTCGTCGCTTTCCGCAATGGCGGCTTTCCGCCGGCCGTCTATGTCTATAGGGGACTGCGCGCAGGCCCGTTCGAGCTGCCAGTGTGGCGATCCGCTCGCAGCATCTGTGGCCAGACCGGCGAAGGTGAGCCTCCGCATCAGGGGGACAGCAAGGGAAGCAGAATGTTACAGCTCACTCCGGAAGGACAAAAATTCATCGACGATCTGGCGCAGCGACACGGCTTTGGCGTCGAGGCGGTAACAGCCATGCTCCAGGCTGTCGCTGCCGGCGGGGGGGCCATGGCGCAGTTCAACCATCCCGAGTTCGGCGGAATGGGCCAGTGGACCCGCGGCGGCATGATCATGGTGGGCGACATGTTCAACAACAACCTGAAAGCCCGCGTCGACGCGCTCTGTACCGAACTCGCAGGGGCTATCGCCAACCAACCTCAGGCAGCGTTTCCCATTGGAAGCCAGTCGCAAAGCCAGAGGCAAGGGAGTTTCGGCGCGGGGTTGAGCGACGGCGTTGGCACCGGTGTCAGCTTGTTCGTGGCGGGCGGGGGCAGCACCTCAAGCGGCTGGTGGCCCGCGGGCCTCGGTCACCCATCCTCCACCGGGCAACAGAACAACATCCGCTACGCGGTCTTCCCTGCCGCGCGGCGGCTGGTCATCGATATCGCCGGACGGTTGAGCGTCTACGACACCCTCGATCATCGCATCGGCGGCGTCTCGCAGCAGCAGAGCGGTGACGCTTCGCTCACCTTCACCAGCCAGCATGGCTTGGTGCGCGTCGCCGATCTGCCTGTCGTTTCCGCCGACGCGCCGACCGCAAGTCCCAAATCGGCGGAGCCCGTCCGGTCACCGGAAACACCATCCGGGCACGTATCATCGGAATTCCAGCGCGCACCCGCGGGGGACCCCGCGGCACCATTAGCGGCGCCTCCCGTGCCATCGCGCCAGCCGGTTCCTGATACCGGCGCCAGCGACGATATTTTCTCCAAGCTCGAGCGACTTGCTGGCCTGCG
>WBZV01000115.1_pt1 | contig 54405 bp, 56 predicted proteins | sample 5204221 | NCBI WGS metagenome assembly WBZV01 (sample SAMN12344360, study PRJNA552823) | activated sludge metagenome | biome: Activated sludge suspended growth; feature: Nitrification reactor; material: Wastewater; isolation source: activated sludge from nitrification reactor of wastewater... | reverse complement strand
GTGCTCGGTTTTCAACTTGCCCGCCCTCTGGCCTTTCCTATTCTGTTCCTGCTTTTCGGGATTCCGATCGGGGAATTCCTGCTACCGGTGATGATGGATTACACCGCTGAGTTTACGGTCTCGGCAGTCCGTCTTTCCGGTGTGCCCGTCTATCAGGAAGGGCTCCACTTTGTTGTTCCCAATGGGCGCTGGTCGGTGGTTGAGGCATGCAGCGGAGTTCGCTACCTGATGGCTTCCCTGATGGTGGGTACCCTGTACGCTTACCTGAGTTATCGCTCGCTCCAACGGCGCCTGCTTTTCTTGGTTGCCGCAATTGTTGTTCCGATCATTGCTAATTGGTTGCGCGCCTACATGATCGTCATGCTGGGTTTCCTCAGCGACAATCGAATTGCTACGGGCGTTGACCATATTTTGTACGGATGGCTGTTCTTTGGCATTGTCATCGTGCTGATGTTCTGGATTGGGGGGCATTGGCGCGAGGATCTCGACCCGGAGGTGCCCCGACAACTGTCTCCGATGAAGGCGGGCGTGGCGCGGTCAGGTCTTGCCCGGCTCGTTCCCTTGGCGCTGGCCGTTGCCGCTGCACCACTGGTTTTGCATCATCTCGAAAGCTCCGAGGCACTGCATCCGGCCACGGCGTCGCCCATACCTGCGTTGGCCATCGCTGCACCCTGGAGTGGGCTTGCTGCTCCGTCCGTCAGTTTCAAGCCATCTTTCATGGGCTATCGGGAGGAAAGTCTTCGTCACTACGCAAATGGCAAGCAGGTCGTGTCGGTCTATGTGGCGAGCTATGCCGATCAGCAGCCCGGTCATGAATTGGTGCAGAGCCAGAACGCCCTGTTGCTGCCGAACGATCTGCACTGGAACCGTCTGGCTCAAAGTCGGGGGCCCGATTCCGGTGCCGGGCATTGGCTGGTGACCAGTATGGCAAGGGAGTCGGCCAGTGCGCTGGTGTGGTCGGGCTACTGGATAAATGGGCGTCTCGTTACCAATGATTACGTTGCCAAGTCATTGCTTGTGCTGGAGCGCTTGCAGGGTCACCCGGACACCTCTGTCTTCGTTGCCGTTTGGGCGACAGCAGACGATCTGACAGCCGCAGCGTCGGCGCTCCAGGCCTTCCATCAGGCGAACGGGCCGGCGCTCCTCGACATGATTGCGAAGACCGTTCAGCCGGCCCCGAAATGAGTGCTTCAGGCAAGGATGGACGTCTCCTCGTGATGCACGTGGTATTCAGCTTCGCCGTCGGTGGGCTGGAGAATGGTGTGGTCAATCTGATCAATCGTCTTGATGTGCGCCGCTTTCGGCACGTGGTCGTGGCTCTGACAAAATGTGACCCGGTGTTCTGCGCCCGAGTAAGCCGCCCGGATGTAGAATTTGTCGCATTGCACAAACCCCCCGGGCACAGCATCAGATTGTTTCCGGCGCTCTTTCGCCTGTTTCGCAAGTATCGCCCGGATGTTGTTCATACCCGCAATCTGGCTGCGCTTGAGACGACTCTGCCGGCCTGGTTGGCAGGCGTTCCCGTGCGGATTCACGGCGAGCACGGCTGGGACGTTACCGATCCGGACGGGACCAACCCGACCTATCGCCTGATCCGTCGCCTGCATCGTCCTTTTGTGACCCACTACATCGCGCTCTCCGGACATCTTGAGTCCTATCTGCGTGACGCCATCGGGGTTCCCGGAGGGCGCGTGACCCGGATCTGCAATGGTGTGGATCTGGAGCGCTTTGTGCCGCGAGGGCTGCAGAGGGCAGCGATTGCGGGATCTCCGTTCAACGATCCGAAGTTCTACGTCTTTGGCACGGTGGGGCGTCTGCAGGAGGTGAAGGACCAGATGAATCTGCTTCGGGCCTTCGTCCTGCTCATTCGGCGTCAGCCTGAACTGGCGGCGCTCGCCAGGCTGATCCTCGTCGGTGAGGGGCCGCTTCGGAAAGTGCTTGAGGCAGAGATTTCCCGGGAGCGTGTCGATGGTCACGTCTGGTTGGCCGGTGAGCGGGGTGACGTGCCGAATGTCATGTCGGGGTTCGATTGTTTTGTGCTTCCCTCCAAAGCTGAGGGGATTTCCAACACCATCCTTGAGGCAATGGCGGCCGGCCTGCCGGTCGTTGCGACCGCGGTCGGTGGCAGTGGAGAGCTGGTCGAGAACGGGGTGACCGGAGTGCTGGTCCCTCCTCAGGATGCGGATTCGCTGGCCGGTGCACTTCAGCCTTACCTGATCCGGCGCGAACTCGCTGCCGAGCAGGGTAGGGCAGGACGCAAGCGCGTCGAAACGTTCTTCAGCATTGATGGCATGGTGGGGCAGTACGCAGGTTTGTATCAATCCCTGTCGGGACTTTCAAATTGACTTGCCCGGGCAAGACGACGGAATAAGGGTTAGCAACTATGTGCGGCATTGCCGGACTTTTCGATACACGAGCGAAACAGACCTTCCCGCGCGAACTCATGCAGCGCATGAACGACATCCAGCTTCACCGTGGGCCGGATGAGAGCGGATATCACTTTGAGCCGGGGGTCGCGCTGGCGCACCGGCGTCTTTCCATCATCGACATTTCAAGCGGGCAGCAGCCCCTGTTCAACGAAGATGAGTCGGTGGTTGTGGTCTTCAACGGAGAGATCTACAACTTCCAGGAGCTGATTCCAGAACTTACGGCCCTTGGCCATCGCTTCCACACCCGCAGCGACACCGAAGTGATTGTGCATGCCTGGGAGTCCTGGGGGGAGGCATGCGTGGAGCGCTTCCGCGGCATGTTTGCGTTCGCCCTGTGGGATCGCAACCGCCAGACGTTCTTCATGGCCCGCGACCGGATGGGCGTCAAGCCCATGTATTACGCGATTCTGGACGACGGCACCCTGATGTTCGGATCCGAGCTGAAGGTGCTGATGCAGCATCCTGGCCTTGACCGAAGCATGGACCCCCTGGCGGTCGAAGAGTACTTTGCTCTTGGCTATGTGGCTGAGCCACGTACCATCTTTTCGGGTGCCCGCAAGCTTGAGCCCGGCTTCTCCCTTTGCATTCGTCACGGCCAGCCCGTCCCGGAGCCCAAGCCCTACTGGGACGTGCGTTTCACCCTCGACAATAAGGTGTCCCTGGCCGACGCTCAGGCTGAAATGGTCGAGCGCCTGCGCGAGTCGGTGCGTCTGCGCATGGTCGCCGAGGTTCCCCTGGGGGCTTTTCTGTCTGGCGGAGTGGATTCCAGTGCCGTGGTGGCGACCATGGCCGGCCTGTCTTCAGAGCCCGTCAATACCTGTTCCATCGCCTTTGACGATCCGGCCTTCAACGAGTCGGCGTTTGCCCAGATGGTGGCCGACCGTTACAAGACCAATCATCGGGTTGAAACCGTTCAGTCCGATGACTTCGATCTGATCGATACGCTGGCGGCCCTGTATGACGAGCCCTACGCCGACAGTTCGGCGATTCCCACCTACCGGGTGTGCCAGCTTGCCCGCAAGCACGTGACCGTGGCTCTGTCGGGTGACGGGGGGGATGAGAACATGGGGGGCTACCGCCGCTATCGCTTCCACATGATGGAAGAGAAAATGCGCGGTGCTCTTCCCCTGGGGGTGCGCAAGCCGGTGTTCGCACTTCTCGGGAAGGTCTATCCAAAGGCTGATTGGGCGCCGCGGGTTTTTCGTGCGAAGACGACCTTTCAAGCGCTCGGACGGGATTCGGTCGAGGCTTACTTTCACTCCGTCTCCATCCTGCGGGGGGATATGCGTACGCAGCTATTCTCGCCGGATTTTCAACGCCGTCTGGCGGGCTACAATGCGCTGGAGGTATTTCGGCGCCATGCCGCGAACGCAGGTACCGACGATCCGTTGGCGCTCATCCAGTATCTGGACATCAAGACCTACCTGGTGGGTGACATCAACACCAAGGTGGACCGCGCGAGCATGGCCCATTCGCTGGAAGTCCGAGAGCCCCTCATGGACCATCCCCTGGTCGAATGGCTGGCCAGCCTTCCGAGCACCCACAAGATCCAGGGTCAGGAAGGCAAGTACCTGTTCAAGAAGGCGATGGAGCCCATGCTGCCCAATGATGTGCTCTATCGCCCCAAGATGGGGTTTGCCGTGCCGCTGGCCAACTGGTTCCGCGGCCCCCTCAGGGAAAGGGTGCGCAGCGCCCTGACCGGAGAGATCCTGGCAGCGACCGGCATGTTCAATCCGGCGTATCTCAGGCATCTCGTGGACGCCCATCAGAATGGAAGCCGTGATTACAGTGCGCCGCTGTGGACGCTGCTGATGTTTGAGGCTTTCCTGCGCAATTGTCAGGCCGTCACGGGTAGCGTTCCGGCAATGAGGGCGGCTTGATGCGTATTCTCCACGTTCTCGATCACTCCCTTCCCTTGCATAGCGGCTATGCCTTCCGCACTGTTTCCATCCTGCGGGAACAGCGCCGCCTGGGCTGGGAGACCTATCATCTGACCACGCCCAAGCAGGGCGCGGGTGACGCCCTTGAGCAGGAGGCGGATGGCTGGCACTTCCATCGCACCCCGAGTGATGGCCATGAAGGGCTGCTGGCCCAGATGCAGCTAACGGCTCGTCGGCTGGACGAGCTCGTCATGCAACTCCGGCCGGATGTCATTCATCCCCATTCCCCGGTGCTCAACGCCTTGCCGGCCCTTTGGGTGGGGCGCAAGCACCGGATACCTGTGGTCTATGAGATGCGGGCTTCCTGGGAGGACGCAGCGGTCGATCACGGCACGACTACGGAGGGAAGCCTGCGTTACCGTATTTCCAGGGCACTGGAGAGCTTCGCCCTTCGGCGAGCCGATCAGGTCACGACGATCTGCGAAGGCCTGCGGGGCGACATTCGCAGCCGGGGTGTGCCGGACAGCAAGATCACGGTGATTCCGAACGCGGTGGATGTGGCAACCTTCACATTCGGTGCCGAGCCCGACCCGTCCTATCAGGCCCGGCTCGGCGTGACCGGAAAGACCGTGCTGGGCTTTGCCGGCTCGTTCTACGGGTACGAGGGGCTGGATCTGCTGATTGATGCGGCCCACAGGCTGGTTGGCAAGTATCCCGATCTGCGGGTCTTGCTTGTGGGGGGCGGTCCGCAGGAGGCCAGCCTGAAGGCCCAGGTCGCCCGCTTGGGGCTGGATGACCGGGTGATCTTCACCGGTCGGGTTCCCCATTCCGAGATCCAGCGCTACTACGAGTTGATCGATGTGCTGGCTTATCCGCGCATCCCGATCAGGCTGACCGAACTTGTGACGCCACTCAAGCCGCTTGAGGCCATGGCGCAGGGCAGGATGTTCGTCGCGTCCGATGTCGGCGGTCATCGCGAGCTGATCCGTGATGGTGAGACAGGTTTTCTCTGCAAGGCCGGCAGCGTCGATGCCTTGGCCACGTCGATAGACGATGTTCTCGCGAAGCGCGAGGACTGGCCCCGCATCAGGATGCAGGCACGCCACTTTGTGGAGGTGGATCGGACCTGGGCGAACAGCATTTCCCGCTATCGGGGTGTGTATGAGCGGGCGCTTGCCACTTACGGCCGAATCGTCAAACTTTGAGGTGGCATTGTGTGTGGAATTCACGGGATTTACCGATTTGACGGGCAGCGGGTTGAGCCTGCAATGCTCACCGCCATGGGCGACCGGACCGTCCACCGGGGGCCGGACGATGAAGGTCAGTACGTTGATGGCCCCTGCGGAATCGCGATGCGCAGGCTGTCCATCATCGACCTGGCGGGGGGGCACCAGCCAATCTCCAACGCCGATGACAGTGTGTGGATTGTCTGTAATGGCGAGATCTACAATTTTCGGGAGCTGCGGGCCGAACTGCAGGGGATGGGCTTCACGTTCAAGACCGGCTCCGACAGCGAGGTGTTGCTCCATGCCTACGATGCCTTTGGCGATGATTTCGTTCTTCGCCTCAATGGCATGTTCGACTTTGCCCTTTGGGACCGTCGCCGTCGCCGGCTCCTGATTGGTCGTGACCGGATCGGTGTAAAGCCGCTCTACGTGCTCCAGGATGCCCATCGCCTGGCGTTTGCCACCGAGGCAAAGGCCTTGCTTGCCTTGCCCGGGGTGAGCGTCGAGCTGGATACGGCTCAGCTTCCCGGCTATCTCCATCTTGGTTATGTGGCCGCGCCGGGCTCGATGTTCAAGGGAATTCGCAAATTGCCTCCCGCAACGCTGCTCTCCATCGAGAATGGCGAAGTAAAGGAATGGCGTTACTGGCGCCTGCCGGCGGGGATTGATCGTTCGTTGTCGGAAGCCGAATGGCGGGAGCGGGTGCGTGCGCGGATTGAAGAGTCGGTGCGCATGCAGATGGTCAGCGATGTTCCGATTGGTGCCTTCCTTTCGGGCGGCGTTGATTCCAGTGCAGTCGTCGGGCTGATGGCCCGCCATTCGGATCATCCCATCCGCACCTATGCCATCGGGTTCGAAGGGGGTGAGGCGGAAACCCTCTACAACGAGTTGCCTTACGCTCGGCAGGTTTCACGGCTTTTTGGCACGGAGCACCATGAAATCGTGGTCAAGCCGGATGTGGTGGATCTGTTGCCGAAGCTCTTGTGGCACATGGATGAGCCAATTGCCGATACGGCGTTCATCACGACCTTTCTGGTTTCGGAATTCGCACGCAAGGATGTGAAAGTGATCCTCTCCGGCGTGGGCGGAGACGAGCTGTTCGGAGGCTATCGGCGTTACCTGGGTGGGCACTACGCCCAGCGTTTCCAGCAGCTCCCTGGTGTCGTTCGAGGATTGATGTCCAGCGTGGCGCGACGCCTGCCTAGTGATCGGCATTCCGGGCTGCTGAACACCCTGCGATTGGCAAAGGGTTTCATCGCCACGGCCGAGATGAGCCCGGATGAGCGTTATCGCAGCTACCTCCAGGTCCTGGGCCGTGAAACAGTGAACAGCCTGTTGTGCGCACCTTCGACAGCATTTGCGGCGGATTCCCTCACGCAGGCCTTCGCGGCGGCGGGGAGCCAGGATGACTTGAACCGCATGTTTGCCGTGGATGCAGAAACACAACTGCCTGACGATCTGCTGTTGCTGACCGACAAGATGAGCATGGCGGTGTCCCTGGAGTGTCGGGTTCCCTTGCTCGATCACGAACTTGTGGAGCTTGCCGCTGCCATGCCGGCTTCGATCAAGGTCAAGGGTGGGCGCCTCAAGCACCTGATGAAGGACTCCCTCAGCGATCTCCTGCCCGCTGACATCCTGGATCGCAAGAAACGCGGTTTTGGTACGCCGATGGGGGCGTGGCTCAAGCGCGAGCTTGCCCCTGTCCTCAAGGAACTGCTATCGCCCCGGGTCGTGGCGCAACGGGGCCTGTTCCGCCATGACGTGATAGCGGGGCTGATGAACGATCATGAAGCCAACCGCAGTGATGGTACGGATGCGCTGCTGTCCTTGATGAATCTTGAAATCTGGAGCCGGATCTACCTAGACCGGCGTGAGCCCGGCGATGTCGCCGCCGAGCTGAAGAGCTACATTCAATGAACATCCTTTACGTTTGTCACCGTTTTCCGTATCCACCCAAGCGGGGCGGGAAGATCCGTCCCTTCAACATGGTTCGCCACCTCAGCAGCAACGGGCACCAGGTTACAGTCTGTTCGCTGGCCCGTTCCGAGGCGGAGGCGGAGGAGGGGCGGGGGATCGCCCCCCATTGCGCAGGCTTTGAAATGGGAATGGTGAGCAATCCGGTCCAGGTCTTGCGGATGGTTGCCCGCCTGCCGTCTCTGACGCCCTCGTCCATGGGGTTCTTCTATTGCCCGGACCTGCAGCAGAAGGTCAACCAGTTGTTGTCGAGCCGGAAGTGGGATCTGATCTTTGTGCACTGCTCATCGGTCGCCCAGTACGTTGCCCATGTGCGCGACGTTCCCAAGATACTGGACTACGGCGACATGGACTCCCAGAAATGGCTTGAGTACGCGAATTACAAGCCTTGGCCCTTGTCGTGGGGCTATCGTCTTGAAGGGCTCAAGATGCTTGCGGCCGAAAAGCGGCTGGCTCGAAGCTTCGATATGGGTACGGCAACAACCCGGGCCGAATGGGAAACGCTTGAGAGCTATGGCACAGGGCTGGTTTCGGACTGGTTCCCGAACGGTGTCGATGCCCAGTTTTTCTGTCCGGATGAGACTGTGTCATATGATCGCGACACGATCAGTTTCATCGGGCGGATGGATTACTACCCGAACCAGGAGTGCATGTTCCGGTTTTGTCGGGACGTCTGGCCACGGCTGAAGGCCGTTCGCCCGAGCCTGAAGCTGCTGATCGTCGGTGCTGATCCATCGCCGGCAGTGTGGAAGCTCGCTGAGCTGGATGGCGTGACGGTGACCGGTTCGGTGCCGGATGTCCGCCCTCACGTGCGCGCCTCGGCGCTGATGGTTGCTCCCCTCAATATTGCCCGCGGTACCCAGAACAAGATCCTTGAGGCGATGGCCATGGGTGTGCCGGTCGTCACGAGCCGTGTTGCGGCGGGCGGTGTCGATGCGGAATCCGAGAAGCATTTCCTCGTCGCGGAAACTCCCGACGACTATGCTCGGCAAATTCTTCGGGTGTGCTCCGATGACGACGAGCGCCGGCGTCTTGCAGACGCAGGGCGGGCGCGCATGCTGAGCAACCATGCCTGGCCTCGCTCCATGGACCGGCTGGACAAGATCATCACTCGCTGCATTCAACAGTTTCACGAGAACAAGGGACAACAAACATGAAGATCAGCATTTTTGGCCTCGGTTACGTGGGCGCCGTCTCGCTGGCCTGTCTGGCACGAGATGGCCACGAGGTGATTGGGGTGGATATCGACCCCACCAAGCTGGATCTGATCCGTGAAGGCAAGACGCCGGTGGTGGAAGAGGGCATGGTCGATCTGATGCAGGCCACGGTGGCGAGTGGCCGGGTCACCGTCACCACCGATGTGGTCGCAGCCGTGCTCGCCAGTGACATTTCCCTGGTTTGCGTGGGAACGCCCTCGGCCTTGAACGGTAGTCAGGATCAAGGGGCTGTGCTGCGCCTTGCCGAAAGTGTGGGAATGGCACTCCGCGAGAAGGCGGAGCCTCATGTGGTGGTGTTCCGCTCCACGCTGGTGCCCGGTACGGTTGAAGAGACCCTGCGTCCGATCATCGAAGCCGGTTCCGGAAAAAAGGATGGTGAGGGTTTCCATCTCTGCTTCCAGCCCGAGTTCTTGCGGGAAGGGTCTTCGATCCGCGATTACGACAAGCCGCCCTTTACGGTGGTTGGCGCAAATCACGACTATCCGATCGAGCGGCTTCAGCAACTGTTTGGCCACCTCCCGTGCAAGTTCCTGCGTACTTCGGTCCGGTCCGCCGAGATGATGAAGTATTGCTGCAACAACTTTCACGCCCTCAAGATCACTTTTGCCAACGAGACCGCGCGGCTCTGTGAGGCCTTGGGTGTGAACCCGTTCGAAGTGATGGATCTGGTCTGCCAGGATACGCAGCTGAACATTTCCCGCGCTTACCTGCGTCCGGGGTATGCCTTCGGCGGTTCCTGCCTGCCCAAGGATCTGCGTGCCACCACCTACCTTGCCAAGACTCACGACGTCGATATTCCCATGCTCGCCGGTATCATGGCGTCCAACCGCAGTCATGTGGAGCTCTCCATCACCAAGCTGCTGGAAACCGGCAAACGGAAGATCGGTTTCGTTGGCTTGTCGTTCAAGACGGGTACGGATGATCTGCGTGAAAGCCCCTTGGTGGCGCTCGCGGAGCAACTCGTCGGCAAGGGCATCCAGCTCTCCATCTACGACCCCGAGGTCCATCTTTCCCGCCTGCTTGGGGCCAACCGCCGTTTCATCGAGCAGCATGTGCCTCACCTCGGTGCGCTGATGAAGCCGCATCTTGCCGATGTGGTTGCCGAATCCGAGGTGCTGGTGGTCGGCCTTGCGACTGCGGAGATCTTCAAGACCCTGGCCGAGACGGTGAAGCCGGGTCAATACGTGCTTGACCTGGTGGGTTTGCCGGCGGATCTGAAGTTGCAGGGCGAGGTGGAAGGACTCTGCTGGTGAGTGCTTCACGACGGCGCGTCTGGCTGGTCCGGTTGTTGAAGCTGGACTTGGCAGTGTTGCTGCTGCTTGTCGCCTGGGTGTTGTCCCAGGCGGTACCCAGCAGCGAGGCCGTACGTCTGCGCAATGCGTTGGTGCTCGACGGCACGGTTAGTGCTGCCGGGGCGGCGTGGTCGCCTCAGCAGGCACCGTCGAATTTCCGGTTTGAACAGCGTAAGCCGAGCGAGTTCTTTCAGCGCTTGGCTGATCGCCCGGAGTTCAAGCTTGAGGGTTCATGGGTCCGCGCCCAGGCCTTGGGTCGCAGCCTGCAGGTGAAGCTGGAGGACAGGGGCGCGATCATGAAGGGCCTTGAGGAGAGCTATACCCGAATTGTTGAGCGTGGGGAGGGCTATTGTGGCGATTTCGCAGATGTCTTCACGGCAATGGCCCACGCCAGTGGTATCGCGACCCGTCAGTGGAGCTTTTCCTTTGATGGGTATGGCGGGAACGGACACATTTTTAATGAGGTCTGGGACGACAAGGCCAACAAGTGGCGCGCGCTGGACATCTTCAATAACTACGTCTTCTTGGATCCCGAAACGGGCGAGGCGTTGTCGGCACTGGAGTTCAGGGCTTCTTTGCGTGGTGAGCGCCCCATGGCGCGGATCGTCCAGTTCAATCCGGCGGCCCGGGTGGGTTTCGTGATTCCCGAGAAGGCCGTGGCCTATTACCGTAAGGGAATGGACCAATGGTATCTGTGGTGGGGAAATCACGTTTTTACGACCGATGCCAATCCGGCTGTCGACATGCTTGGCAGGATTTCCCGCCATGCGGGGCAACTCGCCGCTATTGCTGAAGGCGTCCAGCCCAGGATGCGGATTGTTGAGACACCTGCAAGCTCCGCCGAGATTGCCCGCATGCTCGAACTCAAGGAGCGATTGCTGCTCATGGGAAAGCTTGCTGCGGGCTTGCTGATCATGGCCCTGGCAATCGGCATTGCGCTAAAGCTGCATCCGTCCAAGGGTGGAAGGGCATTTCATGGCCGTTGAGCCCCGGGTCGCTGTCGTCGGCCCCCTGCCACCGCCGTCCGGCGGGATGGCGAATCAATGTCGTCAATTGGTGCGTCTGATGGAGTCGGAGGGTATTCCGATGGAGCTGGTACGCACCAACGCGCCGTACCGACCGACCTGGGTGGGCGGTATTCCCGTGCTGCGAGCCTTCGCCCGTCTGCTGCCCTATATCTGGACCCTGTGGCGGGCTGCGGGGCGCAACCAGATTTTCCATATTTTCGCCAATTCAGGCTGGGCTTGGCACCTGTTTGCCGCGCCGGCGGTGGTAATCGGTCGGTTGCGTGGGGTGAAGATCATCGTCAATTACCGAGGAGGGAACGCGGAACCCTTTCTGCAGACGACGACACCCTATGTGGTCAGGATGTTGGGGGCGGTGGATAGGTTGGTGACACCGTCCGGGTTTCTCAAGGATGTGTTTGCGCGCTTCGGGCTCCAGGCCCAGATTGTCTCGAACATTGTGGACCTCACGCGCTTCCGGGCTCGGGAAAGAGACAGTACCGACGCACCCCACCTCATCGTGACCCGCAACCTTGAGCCGATCTACGACATTCCTACGGCAATTCGTGCCTATGCACGGGTTCGATCACAATATCCGGCAGCGCGCTTGACCGTCGCGGGGACGGGGCCGGATCTGGCGAAATGCGAGTCCCTGGCGCAGGGGTTGGGGGTGGCGGACGGCGTGCGCTTTGCCGGGCGGATCGACAATGACCAGATTCCGGAACTCTATGCCAGTGCAGATGTTGCCCTGAATCCAAGCACGGTGGACAACATGCCCATCTCGATACTGGAGGCATACGGAAGCGGGGTGCCTGTGGTGACGACCGATGTGGGCGGTATCCCCTACATTGCCATCCATGATCGTACGGCCTTGCTGGTTCGTCCGGGAGATGATGTGGCGATGGCCGCGTCCGTTTGCCGGCTGCTGGGTGATTCAGCTCTGGTAAATCGCCTCGTGGAGGCCGGGCAGACTGAAGCCCGGGCCTACGCCTGGCCCCATGTGAAAGAACAATGGCTCGCTGTGTACCGGAGTGTCCTCGACACGCCGGTCCGCTGACCATGACGACGTCCGATATCCATGAGTCTATACACCTCCTTGTGTTCCGGTCTGCTGTTCCCCCTGCATGAACGCCTGAAGCACCATGATTCGGTTGCCGTTCGAAAGCGGCTGGAGGCGCAGGAGCGTCTATCCAGTGATGCGCTTGATCAATGGCGGGTTCAGCGTTTGCGGGAGTTCCTGGTCAATGTTGGGGAGCGTGTTCCCCATTATCGGGATCTCTTTCAGTCCGTCGGCTTTCATCCGGAACGACTGAGTTCCCTGGCAGACCTGCAGGCACTGCCCCTGTCCGACAAGGCCACCATGCGTGCCGCCGGTGAGCGCTTGCGCGCAGACGGGGCGATCAACCTGAGCCGCTACAACACGGGCGGTTCGTCTGGCGAGCCCTTGATCTTCTATATCGGCAAGGCCCGCAAGAGCCATGATGTTGGTGCCAAGTGGCGGGTGACCCGCTGGTGGGGCGTAGACATTGGTGACCCGGAAATCGTGGTTTGGGGAAGTCCCATCGAGCTTGGCACGCAGGACCGTGTGCGGATGGTCCGGGACACGGTCTTGCGCACCGAACTGCTGCCAGCGTTTGAAATGTCCGAGGCCAACCTGGATCGGTTCGTCGCAACCATCCGGGCAAAGCGGCCGACCATGCTGTTCGGCTACCCATCGTCCCTGTCCCTCATTGCCGCCCATGCGCGGAAGAAGGGGATTCGGCTTGATGCCCAGGGGATCAAGGTTGTGTTCGTCACCAGCGAGCGTCTCTACGACGAGCAGCGCGCCACCATCACTCAGGTGTTTGGCGCCAGGGTGGCCAATGGGTATGGCGCGCGCGATGCGGGCTTTATCGCCCACGAGTGCCCGGCCGGTGGAATGCACGTTCAGGCCGAGGACATCATCGTCGAGATCGTCGGTCCGGATGGGGCCGTCTTGCCGGCAGGCCAGGCCGGCGAAATCGTGGTGACTCACACCGCGACTGCGGACTTCCCTTTTATCCGTTACCGCACTGGTGATGTTGCGGTCATGAGCGATGAGACCTGCAGCTGCGGACGGACGCTCCCCTTGCTGAAAGAGATCCAGGGCCGAACGACCGATTTCGTCGTTGCCGCCGACGGTACGATCATGCATGGTTTGGCGCTGATCTACACCGTGCGTGATGTGCCGGGCGTGGAGCGTTTCAAGATCATCCAGCATTCACTGGATCACACCGAGGTGCTGCTCGTGACCACTCCTGTTTTCACTGATGCGGGTGCCGACCGTATTGTAAGGGACTACAAGGCCCGCCTGGGTGCATCGGTCCAGGTCAGCCTCACCCGGGTGGACGAGATACCCCGGGAGGCGTCGGGCAAGTTCCGCTACGTTGTCAGCAAGGTTCAGGCGGGAGCGCCCCATGCGTGACATCGTCCTGATGGGCCTGGTCTTGCTGGTGCTGCCCAGTGCCCTCATGCACACGACTACGGCGGTGATGCTATGGACCTGGGTAAGTATCATGAACCCCCATCGGCTCGCCTTCGGCATTGCACACAGCTTCCCCTTTGCCATGGTGGCCGCAGGCTGCGCAGCGATTTCCCTGTTGCTGACGAAGGATCCCCTGAAGATCCCGTACAAGTCACCGGTCAAGTATCTGATCTTCTTTCTGATATGGGTCTGCGTCACGACAGCCATGGCCTTCTATCCTTCGGAGTCGATGGTTCAGCTCAACAAGGTACTGAAGATCCAGCTCATGACCGTGGTGGCGTTGGCGGCGCTTCACGAGCGCAAGCACATCGAGATGTTTGCCTGGGTCAATGCGCTGTCCATCGGCTTTTATGGGTTCAAGGGCGGTCTGTTCACCATTTCAACAGGTGGCGGCAGCCGGGTCTGGGGTCCTCCCGGCAGCTTTATCGAGGGTAATAATGAACTCGCGGTCGCCCTGATAATGGCGATCCCGCTCCTCAATTACTTGCGCCTGGTGTCTCCCCACCCGTGGGTACGTCGCCTTCTTCTGGCTGTCTCGGTTCTTTCTGCGGTGGCGGCGATCGGAACCCAGTCGCGGGGGGCGCTGTTGGCTATTTCCGCGATGGGATTCGTGCTGTGGTTGCGCTCCCCGAAGAAGCTGGTAGCGGGCATTACCGTTGTGGTGATGGCCACTCTGCTTGTTGCGTTCATGCCTTCCAGCTGGGGTGAGCGCATGAACACGATACAGTCCTACGAGCAGGATGGATCGGCAATGGGCCGGATCAATGCCTGGATGCTGTGTGTGAATGTGGCGAAGAATCATCTTTTTGGTGGGGGCTTTGAGATCTATACCTTTGAGATGTTTGCCCGATATGCCCCGGACCCCCTGGATCTGCACGTGGCTCACAGCATCTATTTCCAGGTCTTGGGAGAGCACGGCTTTATCGGCTTGTTCCTGTTCCTGGCGATCTGGTTCTATACCTACAAGACGGGAACCCAGATCCGCAAAGTTGCGAAGGGTCGGCCCGAACTCGATTGGGCTTACAACTTGGCTGGCATGTGTCAGGTGGCTATTGTCGGCTATGCGGTGGGAGGTGCGTTCCTGAGCCTTGCCTATTTCGATCTGCCCTATAACGTGATGGTCATATTGGTTTGCACTCAGCGCTGGATTGAAGCGAAACGCTGGGAGGTGGATACCCGGGGTGCTTTCGGGGCGACTGCGCCCGTGGCTCGACTTGATCTCCAGGCGGGATCCGCTTCCGCTGCCGCACATAAGACATGATCGCCAAGCTGCTAACCGGGGCCATGGCCCCTGGTGGTTCCCAGGGTCGCCTGAGTACCCTGATCTTTCATCGCGTGCTCTCCGAGCCCGACCCGATCTTTCCTGGCGAGCCCGATATCCGTCGATTCGACGAGATGCTGGGTTGGGTCAAGCGTTGGTTCAACGTGCTTCCGTTGGATCGCGCAGTGCATCTGCTCGCTCGCAACGAGTTGCCCGCGCGCACGCTGACCATCACGTTCGACGATGGCTACGCTGATAACGCAGAGAACGCGTTGCCGGTGCTGCAGAAGCATGGGATGTCCGCTACGTTTTTCATTGCCACCTCGTTCCTGAATGGGGGGCGGATGTGGAATGACACGGTAATCGAGGCGGTGCGAAATACGGATCGATCGGAGTTGGACTTGATCGAGATCGGGCTGGGAAGGCACACCATCGCCTCACCGGATGAAAAGCGGGCTGCAATTGAGAGCATTCTGCGGCAAATAAAATACGAATTACCTGCAGATCGACTGGAAAGAGCGGCGGCCATTGCGAAGGTGGCGGGCAGCCGTCTTTCGGACAGGCTGATGATGCGTTCCGATCAGGTTCGGGTGCTGCGTGATTCAGGCATGCAGATCGGTGCTCATACGCTGAACCATCCGATTCTTGCGCGTCTTTCCGACGCGGATGCGCGTTTCGAGATGCAGGGGAGCAAGGCCTTTCTCGAAGATCTGCTGGGCGAAGAAATCCCGCTGTTTGCCTATCCGAACGGCCGGCCCGATCAGGATTATCTGAGCCGTCATGCGATCATTGCGCGGGAGGTGGGCTTTACCGCCGCCGTGTCTACGGCCCCCGGTGTTGCGCTGCCGGATGCAGATCTGTTCCAGATCCCCCGGTTCACGCCGTGGGACAGGACCCCGATGCGCTTCGGTCTGCGAATGCTGATGAACACTCGGGTCACTCGCCCTGCCGTGGCGACGACTTGAGGCGTCAGTTGCATGGGCGCCGAAGGGTGCCCTTCATTGTTGGTGGTCGGGCGGGGCGCGGATCAGTCCGCAGCGGGGGCCGTCGCGGGGCGCAACCGGGCTTCAAGGCGGCTGCGCAGGTGCTTGATCCGCTTGCCCAGAAAGTGCTTGCTGCCGGCAATGAAGCCCCCGATGGTGCGGGGGTTGAATGCGATGATGCCGAATCTCTCCCGCCGTCGTGACATCCAGTGGCGCTTATAGCTGTCGTCGCCGCTCAGATAGTCCACTTCCTGAACCTTGTCACCGTCGATCACCCGACGAATCATGTCTGCTGTCAGTACAGCTCCGGCAGAGAGGGCCGCATGGGCCTGATCGTAAGCGATCTTGTAGATCAGGGCACGGCCATTGACCACGAACCATAGTTGCGCAGCGATGGTCTGGCCTTCGACATTCAGCAGGCCGAGGCGCAGCCAGCCCTGGCGGGCGGCCAGCCTGCAGAGGCTGGGGATGAACTCGGGGTAAGGTTCAGGCTGCTTCCAGCTCAGATTGTAAACGCGCTCGAACTCCGTGATTGCTGTCTCCAGCGCAGGCCCCTCGTCCGTGACGACTTCGATGTTCCAGGAGCAGGTGGCATCGAGCTTTTTCCTTGCGCGCGAAATATTGCTGCGCAACTTGGATGTACGGGACGCCAGGTACTGGCTGTAGTCACGTCCTTCGACTTCAAAAAACCAGTTGCCAAAGCAGAAAAGGGTGTCTGTCCAGTAACCCTCGGCCTTGAGGCTCGCCAGCATGCCACTGAAGAAATCACTTTCTGTGTCCAGCGGGTGAAAGTCGATGACTGGCCAATGGTCCGGATGCTGCCGTATCGCCCGGGCAAGGGTTGCCCAAGCTTGAGCAGGAAGTGCTTTCCCTGGAACGATAGGTCCGTAGAGGCAGCTGTAGTAGTTGCTTAGGCTGGCCAGCGTTGTGCCCATGGGGGCATCGCTGCGGAAGCCGTCAGCCATCGGCACACAGCCGACGATGCGACCGTCTTGCTCGAACGCCCACAACCGGGGCCGCGCCGCGCTGTCGAAACCGGTCGCAGCCAGGTTTGCAAACCATTCCTGGGTCAGAAATACATCATTCACCTCGTGCCCGGAGCTCGATGCACTGAGGTGCTTTCCAATGTCTTCAAAGTTGTCGAGCAACAGAATCTGCATGGGATTGGACGTGTGGAGGGATTTGGCTGCAAGCAGTCTATTTCGAGATCGCGCATTATCCTCGATAAGCGGGCTGCGGGCTTTGGAAAAATGTCACGGACCCCATGGGTCAAGCATGCTTCATCGTGGTGAATACACGGTATGACGCATGCTGCTTTTTCACGATCTTGCACATGTTTTGCAATATGCGCGTGGTAGCGCCCGGAATGTCACGTGATTCCCCGTCGGGGCGTTTGGGTGTTCGCCGGATGCCTGAATTCAGGTTGATCCACGGAACGCATGCCGGGCAATGTAATTCAGATGTTGTTTGCTTCTGTGTGTGTCATTTCACGCGACTTTTCAGGATATCCCCTATAATTTGGCGCCATCTGATCGATGGCTGGATCTGTCTGGTTTTTTTCCATGGCTGGCGGACTTCGATGCGGAATCGCCGCGCCTTCATCTGTCTATCAAGGGTTTCCTGTCGTGTCTCCTGCAGTCTGACCAAAGCACTTTCGGCGTGCGTGCGGGCTCTCGATGTCTTTCGAACGATGGGGTGTTCCTGACGTACATCATGCGTTTTGGTGCCGAGATCGGCACCTTTTTGAGATTATGACAATTTGATGGCTGAAGCACATCGCAAGTTGAGTTTTGTCCAGCGTGCCTTTCGCCCCAAGCCCGATGATCTGGGGCGGAGCGTGGCCCAGGGGGCTGCACTGACCTTCCTTGGTATCGGTATTCGCACTGCCATTACCTTTGGATCGATGGCCGTGCTTGCTCGTCTGTTGACGCCTGCTGACTTTGGTCACGTGGCGATGGCAACGGTTGTTACCGAACTGGCCGCTCTTTTTGCAAATTTCGGTTTTGGCGCCATCCTGATTCAGCGTCTGCGCATATCCCGTATCCAGATTGATACGATGTTCTGGTCTGCCTGCGTGCTCGGTATTCTTCTGACCCTGGCTGTGCTGGTCACTTCCTTGTTTGCCGGGAAGCTCTTCAACGATCCGGTGGTGGGAGAGTTGTTGCAGGTCATGGGGGTGATGTTCATCCTGGAGGAGTTGACGGTCGTTCCACGCAGTCTGCTTACGCGCATGCTCATGTTCCGGCAGGACATGGTGGTGCAGATCGGCATGATGTTGATCCGCGCCGGTGCCGGTATCTTCCTGGCGTGGTCTGGTTGGGGCGTTTGGAGTCTCGCCATGGCCTCCCTCGCGGGCTCCACGGCGCAAATGCTGGCCTACACCTTTGTCACCGGGTATCGTCCGAGGCTGCGCTTCAGCCGCAGTTTTCTGGCGAATACCTGGCGTACCAACGGAGGCTATTTCGGCAATGGCTTTCTTTTCTATGCCAATGCCAACCTCGATCTGTTCTTGATTGGGCGTTTGCTGGGAGCGGGGGCACTTGGCTATTACCAGAATGCCCGTGCGCTGACGGATGAAATCCGTGCCCGTATTGCCATTCCGTTGCAGCAAGTGCTGTTTCCGGCGTTTTCGGCCCTCCAGCATGACATGGATCGATTTCGCGCAGGCATCTTGCGCAGCGGGCGCCTGCTGTCCCTGGCTGTCGTGCCCATCGGCTTCGGGATCGGTGCCGTCGCCGATGAGCTGGTGCCGCTGTTGTATGGTGATCAATGGCTGGAGATGATTCCCATCCTGAAAATCATTTCGGTCGGTGCCGGTCTGCGTGCGGCGACGACCATCGGTATCCCCATTTTCAACGCCACCAATCGCTTGGGCCTGTCGTTCCGCCTTTACCTCGCCAATACCATCATCTGCCTTGGCGCGATCGTGGTGGGGAGCCTGTGGGGGCTCACCGGTGCCGCCTATGCGGTATTGTTCGGGACCGGGGTTGCTCTGGTGTTCTTTCGCATATCGATCGGGTTGGTGGGTATGGATACCCGCGATCTGGGACGCATCCTTGGGGCGCCGACGGTGGCTTCCGTCCTGATGTTCGTGGCGGTGGCGATGGTGCGCGTCCCGGTGCTTGCTGTGACTGACTCGATCGCGCTGCAGATGGCTATCCTGGTGACGGTCGGCGTGGCAGCCTATGTCGTCTCCATATTGCTGATCGCTCCGGCCTATGTGGGTGACTTGCGAGATTTGTTGACTAAGTTTGCATCCCGCCAGAAGGCGGCGTGAAGGTCTTGGCCCACAAGGTGATTTGAGAGAGTTCATGTCCCAGCCCACCGTTAGCGTCCTGGTTCCCACGTTCAACCGGGTCAACTACATCGCTGAATGCCTCGATAGCCTTCTTGCCCAGACGGTTCCACCGCTTGAGGTCATCGTGATTGATGATGGCTCGGAAGACGGTACTGCCGATCTGCTGGCGTCCTATGGTCATCGGATCCGCCACATCCGGAAGGAGAATGGCGGCAAGCCTACCGCAGTGAATCTGGGTATCCAGGAGGCGCGGGGAGACCTGATCTGGATCTTCGATGATGATGACGTGGCGCTGCCCGATGCCATCGAGACCCGGCTCGCAGCCCTCACCGGCTGCCCGGACGCGGGTTTTGTCTATAGCCCGCATTACTACGGGAGTGATGGCCCGGATGGACGCATTGTGCAGGGACGCCTGCATGCGGTGCCGGAGCACGATCCCGACAGTTTCTTTGCCGAGCTGATGCTGGGCTGCTTTTTCCACCTTGCGACTGCCCTTGTGAGACGTGAGGTGTACCTGCAACTGGGTGGCTTTGATACGCAGCTACTCAGTTCAGAGGATTACGACATGCAGCTTCGGCTGGCCTGCACCCAGAAGGCCGTGCGCTCGTCGGCACCCTGCTTCATATTTCGTCAGCATTCGGGGCTTCGTGGAGCCAAGGCGATCCGCTACGTGGGGGCCGATCGCAGCAAGGTGTTTCGCCGCTTCGACCAGCGAGTCGGGCGCAAGCTCAGGGCCGATGTCGATCTCCGGGACTATCTGCCGCGTCATGCGGGGACGGGTGACGAGGGTAGTGTGCGTGAGGCCGCGTTACTGGCCCGGATGCAGGTCATGGCAAGCAAGGGGTGCCTCCCGGAGATGCTTGAGGACTTGCGGGCCGTGCTCGCGCTGACGGATGGAAAGCCGGCGCAGGGCGCCGCAATGGTGCGCAAGGCCATATGCACCGGCTACGCCTGGTCGGCGATGGAGGACGACTGGACGGACTTCCGGGCCTCGCTTTCGGAGCTCAAGGCCATGCCGGGTGGGCGAGGCATGGTCCGGGCAATGGCCCTTGGATGCCTGGCTATGGCAAAGGGCTATCCGGGAACACTGAGCGAGCGCCTGGGCAAGGGAAGGGCCGGCCTTCAGCTATGGTTGAACAGCATTTTCTGAGTGTGCCCGGGACGTGATATCTGTAACGTCCTGGACTGCAAAATACCTTTGTGCCCGTATCGGGCCGAATGCACGATGGTAGAGTAACGCCCACTACGCAGGCTCTTGCCTACCCGCAATCCCTTCAGCAGAACTGACCGTTTTCGATCCATGAGCTCATCCCCTGCGCGCCTGATAGCCTTTCACCTCCCCCAGTTTCATCCGATCCCCGAGAATGACGAGTGGTGGGGCAAAGGGTTTACTGAATGGACCAATACCGGAAAAGCCAAGCCATTGTTTCCCGGTCATGATCAGCCCAAGGTGCCGACAGATCTGGGTTACTATGATCTTCGACTGCCCGAGGCGCGCAAGGCCCAGGCCGACCTGGCGCGGAAGTATGGTGTCGAGGGTTTTTGTTACTACCACTACTGGTTCGGTGGCAAGCGGCTCTTGGAGCGCCCGGTCAACGAGATCATCGCGAGTGGTGAGCCGGATTTCCCGTTTTGTCTTTGCTGGGCCAACGAGTCTTGGACAGGCATCTGGCACGGGGCGCCGCGTCGCATGCTGATGGAGCAGACCTATCCGGGTGAGGCCGATCACCGGGCTCACTTTGAATACCTGCTCACCGCGTTTCGGGACAAACGCTATATCACCGTGGACGGTCGTCCGATGTTCGTGATCTATCGCGCCTGGCAGATCCCGGACGTGAAAGCGGTGCTGGACTTCTGGAACGCTCTCGCTGACGAGGCCGGCATTCCCCATCCTTTTTACGTGTGCGTGCGTACGCCGGATCTGGATTGGAATCCCTTGGAACACGGCTTCTCTGCCACGGTCACGCCCAGCATGCCTCGGATACGTCACTGGATCTCGTGGGCCGAACCGGTCGCCAGGCTGCGCAAATACTGGAAGGACAAGCGCAAGCTTCCGCACATCTTTCAGCATGCCGAAGTCATGGATCAGATGCTTGCCGAGAACGTGAGCGGCGGCAAGGACTACCCCTGTGTTATTCCCAATTGGGACAACACCCCCCGTTCGGGTAGCAGAGGGGTTGTCTTGCAGGGTTCCACGCCGGAACTGTTCCGGGGGCACCTGCGGCGGGCACTGGACCGGGTGAAGGACAATCGGCCGGAGGAACGTATTGTCTTTGTGAAGTCTTGGAATGAGTGGGCCGAGGGCAACCATCTTGAGCCGGATCTGCGCTTCGGGCATGGCTATCTCGAGGCCGTGCGGGATGAGCTGGCGCGCGCGGGTGGCTGAGCGCCGTGAGATACGTGAGTAATCCCGACCTTGCCAGGGGCCTGCAGGAATGACCGATTTGACGCCCCCATGCGATTTGGCCTTGCCGCTCGTCAGCGTCGTCATGCCTGCTTACAACGCCGGCCCATATATTGAGCAGGCCATCCGCAGTGTTTTGGAGCAGGACTACCCGAACATCGAGCTGATTGTTGTCGATGATGGCTCCAAGGATGGTACGCCGGAGGCTGTCGAGGCGCTTTTCGGTGATCGGGTGAGGGTGCTCCGTCAGAAAAATGGTGGCCCCGCAGCTGCGAGAAATCTGGGAATCCGCGCTTCAAACGGCACACTGTTGGCTTTTTTGGATGCGGATGACGTCTGGTTGCCGGGTAAATTGCAGGCTCAGGTAAGCTACATGTTGGCTCATCCTGATATCGGCTTGGTCTATGGCAAGTTCTTGCGCTGGGAGAGTATTGCCGATGGCAGCTTTTTGCCGCCCCCCCCACCCGAGGGGGATGGCCCTGGATTGGTGGAAGCGCATTCCGGCTGGATCTATCGGGAGCTGCTGTTCGACAACATCGTGCATATCATTACCGCGTTGGTGCGCAAGACCGTCCTGGAAAGTGTGGCGGGACTCGATGAATCCTTGCGGACAGGGGAGGATTACGACCTGTGGCTCAGGGTCTCGCGCCAGACAAAGGCCAGCAAGCTGAACCAGACTTTGGCCTACTATCGGGTCCACGCCCAAAGTACCACCCAGGTTCCTCGCCCGGAGAACAACGAATACAGAGTGTTGCGACGCACGCTCGATCGGTACGGGCTGGCCGGACCTGATGGTGTCGCGGCCGATGGCGATGCGGTGCGTCGGCGCTTGTTTCAGATGTGTTTCAGCCACGGTTATTTTCATTACTGGCAAGGCAGTTCGGTGGTGGCTCAGGCGGCATTTCGCGAGGCGCTGGATCATCGGATTTCGAGTCCCAAGGCCTGCATATATTGGTTTCTGGCCTGGGTGAAGAGAATGAGGTTAGGGAGCTCCGATGCTTAAGTTTATTGGTCCGCTGATTGTTCTGGTTGCGCTCGCGCCTTGCGGTGTTAGAGCCGGTGAGATTGATTGTGGTGCGCTCGTCAATCACTTTGGGCCGTTCGACTATCGGACGACACCCAAGGAGCGGCGCTCGCTTGTGGAGGATGCACACTTCACCCCGCAGGTGGAGCGGTTGATGCGAGGGCAGAGTACGGCAGTCATCGGTGCGGATATCAACTATGTCCTGAGCGTTTTCCCCAACCACCCGCGGGCACTGCTTGCCATGATGAATCTTGCCCAGAAGGAAAAGCTGGACAAGCCGAAAGGGTCGGGGTTCACCGTCGACTGCTGGTTCGATCGGGCCGTGCGCTTCCGTCCGGAAGATCCCAATGTACGCATGCTGTATGGCATATATCTCCTGCGAAAGGGGAAGGCCAAGGACGGAATCGTGCAGCTAAAAGAAGCGGAGTCGATTCAGGAAGGGGGCGGAAACGCCAATCTGTATTACAACATGGGGTTGGCCTATTTTTCGGCCGGCGACTATGAGAAGTCCCTCAAGTATGCTCACCAAGCCTATGGCCTCGGGTTTGACTTGCCTGGGTTGCGCAACAAGCTCAAGGGGGTTGGCAAGTGGGCTCCGCCAGCGCCGGTTTCGCCCGCTGAGAACGTACCCGACGTTGCGGCACCCGCCCGGAACAATGAGCCATCAACGGACTCTCCCGCGGACGCCGGCGATTTGAAGCGCTGATGGCGGACGCCTCGGAGCCACTCCGGATTTCAAGGTTCGATCCCGCGCCCTGTGGTTTTCCTCCTCCTCGGGTATCGCTCTTGCCTCGCCGGGCGAGTTGGGGGAAAGGGGGGCCGGAGTCGGTCTTTCTTGGCTCCGGAAACGTGTTCTTCAGCCGGGGGCGCTATGCCTTGAGAGCAGCGCTGCGCGCGCTTGCCTTCGGGCCCGGGGACCAATTGCTGGTGCCGTCGTATCATTGCCGAACGATGCTTGATCCCGCTCTTGATCTCGGTGGGCACGTCGCGTTCTATCCGCTGATGCCTTCCCTCGCGCTGCGAATGGATGTGCTTGAGCGGATTGTTCAAGGCGGTGGTGCATCTTTCAAGGCGTTGCTGTATCCCCACTATTTCGGATTTCCCCAGTCTTTGACGGAGGTGGCGGCGTTCTGCAGACAGCAGGGTATTGCCCTGATAGAAGATTGCTCCCACGCCTTCTTCGGCACTTCAGACCTGGGGCCGGTAGGGAGTGCAGGAGATTTCGCGATCGCCAGCCCCTACAAGTTTTTTCCGTCCGAAGACGGCGGTATCGTACGACAGAATGGATGCCTCGCTGGAGAGGCGCGGCTGCAGCCGCCGTCCCGACGAGACTGGAGGCGGGAGGCCAAGGGGAGCGCATCGCTCCTGAAGCGATGGCTTGTTTCGCCGAAGCCCGTGGTCTTGTCCGGCGCGCCCCTGTTGCTCGGTTCTTCCGTTCTCCCACCACCCGCCGTTGAGCGCGTGGAGGTCGATTGCGCCCCGTCATCCAATTACCTCGCTTCCGAGGTAGGGCTGTATGGGCAGTATGCCTCCGCCTGGATCATGAAGCATGCCGATCGGACACATCTCGCTGGTGCGCGGCGTGCGCGTTTCATTGAGTGGCTGTCCGTCGTCGAAGCTCTGCCCCGATGCAGACCTCTCGTGCGAGAACTGCCTGAAGGCGTGGTTCCGTACATGTTCCCGCTCCTGCTTGATGAGGGTGAGGCCGATTTTTACAGGCTGAAGCAGTTGGGCATGCCCATTTGGCGTTGGGATGACATGGCTGTTTCCGAGTGTGAGGTTGCCTCCCGCTATCGCAAGCGCCTGATCCATTTGCCCTGCCATCAGGCGCTTGGCGATTCTGAAATGAACTGGATGACCCTGGCGCTTCGTACTGTTCTGAGCCCTGTCAGCGCTGATGCGTGAAGGTCGGCGGAGGTCTGAGCATTTGCGTGGCCCGGATGCATGCAAGGGTGCGCTGTACAAAAAGCCGCTCTTGGCTTAGGATAATGAGTCTATTTTGGGCAGTAAACGGCGGCGAAAGCCGCCGTTTCGCCTTTCTGCCGCCTCGTTGGGTACAGTATGCAGTCGAGGCAGAAATCGAGTCGTCCGGCAAGCCGGGCGGCTCTCGCGAGCATCACAACCAAGAACGAGTGCCATGAACGCACCGAGACATTACTTACAGTTCAAAGACTTTTCTCGCGCTGAGTATGACTATCTTTTTTCCCGCACGCGCTGGATAAAGGATCGCTTCAAGCGTTACGAACCCCATCATCCGCTGTTCGATCGGACGCTGGTGATGATCTTCGAGAAAGCCAGCACCCGCACGCGACTGTCCTTCGAGGCAGGCATGCAGCAGCTCGGAGGGTCGGCGATCTATCTCAATACCCGCGATTCACAGCTTGGTCGCGGTGAGCCTGTCGAGGACGCCGCCCAAGTGATTTCGCGGATGAGCGACATCGTCATGATCCGCACTTTCGAGCAGTCAATCATCGAGCGTTTCGCTGAATATTCCCGGGTGCCCGTCGTCAACGGCCTGACCAACGAGTACCACCCATGCCAGATCCTTGCGGACATCTTCACCTTCATCGAGCATCGAGGGCCCATCCAGGGCAAGACGGTGGCTTGGGTGGGGGACTCCAATAACGTCTGCAATACCTGGCTGCAGGCAGCTGAGGTACTCGACTTTCAGGTGCGCGTCTCCACACCCCCTGGCTACGAGGTTGAAACGGAGCGGGCTGGGCTGTATGGCACCGGGAACTTCGTCCACTTCGATGATCCCATGGAGGCATGCCGTGGTGCGGATCTGGTGACCACGGATGTGTGGACGAGCATGGGTTTCGAAGCGGAGAACGAGGAGCGGATGCGTGATTTCGCCGACTGGCAGGTGGATGAGGACATGATGAAGGTGGCCAATCCCGGTGCCGTCTTCATGCACTGTCTGCCCGCCCATCGGGGTGAAGAGGTCTCGGCGGAGGTGATCGATGGTCCTCAGTCCGTGGTCTGGGATGAGGCTGAGAATCGCCTGCATGTGCAGAAGGCGCTGATGGAGTTTCTCCTGATCGGCAAGATTGACGAAGAACGCATTTGAAGCGTTTTATTGACTCTAGAATCATTTACTCATTTTCGGAAAGCGGGACATGAGCGACGTAAAGAAGGCAGTGCTTGCCTATTCGGGTGGGCTGGATACCTCGGTGATCCTGAAGTGGTTGCAGGATACCTACCAGTGCGAAGTGGTCACCTTCACGGCTGACCTGGGGCAGGGTGAGGAGCTTGAGCCGGCCCGGGCCAAGGCACTGCAGTTCGGTATCAAACCGGAGAACATCTTCATCGACGATCTGCGCGAAGAGTTTGTGCGCGATTTCGTGTTTCCGATGTTTCGCTGCAATACCGTGTATGAAGGCGAGTATCTTCTCGGTACCTCCATCGCCCGGCCACTGATCGCCAAGCGCCAGATCGAGATTGCCCGGCTGACCGGCGCCGATTCCGTTTCCCATGGCGCAACGGGCAAGGGCAACGATCAGGTGCGTTTCGAGCTCGGCTATTACGCCCTGATGCCTGGCGTGAAAGTCATCGCTCCCTGGCGAGAGTGGGATCTGCTGTCCCGTGAAAAGCTGCTGGCCTATGCCGAGAAGCATGGCATTCCCATCGAGATGAAGCACAAGCAGGGTGGTTCACCCTACTCGATGGATGCCAATCTGTTGCACATCTCCTTCGAAGGGCGGCACCTGGAAGACCCCGCCGCCGAGGCTGAGGAGTCCATGTGGCGTTGGACCGTGTCTCCCGAGGCCGCTCCGGATGCCGCGGAGTACGTGGATCTTGAGTTCGAGCGGGGCGATCTTGTCGCCATCAATGGGACTCGCATGAAGCCGCACGAATTGCTCGCCAGACTGAACGAGCTGGGTGGCAAGCATGGCATTGGTCGCCTTGATCTGGTTGAAAACCGCTACGTCGGGATGAAGTCCCGCGGCTGCTATGAGACGCCGGGTGGATCCATTCTGCTGCGCGCCCACCGCGCCATCGAGTCGATCACCCTGGATCGGGAAGTCGCCCACCTCAAGGACGACCTGATGCCGCGCTATGCGAGCATGATCTACACTGGCTACTGGTGGTCTCCCGAGCGCCTGGCCCTGCAGGCCCTCATTGATCAGACACAGCAAACGGTGAATGGCTGGGTGCGTGTCAAACTGTACAAGGGCAACGTGATTGTCGTGGCTCGGGATTCAAAGACCGACTCCCTGTTTGATCCGACGATTGCAACCTTCGAGGATGATCAAGGGGCGTACAACCAGAAGGACGCCCATGGCTTTATCCGCCTGAACGCGCTGCGTATGCGGATTGCCGCAAACGCCCGTAACAAGCGGAGCTGATAGACCAGAATGGACCCCACCGCGCCCCTGTTGTTCGGATTGACCGTTGCAGAGTTTGAAGAGATTTCACTTCAGGTTTGCGTCGGTGGCCTTATCGCCTACATGGTCTTCATCATCGGGCATCTTGCCTGGGAGTCGAAGGCCGGCAAGTATGGTGCGATCTGGATGTTTGTGGGGCTTGGTGTGGGATTCATCGGTTTCATGGCGAAGGGCATCATCCAGCGCCTGCTGGGCATCGAATAAAATCCAGGAATTGATCTGAACATGACTCAAGAAATCCAGTTCGACGGTGTCTCCGTCGTCAAGAAGGCAAACGTTTATTTTGACGGCAAGTGTGTCAGCCACACGGTCATCCTTGCTGACGGGGTTCGGAAATCGGTGGGAGTGATCCTTCCTTCCACCCTCACTTTCAACACGGGCGTGCCCGAAATCATGGAAGGCGTGGCGGGTAGCTGCCGTGTTCGTCTGAAGGGCGAGTCAGAGTGGAAGGCCTACGCTGCGGGCGAGTCCTTCAATGTGCCCGCGAACTCGAGTTTCGATATCGAGGTCAGCGACGAGGCTTATCACTACGTCTGCCATTTCGCCTGAGCGGAGCCAGCCATGCCGTCCTTCGACATTACCTCCGAAGTCGATATGGTCGCATTGCGTAACGCGGTGGAAGGGGCGAATCGCAAGATCAACGGGCGTTACGATTTCAAGGGCAGCGATGCCCGGGTCGAGCAGGCCGAGAAGTTGCTTACCTTGCACGCCGACAGCGATTTTCAGCTGGAGCAGATGTTGGCGATCCTCCTGCCGGAGATGACGGCAAAGAAGATCGATGTCCGTTGTCTCAAACACGGGGATGTTCAGAAAGTCAGTGGCAACAAGGTCAAGCAGGAACTGACCGTCCGGGTTGGTATCGAGCAGGAGCAGTCCAAGAGGATCGTCAAGCTCATCAAGGACAGCAAGCTCAAGGTTCAGGCCTCCATTCAGGGAGAGGCGGTCCGGGTTTCGGGAGCGAAGCGGGATCTCCTGCAAGAGTGTATCGCCCTGGTTCGCAAGGAGATCACTGACTATCCTTTGCAGTATGGAAACTTCAGGGATTGAGCGATGAGTGTTTCACCGATGGCGTCCACGTCCCAAGTCAGTGCCTACGATGCGGTTTCGGTGGTCATGCTGCGCAAGACGCTGGATCAGCAGCAGGCCTTGGCGGCCCAGATGATCGCGTCGTTGCCGAAGCCGGCCACCTTGCCTGATCAGACGCTTGCTCTCGGTCGGTCGGTCGACACCTACGCCTGACTGAAGTCGTTCCATGCTCTTTCGAAGCGCCGGACTCAGTGCCGGCGCTTTTCATTCTCTGCCTCAGGTCGCGCCAAGGCCTTCGATCCAGCGGGTGTACAGTAATTCCGCGTGAGCACTCAAGCTTGCGAGCCGTCGTTCAATGTCGATCTGCATCGCTGCGGGGCTCTGGACCGTCTCCGCAGGGCTGGCATCGCGGATCTCTTCTGCGCCGCTTTCGCACCATGCTTCGACCATTGTCCTGGTCATCTCCACGTGGCATTGCATTCCCAGGTGCTTGCCGAGAACGAAGGCCTGATTGGCGCAGGCGGCACTTTCCAGAATCCGTGTGGCGCCCTCGGGGATGGAGAAGGTTTCGCCGTGCCAATGGAAGCTATCAAATTGCCGGGTATCTCCGAGCCATGCCCGCGCCAGGGGTGAGTCGATCACGCGCACTGTTCCCCAGCCGATTTCCTTGCGCGGATTGGCGGTCACCGTTCCACCCAAGGCGCGGCTCATCAGTTGCCCACCCAGGCAATGACCGATGACGGGCTTGTCTGCCGCCATCATCCGGCGGATCAGGTCGAGGAGTGGCGGAATCCACGCCAGGGCGTCGTTGACACTCATGGGGCCACCCATCAGGCAAAGGCCGGAAAAGCCGTCGGTGGTGCTGGGTACGGGCTCCCCTTCGTCAATCCTGATGAGGGACCAGGGCAGGGAGTGACGATCAAGGAATGTGGCAAAATGGCCGGGGCCCTCTGTCGGGCTATGGCGAATGACTGCTATCGGTTTCATGTGGAAAATTCCTTTCTTTCGCTGGCTGCAGTTTATCGGCCTGATACTGATCTGTGGGGTCAATTCCGCCCTGGCCACGGAGGTTGCGCTTGCGGGGGTTTTTCCCGGCAAGGCGCTTCTGGTCATCAACCATGGAGCGCCCCGCAGCGTGAGCGTCGGGAGTGTGGTTGATGGTGTTCGGGTGCTTGCAGTGGAGGCGCATGGCGCAACCCTGGAGTTCGATGGCCGGCGGCACCGACTGGTGGTGGGTGACCAGGCTGTCAGCGTGGTCTCCGCATCAGGCGGTGCTGCGCCATCCATGGTCATCCAGGAGGATAGCCGTGGGCACTTCAATGTGTCGGGGGCGGTCAACGGCGTTGAGGTCCGCTTTCTGGTGGATACCGGGGCAAGTGCGGTGGCGCTGGGCCGCTCCGACGCCTTACGGGCAGGTATCGAGTATACGAAGGGTGAGCCGTTAACCCTGCAGACGGCCAACGGGCATGTGCGTGGTTGGATGGTTCCCCTGGATAAGGTGAGGGTGGGTTCGCTTACCCTGCGCAACGTGCCCGGTGTTGTGCTTGAAGGGGATATGCCCTATGTGCTTCTTGGCATGAGCTTTCTCAACCGCATGGACATGCGCCGTGAAGGGTCTGCCCTGTATCTGCGACAACGTTATTGACCAATCACACAATGGATAGCCCACAGCGATTTCGCACCGCATCGACCATTGACTGGTTGCGCCAGTGTTTCTCTGCGGTGGGGGAGTTCGAATCTCCGGCCGAGGACGGGATTCCTCCGGGGCCACTTCGACCTGCGGCTGTCCTTGTGCCCATCGTTCTGCGCCAGCCTGAACCGACTTTGCTGCTCACTCGGCGAACCGATCATCTACACCACCATCCAGGCCAGGTGAGTTTTCCGGGGGGGCGTGTCGAGGAGCATGATCGTTCTCCCATCGATACTGCGTTGAGGGAGACCGAAGAGGAGATACGTCTGCTTCGTCAGCATGTCGAGCTGTTAGGCTGTCTTCCCCAATACCATACCGGAACCGGTTTTGATGTCACTCCCGTAGTGGGGGTCGTGACGCCTCCGTTCGAACTCGTACCCGATGAGTTTGAAGTTGCCGAGGTGTTTGAGGTGCCACTGTCGTTTCTTCTTGACGTCAGCAATCACCAGCGGCATCGCATTGAAGTGAGGGGGCGCATGCGCGAATACTATGCGATGCCCTATGGCCCATACTTCATCTGGGGGGCGACTGCAGGGATGATCGTCAGTCTGCAGCGTTTCCTGGACCGATGATCGAACGCCGTTTGTAAAGGATTGGTTTGGTGGTATCTTGCGTCAACCCCAATAGGAATGACCAATGAGGGCCAACCAAGGCCCCCCGTCGCATGACCCTGTTTTCGCTGATAGTCGCGCTCCTGCTGGAGCAACTTCGTCCGCTGCCTGCGGCACGTTTCGTTCAGGCGCCCCTGAAGGCCATTGCCCGCTTCCTCGAAGATCGCTTCAATGACGGTGAGTCCCGTCACGGCGCAGTGGCTTGGTGGGTGGCGGTGCTGGCCGCCTGTTTCGGCAGTGCGCTGGTCTACTTCATTCTGTGGCACATCACTCCCTTGCTGGGTGTGCTCTTCAATATCTTGATCCTCTATCTGACGATGGGGTTCCGTGATGTCAGCCACTTTTTCACGGACATCCAGCTAGCCCTGCGTATGGGTGAGATACCGCGGGCTCGTCAGCTCCTGGGCGACTGGAGGGGGCGTCGCCATGATGAGTCCAGCTCCAGTGAGGTTGCACGCCTTGCAATCGAAGAGGCTCTTGTCGCGTCCCATCGCAATGTTCTTGGTGTAGCGTTCTGGTTCATCGTACTTCCCGGCCCGAGTGGTGCTGTCCTCTATCGTCTGGCTCGCTTCTTCGACGAAGAGTGGGGTCGCAGAGGTCAGCTTGACCCTGATTTTGGTGCGTTCGGTGAGTTCGCCTCCCGTGCCTTCGGTGTTCTCGACTGGTTGCCCGTACGGCTCACGGCAGCTGCATTTTCCATTGTCGGAGATTTCGAGGATGGGGTGTATTGCTGGCGGGCTCAAGCCAATCAATGGAAGGACAAGGCTTCCGGTATACTGCTCGCCAGTGGAGGCGGGGCCCTTGGCGTTCGGCTGGGCATGCCGATTCACGAGTCGGGAGAGGTCGTTGAGCGGCCGGAAATGGGTGTCGGTGACGAGGCCGATGCTGATTTCATGCAGAGCACTATCGGCTTGATCTGGCGCACTCTGGTGCTGGTGATGTTGTTGTTGGCACTCATGGGTATCGCGGGTTGGGTTGGTAATTAATCGTATTAATTCAGAGGAGGAATACAGATGGCCAGTCGCGAAGTAGTCGTATTGAGTGCAGTTCGTTCCGCTATCGGCGCTTTTGGTGGTGCCTTGGCTGATTTCGATGCCAGTGAGCTGGCCGGTATCGTGATGAAGGAGTCCGTCGCCCGCTCGGGAGTGGATCCTCAGCTGATCAATTACATCACTGTTGGCAACTGCATGCCGACGGACTCCCGCTATGCGTACGTATCCCGTGTCGCGTCGATCCAGGCCGGCCTCCCCATGGAGTCCGTTGCCATGCAGGTGAGCCGCCTGTGCTCGTCGGGTCTGCAGGGTATCGTTACCACTGCCCAGAACATCCTGCTGGGTGATGCAGACTACGGTATTGGCGGTGGCGTTGAAGTCATGTCCAAGGCCACCTACCTGCTGCCCGCGCTGCGCTCCGGTGCCCGCATGGGTGATACCAAGGCCATTGACAGCATGGTTGCCGTGCTGACTGATCCGTTTGGCGTTGGTCACATGGGTATCACCGCCGAGAATCTTGCGGCCAAGCACGGCATTACCCGTGAAGAGCAAGACGCCTTCGCCGTTGAATCCCAGCGTCGTGCCGCGGCTGCCATCGATGCAGGCCATTTCCAGTCGCAGATTGTTCCCATCGTGAAGCAGACCCGCAAGGGCGATGTGGTGTTCGATACCGATGAGCATCTGAAGCGCGGCACCACCATGGAGTCCTTGGCGAAGATGAAGCCGGCCTTCAAGAAGGATGGTTCCGTCACCGCCGGTAACGCTTCCGGCATCAACGATGGCGCAGCATTCTTTGTCCTGGCGGATGGTTCTACCGCCGTCAATGCGGGCTACAAGCCCATGGCCCGCCTGGTGTCTTACGCGATTGCCGGTGTTCCCAACGACATCATGGGTGAAGGCCCGATCCCCGCGTCCCGCCTGGCCCTCAAGAAGGCTGGCCTGACCCTGGATCAGATGGATGTGGTTGAGTCCAATGAGGCATTTGCTGCCCAGGCATTGACCGTGATGCGTGTTCTGGGTCTGGACCCGGCAAAGACCAATCCGAATGGTGGCGCCATTGCCCTTGGACACCCCGTGGGTTGCTCTGGTGCGTTCATCGCCACCAAGGCTATCTATGAACTCCATCGTACGGGTGGCCGCTATGCGCTGGTGACCATGTGTATCGGTGGTGGTCAGGGTATCGCGACCGTTTTCGAGCGCATCTGATTTTCAGTTGCCTTTAATGAAAAACCCCGTCAGAGATGACGGGGTTTTTCATTCAAATGTCTGGTTTTCAGACAAAAGCACTTGCCAAGAAGCTTGGTTTTCTCTTAGAATCCATGGCTTTACTGCATTTATTTCAGGATTACTAAAAGATGGCCAACTCGGCACAAGCCCGTAAGCGCGCCCGGCAAGCTGTTAAGGCTCGCGCCCTCAACATGAGTCTTCGGTCCCGTCTGCGCACTGCCATCAAGGCAGTCCGTAAGGCAGTTGATGGTGGTGACAAGCAAGTTGCCCAGCAAGTGTTTGTTTCGTCCCAGCGTACGATCGACAGCATCGCTGACAAGAAGATCATTCACAAGAACAAGGCTGCTCGCCACAAGAGCCGTCTCTCTGCCGCCATCAAAGGTATGGGAGCCGTGGCCGCCTGATAGGCGTCCCCAGGATGGTTGTGGTTTCGCCAGCCTGAAGCGACGAGCATTTTAAGTGACCGTCGCGATAATGCCGTTCAGCTAGCGCTGAGCGGCATTTTTATTTCAGCCATCACTTGTCTTGTTAGGGGTGGTCTTGCCGCACTGGCAAGAAAAGCACGGCCCGGGGACGACCGATGCTCTTCAGGGGGTGGGCCGTTCAGCACAGGTTGATCAGCATCCGCCCCCGTGTACGACAGCGACTTACTTGACAGTGGCTTTCGTGCGCAGCTCTGCGATGTGACGCTCGACGCGCATCTGCTCCAAACGCTGCTTGAGCTGGCCCTTGGCTTCTTCCAGTGAGGGAGCCTTGACCGGGCGGCTGTCCTCAAGCTTGATCACGTGGTAGCCAAAGTCAGACTTGATCGGGGTTGAGGTGTATTTCCCTTTTTCAAGTTTGACAAGGCCGTCGGCAAAGGGCTTGACGAATCCGGCTGGGTTTGCCCAGCCCAGATCGCCGCCTTTGTCCTTCGAGCCCGGGTCCTTGGACTGTTTGGCCAGTTCTTCAAACTTCTCGCCTTTGTCGAGTTTGGCAATGATGGCTTTCGCTTCCTCTTCCTTTTCGACGAGGATGTGGCGTGCCTTGTATTCCTTGTCACCCAGTTGTGCCTTGATCTTCTCGTATTCGGCCTTGACCTCGGCATCCGTCACGGGATGGGCCTTGACGTAGTCTTGCAGGTAGGCGCGAATCAGTACGGCTTGACGCGCCAGTTCGACTTGCGCCTGCACGTTGCCGGCCTTTTCAAGCCCTTTCTTGCGGGCTTCCTGGGCGAGGACTTCGCGTCGCACCAACTCTTCCTTGACGGCGTTGCGGAGTTGTTCCGAATCCGGTGCGCCCTGGGCCTTTTGCTCGCTGATCATCACGTCGGCGCGGGCTTGGGGAATTGCGGTGCCGTTGACGGTGACGACGGTCTGGGCGAGGGCAGGGATCGCGACGAGGGCCGCGATGAGGGACAGAGCCAGATGGCTCGGGACGATCTTCATCAGGTTTCCTTGCTTGGGTGTTGCGGTTTGAAAGTCAATTTTCTTCAGGACTGCGCGCCTGAATTGCGAGCGCATGGATTTCCTTACGCATCAACTCACCGAGCGCGTCGTAGATGATCCGGTGGCGGGCCACGGTGTTCTTACCCTGAAAGACGTCTGACACGATGCTGAGTCGGTAGTGCCCGCCTCCTGCGCGCGCACCGGCATGGCCGGCGTGCAGATGGCTGTCGTCGATGAGTTCGAGTCTCACGGGTTGCAGGTTTGCGAGGCGTGCGCGAATCTCGTCCATGATGTTCATTGAGGAAAAACCTTCTTGAAGGGCTTGACCGTACAGCGGGCAAAGACACCCGTGGTCGTGTAGGGGTCGGCACTCGCCCACGCTTGGGCCTCTTCCAGGGAAGCGAATTCAGCGACGATGACGCTGCCGGTGAACCCGGCGGGCCCCGGGTCCGGAGAGTCCACGGCGGGGCACGGGCCCGCCAGGATCAACCGTCCATCCGCCTGCAGAGCCGCGAGGCGAGCCAAGTGTTCGGTCCGCACTGCCATCCGTTTTTCATGGGTGTTCGGGGCATCTTCACCGATCAGGGCATACAGCATTATTTCGGTTCCTCTTCAAGGTAGCGGGAGAGCAGCATTCCCTGGGCCAGGACGAACACGAGCATCAGGCCCATGCCGCCGAACAGTTTGAAATTGACCCAGGTGTCTTCGGAGTAGGTATACGCCACGAAAAGATTGAGTACGCCCATACCCGCAAAAAAGGCTGCCCAAGCGAGATTGAGACGGCCCCAAAGTGGATCAGGAAGTTTGAGTTGGGCTTCCATAAGGGCCCGGATCAGATTCTTGCGGAGCACGAAGGCCGAGAACAGCAGCGCCCCGGCAAAGAACCAGTAGAGCACCGTGGGCTTCCACTTGATGAAGGTCGGGTTGTGGAAAAGCAGGGTGGCACCGCCAAATATCGTGACGATCGCCAGGCTGACCCAAAGCATGGTGTCCACCTTGCGGTGACGGAACCATACCCAGCCAATCTGCCCGACAGTGGCCACGATGGCCACCGCCGTTGCGGCAAAGATGCCCGAGAACTTGTAGGCGACAAAAAACAGGATGATGGGAAAGAGGTCAAAAAGAAATTTCATCGGTCGGAAAATGGGTCTGCGGCGCTTGGGTCGGTGTCAGGTGGGTTCAGGCCGATTGCGCATGTGGTCGGCCAGGCCCTGGATGGCGGTCCATAGCTGCGTACGCAGAGGCCCTTCGGGGACACACTCGTCGAAGGCTTGTTGCATGCACATCAGCCATTGGTCCCGTTCGGCACTGGCAATGGCGAAGGGAAGATGACGTGCCCGCAGTCGCGGGTGACCAAACTCCTGTTCATAGAGTGGTGGGCCTCCCAGCCAGCCGCTGAGGTACTTGAAGAGTTTCTCCTCAGAGCCCGAGAGGTCTTCCGGATGCATCTGCCGCACGTCCCAAGCTTCCGGGAGCGTGTCCATCAGGGTGTAGAAACGATGCACCAGGCTGCGGATGCCCTCCGCGCCCCCCAGGTCGCTGTAGGGGGTGGTTTGCTCAGGTGGCATGGATGTCGAGCTCTCCGTCACGGCCGCAGCGCAGGTTGGCGGGAAGGGCTTCGTCAATCATGCGGGGGCGGGGCAGATCGAGCGCGGCCATCAACTCGATGAAATCGGCCCTGCTGCGTCCCGTAAGGCGAGGATTGCTCGCTTTCTCCTGACCAATGCACGAGACACGGGCGCCGCGGTAGTCATGTCCGGGGTATACAAGGGTCTCGTCAGTCATCACGAAAAGTCGTTCGGTAATGCTGTCGTAAAGCGTGCCGGCATCCCCTCCCTGGAAGTCTGTTCGCCCGCAACCCCCGATCATGAGCGAGTCTCCGGTGAATAGCCGATCACGCCAATGGTAGGTTACGCAACCAGGGGTGTGGCCAGGGGTCGGGATCACGCGGATGAGCTCGTTACCGAAGACGATGGTGTCGCCGTCGGACAGCAGGCGGTCGGCACATCCCACTCCGCCGCTTGCACCGACGGCGCTGCGCGCTCCGGTGAGTTCCCGAAGCCCGGCAGCACCGGTAATGTGATCTGCATGGATGTGGGTCTCAAGAACCCACCCAAGCTGAAGTTCCTGTTCTTGCAGAAACGTGACGTAGGCGCCCACATGCTCCTTGACCGAGTCAATGATCACCGCATCGCCGGTCAATGGATCGGCGAGCAGATAGCTCAGGGTGTAGCTGGTGGGGTCGAAGAATTGATGGAACAGGATCATGGGTGCGCAATCTTGTGGAGGATGGCTCTGATTCTAGCTTCAACTCAGGTTTTTGGTACGGCTCGCAGCAGGATGGCGGCGCGGAGACCGCCTCCCTCCCGGGGTAGCAGGCGGAACTCTCCGTGCTGGCCTCGCACGATACGATCGACAATGGCGAGACCGAGCCCCGAGCCCTTGGTGTTGCTACGGGCGGATTCAAGACGGGTGAATGGGCGTTTGACCTTCTCGATCTCAGTGACAGGAATGCCTGGCCCCCTGTCGAGCACTTCTATCGTTGGGTGGCCTTCCATCACACCGATGATGATTTCCGGGGTATGACCAGCGTAGCGCAAGGCATTTTCTATCAGATTCGTTACCGCACGGCGTAGTGCTTGCGGGCGCACCTGCGCGGCAGCCTTCGCGGTGGCCAATACCTGGATGGGGAGTCCCCGGCGGGCGTAAACGCCTGCCAGCTCCGTTGCCAGTTCGCCGAGGTCAGTGACCTCCATTGCTTCATCGTCGTCTTCCTTGGCAAACGCCAGGAACTGCCCGATGATGCGGTCCATATCCTCAATGTCCGAGACCATCGCATCCACGTCTGCAGAGCTGGCGCCACACATCTCGATGCCCAGGCGAAGACGGGCAAGCGGCGTTCGGAGGTCATGGGAGACGCCAGCGAGTATCAGGGCGCGATCGGTGTCGAGTTCCTGGAGGTCATGGGACATCTGGTTGAACGCGTGTGCCAGTTCCGCCAATTCGGTGGGCCCGTTTTCACTGAGGTGGGGGGGAACCTCTCCACGTCCCACCGTGCGTGCAGCCATAGCGAGCGCCTTGAGGGGGCGGTTGAGGCGCGAGACGATCATGTAGGCGCCGAGCATGGCCAGGCTCAGGGCGGCTGCGCCCCACCACATCCATTCGAGGGCATGGGGCCGCATCACGCGCTCGGCGGGAAGCATGAACCAGAACTCGCCAGCATTCTCCAGATCGTCGGCCTGGATGTGAAAGCTAACCCAGAAGCCAGGCAAGCCTTCCCACGACGAGGCGAAACGTGTCTCCGGCCCAAGCTGGTGGCGGATGTCCGTAGTCATCTTTCGGACAAGGGCGCTGTTCTCCATGGGCGTCGTACGGTCATCGGCCTCGGCGGGGTAGATGCGGATACCTTCCTGTGTGGCCAAGTCGAGGAGCAGATCCTTGCGCAGGGTCGGATCTGCATTCAGCAGGGCCGTGCGCGTCAGGTTGATGATGCTGACGACGGTCTGCGCGGTCTGAGCCGCACGGCTTGCCTGGTCGAAATGACTGAAGATGGCCGACCAAACCGCGACGGAGGCGAGCATCAGCAAGGCGACTACCAGGAATATGCGCCATAGGAGGGTGCTCGGAGCCCCTGCCAGGATCGAACGATAGCGGGCCGGCGCCATGGAGGGGGTCAGGGAGCGTGCTTGTTGCCATCCGGGACGAAGACATAGCCGAAGCCCCACACCGTCTGGAGGTAACGGGGCTTGCCGGGATCTTCCTCGATGAGTTTGCGCAGACGTGAAATCTGCACATCGATGGAACGATCAAAAACGTCGTATTCCCTGCCTCGAGCCAGTTCCATCAGACGGTCGCGGGAAAGGGGCTGACGCGGGTGCTGCAACAGAACCTTGAGCAGGGCGAACTCACCCGTCGTGAGCAGGGTCTCCTCGCCGTTGCGGATCAGGATGCGATTGCCCAATTGCACGACAATTTGTCCGAAACTGACGTCTTCGTCGTCGGCGACCGGTGCGCCCGGTGGTGTCTGGGGTTGACGGCGTAGCACTGCATGGATGCGGGCCACCAGCTCGCGAGGGTTGAAGGGCTTCGGCAAATAGTCATCGGCCCCCATCTCGAGCCCGATGATGCGATCCACGTCATCACCTTTGGCTGTGAGCATCACGATCGGGATCTGATTGCCCGTCCCTCGAAGGCGCCGGCAAATCGCGAGGCCATCCTCCCCGGGCAGCATCAGGTCAAGGACCATCAGGTCAAAATGCTCCCTCAGCAAGGCCTTGTCCATCTGGGGGGCGTCATTGACAACTTTGACATTGAAGCCCTGCTCGCCGAGATAACGCTTGAGCAGGTCGCGCAGACGAAGGTCGTCATCGACGACGAGAACCCGAAAGATTTCTTTTTCCATGGCCCAATGCTAACGGCTAGCCGACGAGCCCGCTAGATTGGCTGTTCATGTCGGGTAAGAAAACGTAAGTCCTTGTGAGGGTGTAACATTTTCTTACAAACGCGGGTTCCTGCGCTCTCTCGGGCTGCCAGAATCAAATCCGGACGAGGTGGAGCTGCAGGGAAGCCCCAGTCCGGGTTAGGATGAGGACCATGTACCACGGGATTTATTCGCCAAGATTGATCGGTCATGCCCTGTCCATCGGGGGTGTCGCCCTGTTGTGTCTTCTGCCTGCGGACAGCGCTGTCGCTGAACAGGTGGATAGGCTCGCGCCCTATCTCCGTCAATATGCTTCGCCGCCGGATCGCGCGATCCGCCAGGTGCCGGTCATGGCGACTGAGCCCGTGCACCGAAACGAAATGGACGACCGGACCGTGCGCCGTTGGTCCCCGGAGGAGCGCCGACAGCTACGTCGCGATGTCCACGAGGCCGGACGCGACGTTTACGGTTCCCCCCCGCGTCGTCCCGATTGAAGCTTCCGGAGCCGACTGCGGCAAGCCCGGAGGGCGGGTAGAATGCGCCCGATATGAAGATTCTTGCCCTCGAAACATCAACCGACTCGGGGTCGGTTGCACTACTTGATGGAAGCACCCTGACTGAGCGCCAGGTGCCAGGTAGCCCCGGACATTCGGAAACTCTGCTTCCAGCCGTGATTTCCCTGCTGCATGACTGCGGCGTTCCCCTAGCCGGACTTGACGCCATCGCCTTTGGCGCGGGTCCGGGGGCCTTTACCGGTTTGCGCCTGGCCTGTGGTGTGGCCCAGGGACTCGCCATCGGGCTTGGCAAGCCGCTGATCCCGGTCGGTACTCTGGAAGCGCTTGCGAGCCAGTGTCCGGAAGAGGCCATCTTCGCGGCAGTCGATGCGCGCATGTCGGAAGTGTATTTTGCAGCCTACCGTCGGGTACAGGACGGGCTGGTCGAGGTTCTGCCTCCTGCCTGCGCGGTGCCTGGGCATGTGATTCTGCCCCCCAGTGGGATGTGGTTCGGCTTTGGAACGGCATTCCGCGCCTATCAAGAGGTGCTAGTTTCCGGTTTGGGGCCGCGTCTTGGCGGATTCGACGGTACCCCGGTACCACGGGCCTCCAGTATCGCGAGCCTTGCGGCACCGCGTTTCGTGCGCGGAGAGACGCTTGATCCTGCTTTGGCCGCACCCCTCTATGTTCGTGACAAGGTGGCGATGACTACCGTCGAGCGTTTGGCCCGGGGAGGAAAGGCGTGATCGCGTTGTTTATCCATCCCGTGCTTGGCTCATCCGGATCGTTTCCATGAGCCTCGTTGCGGTGGACTTCGTGCCCATGGCAACGACTGATCTCGAATGGGTTGCGGCGCAGGACAGGCTACTCTATCCCTTTCCCTGGTCGGCACAGAACTTTGCCGATTCCATGATCGCGGGCTACAGTTGCTGGATCGTTTTCGAGGGTGGAGAACGATCCGGTTACGCGGTGCTGATGATGGTGCTGGATGAGGCCCACATTCTCAATATCAGTGTATGCAGGAGCCGCCAGGGGTTCGGATTGGGGCGCCAGCTATTGCAGCACCTTGGGGAGGTGGCCCGCAAGGCGGGCGGCAGCCAGATCTTGCTTGAGGTGCGTCCATCCAACGAATCCGCGCTTGCCTTGTACCGCAAGGTCGGCTTTGAAATGATCGGTCGACGCAAGGGCTACTATCCAGCGTGCAATGGCCGTGAGGATGCACTGGTAATGAGACTCCCCTTGTGAGATCCATGGCATGAGCCTGCGGCGTGATGCGATTCTGAGGGAAATGGGGCTGGCTCCCGTGTGGCGCCTGCGTGGGCGTCAAGCGCAGCCCGAGCCTGAGCCTGAGCCGGTGTTGCAGCCGGCTGCACCCACACCGGCTTCCGGGCCTGCACAGGGTAGAGTCCGGTCGGATCTGCGTGACGGGGCGGGTGACTTGCCCCAACCCGTTTCGACCCGGTCTCATACTGATGTCGGCGATGGGGTGATGGGGCTTGGTTGGGACGCGCTGGAGGCGCGTATCGGTGGCTGTGAGGCCTGTGGCTTGTGCCGGAGGCGCAAGCAGGCCGTGCCCGGCGTAGGTGACCGGCAGGCGGATTGGCTTTTCGTCGGTGAGGGGCCCGGTGCGGAAGAAGACGAGCGTGGTGAGCCGTTTGTCGGTCAAGCAGGGCGGCTTCTGGATGCCATGCTGGCCAGCATCGATCTGAAGCGCGGCGAGGACGTTTACATTGCCAATGCCGTCAAGTGCCGCCCGCCCAACAATCGCACCCCCGAAGCGGCCGAGTTGGCGGCGTGCTTTCCCTATCTGCAACGCCAGATTGCGCTGATTCAACCGCGCTTGATCGTCGCCCTTGGGCGTCCGGCGGCCCAGGCCTTGCTCAACGAAGAGGTGCGTATCGCTGCGGCTCGTGGAAAGCTCCATTCCCACGGCGGAATTCCCGTGGTGGTGACCTACCACCCGGCCTATCTGTTGCGCAATCTGCAGGACAAGGCCAAGGCGTGGGACGATCTGTGCTTTGCCCGGCGCAGCATGCGCGGGCTGAAACACGCCTGAGAGAACAATGTGCAATATTTCAATTCGCGGGCTGACAGTGCCTGCGATCGCTGGTGGCGCCTATAGAATGGTGCTGACCTGATGACCGCTGACTTTACTTCCGATTTCTTCTTTGCGAGGGCGTGCTCCATGTCCATCAAGCATCTGTTGTCCGTCCTGCTGTCGATGTTCCTGCTTTCAGGTTGTGGCTATAACCAGATCCAGATCAACGATGAGCAGATCAATGCCTCCTGGTCGGAGGTGCTCAACCAATACAAGCGCCGTGCCGATCTGATCCCCAATCTCGTGCAGGTGGTACAGGGATATGCCGCCCATGAGAAGGAAGTCCTGACCCGCGTCACCGAGGCGCGGGCTAACGTGGCCGGCATGAAGGTGACCCCCGAGCTTGTCAACGACCCCGAGGCCATGGCCCGCTTCCAGAAGGCCCAGGGCGAGTTGTCCGGTGCTCTGTCGCGCCTGCTGGTGGTATCGGAAAACTATCCGAACCTGAAGGCTGACGCCAATTTCCGCGATCTTCAGGCTCAGCTTGAGGGCACCGAGAATCGCATCACGGTGGCCCGGAACCGTTATATCAAGGCGGTGCAGGACTACAACATATCGGTACGCACCTTCCCCAACAATTTGACCGCGATGGTCATCGGTGCGAAGGCAAAAGCGAACTTCACGGTTGAGAATGAACAGGCCATCAGTGAGCCGCCGAAGGTCAACTTCGGAACGCCCGCCGCCGGGCCCGCACCGGCCAAAGCCCAGTAAGCACGATCCATGACGCTGGCCGCGGGCCATACCGTGCTGCTTCGCCTGCTCCTGTTCGTGCTGTGCTGCCTGGGCGGAGCGCTTCACGCCCAGGAGCTGCAGGCGCTGCCAAGTCTGTCGGCCCACGTCACCGACACCCTGGGGGTGTTGCCCCCGGCGCGTCGTGATGCCCTGGAGGCGCGTCTGCTCGCCCTTGAGAAGGAAAAGGGTGCGCAGGTGGCCGTACTGATCGTTGCCACGACCAAGCCCGAAGCGGTGGAGGCCTATGCCCTGCGTGTGGCGGAGGCTTGGCGCCTGGGGCGCAAGGGTGTGGATGACGGCATCCTGTTCCTGCTTGCCCGGGATGATCGGCGATTGCGCATCGAGGTGGGAAGGGGCCTGGAGGGGGCGTTGCCCGATGCCGTCGCCAAGCACATCATTGCCGACATCGTGGCGCCGCATCTGCGCAGCGGTGATTTTGCCGGTGGTGTCGAGGCCGGCGTGGATGCCATCTCCGCCCGCATTACGGGAGAGGCCTTACCGCCGCCTGTGGCGGAAACGGCTCCTGGCGATGCCGGTTTCGAAGAGCTACTGGTGCTCGGCATCATCGCCACCATCGTGGTCGGTGGCGTCCTGAGAGCCATTTTTGGACGTCTTCTCGGCGCTGGCCTGGCGTCGGGCATCGTCGGTTTCGGGGCCTGGACCCTCACGGGGATGATGGCGATTGGTATCGCGGGTGGCTTGCTGGCTTTCGTGTTCGTGCTGGCCATGGGCTCGGGCGGGGGCACGCGCGGGGTCGGTGGTGGCCCCTGGATGGGGGGTGGAATGGGGGGCGGCGGCTTTGGCCGAGGGGGTGGAGGAGGTGGCTGGTCCGGCGGTGGTGGTGGTTTTGGCGGCGGCGGCGCTTCGGGGGATTGGTGAACATGTCTGCATTGCGCATCCTTCGACACCTGCTGACGCCGCCCTGGGTTCTCAACCGGGCATTTCCATCACGGGTTCTGGCTGCCATTGAGGCCGCCGTTAAGGGGTCCGAGGCCCGTCATAGGGGCGAGATCCGGTTTGCGGTTGAGGCCGGTCTCGATCTCGGTGATTTGCGGCAGGGTCTGTCCACTCGGGAGCGGGCAGTTGAGGTTTTCTCGCGGCTCCGGGTGTGGGACACGGCGGAAAATACGGGCGTTCTGGTTTACGTCCAGTGGGTGGATCGACGGGTCGAGATCGTGGCCGACCGGGGCATTGCCGCCCGGGTTGGTCAGACCGAATGGAATGGTATCTGCCGCGCCATGGAGGCCGCGTTCCGCGCGAGGCAGTATGAGCAGGGTGCGGTGGACGCCGTTGCGGCCGTGGGAGCCTTGTTGGCGAAGCACTTTCCGGCCCGGCACAATAACCCGAACGAGCTTTCCGACCGACCTGTCCTGCTGCGATAGTCAGGGGCGTTCAGGCTGTGTTCTGTAGGGTGGGGGGCTGGCCGATACTGAAATAGAGCGAGGCGCCCTTGCCGACATCCCCTTCCGCCCACACTTCCCCTCCATGTCGGCGGACGATGCGGGCAACGGTGGCCAGGCCAATTCCGGTGCCGGGAAACTCCCTGTCGGAATGAAGACGCTGGAACGGCCGGAAGAGGTTCTCTCGGTAGCGCATGTCAAAACCGGCGCCGTTGTCGCGGATCACGAAGGCATCCGTTTCCCCGTGGCGGGCGACGTTGAATTCGATGGTTGGATGTTCAACCCGTCCAGTGAATTTCCAGGCATTGCCAAGCAGGTTTTCCAGGACCGTCCGCATCAGGCTTGGATCGCCCTCAACCTGGAGCCGGGGCGCAATCCGGATCTGAACATCCCGACCAGGTTCCTGTTGGTGCAGTTCTTCGCAGATCACCTGGGCAAGTTGCGAGAGGTCGACGGGGCGCCGCTCCAGTTCCTTGCGACTGACCCGGGAGAGCGTCAGCAGGTCGTCAATCAACTGACCCATGCGATGTACCGCTGCCCGTACCCGGCGGAGGAGTTCTTTTGCCTCATCGTCGAGCTTGTCGCCATAGTCGGAGCCCAGGATTGCACTGTAGCCCTCGATGGCCCGCAGTGGCGCACGCAGATCATGGGAGACCGAATAGCTGAACGATTCGAGCTCGCTCAGGGCTGCACTTAGCTGCGAGGTCCGTTCGGCCACGCGGCGCTCGAGTTCGGTGTTGAGGCGCTTGATCGCGCGTTCGGCGAACTTGCGTTCGGTCAGGTCGGTACCGACACCTACGATATGCGGTTTGCCGTCAAGGGTGACCCGACGGCCAACGACCAGGAAGGGTACGGGTTCGCCATCGTTACGTCGGAGCATGACTTCGGCCGATGCTTCACCGGAGATCAATGCGGTCTCGATGCGGTGGGCCATCAGTGCTTCGTGCTCGGGAATCACCAGGCTTTGGGCATCGGCCCGCAGGAGTGCCCCATCGGCCAGGCCGGTCAGTTCGCTGACGAAGCGGTTCCACAGTAGCAGGCGCCCGTTCTGGTCGAAGAGGAAGAACGGTGCCGGAAGGCTGTCGATGAGGCCGCGCGAAAAGTCCCGCTCGGACTTGAGTTGCTCTTCCGCCAGCTTGCGTGCGGTGATGTCTCCGATGGAGCCCACGATGCGCACGGCCCGGCCCTGCTGATTGCGATGGGCAAGACCGCGGGCCAGAACCCAGTGGAACTTGCCATCCTTGTCGGCAATGCGGTACTCCGACTCGAAGTGCTCGGTTTCGCCCCGCAGGTGCGCGACAAAGTCGGTGCGATAGCGCTGCCGGTCATCCGGGTGGATCAGCTTGAGCCACTCGTCCCCAGTGGTGCGCAAGGTATCGCTGTGCAAGCCCAGAAGGGACAGCAGGCGAGCCGAGAGATAGAGATGACGGGTCTTGGGATCCCAGTCCCAGAGACCTTCATTGGTGCCCCGCTGGGCGAGTACGTAGCGTTCGCGGGTGTCGCGCAGTTGTTCTTCCGCCTCAAGGAAGGCCGTGCGATCCTCAATGATGCCCACTCCGCCAAAGACCTTGCCAGCCGCATCAAACTCGGGGGCCACCCGGATCGAGAGGATTTGCATGTCGGTCGATAGCGGCGAGACGAAGGGCCCATCGTAGGCGCCCCGCTGGCCCTGGAGGGCTCCGTGGAGTACCGACAGGATGGCTTCGTCGCCCAGTGAATGCAGGTCCATGCCGGCCAGTTGCTCCGGACTTGACTTAAGAATGTCGGCCAGCCGGCTGTTGCAGTAGCTGACGAGTAGCTCCGCGGTGAAGTGGAAGATGCCCACCGGTGCGTTCTCGACAAGCGCCCGGTAGCCCGCCTCCTGATCGGTACGCTTACTGGCAGCGCACTGTTCCTCGGTCTGGTCAGAGGCTGCGCCGACGATGGCTCTGAGGCTTCCGTCGGGATGCCGTAGCAGCGTCATCGCGTCGCTTATCCAACGTGGGCCGGTGCGTGATTTGAGCTGGTACGCGACACTGATTTCGACGGGTTCGTCGCCCGGCGTCTTGAGGGCGTCTCCGACGCTTACCCGGATCCGGTCGAGATCCTTCGTGTCGACGCGCCTTGCAAACTGTTGCCAGCCGCCTGGTGAGCACAGGGCGTGGATAGGGGTGTCGAGCCAATCTGCCCCTCTGTCCGAGATGTAGTCGTAGCACTCACGGACCGGATCAAAGCGGTACAGGACGGGCTGAACCTTCGCCAGGGCTTCGGCAAACAGTGATTCGGACAGATGCTCGCAGGCAGTATCGCGGACCGTCACCAGGTGGCAGTGCCGGCCGGAGAACGAATGGCCGCTGACGTGTGTTTCGAGTTCCCTGGCCCGACCACCGACCGTCTGGTGGGTCAGGCGCGTGGATGACTGCGGGGACTGTGGGAGCGGGCGGATCAGCGCTTCGGCGGATACTGCGGTAACGGAGTCAGCCGTCAAGCCGTAGAGCTTGGCGGCTGCTGCGTTGAGGGCCAGAACCTCGCTGCTGTCCACGGCGTAGAGCCACTGGGGGGCCGGGTCGGTGTCGAACAAGGTCCGATAGTCGTCGTTGACGATAGCCGGTGCACTTCGTCCCGCCGTCTCCGTGACCCGTTTCAGGGCAACAAATACGAACAGGGTCGACGCCCCCACGAACAGGATCAGCCACGGGCCCGACAGGGGGAGTGCATTGCCGCCATCCCTGTCGGTGAAGAACATCGTTCCGATCACACAGGTCAGGGCGGCAAGCAGATACGCCGCGGCCGCCCGCAGGGCGGGCGAAAGGCGCGGTGGCGAAAGCGCATCCTTCTCCTGTTCAGGAGCGGAATTCGGCATGGCGCTCATCGGAAGTGCCCTGCCGGAAGCGGGTCCGTTTTCGTTTTGCCGGGTCTTTCCACGATGCTGCTTTAAAATCCCTAGAAGAACCTGTGAAACTATCAACTGTAAATCACCATGTCTCTTTCGAGTCCTGATCAGGACATCCTTTTCATGCGGGCTGCCATTGCCCTCGCGCATGAGGCCGGACGCTGCGGCGAAGTACCCGTTGGCGCTCTCGTCGTTTCGGCTGACGGCATTGTCGTCGGCCGAGGCTTCAATCAACCCATCCTGCGCCATGATCCTACCTCCCATGCCGAAGTGATGGCCCTGCGCGACGCCGCCGAGCGGATGGGAAATTATCGACTTCCTGACTGTACTCTGTACGTCACCCTTGAGCCGTGTGCCATGTGCGCTGGCGCAATCATGCATGCACGGATCAACCGGGTCGTGTTTGGAGCGAGCGACCCTAAAACGGGGGTTGCCGGTAGCGTAATCGATCTTTTCGCTGAAGCACGCCTAAATCATCACGCCCGGATCGAGGGAGGCCTTCTTGCCGGGGAGTGCGGGGGAATCTTGTCGGATTTCTTCGCATCCCGCCGCAGGCGGTCCGTCTAGGTGACCACCATGTACATCCGCATCGATATCTCAAGCCAGCGCCTCGGACTGTTTGGCGATGATGGCGCCTGCGTTCGGCGCTACCGCATATCCACCGCGACCAAAGGCCCTGGCGAGGAGAAGGGCAGCTACCAAACCCCTCGGGGGCGTCACATCATCCGCGCCCGAATTGGCGCGGGGGTTCCGATCGGCGCAGCCTTCCGCGGCCGCCGGCCGACCGGTGAAGTCTGGTCGCCGGAGCTTGCTGCCGCCACTCCTGGGCGTGACTGGATACTGACGCGCATCCTGTGGCTGTCAGGGACGGAACCCGGCCGCAATCGCCTTGGTCAGGTGGACAGCATGCAGCGCTATATCTACATCCACGGTACGCCGGATACGGAGCCCATGGGGGTGCCGCGTTCCATCGGGTGTGTGCGCATGCGCAATCAGGATGTCGCCGAACTCTTCGATCTTGTGCCGGCCGGCACCGTGGTGGAGATCGTGGAATGAGGCGCCCGGCATTGCCCGGCATCGTGCTGGGGCCGTGGTCGGCACTGGCGGAACAGGCGTCCGCGATCCGCTTCAAGGTCTTTGTTGATGAACAGCGTGTGCCCCGGGACATGGAGCTCGATGAGTTCGATGCGCTGTCCTGTCACGCCTTGGCGCGGATTGGCGAGCAGGCTGTCGGAACCGGGCGCCTGCTGCCGGACGGACATATCGGCAGGATGGCAGTGCTTGAACCTTGGCGGGGACGTGGTGTGGGCGCCGCTCTGCTCGAGGCCCTCATTGGCGAGGCGCGCCGTCTCGGCATGCCGATCCTTGCACTCAACGCCCAGACTCATGCCCTGGGCTTCTATGCCCGTTTCGGCTTCGTTCCGAAAGGGCCGCAGTTTGACGAAGCCGGTTTGCCCCATCAGGCAATGGAAAAACACCTGACAGACGCTTAGTGCCGTCGGTTCAGCGCTCGGCGGCTTCGGTTTCCCGCCGGACCAGGTGACGGTGAAACCATTCGGCGCTCAGGGTCGCGGCATCATCGAGGGCGCCAGGCTCCCGGAAATAGTCGTCCGTACCGGCAATGCTTTGCCAGTCCTTGGTGCAGGTCATCAGGTCATAGGCCTGACGGATGTTGGGCAGGCCTTCGTCCCGGGCACCGACAATCACGCGCGTCGGGCACGGAACCATGCGCAGGGGAGAGATTCCGGCCAGTCCGGGGCGCCCACCTCGGCATACCAGAGCGCTCAGCACATCCGGCTGGTTGGCAATTGCGCGGATCGCAGCACCGCAGCCCGTGCTGCTTGCCACCAGCCCGACCGGTAGTGTGGCGAGTGGAGGTTGATGAGCCAACCACTCGAAGACGGCACGAATGCGCTGCCCGAGTAAGGGCGTGTTGAAACGGGTATCCGGATCACGGGACTCTTCGTAATGGTTCAGCAGGTCGAACAAAAGCGTGGCGAAGCCGGCCTCCTGGAGCCTGCGCGCGAAATGGGCTTCGCGGGAGTCCCGGTGGTTGCCGACTGAATTCTGGGCAATCAGAATCAGTCCGGCCGCATCCGGGGAGTGGGCGAGGAGGGCGTCGAGCCAGACAGGGCCGGCGGCAATGCTCAGGGCGCTATGGCGCAGTTTCATCATGATCTGGGCGGCGGACGGTGCGCTGCTGTCGACGATGGCACGCAGGGGCAGGTGAGGGCAAGGCTCGCCCTCCGTCTAGTGTGAGCCGATGTGCACTGGAACACGGCGTGCTCCAAATGTACCCGCCGCCGACCCGAAGCGCCCCGCCAGCAGGTGGCCGCAACCCGGGCAGGCGCCTTGTGCGTCGAGGCGGTAGGCGAGGATGCGATGCCAGTCGCGCTCAATGAGCGCCATCCCACATGACGCACAGTGGGTCGTACCGCCGGCCACGTCATGAACGTTGCCGGTATAAACGTGCTTGAGTCCGGCATCAAGGGCGATCCGTCGCGCCCGGGTGAGGGTTGCCGGCGGTGTCGGTGGCAGGGCGTTGAGCTTGTAGTCCGGGTGGAAGGCCGTGAAGTGCAAGGGGGTCTCGGGGCCGAGTTCGTTTGTCACCCAGTGGCATAGTGCGCTCAGCTCCGGCGTGCTGTCATTGAGCCCCGGGATCAGCAATGTGGTGATCTCGAACCAGACTGCTGTGTCGTGGCGGAGATAGAGCAGGGTGTCGAGAACGGGGGCGAGATGGGCGCCAGTCTGATGGACGTAGAAGTCTTCCGTGAAGGCTTTCAGGTCAACGTTGGCGGCATCCATCACTGCGTAGAACGCCTGCCGAGGCGTGGGGTGGATGTAGCCCGCTGTGACCGCCACACTGGCAACGCCGCGTTCACGACATGCCTGTGCGGTGTCCATGGCGTACTCGGCGAAGATGACCGGATCATTGTAGGTGAAGGCGACGCTCCGGCAACCATGGCGCACGGCAGCCTCGGCGATGTCAGCGGGCGAGGCCGTGTCCATGAGACGGTCCATGTCGCGGCTCCGGGATATGTCCCAGTTCTGGCAGAACTTGCAGGCCAGATTGCAGCCGGCGGTACCGAAGGACAGCACGCTGCTGCCCGGGTGGAAATGGTTGAGGGGCTTTTTTTCGATGGGGTCAATGCAAAATCCCGAACTGCGCCCATAGGTGGTGAGCACCATCTTTCCCTCCACCCGCTTGCGTACGAAACAGGCGCCGCGCTGGCCTTCATGCAGCCGGCAATCCCTCGGGCAAAGGTCGCACTGGAGGCGGCCGTCTTCGAGAAGGTGCCAGTAGCGAGCGGGATGGGCGTCCATGCTGTCAGACTCCTTGGGGGTTTTCCTTCCACTTGCGTACCCTGTAGCGGGCGAGCATGACATTGGGGCCCCAGAAATCGGCGGGCAAACGGGCCTTTTGCTTGAGGGCCGCCATGAAGCTGCGTCGGTCGGGCAGTTGCTCCCATACCTGGGGCAGGAAGGTGGCCTTCTGACAGCCATTGAAGAAGATCACGCCGTCCTGTCCGGGCACGAGCTGACTGAGTGCATCGGCTTCGTCGTGGAACTCCAAGAATTCCGGCTCGTCAAGAAGTGACACCTCGATCTCGATCCGGGGGAATTCGGCCGCGCTCACCGGAGGGAAGCGCGGATCGCGCAGCGCCGCTGCGATGGCATTCTCATGCACATCCTCAGCCAGGACGCGGTGGGCATTCAGGCTGCCAATACAACCACGCAGGGCGCCATCAAGGGTCAGGGTGACAAAGCACGCGCCACGCTCGGCGAGCAACACGTGATCGACAGCCGCCTTGACGGGCAGCCCCAATGCACCGCAAATGGCGTTGCGAGCCTGGGCAAGCAGGGCTTTTCCGAGCGCTTCAGTGGTGGGCATGATCTAGGGTCTCGGAGAACGAAATGGAGGCATAGCCCACAACCCTTTCCCTGTCGCCGGCCGTGTCGCCGGAGTTGCGCAGGTCAAGCAGATGGGGTGTGAGCCGGTGACGGCACGCAGCCAGCAGCAGGCCGTTGATCGCACCTGCGCCACAGGCCTGATCACCATTGAGGGTGGCATCGAGTTGCCGGATCTGGGCGATCGTGGCCTTGTCACGCCATTGTGCCTGTCGGTAGGGGTGATAGTGGGACAGGTCGGAACTGATGACGATGAGCGTTTCGGGGCCGCCCCATAGGGATTCAAGCAGGGCGGCAACCCGATGAGCATCCACCTCGCCGACAGCGACAGGCAGAATCTGGAAGTGATTAAGCGTGCTTTGAAGGAAGGGTAGCTGGACCTCAATGGCGTGCTCGTCGGCATGGGGGCGGTCATCCACGATGACGCCGGGCATCTCCCGCGCTCGCAGCCAGGCATCCCGGTCCACCGCCACGGCACCCAGGGGTGTGATGAAAGACTGGGCTGCCGGCAGCGCCATGCCCCGGATGGCAACCCGATGGGTTGGGCACAGAATGAGCACCCGCCGGATGACCTCCCTGCGTTCGACGAGTCCGGCGTAGGCGCTCGCCGCGACGGCGCCGGAATAGATGTAGCCGGCGTGGGGCACAATCATGGCCTTTGGCGCATCCACAAGTTCCGCAGGCATGGCTGCCGACAGGAAGCCGGCAATCTGGGCATGAAGGCTGTGGGGATCCGCCGGATAAAAACGTCCGGCGACCGCGGGCAGGCGTTGGGAGGCGTGAGCCATGATCTGCTTCAGTCCTTAGGTTGATGGTCGGGAAGACCTCTCGTATCCATTATAGGGACGAGTGCAACAGCCATGCGACACCGCAGCCCAATCCCGCGCCCACCGCAAGCATGCCTGCCAGTACATGCCGTCCGAGTCCAGCGCCGCCAAGGGTGAAGGCCAGGGTGGTCTTGAAGCTCAGGTTGGCAAGCATGGCGAGCAGAATGGCAATGGCAGCAGGGACGGTGTCCACTTTGCCAACCGTCTGCAGGTGAAGGGTCGACAGGGTGATGGCATCCACGTCGGTCAGGCCTGAGGCGAGGGCGAGCAGATAGAGTCCTCCACGTCCGGCGATGTCGGACAGCCACGCCGCGCACAGCAGCACGCCTGCATAGAGCAGACCGAAGCCGATCGCTGCACGAAGTTCGGTCGGGTTGCGGGTTTCCGGGATTGGTAGCGCGTCCTGGCCCGCCAGTTGTCGCCAGTCGCGGGCCAGCATGATTGCCCCCAGGGCGACGGCGAGGATGCAGCCACCCGCCAGAAGGGGCACCACCGGTGGGGAAAGGGCACCGGCAATGGCCAGAATGCGTAGCACCATGATCAGGTTGGCGAGCAGGATCACCAATCCGGCGGTGGACGTCATGGCCGGATTTTCACGGGCGTGACGCGCAAAGACCATTGTCGTCGCCGTGCTGGAAACCAATCCCCCCAGCAGGCCGAGCAGGGGGGCGCCGTAGCGCGCGCCCACGAGCCGCAAGGCCATGTAGCCGGCCAGACTGACGCCTGCCACGAGAACGATCATGAGCCACACTTGATGGGGGTTGATCGCCTCATAGGGGCCGAAGCCCCGATTGGGCAGGATGGGCAGCACGATCAGTGACAGCACCGAGAATTGCAGGATGGAGCGCCAGTCCTGGGCGGTCAGGCGCGATGCGACGCCACGGAGTTCGGACTTGAAGTAAAGCAGCATGGTCGATCCGACCGCCGCCATCACGGCCAGTCGGCCATGACCCAGCCACACCATCGCGCCGAGGGTGTAGCACACGAGCAGGGCAACCACAGAGGTGGTGCCGGGATCATTGGGTTCCGGCTGGCGCACGTTGGCGGTGATGATCATCAGCGCCACAAGGGCAAGGCCGGCAACCAGCATGGCGGGCGCGGCAAGTTGTTCAGCCAACAGGGCTGAGATCGCACCGAGCAGTCCGGTCAATCCAAAGGTGCGCACACCGGCCAGGGCGGCCGGGCGGCGTTCCCGCTCAAGGCCCATGAGCAGTCCGATCGCTGTGGCCAGGGCGAGCGCTTCCAGTTGGCGAGGGTCAAAGGGGTGCGAGAACAGCATCGTGTGCATTCCTGAGGCGTGGATGCTCAATCAGCGGCAGAAGAGCGGGGGACATTGAGTAGAATTGCGCGATGCGAATTCAGACGACCCGTTGTTTCGCCATTGTGCCTGCCGCTGGAAGCGGCAGCCGCATGCGCAGTGAACAACCCAAACAATATCTGCCCCTTCTCGGCCAACCATTGATTCGCCACACGCTGGGGGTGCTGTGTGACTCGCCGGTGATCGACCGGGTCTATGTCGTGCTATCCGTTGGTGATCAGGAGTGGGACCGCCATGACTGGAGTTCGTTCGGTGATCGTCTGGTCCCCCTTTTCTGCGGTGGGGCGTCCCGTGCCGACAGCGTGCTGAATGGCCTGCGGGCGATTGCCGACGATGCATCCGAGGGCGACTGGGTGCTTGTGCACGATGCTGCACGGCCTTGCCTCGCACCCTGGCATATCGAGGGATTGGTGCGTGACTTGATGCATGACGAGGTGGGGGGCATCCTGGCAGTGCCGGTGGCCGACACCTTGAAGCGTGAGGACAGCACGCATCACATTGCCGCCACGGTGCCGCGGGATGGCCTTTGGCAGGCTCAAACGCCGCAGATGTTCCGCTACGTGATGCTCAAACGGGCGCTTGAAACGGCGCGGCAGGTCACGGATGAGGCCAGCGCCATCGAGGCCATGGGCCTGCGCCCGCGCCTGGTGCGGGGTGACCCCACCAACCTGAAAGTCACCTTTCCCCTCGACCTGCATCTGGCCGAGTGGATTCTCCAGCACCGCGAGGCTTGAAGATGCAAGTTCCGTTTCGTATCGGGCAGGGGTTCGACGTCCATGCCCTGGTTCCCGGCCGCCCCTTGATCATTGGTGGTGTGACGATTCCCTTTTCCAGGGGGCTGCTCGGTCATTCCGATGCTGACGTGTTGCTTCACACCATCACCGATGCGGTGCTTGGCGCGGCTGGGCTGGGTGACATCGGGCGGCATTTTCCGGATACGGACCCGCGCTTTGAGGGGGTGGATTCCCGTGTCCTGTTGCGCGAAGCGGCTGCTGCTGCGCGCGCTGCCGGCTGGGTGACGGTGAACGTGGACGCCACGGTGATAGCCCGGGCGCCGCGGATCCTGCCCCATGTTCCGGCCATGGTCGCCAACATTGCTGCCGACCTGGGGGTTGATCCGGCGGTTGTTAACGTCAAGGGCAAGACCACCGAGAAGCTTGGATTCACCGGTCGTGGAGAGGGAATCGCGGCACAGGCGGTGGCATTGATGGCGCGGGTCGGGGCCTAGCCGCGAGACGCGGCAAAGGTGCGAAGCCGGCGAGATCCGGGTTCGCACGTGACACTCAGGTGCGTCGCCGACGGGCAAGGCAGGCGAGTCCTGCGGCGCCGAGGACGAGGGCCAGGGACGCGGGCTCGGATACAGTTGCGGGGATCGGGTCAACAATGATGATGTCGTTGGCGCAAAGCATCGTCCATTGCACGTCGAAGCTTTCCGTCGGGGAGTTCCCTGTCCAGTGGCCGCCGAAGACGGCGACGGGAATTTCCACCTCGTAGAACCAGTGGGAGCCGCCCAGGGTGCCCATATTCCCGAAGCTGCTGGAAATGACCAGGCTGGCGTTGCCCACATCCGTGCCGGTGTTCACCTTGGTGACGTAGCTGGAATGGGCGGGGTCGTAAACGCCCGGGGCACTCCACAGGCCGGTAGCCCAGTCGGCATTGCTGGTGCCCACCACGTCGCCCTGGCGAAGGGTGCTGCTGCGATCGGCTGTGAGTACTCCGAATTCAAAGCTGCCATCGCGGCCGAAATCAATGGCGAAGTCGCCGCGGCCATAGTTGTTGCCGCCGGTGGGGGTGTTGGGGTCATGGCCGGTGATCAGCCCCAGGGCGAGGTAGGTCTGCCCATCGAGCTTGGTATACCAGGTCAGGTACAGGGCTTCCGCATCATAGGCCTGGCCGCCCCAACCGGGGTTGAGGTAGCCGTTGTTGGCATTGCTCTGGTCGTCCACGGTGAACAGGATTCCGCTACCGGGCGTCCAACCGGATACGGTGCCGTTGTTGGCAACGCCCCAGTCGGCGAAATTTCCGTCGATGGTCATCTGGGTGGCGTGGGCGGGGAGGGTGAAGGCTGCGGCGGCCAGGGTTAGGGCAAAGCCGGCGAGGGATGTCGTTTTCATGATGCACACCAATCTGGATGGAATGGTGGCGAGAATAGGCGGGCGTTGAGCCGGGAAGACGGCACTTCCTCACGGATGCAGCGTGGGTTGGGGTAAAAGAGCAGGCAGATGCGAAGCGGATCACAGCTGCCTGCAAGGGCGGCGAGCCCCCGGGCGTATCGACGCCTTCAGTGTGGCGGATTGACCGGGGTGCCGCGGGGAGGTCAGACGAAAAGGCAGTCTTTCAGGTGCCCGCGCAGATCGGGCTCCGGGGACTTGGTGTAGTCCTTCTCAAAACGATCGGAAATCAACTGGGCCGTCGGCCGGTCGAGGGTGGCATTGAGCATGCCCATGAAGGCAGGGGGGGCGATCAGGATGGCACGAAC
>WBZV01000043.1_pt1 | contig 54867 bp, 45 predicted proteins | sample 5204221 | NCBI WGS metagenome assembly WBZV01 (sample SAMN12344360, study PRJNA552823) | activated sludge metagenome | biome: Activated sludge suspended growth; feature: Nitrification reactor; material: Wastewater; isolation source: activated sludge from nitrification reactor of wastewater... | reverse complement strand
AAAAAATCACCATAATCCGGAATGCCCGTTCCACTCAGATGGGTGTGACTAAAGCCGTAGATAAAGCGATCCGAATCATGATACCCCGAGCACCCATCCCAACCTTCCAACCTTGTATCCGGACTTAATTGCATCATTCCAAATGGATAGCATGCGCCTGGAAAGGTGTGTCCATGCCCCCCCGTACCAATCATTGGATTTACCCAGTCCGCAAACTGTAATGTTTTGCAGGAGGACATCATGCACGCCAATGTTGCCGACAAAATAAAACCCAAGAGTGCATCAGCCTTCATGCTGGATAGATTCATTGCTTAGAAGAATTACCAAACGTCAAAACTGCAAAACATCTGCGTGATAAAAAAATCCTGAAAGGAAAAATGTGAGGTAAGTAGTTATTTTGGAATATCCTGGTGAACTTGGTCACTGGTATGTGAGCGCTGTCGAGCGAAATATTGAGACTTGGTCGCTGAATTTATAGTGATAAGGTTTTGCTCTAATAAAACTACTTTTCGCCAAGTTTAATGTTCTCGTTTTTTTTTGTCCCTTTCTCTTGTATCGCTAAAAGAAAGGAACCAAAGAAAAGGCTCGTCGCCAGCTAAGGTGACTGAGCGATTTCGACAAAGTCGAATGGAGCACGGCACTGCTGTATGCGAAGGTACGCTGACGAGGCGAAGCCTGCCAGCATGCCGACAAGCGAAGCTTCGTCGGTATGCGGAAGCGCTATTTGTATGTACAATGCGCAACCAGATTCTAAGTTTGTTTATATGAATATTGCCTTTTCCCTGCCGGACTTTTATGAGCCCGGTTCCCTCACTATATGAAGCTGTCTCTTCATTTTGCTGCGCATCGTTCGGTCATCTTTCGCTGGTGCCTGGCGACAATGATGTCTTTTTAAATTATTTTCGCTATGCGCTGTACACCGATGATAAATCCATGAATCCTAGAATTATTCATCGCCTGATTCTTCTGCACCCTAAAGTGACCGTTCGAGGTCACAATCCGAATGAAGAATGGAGTGCTTCCTTAACTCATGAAGGAGTAGTTATATTCTTCTAAGTTATTGAATGAAAAGATTTGCGGAAAATATCGGAAAAATGGAAGCTGTTGATGATAGCCTTGAAGGATTCTTGTCAACGCATCCGTGGCATTTTTCTTTTACCGCCTGGACGAAACATCATGCGTTGGTCCATTTGCCCGGCCATTTTCATCCGACCTTGTTGTTTCATTACGTCATCAAGCATTTTTATTTGGTCTTTAAAAACGTCTAGGGTTATGTTCAACTTTTTTAACTCGCGATAAGCATTGTTTGCCTGTGTGATTCTGTTCTTCATCAAGTGAATGTTAATCATTTGAATCAGAATCATGGCCCTTTCATTATCGGATGGAAGTTTTAAACTTTGAGCTTTGTTTAACCAAGCTTCCGCTTCTTCGCTTTGATTTCGTTGAAGAGCAATGCTTCCTTTAATTAAAAAATAGTAAGCACGATTGGTAATGTATAACCAATTGGGAAGCAATGTAAGTGAAAGTCGTTTTTCACAAGCATCAAAATCGGATGCTTGCATAAATGCGGCCGCTGACTGTACGGTGCCTAATAAAATATAACTGACCAATAAGCCAATGCCGACCAAAATCAATGGAAAAGCGTACCAAAAACCTGTGGTAAAAATCAATATGAAACCACCCGCTAAAAACAAGACAATCAAGGCTAGCTTCAGGTATATGTTGATAGTAAACATAAGTTGTATAGTTCAGTGGGCAAAGGTAATCAAGCTGAATGAATAGAACCTTGCATCGGCCAGGAAATGAATGATGTATCTTCGTGCAATAAATATTTAAAAAAGAGGTTTTTCATTGATTGATATTTAAAAATGAACATGAAATTGAGAACTGAATTCATATGTATGTTGATTGTAATTTTTAAATCCTTTACAATCAATGCACAAATTGATAATGATCGGGATTTTCCGATTATTCCAAAACCACTATCCATTCAGGCTGTCGGGGGCCAATATGCCCTTGACCAAATCGAAAATTTGGCTATACCTGTGAATTCAGTAGAGGCTCTAACCCTTGGAAAGTCGCTTCAAAAAATATTAAAACTAAAGGAACTTAAAGTAAAGAAATTTAAGAAAATTGACCGACCACAATCAAAAAGCGTGACTTTGTCTTTGTTGGCCAAGGAAAACAAGCCGGAGTATTATAAAATCAGCATTACTAAAAACGGAATATGGATACAGGCCTCCGAAGCAAGGGGTTGGTTTTACGCTATCCAAACCTTAACGCAACTTGTAGAAATTAAAAATGGCGGCACAGGGGGAGTTATGCTACCGTTTTGCTTAATTGAAGATGAGCCACGATTCAAATACAGAGGTCTTCATTTAGACGTAAGCCGTCACTTTTTCCCGGTTTCCTTTATCAAAAAGTACATAGACTATATGGCTCGTTTTAAGTACAATACTTTTCATTGGCACTTAACAGATGATCAGGGATGGAGAATTGAAATCAAGAAATTTCCCAAATTACATGAAATTGGCAGCGTTCGAAAAGCTACATTAAGCGGACATGCAGGAAATTATCCACCAGTCTATGACTCAACCGAATATAAAGGATATTACACACAAGAGGAAATTAAGGAAGTCATTCAATATGCACAGGCACGTTATGTGGAAGTTATCCCTGAAATTGAAATGCCCGGACACAGCACAGCAGCGCTGGCTGCATATCCTGAATTTTCCTGCAGTGGGTTATCCAGAGAAGTGGCCTGTAATTGGGGAGTCTTTGACAGCGGAATTTATTGTACGCAAGATACCAGCATCTGGTTTTTAAAAGAAATATTGAATGAGGTCTGCGAGTTGTTTCCCGGAAAATACATCCATATTGGTGGTGACGAAGTCCCAAAAACAAATTGGAAAGAATGTCCCAAATGTCAAGCGGTCAAAAGAAGAAACAACATCAAATCAGAAGATGAACTACAAAGTTTTTTCTTACGTAATATCGAGCGTCATTTGAACAGTAAAGGAAAGATCATGATGGGCTGGGATGAAATTCTTGAAGGTGGTCTTCCCGCCAATGCCGTTGTCATGTCCTGGAGAGGAATTGAAGGTGCAATTTCTGCTGCCAAATTGCGGCATTCTTCCATATTATGTCCTGGCTCTCATTGTTATTTTGATCATTATCAGTCTTTGAATCAAAATGAACCATTGGCAATCGGGGGACATACTACGCTGGAAAAAACTTATTCATTCGAACCCGTTCCTGAAGAATTAAAAGCTAACGAACGTTCGTATGTTTTAGGCGCTCAGGGCAATGTATGGACTGAATACATGGATCGGGAAGAAAAAGTTTTGTACATGGCATATCCACGTGCAATTGCATTGGCAGAAGTCAATTGGACAGAACCTAAGAATAAATCATATCCATCATTCCTGGGGCGTTTACAGCAACATATCGCTTGGGCAAAACATGAAGGATTACAAATCACGCAAAGCATGCTGGATTTAGATTATAAGACGCAATTAAATGAAGGCCAGGTGATATTAACTTTTATCAAACCACCCCTTGACGGTAAGATATTGGTAGAAACTACAAGAGATGGTGACGTAATTAGTCAATATTTGCAGCAAGATAGCTTTTTATTAGACAAAAACATTACGTTTAAGTCATGGTTTCAGTTACCGGAAGGTTACATTGGAAAACCTCTTCGAATTGAATATTCACATCACCTTGCTGCTGGTAAAGAAATTGTGTTGCTTGAAAAACCAGCACAAAAATATTTTACTGGAGGTTCACAAGCGTTGATCAATGGGGTTGAAGCACCGGCAAACAAATTTGGCGGGCCCGAATGGACAGGAATGGAAGGTAAAGATTTTAGAGCCACTATCGACTTAAAAGAACTGAAACCTGTCAAATCAATCCAGCTTCAATTTTATGAAGATATTGGTTCCTGGATTCATCGACCCGTTGAAGTTGAGATTGAATGGAGCGTTGATGGAAAATTATTTGCACCTCTCAAGAAATTCCCAGTCATTGGGGATGCTGCGCGAAACATCAAACTCGATTTGCCATTAAATCTTGAAGCCTCCCGTTATCTCAATATCAACATAAAAAACCATGGAGAAATCCAAAATGGCTTACCTGGTGCAGGTCACCGTGCATGGTTATTTGTTGGCGAAATTCAGATCAAGTAAACATAAGAATTTCATCCACGTTACTCTTAGTTACATCCAATTAATGCAATAGCATTCAGGGCACTTCTAAATATTGCGCTATTGCGCCAAAACAAATCGAAAACTTATTTTTGATTGAATTTAACTTTACAGTATGTCGTTGCTCCTCAGTCAGTTATTGTTCCAAATAACTTCCTTCGTCGCGCCTAATTCTGTTTTGTTAAATTCAATTTGGCATCAAAGAGCAATATTTAGAAGTACCCTTCATTGGGTTATTCTTACTGCTGAAATAACTTCAACATTCATTCAGGATTAAAATTGGATGAACAGCATGAATCCATATGAATGGATATGTTCACCGAATCAGCCTTTGATTTTTTGGAAGGCAAATATTTTATTATAATCAGTTGCCAATATTTTAGATCCAGGCATTTGATGACTAAAAGATTTATTAAATCGTTCGTTGGCTATTCTATCGGCAGTTGAAACATTTAAACGGTTATATAAAAACCATCCACCATCAGCAAGCAAATGCGTTATTGATTGTAAAAACGATTCAGACTCATATTGTTTAGGAACACAATCATCTTCAAATATATCCATACAAATTAAATCATACTTTTTATTACAATTCCGGACATAATCGAATCCATCCATGCAATAACATTTGTGCCTATCCTCCAGAATGTAATCCTGATATTTTTCAAACAGGAAAATAACTTCAGCATCTAATTCGACCAGGTCAAACCATGCTTTACATTCAAACTTTTTTTGAAGTATTTCGGGTATGCTTCCCATACCCAGGCCCAAGACTAATATGTGTTGCAGGTCATATCGTCGAAAATCCAATTCTTTAAAAGCCTGTACAAAATGGATGTATTTTAAACCATATGAATATATAGCATGATCGCTCAATAATTTGAACTCTCCGCACGACAAATACAATTGCAAATTGGGATTATACTTCGAACTGCGATCTTCCAAATGGATGTCCATCAGGTAGCTACAGAAACGCCACAGCCCATGCAGTTTATTGAACCGCTCGAAATTCATGCGGTCTCCCAATTCCTGAATTCGGATGTGTCTTCATAGATCATTGAGATCATAATCTTTTCAGCATCCGTCAACACTCGCCCTCTACGTTCCATAACCTGGTGAGCCGTTTGAAAAAACTTATTTAAAGTAAAAGTTGAAAATCCTGTAGCTCCGCCCCAGGCAAAATCAGGAATGAATTGTCTTGGAAACCCTGCGCCAAATACATTGGCTCCAAATCCCACAACGGTTCCAGTATTAAACATGGTGTTGATTCCACATTTTGCATGATCACCCATCACCAAGCCACAAAACAAGCCATTGGTTTTTTCAAACTTCCGGGTTTCATAACTCCACTGTTTTACCAATTCATAATTATTCTTCAGATTCGAAGCATTGGTATCGGCACCAATGTTCACCCATTCTCCGATCAAACTATTGCCCAAAAAACCATCATGGGCTTTGTTAGCATTTGATTGAAAAATAGAGTTATTCACCTCTCCGCCCACACGACATCCTGGGCCTATGGTTGTGGCTCCGTAAACTTTTGTGCCCATTTTTAATTGTGAATCGTTGCACAATGCCAAACCACCACGTATCATACAACCTTCCATCACCTCAGCATTTTTACCCATGTAAATGGGACCTGTTGTGGTATTTATGGTGCAAGGTTGCAGGAGGGCTCCTTCTTCCAAAAAAATGCGACTGCCTGAAAGTTTTACATGATCCGGAACAGGCATGGAAATTCTCCCTGAAGTCATTCTCAAGAAATCAGCTTCCAGTTCAAACTCATTCCATTGAAACAATTCCCATAAGTGCGCTAACCTTCTCACCTGATAAGGTTCCACGAATTGAATTTTGGGAGGATGCAACATACCGCCGGAAAGAAAATCCAACATCTGTTGTTTGTTGAAATGCCCTGCAATTCTTTCATCACCTATTGATAATAGCTCCCCTACGGCCAACTGCCCCAATGAATGACATAGTTCGGTTTGAGGCAGGATGTTGCCGATTATCCAATAATTGTCATCCTCGATAATGGGTTGATAAACCGGTTCCAAATTTCCTGACACCGCATGGCTCGTCTGAGCATGGAAATCCAGTGCCCATTTTTCAGCAAGGGTAAGGATTCCCAAACGAAGACCGGCAACAGGTCTGGACCAGGATAATGGGTAGAAAGCATTCCTGCGGAATGGATCAACGAGAATGAGGTTTCGGGTTTTCATAAACAAAAAACCCCGCTTTGGCGGGGTTATTTATAGATTAATTTTTTGCAAATTTCGAACCGGCAAATTTCTTATTGAATTTGTCAATCCGACCTGCGGTATCAACAAATTTCATCTTACCTGTAAAGAAAGGGTGAGATTTGGAAGAAATTTCCAAACGGATCAGTGGATACTCTTTTCCGTCTTCCCAAACAATGGTTTCCTTGGTTGATGCACAAGATTTCGTCAAAAATGCTTCATTGCAGGAAAAATCTTTAAACACCACAAACCTGTATGAAGATGGATGAATATCTTTTTTCATGGCTCAAATTAAATTTGGAGTGCAAAGATACCGCTTTTTTTCAAATGTGCAAGGATTTATTCGCTATAAAATTAACCTGGAAGTTTTGCTTATAAACTATTGATAATGATAAAGATAGTTCGTTTTTTGTACCTTGCCGCCGTTTAAAGAATATGGTCATTCCACAAAAATATGTGTATAGAGCTTCGGCATTTTTTATCGGACTGAGCATCCTCAGCGGGTATATCATGAGTCAGCGTACTTTTTGGGGTCATTGGCCTCTAGGTTTGCTTCTGGGCGCCTGGTTGGCCATGAGTTTGATGGTTTTTAACAGGTTTGAGAAAAATGGCAATTTTTCTTTATACCTCAAGCTTACCGCTTCCGGAATCCTTTTAGGGTGTTCCTTTCTTACACTGAGTCCTTTGGCCTTTGTGGCCTTTATTCCTTTGTTTCACCATACGGTGCAGGAGTTTTCACAGCCTGAATTCTCTTGGAAGCAAGCTTTTGTGAAGGCTTATCACGTGTTCATCTTATGGAATATCATTGCAACTTATTGGGTGGCGAATGCCGCTTTGGTTCCAGGCCTGGTAGCGTTTACGCTCAATAGTTTGTTCATGTGTATCCCCTGGTTGCTATCGGTATGGGTAGGGCGCCGCTTTAAACCCCTCTGGCCGATAGCTTTATGTTGTTTTTGGTTATTGTTTGAATGGGGCCACCACCAATGGGAAATTTCATGGCCATGGCTAAGTTTAGGTAACTGCATGGGATTTTTACCTCAATGGGTCCAATGGTACGAATACACTGGAACTTTTGGAGGCAGTGCCTGGATATTAATCGGAAACTTCATCGCATTAGGTTCTTTAATTGCAATTAAACGTCGGGTTTGGTATGGTCTGGCTTTTCTGTTGTGGATTGGCCTTCCCATAAGTATCTCCTTATGGATGTTTGGTTGTGAAGAGGAGAAAGGGTTGTCAATTGATGTTGCGATTGTCCAACCCAACTATGAACCCCATTTTGAAAAATTCGAAGTCGACCAAGGGATCCAGATGAAACGATTTATGGATTTGTCCAGAAAGGTATTGGATGATTCTACCGAATATTTATTGTGGCCTGAAACAAGTTTTGAGTATTTGGAATCGGGCAGATTTAATTTGGATTGGCGAATTCGCGCTGTCCAAGACCTTCTCCAGGATTATCCTTCTACCTGTCTGATTACGGGATTGGGAACCATCAAACCGATGACTTCCAATGTTCCAAAGACAGAAGCTACAAGAAAAAACATGAGAGGTGGAGAACCCGAGTTTTTTGAAGTACAGAACAGCGCTGCTCAGGTTTGTCATCGGGCTGAGGATTATCCGCTATACGTTAAATCGAAATTGGTTCCAGGTGTTGAAACCTTTCCATATCGTCGATGGCTGCCCTTTCTCAAACCCATTGTAGATCAATTGGGAGGTTCCATTTACGGATTAGGTAAACAATCAGACCGGACTGTTTTTCAAAAAGATTCGATGAGTATTGCTCCTGTCATTTGTTATGAATCCATTTATGGTAATTACATTGGGGACTATATTCGAAAGGGAGCTCAGGCAATTTTTATTATGACCAATGATGGTTGGTGGGACAACACACCCGGCCACATTCAACATTTAAAATTTGGCTCCCTGCGTGCCATTGAGTTTCGAAAACCCATTGCCCGTTCTGCGAATACCGGAATATCCTGTTTTATCGATACCAAAGGCATCGTCTATCAGGCAACACGCTATGATGAAAAGGCATCCGTTCGTGGAAAAATTTACACCAACAGCATTAAGACTTTTTACTTAAAACATGGTGATTACATCATCAAATTTGCATTGATGGGTGCCATGGCTGTTTGGCTATTTGTTATTTGGAAAGTTTTGATAATTCGTTTTTCAAAAAATCAATGACTCTGACTTCCACCGCATCCATGTGATTCGCATCGGCAAGAAATACACTTACATAATCAAACAAGTGCACCAAGTACAATGCCTTACACAATGGTGAATTCCCTTTTGGGTAAACATCAATGACTGCGGAGGTGTAATGTCCAATAATTTCTTTGGTCAGTTCAATTCTGGCAGAGACCCTGGAATATTCATCCGTATCCCTAATCATAATGGTTGCAAGTGCTGGCTGATTCCATCTCCAGCCAACGAGCTCGTTATGGTTCATTTCCGGAACAACATGGTGCCAGCAAAGCATCTTACTGTTCTCATTGACTTGCTGCCGGAAACGCATCGCGACAGGTTCCAAATGATCGGGAGCATAAATTACGATCCATTTTTGATTTAAGAACCCAGCTAAATCTTTTGCTTGCTGAATGATTTCTTCTTGCTGTTGCTCTGCCAGGTCGATAAACTCCAAGAGTTCCTGTTCAAAGCTCATGTCCACAAAGCCAAATCGATTCAACACATAAAATTGAGCTATCATTGAATATGCCAAACAAGCACGAGGTGAAGACCAACCCGAAGGCAGTTGCACAAAGTCTAAATCCAATTTAAGGGCTAAGTCCATTAATCGACCGCCCGAACTGATCACAATGCGCTTTGCATTGGAGGCATCCATCTTATGAAAAGATTCGATGGTTTCTTCAGTATTTCCTGAATAAGAAGAAATGATCGCCAGACTGTTTTTTGATACAAACGCCGGAATACTATATGATTTACTGATGACAAATGGAACTGAAGCCATTGGACGGAAATAACTTTCAACGAAATTGGCTCCTATACCGGAACCTCCCATTCCACTGACCAATATGTTTTGGATTTCATGCCCATGATTTCTAAATGCAGTTTCGCTAAACAATTGTATTGCTTCGCGAATCTGCCGTGGAAATGCCTGAACCATTTCAAACATAGTCATTCCCATACAGAATAAATTTTGACAAAAATAAGCGAGATCCCTGAATTACTCAATTATATTGAAAGATCCCTAATTGGCTATGGTTTAAAAAAGATGTCCTTACTGAAAAGATAAAATGTTTGTATCGTATTACCGGAAAATGGCCTATGCCATTTCAACAAACCGTGCAGTTTCATCAAAAAGATGTTGCGATGATAAGGCCAAGAAAGGTATAATAAACTTGAAATGATCGGTGAACTTCTTTCGTTAGATGACTGAATTGGATTGAGTGACTCGAAATGATCAGGTTTTCTTCAAATCTCAAAAAAAATCAAAGTAACTTTCTAAGAAAAAAGCTGCACTTAAACTTCTCTCCATTTCTTCGCAATGTCAATCGTACCTGCTTTCCTTCTTCCTTCTGAAAAATTTCCAGTATTTTTCCCAAACTGAGAAATGAAACAGGCCATCCATTGACTTTCACTATCTGATCATTTGGCAACACTCCTGCGCGGTCTGCTGGAGAACCTGGTATAACGTGCGAAACAAAATAGCTTTCCAGATTTCTACCGCCAGTTATGACCATTATACCCGATTTGTCGTAATTGAATTCCTTTGAATAATTCTTAGAAGGTCTGATGTATAATTTTTCCTTGTGGTAATCCAAATAAAAGTCAAATTTCTCCAGCAATAAATTACCAATTAACCCTTGCTTAGTTTGTTTTTCACCTTTGGCCAATGGAGAATCCACTAAAAGAAAATGAGAAATCACGTCGTGCATCAAGAATGTGTCCAAATTTACGGAATGGATCTTACCGGCATAACCAGATAGGACTCCGCCCAAACCACTCCCCAAGTAGCCAGGAATCAATTGATTAGGCATCATTAGATTCGATAAAGAATCCAGATACAACAACAATGACAAACTAGCTCCTGTATCGATCAATAAATTAAGCTGATGACTTGAGTATTGAGTGCTCTTAACTTCGGTCAATAAATAAGGTTTCTGCTTATGCACTTGGATGTTCATCTCATGATAGCCTGCCGGCGGCCGGGTATTGATGGGATGTAGTACCAATGTTCTGTTCTTATAATCTACCTGTAATACAAAATTGCTAAAAAGAGAAGCGCTTAAAATGCCATGTACCGGTTCCCCTATCACTTGCGAGATATTGGTTTGGTTTTGTTCTAATATAATGAGTGGAGTTTCACCTTGAAACCGATTGCCAAAAATCAGACTCATGGGTTTAGTCAGCATGGCCGGTAATTCTGTTTGCAAATCGGACCCGATAACTTTTATTTCACGTTGGTAGGCTTCTGAAAAAACGTCCGTCCACCGTCGGTCAAAGAGTATAGTGTGCTCTGCACCCGTATCAAAAATGAGATTCAATGGAAACAAATGCTCAATGTAAACTTCAACCACGATGAATGATTGGACATACCGAAATGGAATTCGAATTGGTTTCTCAACAGGCGATATAGCACTATGAAGCGATTCTGGGTAAAAGTTCATACCCAGCAATAAAATCAATAGTAAGTTTCCAATTTTCATTTCAAATAGTCAAACCCTGAATCCCATTACATCATCCCTTAAGAATTGGCACAAATTACAAAAACTGACGAAATGATGAAAGTTAATACTGAAGCATTCATAGAATATACGTGGTCATCATTTGAGGAAGTAAAATTCAATTCTTTACTCATTCCTGCTGGATCAAAGCCTGAACTTTAATGCATACACCCTAAACTTACAGCTTAACAGGGCGACAAAGCTGTTCAGGTGTTTTGCTTATTTAGTTAATACTGATTCTCGTTTGATTTTTGCTTAATATTTAGCAGGAATTTTCCTTTCCTGGGCAATAAACCCAAACAACCTGGTTGGATCAACTTGGACCCATTGCATTGCGACTAGGCCAGGCAACCAATTTTCGCAGTTGGACAGAACTTTTTATTACTGACACTAACGTTTGTTAGTATTTATTTAATAATTTCCCAGCCCTTTTAAAATGTGCTATGCGGCAAGGGAAGTATTTCTGCCATTCATAAAGACAATTTTTGCGTAAACGGAATTACGATAAAAGGAACACCTAAAAGGAAGTGAGTAATGGCAATCAAAAAAATCATACGGAACCTCCATCTAAAATTTCCCCCAAACTTAATATTTGTTGAATATTGGCCAGACTTTAAACTAGAACATGCATATTCTTTTACCCTAGATTTCACGTTGAAGGGTGGGTTATTTTAAGCTTAAACCAAACAACACCTAAAATACAAATTTCTTCTGGTACTTTGCCATTATTCCCAGAGGTATTCCCGTTGAGTCATTCACGATTACAGTGTGTGCACATTCCAAATTTCTGCTATACATAATTTCCAAATTGAAATTATTCAGAAAATCCATGGACTTATAGGATGGGCTCATAATGGTGTTGTCCTTCCTACTGGCCATTAAACCTGAAAAATGCCGGAAGTTTCTTAATTCTCGTGACCATGGAACCATATTGAAATCTGCTACTAAAATAAAATTTGGATAACCCTTTTTCATTAAAATCGCCAGTTCGTCTAAAAATTTATTCAGTTTTTGGTAGGCTATCAATGTAATTGGGGGCAAGTGATTGACGACCATGAGTTCGAAACTGTCATTCTCTGAATTGGTAACAAACATAGAAATTACAGGTAATCCCAATACTTCTTCATTTTTAGGAGAACTCAATGGAAATTTTGATAAAATTGCTTTTCCCAATGGGTCTATTCGTGCAAATAAATACCGATGCGGGTATGAATCGCCTAAAACCGCTATTTGTTTGGAATGATCCGGTGTAAATTCTTCGATAACCATTATATCAGGATTCCTTTTGATGCTGGATTCCAGCAATCTATCCAATGGTTGATTCCCTAACGTAGGATTCATAAAAAGAATATTCAAAGCATCTGGACTTGAAAATCGGTTGATGTTAAGCTCAGTATTGTATGAGTTCATCAAAAAAAAAGCCATGATACCAGATGAAATATAGAACGTATAGAGCAACCTCTCTCGCCCAATAAACAAAGCAATGGTCCCCCCCAATAAACATAATAACATCCAATGAATGGCATATATGGAAATTTGCTTTGCCCATAAGTAGCCTTCTGGTGGAAACATAAAAAACAGACTGATCACTACAATCAGAAAGGCAATCCCCCATTGAGCAGTTTCATTCTTAAGCAACATGTATCCGTTTCGCTCACAAAAATAAGTATACGCAGCGCTTCTTACTCCTTCATTTTTCATTACTTACGCTAGAATCAAATGTGGGTTTAATCCGTTTATTCCTAATGGGCGAACCTTCCATCTTCAAAAACAATTTCAATGATAAACGACATACTTGTAAGAATAAAACATCCAGTATTTGTAGTCATTCCAAAGGATTCATATTTTTCATGAAACATGGAGAAATATCATCTATTTCACTGGACATATTGGTACTGTTAAATGTACTAAATCTCAAGGTTTTATGGCACCAGGCTCACTCGCTCCTTAAAGGTCATTTCATCACCTTGCGGATGGATGAAGTTCAACAGCAGAATATAATTTCCAAAGGCTAATCTATTTCCTTGTCCATCCTGTCCATTCCAAATCACCGGATGTTGTAGAGCAACCCGTCCTTCAAAGAGTTCAGCAATCGGTACTCCCGACAAGGAATACAATTCGATCTTGCTTAAAAAACCTGCCATAGGGGGTTGCATTTGGATGAAAAGATAATCTTCAGAGCCATCTCCGTTTGGACTGATGCGATTACCGTTCAACTGATAAGGCTTGCTCTTGGTGACATTCGTCCTCGGAGAGCCGTGGCTGTTGGGAAGGCCTGGAGTACCATAACCGCTAGTGTTCAAAGCAGTTTGCCAGTTTGCTTTATAAAAGGAAGCTTGTTCCAGATCTAATTTCTCCAGTGATTTTCCTTCGGTTTCATGCTCGAATGGATGATGCCATGATGGATCAAATCGAACAGAGTCTAATAAATACCGTTGTCGGCCATTGTTATATGACATGAGGACGGTTTCACCCCGATCATCCAGGCCAGGCCAGGGCATTTCAATGACGTGCAAACTATCGCAATGAGGGTAAGTGGTACACACATCGCTGGGACTTGAGGAAAATGCCACGTATTGTTTTGATTGGAGGATCATGTTTTTCAAGTTTGCCTTAAAAGAAATCCAGGATTCAGCTGGGCTACCCATGGAAAACTCAAGTCCATCTAAACGAACATCACCCTCACTGCGGTTATAAATTTCAATGTATTCCTCATGATAGCTATAGGCATCAAAGAGTATCTCCGAAAAGACCAAATCACCAGAATCGGGTGGTGTGCTTAGCTGAAAGGAGTTACTTATAAATTCTGCTTGATTACCTAAACAATCTTCGAAGTGGTCGCTTCGAATGGTATAGCGAACATCAGAAACCAAAGGTTGGTGTAACAACAATATCCAATGAGTATATTGTTGGTCTGGTGATGCCGTGGCAACATCACGGAGTGGGTCCAGAACCACACGTTCCGGATGAAACTCAAACGAAGGACCAATCTTTTCATCAAACTCCAGAAGTATTTCCCATTCACTGGTCGCATAGGCTTTCAACAATTTGGGACCGTTGTGATCTCCCGTGGTATCCACCGACGCATTCACTTTTCCAGGAGTTCCCCCTGAAAGATCCTGAGAAGCCAAAAAACCACCACTCCCACGACAAGGTTGGTTTAAATATTTCCACTCTAAGGAATATCCCCCCTGACTCTTTGATGCATTCCCATAATCGTTTAAATCAAATTGGATTTCTGTAATGACGTCGAATTCACTGTTCATTATTCTAATACTTTCTCCCTCATTATTGATGGAAGGAAAGCCTTCCAGAGGAATCACTTTCCCAAATGATTGAAAAATCATGGCATGCTCTGGTTTGCACAAGATTCGGTATTCACCAGGCCACATAATGGTATCTGGAAAATAAGACTCTGTTGACCCATCCGTTATAATACAATCTTTCAAATTCAGGTTTTTAAGGGAACGGTTATATATCTCCAGGTATTCAAACTCCGGCAATGAAAGAGATGGACTTGGATCTGCCATAATTTCGGAAATCAACAGATCTTGAGCTTGTGGCTTCCAAGTCACGAAAGCATTGAACGAATAAGAACCCGTATCCACCATGGATCCCGATAAATTGTAAACGCCACTATATTGAATTTGATAATTATTTCCATTGAGGAAAGGTGTGTTAAAATGAAGAATACTGGTTAAAGAATTTGGCCAATGAATAGAATCGGCTTTGTCCAATTTGTTCAGTAAAAAAGTTGAGTTGTTTGCCGTTTGTTCAAGAGATATTACAGAATTCCACTGCAATTCAATGGAAGTGGGGTTGAGTAATTTATGGGCCTTTATCTTGGGGGCAATCGCTTGTGTTCCAATGTTCATGTTGTCCCACCGGAACAGTTGTTTTCGAGTTTCCGTATAAAAACATTGTATGCCGAAAAACTTAGCCCTCAAAAGAAAACTTTCATCAATTTGCAAGCTGGTACTGTCCATCAGGTTACCTGAATCTGGATGCGTTATCCAAAGAAGAAAACGATTGGGCGCCAATCTCTTTAAACTCAAGCGGCCACTTACGATTGAAGTTGCAAACAGGCCTTTTTTACCGGAGGCGATCAATGAATCAATTTTTTGTTTTCTTAAAAATAGTTTCCAGCTGTCCTCATTTCCATTTTCACCTATTTCGATCCACAAAGCATTCGGCGAATCAACCTGGGCCGAATCGGATGTTAAATAAATGTGAAGTCGATTGGCTGCAGAAGGATTGAAATCCAGGAAAAAATCAACTTCCCATACCCTGCAATTTTGAAATTGAGAGGAACGCCACAATGACGATTGACCAGCCATGGGGGCCATCAATTGCAATTGTTGTAAATGATTGACTATAAAATGTTCTCGGTCTCCTGACCAGGCCGTATCCAATGAATTTTGGAAATCATCTGACCATTGTGCAGACAATGGAATTCCTGCCCAAAGCAGGAACATGCTTAGGATGTGTCTCATAATGCGAAGTTAATCAAAACTTCCTGTAAATTCTATCCTTAACTTTGCAAAAATATCGATATGCATTTAGCGATTGTTGGAGTAACCGGTTTAGTGGGCCAGACATTGCTTGAAGTGTTGAATGAAGTAAATTTTCCATTTGACCACATCAGTTTTATTGCTTCCGAAAAGTCTGTTGGCAAAACAATTCATTGGAATGGGAAAGACCATGTGATCATTGGAATGCAAAAAGCCATTGATGCTCAACCGGACATTGCTATTTTTTCTGCAGGAGGAGGAACTTCATTGGAATGGGCTGAAAAATTTGCTGCTAAAGGTAGTTACGTCATTGACAATTCCTCTGCCTGGAGAATGGATTCCAGGTGTCCATTGGTCGTTCCAGAAGTAAATGCAGAAACCATAACGTCTGACACCCGGATCATTGCAAACCCCAATTGTTCAACCATACAAATGGTAGTTGCATTAAATCCCATCCATAAAGCCTTCGGTTTAAAGCGGCTGGTGATTTCAACTTATCAAAGTTTTACTGGTACCGGGATGAAAGCGGTAATGCAATATGAAGCTGAACGGGATGGACGACCGATCCCAGAACCACGCGCATACCACCATCCGATTTTTGAAAATTGCATACCCCAATGTGATAGTTTTCTTGAAAATGATTACACCAAAGAAGAAATGAAATTGGTTCATGAAACAAGAAAAATATTGGGAGATCCCGATATCAAAATCTGCGCAACTGCGGTAAGGGTACCTGTACATGGAGGACATTCAGAATCGGTAAATGTTGAATTGAAAAATAAGTTTGAACTGTCACAAATTCGCAATTTATTGACCCAAGCACCTGGTGTGGTTCTCTTGGACAATCCTGCCCGGTTTGAATATCCTACTCCCCGGCAGGCGAAAAACAAGAATGAAGTTTTTGTCGGAAGGCTCCGCCTTGATCCGTCCCACGATCAAGCCTTTAACCTTTGGATCACGGCAGACAATTTACGAAAAGGGGCTGCCACCAATGCCGTTCAGATTGCAAAATGGATCGTGCACAACCAACTGGTTTAGTCTAGGATTCCAACAGAATTTATCTGGAAATTATCCTCCCGACAACACCTGCATTGATCTTTGAACATTGAGATCAGCCAAACCAACGAGCTCATATTTCGCGGTTCCCAAAGAACGTAATTCCTTAATAAGGCCATTTGGAAGCGAAAAAAATTAAAAAAATCAACGGTTTGTTGGATTGAACGCCTTAATGAGCAACATTTGGAATGGCGATCCGCTTTTACAACATGGATTCAATAGATGATTGAATCATAGTAAATTAAAAATATCATAAATTTAACATGTCAAATTTAAATCCAAAGCGGTATGGCATCCCCTTGAGAAGTTGGCCCACGAATCTGTTTCTGGTGTTGGAAAAATCGAATTTTGGATTGATTTTTGCAAGCCTTAATCGTTTACTAAAGAGCATTCATTTGCAATTATTCCACTTGAATGTATAATGGTTACAATTTCCTCCGTGTGGGAGGAGCAAGAATGAGTTAATAACAGAAGAAATAATTTGAAACATGAGATCCAGGTTGGTCATTTGGGGAACCAATAAAGAAGAGCAACGCGTTTTATTGGCCATTTCATTAAACGCAGAAGACAATAAGGTCAGTATCTGGAGTATTCCAGAAGCTTCTATTTCAGAGGAATTTTACAATCAGATGATGTCGCAATGGCGGGAAGGTTTAGACATGGATTTTCCTAAGGAAGCTCAAGAGCGAATCATTGAACTCACCATGGCAGATACTATTTTACCGGAAGATCTGCGAGTCGAAAAATCCGATGTTATACAACGCGCACAATTAGAGTGGCATTTTATTGTATTGTCCACTAAGCTCTATAAAAATTTTAAATCGGATTTAGAAGACTTACAAGATAAAATCAAACGGCTTGAAGAATTTGATCAAACGCTATGGGATGAATTGAAACAGTTTTGGAGTAATGTACAACAGCATATTATTGACAAAAACATTTTAAGAGATCACTCTGATTCCTTAAAAGAGAAAACCAATGCCTTGTTTGAGGAATTGAAAAAACTGAGAAAGCAACATCAATCAACCGTCAACCAAAAATCAAAAGATACCGCAACCTTATTTTTAGGAAAACTTGAAGAGGTTGATGAGAAGATCAAGAACGGTTCGGTACTCAAGCCTTTGTTTGATGGATTAATTGAAATTCAAAATCAATTGAAGAAACAGGATCTCACGAGAAAAGATAGGGAACTGGTACTCTCCAAATTGAATGAATGTTTTAAATCCATCCGAGAAAAAAGAGAAAATCAATTTGCCGGAAAAAATCCATCTGAATCAGGTCAACAAAAATTAGATAAAAGGTTTGAAGGGTTGATGACCGCAATCAACCGGATTCAACAATCTATAGAATTTGAAGAGAAGAATATTTTTTTTGAAAATAAACGCATAGCCACCACCGACGGTCAATTGGAAGCACAAATCCGGGTTGCTAAAATTAAAATGATTGAGGAGCGATTAAAATCCAAACAAGCTAAATTGGCTGAATTGCTCGAGACCAAAGAAAAACTGGAATCGCTTCAAGACAAGTTAAAGAAAAAAGATGAAAAAGATAAGAAACGGCAAGAAAGACGTCAACAGGTTGAAAATGAAAAAATAAAAGTTATCGCGCAAATTGCCGATGATATTCAACACCACCAGGAAGCTATCCCGGAAGATGTTCAAGAAAAGCTTATGAAAGCTGCAGAGGACATCAAACAGACCAATAAAAGTAAACGCAATAAACCAGGTGAAAATACCAAAGAGCAGACCGATTTAACCGTTTCAACCGAACAATCCAGTAGATTGCAAGAAATCCCTAATATTGAATCCGTCATACCGGAAGACAAGGAAGAAGAATAAATATTTCTTAAGTTTGTCGGTCAACCACGAATCCATGGAAGAAATATTAAATCCCTTGTTGAATAATCAATTTGATGATCAGGGGCAATTGGTATCACCAGGGTTACCCGGTCATATCAAAAATTTCTTAATTGATATTGACGGAACAATTTGTGAAGACATCCCGAATGAAGAACCTGAACGGATGAAAACTGCTGAGGCTTATCCGGATGCCATTAAAGTGATAAATCACTGGTTTGAAGATGGGCATGTAATCACTTTTTTTACTTCGCGAACGGATGAGCACAAAGAAATTACAGAAACTTGGTTGAAATCCAAAGGCTTCAAATACCATTTTCTTTTGCTAAATAAACCTCGAGGGGGCAACTATCATTGGATCGATAATCACATCGTTCGTGCGACACGTTACGAAGGGAAATTTACCAAAGAGTTTGTCGAGATCACAAAAAAGGTCCAGGTATTTGAACCCTGAACCTTTTTCTTTATTCGTATGCATAAATCGTTATCCCTCTTAACGAATCAGTTTCTTGTTAACCACTTGTCCATTTTCGCCGAATATTTTTAGCAACAATACACCTTTTGGTAATGATTGCAAATTGAGCTTATTCAATTCTTTGCTACTATCAATTGCTTGGGTGTACAACAGTTTTCCATTGGATGTATAAACCTGAACCTTGGAGTATTTAGCCTCCAGTGGTGTGTGAAGAATAGCATAACTGGATGATGGGTTGGGGTAAATATAAACTTCAATATTTTTTGTTAGGTTATCTCCCGCGACAATTTTATCTGAGTCTGCCAAAACTCCCTTCCCTGCAAAAGATACGCATATTTTATCCCCTTGGTCGGTTGTCAGGCAGAGATCGGAATTATAAAATTTAGGATTGATAAACTCAACATTATCAATAACCCATCCAAAAATAGTAGAGTTGTCGGGACTTAAGTTTAAACTGTCGTTCGCAAACCGGAAGCGCACCTGAATGTTTTGGTTATTGTACTTTGATAAATCGAGCACTGAAGGTATAAATCCACCACTTTGGCCTGAATACGCTTGGATATTTGGAGTCACAAAGGTTTGGTAGTTGATTAATCCGGTATAAGTATTGAGGGTAAATTGTTCAGCTTTGGCTTGCTCCCAAATTGAGCCATCCGTTGAAACTTCTAATATACCTCCATCAAAGCCGGTTTCTGTATTGAAAAAATGGTAAAACAACATGGAGGGCTCATTTCCAGTCATTTTTAATGTATCTTTCAAGTAAACGAAATAATCATCTGAGCCACCTTCCTGTTCTTGAGCAATCCATGCATTACTTTTATCGACGCCATATCCTTCATCGAGGTAAAACACATTATCGCCTTTCAACAGGTCGTAATCCCAATTATCTTCCCCAGATTCCATGTCATCATACCAAAAAGTGGTGGAAGAAATGGAAATTGAACTCCTTAGTTTAAACACAATTCTTTTTGTTTCAAGCGATTTCATATTGCCCAATGACCAGGTCAACTCGTTTCCATTCACCGCAGGAGCAATGGTTGCTGAACCAGGAACATAGCTGCAACCCTCCGGAATGAGATCTTTTATGGTCACATTGCTAATGTTCTCCGGTTGATAATTGTTGACATCGATGGTCACAAAAAAATCGGTACCCGGTTTGACAACATCATTGGCCACGAATACATCATTGGCCTGGTAATATCCCGCCTTTTTAGAAACCAGGATCTTATCAATGCAGATAGGCGCCGGTAGAAAACTAAGCGTTTCGTCACCCACCGTGTTATTTGATCCCTGTTTGGCAAAATACCCCATGCCCCTTCTTGCAAATACGTCCCAGATAAGACAAGCATTTGCGCCATTGTTGTTGATGGTATCAGCCTTTAAAATAGCATTTCGTCCATCAATAAATCCTGGAGAACAAGGTTGAAGTTTCATACCATCAAATACCAATTGAATGGCTTTATTGTTACCTGAATTTTTCATTTTAAAATCAGGATCGTACCTATATTTATCAGCCAAAGCCCAATACATGTCCCAGGTTACCGTAGTCCAAACTTCACCCAGGTTATGCACTTCAGGGTCAATGTTTTTGTAGGTGAACTCATTGACCGACATATCATTGGTGTATAATCTCCTGCGAATGCCAAATCCGTCATTTTTTTCATTCAATGCATAGGTACCAATGGGACGAGGTTTAGCACCAAAATCTCCTGGTTTTGCGGTTAGGATTAAGCTCATAAAATCGCTCCACCCTTCTCCCATTTGTTCAGCATTCCCCAGACAATTTGAGTTGGCAGGTCCTCCGGTTAGCCGGTTTGAAATACCATGTCCATATTCATGAGCAATTATGCCGTTGTCAAAATCTCCGTCCAAACTGTCTGGTCCTGCGATGTCACCTGGATCTTTAATTTGAATGCGTAAACCACCGTTTTGGATCATTAATTTCAGTCGATTGCAAATGGTTTTGGTAGTAAAATAAGACGGGATTGTGACTTGTCCGCCAACAGCACCGCCACCCATATTGACAAATCCATCTTCGAAATTGCAAATGATCACCCCAGCTGCGCCTCCTTTTTGAGCATTAAGGCATTTTGCGCCAAACTCACAAGTCCCCCGTTCAATTAACACAATTTTATTTTCAACTTCGGTTCTTCTAAAACCATTTACACAACCCAAAGTTGGGTTATTTGAATGATCGCTGCCAATGACGACATCCGCTTCCAACGGAGTGACACGAGGTGCTGGCCCAAATGATCCTCTGCGGCAATCCACAGCTCCGGCAAAAGAATCAGGTTTGACGATGTATGTTTCCTCCTGAGAAGCTAACCATAAAAACATTTGCATCCGACCACCATTACCATCGGCAGGTGTAGAAAAGTTGGCATTATCTGTACCTGATCCATCCTGCGCTTCGGCTCGGACATAATCACCTTCACGCCCACCTTTACCATAGTTGTTGGCTTGAAAATTACCGGCCTGTTCATTGAAACCGAAATGATAACTAACGTCATGCATCATGTTATTTGCATAAAATAAGTTGACTGTTGCAGCATCTCGATACTTATCGGGTTCGTCATCCTTAATAAACGGAAAATCAAAGATTAAATCCGCACCGCCACTTGGCTCAGATCCATCGCTTAGGTTATCGCCATTTCTGTCCAGGTAGGCGTGTACATTATTGCCCCGGGTGAAGAGAAATTCAGGTCCTTCAGCACCATTGGTATCGTGCCATCCAAAAGGAGAATAGGTTGCATGTGCTGGGTTCACTACATACTGACGGTCTCCGTGACTTGGACTTTCATCCGGGAAAGCAACCACTTTGTAGGTTCCCTGAGCTGAGGGACCTTGAGGAGTATGAATTTCCTCCAATGCTTTTTTTACAGGTATCGCGTTCCGACTCCAAACAGCAGGGTCAGGAATACAATGCTTCCGATCATGCTTATGGTTGAAACTACACTTCACTGTCCAGTTGGATTGATGCAAAATTTCTCCGGAAAGAGCATCTACTCTGATGGACCAGTAATCACTCGCAACAGACATCTCCAGACTTAAATCCCAGGCCAATCGCAATGAACCATCTTTAACTGGCATGTAGACCAATTTGACCGGGATTTGACTCAAGGTGAAGTTGGTCGCGGGAAAGCTGGTTTTTCCATTCTCTCTCAACACATGAGTTGGTACCAAGGCATTGTTAATCCCCAAGTGATTCACAATTTGGGTTAAGGCTTTAACTTCGGAGATTTTTGGTTTGGTTGCATTGATTTTGCTGTTTATTTGGCCATAAAACCGAGAAGGACTGTCAAAAATTTTACCATTATCGCTCACATGTACAGAGGTGATGGCATTAAAGATTTCAATACCACTGAAACGCTGAATTAAATAAACGTGTGTTATACCATTGTGAGAAGATCGGTACATATCGGTTACGGCTAGATCCCTAATGTCCTCAGGCAGTAAGCCCCAATCTGTAGATTGCTGCTCAACAAATCTCAAGCTCCGGTCCAAGGGGGTCTGAATTTGAGCATTAGAATTATTTATAATGCATAATAACAAGATAATTAAAATAATATATATATCTTTTTTCATAAATGTGATAAGTATTTGAATTGTGAAATTAGCAATAATTTTACGATTGAAATGCAAGGCAAAGATTTTATTCTGGGTAAAAACGCTTTAAGGGAAGCAATCGCTGCACAAACAGCGATTCAAAAGATATTTATTTCCGACAACCTGGAGGCAGAGGATACCAAATGGTTGTTAAAAACCGCACGAAGCCATGGAATTCCCATTCTACGTGTCCATAAATCCAAGTTGGATGCGTTGACCAAAAAACCACACCAAGGGGTTGTGGCCATGATCAATCCCATTGTGTTTCATCCATTGCAAAATTTAGTTGACGGGTTATTTATGAATGGACAAAATCCAGCCCTGGCCATTTGCGATGGGATCACAGATGTTCGGAATTTTGGCGCAATAGCACGTTCGGCCGAAGTGTTTGGGCTTAATGGAATGGTTATCGGTTTAAAAAACAGTGCACCTGTCAATAGTGAAGCCATAAAAGCATCCTCCGGAGCCTTGCTGTCATTGCCGGTTTGCCGTGAAAAAAACTTACTCCAGGGAATCCGACAACTTCAGCAGAATGGAGTTGTTATTATTGGAGCTAGTGAAAAGGCAAGCCAACCCATCAGGAATTTGGATTTACAAAAACCTGTTGCATTTGTCTTTGGATCAGAAGGTACCGGAATTTCAAGAGAGATTCTGTCTATCTTGGACGAAATGGCCATGATACCGCAGGCCGGTATTATCCAGTCGTTAAACGTTTCAGTAGCAGCCGGTATATTTTTTTATGAATGGATGAATCAAAACATGAATCACACACCATGAGATATTTATTTACCCTGATGAGTTTGCTGTGGATAAACACCCTAGCGCAGACTCAGGAAAAAGCTTTGCTTTGGAAAGTCCAACATCCTGAAAATGGACAACAAGCCTATGTGTTTGGGACCATCCACCTGATTCCATCTGAAAAATTCTTTTTGCCTGAATCTTTTCAACAGGCATTTCAGGAATCCCAAAAACTCTTCACAGAAATTGATTTGGATGACATGAACAACGTGGGCAAACTTTTTGGCATCATGGATGATTTGTTCATGTCCGATGATTTAAGCATCGGAGATTTATTGTCCGACCAAGATTATGCATTATTGAAAGATCATTTTGATAAATTGGGCTTGCCCCTCAGCCTGTTTAGTCGGATGAAACCCTTGATGTTAAGTGCCTTAACAGGTTCGGGAGGAAACCCCTTTGCGCTGAAAGACGGAAGCTTCAAATCGTATGAATTTGAATTAGGTGACTTCGCCAAACAAGTCAAAAAACCAACAGAGGGCCTGGAAAGTTTAGAATTTCAGTTATCAATTTTCGATAGCATTCCTTATCCCGTTCAAGCACAAATGCTCATGGAATCCATTAAAGCTCCGGAAGAAAAAATGGATGAGTTGTATAAAATTTATTTAGATCAAGATATCGAAAAAATGGTAATGGCTGCAGAATCTGACGATCCAAAGCTTAGTCCTTACCTGGAAATGCTCATTTATAAACGCAATCAAAACTGGGTACCCATTATTGAAAAAGAAATGGGGAAGGGTATTTCTTTTTTTGCCGTTGGAGCCGGCCATCTTGGCGGACCAAAAGGTTTGATTCAATTGTTAAAAAACAAAGGTTTAGTCGTCACCGCACTTCATTAATCTACATTACAAACCATGGCTCTTGTATTACCGGTAAATGGAATTCACCCCAGTTGGGGATCTGGCTGTTTTCTGGCTGAAAATGCGACTTTGGTAGGAGATGTCACTCTGGGTGATCGATGTAGCGTTTGGTTTCAGGCTGTGTTGCGAGGAGATGTGAATTTCATTCGCATAGGGAATGATGTCAATATTCAAGACGGAGCCATCCTTCACGGAACTTACCAAAAAACCGGTACGACCATAGGTGACCGGGTTTCCATAGGACACAGGGCCATTGTGCATGGATGCACCATCTCATCAGACGTATTGGTTGGAATGGGTTCAATCATCATGGACCATTGCTTTGTGCCTTCCAATGTACTCATTGCTGCAGGAGCAGTTGTACTTGAAAACAGCCAACTTGAAAGCGGTTATATTTATGCCGGGGTCCCTGCCAAAAGAATTAAACCCCTTGACAAAGATCAATTTTCCTTTTATATTGATCGAACCGCAAAAAACTATCAATTGTACGCCAGCTGGTTTGGAGAGACGAACTAACGTTTGTTAGTTGATAGATGTTAGGTGTTAGATGTTAGGTGATAAGTGTTAGGTGATAGATGTTAGGTGATTGAAGTTAGGAGTTAGTTGATAGACGTTAGGTTAGCATTAACCCTAAATACCTATGTCCCTAAATTCCTAAATCCCTACATGCCTAAAAAAAAGCATCCTTATAATGTTTCAATTGATATTCAGTTTCGGAAAAAAACAATATTCCAATGATATCAAACCGAATTTCACCGTTATAATGGTATTGTTCCATATATGCCGCAGCGGCTTCTTGCATTAAATATTCCTTCCGATCAGAAACAAAACTGGCCGGATCACCGAATGGATTGGATTTCCTTGATTTGACTTCGACAAAAACCAATGCATTTTTATCCAATGCAATTAAATCGATTTCGGTGCGTCTGAATCGCCAATTGGAAAATAAAATGGTATATCCTATGGAGTGTAAATAATCAGCAGCGAGTTGTTCGCCCGATTGCCCGAGTTGCAAATGCATCGGTTTCATTCCATAGTTTAAGAAGGATAGGCTTCTTTCCAGGCGAGCATTCCCCCGACTAAATTTCTGACCTGGGTAAAACCTGCCTGGGTAAGCATCATCTTTGCCATATTGCTTCGGTTACCAGATCGGCAATAAACGATGATTTCTTCATCTTTGGGACCCTGCCATTCAGCAATCAGCAAAGGTAAACCAGATTGCAAGGGTGCTAATTCACCTCCAATATTGAATTCTTCGTGTTCATAGACTTCTCTGACATCGATTAAATTCAGAGATTCATTATCCATTTTTCTTTTATGCAATTCCTGCACGGTGATATCTTCCATATGCTAATGTGGTTTACTAATTGCAATTTTCAGGTTTTGTTTGTACAATGTTCAATTTGACCCGTGTACCCAATTGGACGGACTGACCAGACTTGGGTTGTTGAGCTAAAACGAATGCATTCTCCTCATCGGTAATCTCACTATCAAACTGAACATCTTCCAGTTCTAATTTATAGGTATTCAAAATAAACTTGGCTTCTGATACACTCTTACACAATACATCGGGCATATCCACTGTACCGCCGCTTTGTGTGGAAATTATGAAATCAAGGGTATCGCCTCTTAATATCCTGATGTTGTCATTACGTTGTGTTTCATCCGCAATGGTTTGACCGTGGTAATATACTTTTAGGATATGTTGTTCCGGTCCAGGATCATACGTTAACTCCTTGATTCTGGAATTCAATTCAAAATTTACAAACAACGATTTTCTTATAAATTCAAACCGCTTACCATAAAGAACAGGTAGCTCAGCTGAAGTCAAGACATCCGCCAGGTATTTGGTGGTAGTTACATAAATGGTTCGACCTTCCTTGACCATGGCTCCTGGTAGTGGAATTTGAGACACGATCAATCCTCCTTTATGTCCTTTTCGGAATACAGAATCGGTTACTACAATGCGAAAATCTTTACGGTCAGCATGACGATGGGCATCATCCAAATGGACACCTAGGTATTTAGGCATTTTGATTTTTTGACCATGATTGGTGTACAATCTCAACAAAACAGAATGCAATAGCCAAAGGATTAGCATCACCAAAACCCATCGAATTAAGGAGTGACCGAAAATTTTGCTTTTGATAAAGGCCGGAAGGTCTCTTAGCTGAAAACCGTTTGAGTTTTTTTGCATACTTATCTAAAAGCTCAAAGTTATAAACATTCTACAAGCTTTGAAACGCAAGCCCACTCAGCCAGGTTACAAATGGATTCCACTGAATAAAGTGGCCGGTGAGTTCGCTACAATAAACACAAAAGTACTTCTCATCTTTATTGAAATGTCCGCATGGCTTTTCATTATTAATATATTATAATATTTTTTAATATGTTTTATCTTTGACCTGAAAACAAAGGGTCCGCAATATGATCGAACAAAAAATTACCGTAGGAATCCTTTTCGGAGGGAAGTCTGCAGAACATGAAATCAGCCTGCAATCTGCAAAAAACATTGTGGCTGCTTTAGATCCAAAACGTTATGACGCTGTTCTGTTGCATATTGATAAAAAAGGAAAATGGCATTTATTGGAACAACCGGATAGTTTGGACCAGATTCCCATAGGTCAAAGTTTACCTACGGGATCAGAAGGTTGTCCAGTCAGCATGCCACCAGAAAGTGCAGGCCACTTAATGCCGCTGCACAAGCCGTCTGGTTTTCAAAAACTGGATGTGGTGTTTCCTATTTTGCATGGACCTTTTGGAGAAGATGGAACCGTACAAGGCCTCCTTAAATTAGCCCATGTCCCGTTTGTTGGAGTGGATGTTTTAGCTTCTGCCGTGGGCATGGACAAAGATATCATGAAGCGGTTGTTGCGTGACGCCGGCCTTCCCATTGGTCCATACAGGGCCTATAAAACATCTGATCCAAGACCCAGTTTTCAAGAGATTCAATCCAGTCTTGGGTTACCCGTATTCATAAAACCTGCCAATTTGGGTTCATCGGTGGGAATCTCTAAGGTCAATGATGCAACTCAATTCGAAGCTGCTATTGATTTGGCATTTTCCTTTGACCATAAAATTGTCATTGAAGCCAATATCCAGGGAAGAGAAATTGAATGTGGCGTCATGGGCAATGAACATCCCATTGCTTCTATTCCCGGTGAGGTCATTCCCCATCATAATTTTTATTCCTATGAGGCAAAATACCTGGATGAAAAGGGGGCCCACACTGAAATTCCAGCAAACATCAGCGTAGAGCACACCGAGCGAATCCGTCACCTGGCAATTGAAGTCTTCAAAACACTTCAGTGCGAAGGTTTGGCAAGGGTGGATTTCTTTTTGACGGATGGCGGCGAAATATTGGTCAACGAAATCAATACCATGCCGGGCTTCACCCAAATCAGCATGTTTCCAAAGATGTGGGCCTACAGCGGTATACCCTATTCTGAGTTAATTGACAAGCTGATTGGCTATGCAATTCAACGACACCAAAGGGACACGAAATTGCGGACCACTTATCAGCCTTAAGGCTTAACCCACAGATAACACTTGGGTTTTCAATTGATTGTACATTAAAAACCAACGCAGTAGGCCAAAAATTTTCTTATCGGCTGAAAGGCAGGCAATAATACTTTTAAAAAAAATTCATAAAAAGTTTTGTGCAAGCAGCCCAAATTGTTAAAATTGCACAGTCTTAACCTTTATTGTAAACTTGCAAAACTTGCACATTATGAAAAAACAACTTTTCCTTTCATTTCTCTTTATGCTTGGCTTAAGCGTAGGATCATTCGCTCAAGGCAAGCTGTTCTTAGGTGTTGACCTTGGATTCCATTCCAACGATGCACACAGCTCATTTGAATTATCTCCAGCTTTGGGATATTGGCTAAATGACAATGCAGCAATCGTTGGTAGCGTAGGTTTTAGTTCAGAAACTGACAAAACGACTTCTCCAGACGACACTAAAACCAGCGGCTTCGGTATTGGCGTTCAGTATCGTCATTGCTGGAAAAATGACAATTTCTATTTCTATTTAGCACCAGGAGTAGGATATGGAACTGCCAAAGTGGATGATGGTACTACAGATTTTTCTGTAAATACCCTGAATATCTCTTTGACTCCAGGTATTTCTTACATGCTTTCTGACAAATGGTCAATCAATGCTGAAATGGGATTGATTGATTTCACCAGTGTTAGCGGTGACGTTGAATCCGATTCAGAATTCAGCATCAACACCACCATGAGTGCTTTGTCTTTTGGTCTTTGGTACCATTTCTAGGAATTCACTAATTCCCATTAAAGAAAAAAACCCCCGGATGACCTCCGGGGGTTTTTTTATTGCCCAAATGAACTCCCGTAAAGGCTTACCAGTTTAAAATTCCAATAGATTATTCGTTAAATGGAATTTAGATTAAACGGTTTGTTATGTTTACAGTCTCAGATAGGTTAAATCATTGACCATGCGCTTAAGTTGGATACTGTTTTGTTTGTGTTTCTTCCAGGTGGTAAAAGCTCAGGGCTTGTATTTTCCCCCTTTGACTGGAAGTCAGTGGGAAACCATAACTCCCCAGAGTCTGAATTGGTGCACAGACGAAATACAACCCTTGTTCGACTATTTAAACCAAGAAGAGAGTAAAGCATTTTTGGTGCTGAAAGATGGGAAGCTCGTCATCGAAAAATATTTCGACCAATTTAAACGGGATTCTCTTTGGTACTGGGCATCTGCTGGTAAGACTTTGACTGCATTTCTGTGTGGTATTGCCGAGCAGGAAGGCAGGCTAATATTGTCAGAGCCCAGTGCAAAATACCTGGGTCAGGGATGGACTCAATGCAGTCCCTCGCAAGAAAATGCAATTAGCATTCTTCATCAACTAACGATGACCTCCGGATTGGACGATGGGGTACCGGACAATCACTGCACAATTCCTTCCTGTCTCATGTATAAAGCTGATCCAGGCAAGCGGTGGGCTTACCATAATGCACCTTATACCTTGTTGCGTAACGTATTGGAAAATGCAACAGGAATGAATGAGAACAACTATATCCAGAATAAATTAAAATCCCGGACGGGGATGAAAGGATTTTGGTTTACCTCAGGTTATGACAATGTTTATCTAAGCGATGCCCGAAGCATGGCCAGGTTTGGTGTACTCATGCTAAATAAAGGAATTTGGGACAAAGACAGCCTGTTGAAAAATCAAGACTATTATCAGGCAATGATTCAACCTTCACAAAACTTAAATCCGGCTTATGGATATTTATGGTGGCTCAACGGACAAAATTCATTTAAACTGCCTGGGCTTCAAATTGATTTTCCTGGATTCCTTGTGCCCGATGCTCCAAAGGACATGTTTTCGGGAATTGGCAAAAACGGACAGATCCTGTGCATTGTCCCTGGTGAAAATCTCGTGGTTCTTCGCATGGGTGATTCCAATGGAGATGACGAAGTTTCCATTTTACTGCTTCGTGAAATTTGGACCCGGCTTAAAAAAATACGCTGCAATGGTACGGTAAGTGTGATTGATGAGTCTCCTTTAGGTATTGAAATAAAGCCAATTCCCAATCCATCCCAATCCGAAATCAAGCTAAATGGCTTAAAAAATGGGACAGAAATTTGGATTTACGATGCTTATGGCCGTTTTATTTTAAAAAGTAAATATTTTAATAATATATTAATTAATGATTATAAGGATGGTATGTATTACATTAAAATACCAAGCATAAATCATTGGATTTCTTTTTTAAAATTATAAGCTGGCCAATCGTTTGTTAAGGTTTTTAATATTCCTTTTCGCTATAAATCAATTTTTTATATCTTTGCAGTCCGTTTTTCCAAAGCCGGATATGGACCCTTTAAGAATGTATGTTATTCCGCTAAAAAGTTTGCGAAATGGCATTCACCATTTTAATTGGGAACTGAATCATCGCTTCTTTGAGCATTTTGAAAACAGTTCACTACAAAAGGGCACATTTCAAGTAGAGGTGGTACTGGATAAACAAGATGATTTGTCTACCCTACAAATGAACATTGAGGGTTCTTATGAAGCCAATTGTGATCGATGTTTGGCAGTCATCAGGATTCCTGTTAGCGGAGATTATACCCTCTATGTAAAAACGGCAGAAGAAGAAGAATCGGACCCAAGTTTGCTGTGTATTGGTCCAGGTGAGTTGGAATTGAAATTGGCATCGGTAATATATGATTATGTTTGTATTTCGTTGCCCATTTCACAGACCATTGAATGTGATAAACTGGAAGACCCGCCATGTGACCGCGAGGTTCTGAAGCGAATTCAGTTGAATGATGAACCGTCAGACACTTCCGCTTGGGATGTTTTAAAAAATTTTGAACAGACTTAAATTTTAACGATATGCCAAATCCTAAATGGAGGCACTCCAAACAACGCAAAAGAAAGAGAAGAACGCATTATAAGGCGGAAACCCCTCAGTTGGCAACGTGTAAGACTACCGGTGCTACTCACATTATGCATCATGCTTATTGGCACGAAGGAAGTATGTACTACAAAGGAAATGTAGTCATTAAGGGTGCTACCGAAGAAGCAGCTACTGAGCAGGCATAAGTACCTTAAAAGAAATTCGGAAAAGCTCCCATAGTGATTATGCGGAGCTTTTTGCATTTAAAATAGTCAGATTATGAAAAAAGTCATCTTTACACAAGAAGCACCACAACCCATTGGCCCTTACAGCCAGGCCATCTTAATCAATGGAACCTTGTATGTATCCGGGCAGATTGCCTTAGACCCACATACCGGAGGACTTTGCATGGATTCTATTGAAGAAGAGACCCACAGGGTGCTGGATAACGTTGGAGCCATCCTAAAGGCGGCTGGAATGGAATATTCCGATGTAGTGAAGTGCTCAGTTTTTGTCAAAGACATTCAACAGTTTACTGCCATCAATGCAGTGTACAGTACCTATTTTTCAGGTCAGGAACCTCCAGCCAGGGAACTGGTTCAAGTTGCCGCATTGCCTAAATTGGTCAATATTGAAATCAGCTGCATCGCGGTTAAATCTTAAAATCTAAAGCATGGAAACCAAACGGAAAGTGATCCTCAGTGGAATACAACCCACAGGCAAATTACACGTTGGCCGGTATTTCGGAGCTATTCGCAATTGGGTTCAATTGCAAGAACAATATGATTGCATTTACAGTATCGTCGATTACCATGCTATGACCATGCCGTATCACCCTGTAAAATTGAGGGAGAACGTTTGGGACCTCGCCATCAACTTATTGGCCTGCGGCATAAAACCTGAAAACCTGTTTATTCAATCCATGGTTCCTGAGCATGCTGAACTTGCATGGATCTTATCCTGCATGTGTAGTTATGGAGAATTGAGTCGCATGACTCAATTTAAAGACAAGACACAACAATTAAAGGAGAAGGACAAAGACTTATTTGTGTCCGCAGGCCTATTTATTTATCCTGTCCTACAAGCAGCAGATATATTGATTTATCGTGCAGACTATGTTCCCGTGGGAAAAGACCAGGAGCAGCACTTGGAATTGACGCGTAATATTGCCGACCGGTTTAATTTGGTCAGCGGAAAAAATTATTTCACTTTACCGGAACCCTTGTTTACAGAAGTACCCAAAGTCATGTCTACTGCAGATCCCCTAAAAAAAATGAGTGCAAGCGCCGGTGACAAACATTTTATAGATTTATTTGCAGAGCCTGCTGTCATTCAAAAACAAATCCGTTCAGCGGTAACCGATGCAGGAGATCAGACGGTGAGTGATACCATGAGTCCAGGCGTTGAAAATCTGTTTCAGTTACTCAAGGCCTCAGACAAATTACAATATGAAACTTCCCTAAAACTCTATCAGTCGGGACAATTACCCTATAGTCAATTAAAAGAAGTCGTTTCAGAAGCTCTGATATCTTTGGCGATTCCAATTCAAAATGAGAAAAAACAACTCTTGCAGAATAAAAAAGAAATCAAAGACATGATTAAAAAATCATCTGCTGTCATCCGGCAAAGGGCAGCTCAAACCGTTGCGGAAGTAAAAGCATTAACAGGTTTAGCTTAACTTAATTGACTTGTATGACACTGTTTTGTATTGGCAGAAATTATTCGGAGCATGCAAAAGAATTGAACAATCAGGTGCCCACCGAACCTGTTATTTTTCTTAAACCTCCCACAGCAGTACTGCATGAAGATAAACCCTTTTATTATCCTGATTTCACGCATGACTTGCATCATGAGATTGAATTAATCTTCAAGGTTTGTAAAAAAGGAAAATCCGTACCGGCAACATTGGCTTGGGAATACATCAGCCATGTGAGTGTAGGCATTGATTTTACGGCGAGGGATATTCAACAAAAGTGCAAAGAGAAATCCCTTCCCTGGGAAATCAGCAAAGCTTTTGATCATTCTGCTGTGATTGGGAAGTGGATTCCCATTGAAGAAGTTCAAACTGAATCTTTGGTATTTCATCTATTGGTCAACGGCAAGCCAGTTCAAATGGGAAGTATCCAGGATATGATTTTTGATGTTCCTTCATTGATGGAATACCTGACCAGATTCTTTAAAATCAATAAAGGAGATATCCTGTTTACCGGAACGCCATCAGGCGTGGGGCCTGTGAAAATAGGCGATCGTTTGGAGGGATTTCTCAATAACATGAAGCTGTTTGAAACGGAAATAAAATAAACGGTCCCTTGATGACTGCCCGTTATGAATTTATTCTTAGTTACCAGAATTTAGTTTATCATGAATACTAACGTTCGTTAGTAATTTCAGAAAGATCGGCATTGATCAGCAATTCATAAAATTCCTGTAGAATCATACTGGTGGCACCCCATACAACCAGGTCATTCCATTCTATGACCGGTACAACCATCTTTTCGCCCAAATGATTTTGAATGGTACGTCGGCTCCTGCTATTTAAATTGATCAATGCTTCCAATGGAAATTCATGTACGGAAGAAACTTCGTTGGTTTGTAAATGATACTCAGGTGTTTTGTGATATACTGCAAGAAAAGGATATACCAGATAATTACTCACTGGAATGTAAATTTCACTCAATGCACCCATCAGTTCCATATGTCTGGGTTCAAGCCCGATTTCTTCCTCACACTCCCGAAATGCCGTTTGAATCAAATCGGCATCCGCTTCATCCCGCCGGCCACCCGGTAAACTGACCTGACCTTTATGAACATCCGTTTCCTTCCATTCTGCCCTTTTAATTACTGGAAAAAAAAGTCTTCCATTGCGTTCAATTATAACCATCAAAACCGCTGCATGAATTGCATTTTCGGGAATCGCATATTGCAACCGGGATAAATTTGGAACCATTTTGACATGAGCCTGCTTTCCGGGCAACTTGGCTGCCAGTGTATCCTTAAGTTTTGATTTCCATTCGTTGCTATTCACCCACTTCACTTCCTTATGATTTACAAGGCAAAGATTGGACTTCAGTAAAACCGTTAATGATGAATTACTTATTGGATTTTTTCAAGTATTCTTCAATGGCCATATTCATAGAGGGAGTTTCAATCGTAGGTGCCTGTACATCCAGAATCAATCCGGCGTCACTTACGGACTTGGCTACGGCGGATCCAAAGGCTGCAATCCGCATTTCTCCTTGGTCAAATTGAGGGAAATTGTCAAAAATTGATTTGACTTCTTGCGGACTGAAAAGCACGATCATGTCATATTCAAAAGCCTTAAGGTCTTTTAGGTCCGAACTTACCCTGCGGTACATGGGTGATTCCAGAAATTTTACTTTGAGGGATTTCAAAAAACTGGCAACTTCCGGATTTCCTGATTCTGAGCATGGTACCAAAAATGGACCAGCTTCTTTGTGCTTGGTAAAATAATTGGCCAACTCGGTAACAGTCTTTATTCCGTTGAATACTTTTCTTTTTCGGAAGATGATAAATTTTTGCAAGTAATTGGCAATGGCTTCTGTTGCGCAGAAATATTTGTTCATTTCATTGATCTTGAAACGCATTTCCTCTGCCAGCCTGAAATAGTTTTCAATGGCATTCTTACTGGTAAACACCACGCAGGGATATTCATCATGTCTTATGCGTTGGCGTCTGAATTCTTTTTCAGTGTAACCTTCTATGGTAATGAGAGGACGCCAGTCCAATTGGACTTTATATTTGGTCTCCAAGTCAAAGTAAGGGGATCGTTCCGGCTTAGGCTGGGATATGAGGATGGATTTAACTTTCTTCATCCTGCTTTCCTTCTTGGCTGCGATGGTTGTCGTTTTTGTCGGCATTTTCTCAGCGTTCAAATCACCCCATTCCTGCTTAGATAAACATATAAACAAATCACGGGTGCGATTTCGAAGGTGCAAAGGTACAATAAAAAGTGAAGAATGCGGCCCTGCCACAAATTAATAGAAAATGCAATTTCTCTTAATTGCCTGTAAATTAATAAGATAATCAGCATTACACCCACCACAAATAAGCATTTTTTGCCTATCACCGGACTGACGAAACTGATGACAAAATTTGCCGGAATGAGTAAAATGGCGATCATACAAGAAAAAACGACAATGCTAAACAGATATCGGTCGGTTTCTTTTGATAGGCCATAAACCCATCCAATCCACTTTAGGGTAAGATGCTTCAAACTGTAAACAATGATTATGCACCCCGCGAGATACACTATGTAAACAGGCGCTTTAATACCTTGGTAATGAGTAATTAATAAATATAGAAAAAGACTAAATCCAATGAAATAAAGGCCATATAAAAGGTAAAAGACCAAGCTAATATCCTCTTTTGATTCGCGATAAAGTAAACTGAGGAAATTGATGTTAATGATACTCCGATACATTTTTAAGGTAACCGACCTGTTGATGTTGAGTGCTATAGCCAGAAGAAAAGTGAGAAAGAGCTGCCCCCAAAACAAAAGCGTTTTAATATCAGATTCGTTTATTTTATATTTATTTTTTGTTGTAATCCAACTAGTTATAGGATTCTCTAGGCTGATTTCACCATCCCACTGGTGAATGGATTTTCGCATTTTAAAGGGGTTTTTCCATTCGGCCAAACTATCTTGTGGGGTATTGGAAACTTGACTGGAGTCTTGAATAGAATTTTGTTTAAGGTTAAATGGGTTGCCCACCTGAGCTAAGGTCGAATGGAAACACAGCCAACCAATTAGGGCGAAGATCTTAATCCTCAAGGACATATAAACTTAAAGCCAATACCGTGTATGTTATCAATTTTTATTTCTGAATCTTCACAAAGGTATTTCCGTAATCTGGAAATAAAGACATCCAGACTTCTTCCCATAAAGTAATCATCTTCACCCCAAAGGGTTTCCAGGATCAGCGATCTCTTAATGACTTTGTTCTTATTTTTCAACAGGAAGCTCAACAACTCGCTTTCCCGTTGGGTTAAAATCCTGGATTGTCCATCCAGAATAAGCTGATATTCCAGAGGCATGTAGATGTATTTTCCAACCTGAATTTCCTTTTCCTCGGTGGGTGCTTCAAAGACCCTGCTGCGTCTTAAGAAAATCTCAATTTTCAAAATCAACTCTTCAATGCTAAAGGGTTTAGTCAGGTAGTCATCCCCTCCAAGTTTTAAGCCGTGGATCCGATCATCCTTCATGGACTTTGCGGTAAGGAAAATGATCGGGATTTGATGATCCTTGCGCCGAATGTTTTCGGCTATAGTAAATCCGTCCATTTCAGGCAGCATGACATCCAAAATGACCAGATCGAATTTTTCTTCCTTAAATTTTTCGAATGCAGCTCCTCCACTGGAACAATGAACCACTTCATAACCTTGTAATTCAAGGTGGTCTTTGGTAATAAACGACAGGGTTTCGTCATCCTCGGCATATAAGATCCTGGCCCGTTTCATTTATGCGAATTTTTGACCAAGATACGTACAATTGTGCCTTTCTTGTATTCACTTTGGATGCCCAATTCAAATCCATGCTCGTCACAAATCCTTTTGACATAGTACAATCCGATCCCAAATCCTTTTACATTATGGACATCCCCCGTTGAAACTCTATAAAATTTCTGAAACAAATAGGGCAGGTCTTCTTTTTTAATTCCGATACCCCGATCTTCAATTTCCACCACACAGGCATCTACCAAGTCAAAAGTCCTGATATCAATTTCAGGATTAGGCCCGCTGTATTTCACAGCATTATCAATTAGGTTGCTCAGTACGTTGGTCATGTGAAATTTGTCAGCTTTGACCCTATGTTTTATCGATTGTAAATGGAGCTCCAGCCGGCCTCCGGAGTCCCGGAAGCGAAGCTGAAGATTAGAGGTCAGTTGCTGAAGAATCTCGTGAAGGTCAATCTCTTCTTTCTTTAAGCTAAAGGTAGAGGACTCCATTTTTGCTAATTGCAACACTTTCTCAACCTGATCATTGAGTCTTTGGTTTTGATCTTTGATGATCTTGGTGTATTGACTTAACCTTTTATCGTCTTCAATCGATGGATGATTTTGCAATACATCCGCTGCAATTTTAATGGAAGAAATGGGGGTTTTAAACTCATGCGTCATATTGTTTACAAAATCCTTCATAAGCTCTGAATACTTTTTCTGTCGAAGAATGATGTACATCGCAGAAATCAATATCAAACAAGCCGCTAGCAACAACCCGGAAAAAAAAAGAATATTGGCAAAACTCTGGTACAGGTAAGCCTCTTTTTCAGGAAACTTTACCACAAAGTAATTAGAAGCATCATCTTTCTTTTTAGCTTTTTTCTTTTTGCTCGGAGGCAATTTCTTTTTATTGGGAACACTACAACATTGAGAATAAATCAGTTCGTTGGTGTTACAATCGTATACGCCATACTCAAATGGTGTATTGACATGTTGCTTCTCAAACTCGGTTTCCAAATAGTCCGCAAGGACCGTTTGGTCAATCGCCGTGTTGACCTTTACTTCATAGGTATTTCCAGCCTCCTGAATGATCAGCCCTTTCTCAGCCAACTTGGCCTGGTTGTACTTCGCAATGCCACGAGCAACATTGCGTAAAGCGGTACTCACATCCCGATGAAATTCTCTTTCTTCTCTGTTGTAAGTTTGTTTGATGAAATAAGCCTGCATACCCAGAATTCCCAGGATTACCAATACACTGAACGTGATGATGACCGTTATTTTTCCTGTAGACAATCTTATGTATTTATCATATAACCCTATTGTACATAATAAGGTTTAACCATTTACTGTTTCTAAAAGTTCTTCCCACCTTTTCTCCAGGGATTCTATTTGTAATTGCAACTCTCCCAAGCGCCTATTTATTTGATTAATTTCTTCGTCTTTCAAGTTGCCTTCATTGAATTTTTCAACCAGCAGGTTTCTTTCCAAGGTAAGCTTATCCAATTCGCGTTCTATTTTTTCCATCTCCCTTTTTTCTTTTACTCCTTGCCGATGGGATTTCGTTGATTGGATTGGTTTAGTTTCTAACTCAAATGATTTCTCTTCTGTATTGGCAGTTTGCAAATTTCTCCATTCCGTATAATTACCCGGGAAGTCAGATACATTTCCTTCAGGACCCATGACAAAAAGATGATTTACGATTTTGTCCATAAAATAACGATCGTGAGAAACAATCAAAACACATCCCGGAAAATCCAATAGATATTGTTCCAATACATTTAAGGTGATGATGTCCAGGTCATTGGTAGGTTCATCCAAAATTAAAAAATTTGGATTCTTCATCAAAATCGTCAACAAATAAAGCCTTCTTTTTTCTCCACCGGAAAGTTGGGAAACAAACACTTGTTGTTGCGTTCGAGAGAAAAGAAATCGTTCCAATAAACTTTCTGCAGAAAGCTTGTGTCCTTTGCGCAAAGGAATGTAATCGGCAATGCTTCGGACAACATCAATGACCCTTTTATCTTCTTCCAATTGTAAGCCATCCTGTTCATAAAATCCAAACACAAGAGTTTCACCAAGTACCAGTTTTCCTTGATCCACTGGCATTCTCCCGATGAGTATATTGAGCAATGTCGTTTTACCCGAACCATTCGGTCCAACAATTCCAATTCTGTCAGTAGGTTTGAACTTGTAGCTTAGGTCGGCTATCAGCTGCCTCTCACCAAATGATTTGTGGACATGATGCAACTCAAGCACTTTGGTCCCCAATCTGGGCATTTCAATTGGGATTTCACCCATTTCCTGCTGGGTATGTCCATCAATGGTTTCTTTTAAGGCATAAAACTGATCCACTCGGGCTTTGTTTTTTGTGGTTCTTGCTTTTGGCATTCTTCTGACCCACTCAAGTTCTTTGCGAAGTAGCTTCTCCGTTTTCTCTTTGTAGATGTTCTCGTTTTGTTGACGTTGAGTTTTCTTTTCCAGAAAATCCTCATAGTCGCCCACATATTTATATAAGTTACCATTATCCAGTTCGAGGATTGAGTTGCATACATTGTTTAGAAAATAACGATCGTGAGTTACCATAAACAGCGTAAGCGAATTTTGATTCAGGTATCGTTCCAGCCATTCAATCATCTCGAGATCCAAGTGGTTGGTGGGTTCATCCAAAATTAAGAATTCGGGATCTCCACATAAGATTCTGACCAAAGCAAGCCTTTTCCGTTGACCTCCACTTAATCGTTTAACAGGAAAATCAAAACCCGGAAGATTGAACTTGCCCAACAACTCCCTCATTCTTGCATCCATTTCCCAGGCTTCAGGTTGATCCAAAGCTGCCAAAACTTTTTCAAAGGAGTCGCCCGGGTGACTTAAATGAGTTTTGTGAAGATTTTTTAATGATTCCATCCATTCAAAGGGATGATCCAGCATTGCATCAAGCAGGGTATGCTGTTGATTAAACGTTGGATCCTGGCTTAAATAGGCCATCCTCACATCTTTGTTGCGATATAAATAAACCTGCTGGCCTTCAGGCTCTTCTTCTCCTGTAAGGATTCGAAGCAAGGAAGACTTTCCAGTGCCGTTTCGGGCAACCAAAGCTGTTTTGTCACCTTTGTTGATCATCAAACCGATCTGATCAAAAAGCACCTTGTCTCCATAGGACTTACTGGCGCGCTCCAAGGTTATATAATTCATTGGTACAAAGCTAAGACTTGATCACTAGCTCTAATAATGATATTGAGCTACAACCCAAAGAGAAAGACCTACGTGAGTCATAATACCTGGACACTACAAATTCGTGCATTAATGATCCACATTGCTTGCTTCGTTAACACGCTACTGGATGTTTAAACCGTCTTTTGGCTTAAAAGATTCATAAAGCTCAACTACCCAATCTGGAGATAGACGTATGGATTAGACATAATGTGGAATTCCGATGGCTCATGAAATAAGAACGCCGACGAGAAAAAACAAAACGCATAGATTAATTTCGAGAAAGCAAATCGAATATCGATCTTTAACCATTTGTCAGCGTGAAACCCAACAAGCCCTTAAGAAAAGGGTTTGGTCGGCCTCAAAGGCAGTGAATACATTTTGAATGCATGGATTAACTATATTTGCATTATCCAAATTATATAACACAAAATTTTAAACTTACCATACACCAACCGAGCAATTAAAGGCGAAATAAAAATGTTGAAAATTCAATTATTCTTATTCCTTAGCCTGATCTCATACACCGTCAGTTGCCAATCTTTTGGTGCAAAGGGAGCAGCTGCAATCAATGGTGTTAAAGCGGATTCTGGACAAACTTATGCTTTGGTCATTGGGATCTCAGACTATCAAAATCCTTCCATCACTGATTTAAAATTTGCTGCAACTGATGCCATTGCTTTTGCCAATTATCTAAAAGATCCCCATAGAGGAAAACTTGCTCCACAGAACGTCAACCTTTTAATCAACGAAAAAGCTACCGCAGCAAATGTCATCAGTGCATTGTATAAAATCATGGAATCGGCAAAACCCAATGACCAGATAATTCTTTATTTTTCAGGCCATGGCGATGTTGAATCCAATACCATATCTCAACCAGGTTTTTTATTGTGTTGGGATGCCCCTTCTGCGGTATATATGATTGGAGGAACTTTCAGCTTAATTTATTTACAAGAATTGCTTTCCACTTTGTCCATTACCAAAAAAGCCAGGATTGTGTTCATTGCGGATGCATGTCGTTCAGGAAAATTAGCAGGAAGTTCAGTCAACGGTACACAAATTACTGCTTCTAACTTAAGTAAACAGTTTGCGAATGAAGTCAAAATATTATCCTGTCAACCCGACGAACTTTCGTTAGAAGGGAATCAATGGGGGAATGGCAGAGGATTATTTTCTTATTATTTGGTCGAAGGTATCAGTGGAGCAGCTGACATGGACCAGGACAAAAGTATCAGCTTGCTGGAGTTAGATCGGTATTTAAGTGAAAAAGTGCCCAAGGAAGCTTCTCCGATGAGTCAAATTCCTATGGTATTAGGCAACAAAACGCAATCGATTGCACGGTATGATCTTCAAAAGGAGGTTCAGGAATCAACCATTATCACCCATTCCATTTCCTCGAAATCCAGACCGGAAAAAAAAATACAGTCATGTGACCACAATAAAAAATGGATCGATTCTTTTCACCTTTGCATTGCAACTAAAAAATTTATTAAACCCACTGGAATATCTGCCTGGGATTATTTAAAAAAGCTCATCAATACAAAATCCTGTATAGATTCAATTGCCGACTGGAAACAAGATCTGGCTGCCGGATTACAAAACGAATGCCAACAAGCCATCAACGATTATCTAAGATCCGATCCGGTTGAACTCAAAAAGCGGTGGTCGTTTGACGACAAATATCTTGACTATCCCAAATATCTTGAGAAATCCATTGAATTGTTACATTTTGATGGATCATTGGATAAGCATTTAAAAGCCCGTTGGTTCTATTTCAAGGGTCTCAATTTTAGAATGGAAGGAGAGCGTAAACGCCATAACCATTTGCTGGATAGTGCTGAAACTGCATTAAATCAATGTATTGCCTTACAACCGGATGCTGCGTTTGCCTACAATGAATTGGGTCTGATTGCCCGCCGCAAAAAAAACTTTACCCTGGCCATTGAACACTTTACTCAAGCCATTCAACACTCTCCCCGATGGTCATTACCCCTTTCCAATTTATGTGTAACTTTTTTAGACTTAAAACTTCCGCAACAAGCCATAGGATATGGAATCGCAGCTACATTAATCAATGACTCGTTGCCATTAGCTTATTACAATTTAGGCACTGCCTATTTTGAAATGAATCAGTGGAATCTTGCTGTTACACAATTTAATAAAACTATAGCATTGGACAGTAATTATGCTAAAGCATATTACAATTTAGGTTTGTCATTTTACCAACTCGAACAATATGATGCTGCAAAAAATACCATGTTGAAATATTCGTCTAAACGGCCAGAGGATGAAGATGGTTGGAAGAGTTTAGGAGAAATCTGCCGAAAGCTAAACCTGCCAGAGTCAGCCGAAAAATACTTTAATAAAGCCCTTCAGATAAATTCCCATTCCTTCGCAGCACACGAATCATTTGGTGAATATTACTGGGACCAAGGTAAATTTCAGGAAGCCTATGAACATTTTATACAATGCCGTCAAATAGATGATTCAAATGCGCAAGTATATTTTTACTTAAGCCGTTACCATTGTCATGTTGGTCAATGGGAAGAGGCTGAACAACATCTTGAAAAAGCATTTCAAAGGGGTTTTTCAAATATTGATTTATTGATGAATGACCCCAATATGCAAAATGCATTAAACCGTGAGACCATCCAATCCATCATCTCACATTACAAGAAAAAGTAAGGTTTGGACCCCTATTGATATTGAGTTTTTCCGGAAGCTAAGCAATGGTTCAATTGAAAATAGAACCTGAACCAAGATATCGTCCTGTTTTTTTATCAAAAATCGAATACAATATAATGCCATTCACTAACGAATGTTTGTCGAATGTACGACCACGGCCAATTGTTTTTCCATACAAATCAAACAAAATGACTTCCTGATGATCTTGAAGGGCCGGGAAATTTAATTGGTGATTCAGCCAAACCGGTTTGATTTGGTTTGAAATATTTGTGTTGCGTACTGTTTCTTTCATTTCATAGCAACCTATATCAAATCCAGTTCCCTGAGGTCGTTGAATCAAGTCAAGGTCATTGGTCACCAGGTTCATAACTGCAGGTGTACCCTTATTGATTGCCGAACTTCCCGGCTTCAAATGGAAATTAAGGTTGACCAGGTTTTCAAATACAGAGTTATTATCCGAAATCAGTGTAGAATTGAGGTCGTGTCCTAAATTCTGCCATTCCTTAAAATTGATATAACTGGATCCTTGATTGATGGTCATTCGGTCATTTAGCAGGTTGTAATCGCTGAAATAATTTGAGCAACTGGTTTCAATATCCAGGCAACCTTTCGGAGAAAGGCTAAGGAGGATATTGTTATAAACAAACAAACTGTCACTCTCAATGGCAAGGATTGCCCATTGAGAGGTGGCCGGTACAACAACTGTGTTATGATAAACTTTTACATTATTGCAACCGGTTGCCGCATCTCCATGGAATAAAGTGATACCATTGCCGCCTCCACCCATACCATTGTTGTAAATTAAATTATTGTAAACATAAGAATCGTAAATGCCCTGGAGATTTAATCCTATCCGATTATTGTAACAAATGTTATGATGAATCCAAACATCCTTAGATATTCCCGGTGCTCCACTGCTTAGATCCGGATTGAGCTGTATGCCGGCAGCCCGGAAGTTTCCAAAACATTGATTGTATCGGATGACGACGTGATCACTATTATTGGATACATAGATCCCATGCTCACCGTAGGAATTTTTACAGATATTATTTTCTGCCAGAAAATGATCGGAATACCCTGTAAAAATTCCGCGATAGCAACTATCCACCTCACAATGTTTAACGGTAATATGATCTGCCAAAACAACCCTGATTCCATCCTCGCCAGAACCAGAAAGGTCGAAAATGCGCGTGACTTTAAAACCAATCAACTGAATGTAGTTTGCTCCTTCAATATTGATTCCGTCAAAACCCCTTCCGCAAGATTGGTTGACCACTACTTGATTGCCCATGGCCATATAAACAATTTCATTACCCGCCGTGCCGCTTCCTTTATAAAAATGATCAAACCCCTTATAAATTCCATCGAATACAAATACAGAATCACCGGATTTTACTCGATTGGTTGCAGATTGAATGGTTTTAAAAGCTTTAGCAAAACTTAAACCATCATTCGAATCAAGCCCCGATGAACGTACATAAAAGTTGGTAGCTTCACCATGATTCAGATACATCAACAGGAAACCCATCCATAGAATTGACTTTTTCATATTACTGCGATTATTATCTCAAATTTAAGTTAAGCTAAACAGATAGTTATCATGTACCCTGATGACAGACAAAAATAACAAAAACAATTTTGAGTGTTGGTTGCAGCGAACCATTATATGAAATGTTAGGTTCAAAAATCTTAATGCGTGTTGAAAATAATCATCTCCACATAAATAAAAAACCCGGCATAACACATCATACCGGGTTTTTAATTGACCGAAAGGTCCTTTTATTTTGAATTCAATACGGCTTCAGCCAAATCATTTTTCTTAAAGCGTTTTAGAAATGCAGCATAACTCATGCGGATCATTTGATTATCCGATTCATCTTCCAATGCCATTTCGTATCGCTCTGCAGCGGCTGAATAAAACGAAGCCTGCTCCAGGGCAGCAGCTTCCATCATGCTTTTTAAACCGGGATTGGAACCTGGTCCGAGATTTGATTTGAGAGCCTTTCGTGCAGCTTCTTCCAATTCCTTCTTAGTGGCCACGGCGAAGGCAAGTTTGTTGGATGCAGCCTCAGGTTCCGCAGTGACGTCGTAAACCCTCCATTGGTAGAGTTGATCTGTTTTAACATCGATGGTCGCTAAATCAATGTCGATATCCGTCCGTTTGCTTTGAAGACTGTGAATTACATTGCCTTGAGGATCCATGATCTCAAGGGTATATTGCTTTACGCCAGGAATAGGTTTCCAGCGAAAACGGGTTAACCCTGAAATGACTTTTCCAAAAGGAAAGTAAGGTATGGCTGAGGCAGACTGATCACTCCATCCATCATCACCCCCTTTAGCGCCTCCAATGCCTGACCATCCGTCATCTCCTCCTTTGGCCCCACCGATTCCAGCCCATCCATCATCACCCCCTTTAGCACCACCAATTCCAGCCCATCCGTCTCCACGTTTTTTAGGATCCAGCATTTTTCCAGATTCATCGGATGCGGCTACGGTTGATGTGTAGTTCACTGCTGCCTGAACAAATTGACTATAGGTGTTGTCAAAATTAACTACAGGTTTAGGTTTAGCATTCGTCACCGCTTTGCGAATGCTTTTCATTCCTCGACCTTGAATATTGACAAATTTATCGTCACAAAGACAGGTCACTTTCACACCTTCATCCAATTCTATACTGCCGTCCATACTGATTACGGCGCCAGGATTAAGCGTAATTGATTTTTCGAGGTTAGGGGATTGATATTTGGCTTTGCCGGCGACTGCAACCACTACAACTGAAGCACAGTTTTGTGAAATTGCCTGACTCGAAACAAAGACCAATACCAACATTAAGCAAAACAAATTTTTCATATGGTTGATTTAATTATTTTTAAATTCACAGTAAATGTATTTCTTCTTCAGCATACCCTTATGATTGATTTCAAAAAGCATTCCCTGATCCAGTACTTCAGTTTTTGGTGAATCATTAGGGTAAACATACAATTGTCCATTTGGGGTAATCACAATTTTGTTAGGATTACCGAATGATGTCAAAACATCCTCTCTGGTTCTTTCTTTGAAACTGGTGGATTCCTGTACTTTTTCTCCAAAGAAAAATAAATTGGAGTTTGTGTTTTCACTGGTTATCAAAAAAGCTGAAAGACCAGGCGAACTAGCTTTATCATTATAGAACTGTGTGTAGGCATCCAATGGCAATGAAGTCAATGAATCGTAAGGTAAGCTTCCATCCTGCAAAAACTCCGACACTATTTTATTCATGTCATATTTATTCAACACCAGTGATTTTGAACTTTTTTTTGTGCTGGAGGGAATCTTTTTATTATCCAGGATTTGAAGGTTAACCCAAGCCAATTGATTCCCTTGCTTAGCCAATTCAGACAATTTTTTCTTAGCGCTGATTGTATTCCCTTCCAGTGCATCCAGCAAAGCAGATAGTAAATCCAGATCTGAGGCAGAGTTTTCATATTTTGAAGAAGTGATACGGTCTCTGGCTTCTCGTTCAGCATAAAACCGGCTTCGCGCATAGTCTTTTAACAATGCATAAGCCAGTGCTTTATTATAATAAGCAGGTACATAATGGGCGTCCAGGCTAATGGCCGCATCGAAATAAAGAATGGATTCATGTAACAATTGCTTTACAAGAGAATCATTTGACTCACCTCTTGACTGTATCGATGATTCTAAATCCAGGGAAGCACTAAATTGAAAACGCAAAGAATCCTTACCCATAAGGTCCATCGCATAGTGAGTTGCTGCTACTCCAAGGTTGTTATAGATTTCCCGGCTATTGAATTCCCCGAGAATAAATTTATAAAAACTCATGGCTTCCCGATATTTTCCAATTGCATTAAGCAAATTGGCCTGGTCAAAAACATCTACCAATGTTTTCATTTTATCCGCCGAGCGCTGACTTAGAATTTTACGATCGTACAAACTTGGATAACCCGGCAGCGTATCGGGTAATCCATAAGCCTGATAAAGTTTTTCGATAAGATCTGCGCTTTTTTCAAACAATCCATAACCTGCAGAATAAACTAAAAAACCGCCGAGGTAATCGGCTTCAGTTTCATGGTAAACATCATCATGGATTTGTGATAATTTCATGGCTACCGGCAAATCTTTGAAATCATAAACAAAAGCTCTCCGCCATCCGTGCTTTTCATAGTAGTGCGTTAGCTCATGTCCTAATAAAAAGGCAATGGCAGCATCTTTTTGGTCGCCAAATGAATTACAGACATCAAGGGCTTTTTTTTCAATCACGATATCTGGTCCATCATATTCAATAAAAGCAACTTTTCTTTTACTATTCGTCAATGAAAATCCAGGAACAGGCAATCGGTAATCTCCCCGGGTTTGTATGAGGTCTTCATAGATGGCTAGCGCTTGAAAATATTCTGGAGAATTTTTGATTTTTTGATTATCCTCAAAACGTCCGGGAACTCCATCTACCATAGGTAAGGTACTGTAGCTGCGGGATTGGGCCATCAGGATTGAAAAATTCATCCATGCAAAAACCATGATGGGTACTATTCTGAAACATGTGGAATAAGAAACCACTTTGTCAAACAGTAATGTATCCGCATTAATGATATATGCTTCAGATCTCATTTGTTTATAGGGGTATAAATAATTTAGCAATTAGTTTCTTTTAAAAACAGTGTATAAATTTTCATTTGGTTATCAGAATAATTTAAAAAAATTGGACTGAGTTTATTCATCTTCGAAAACTCCTTTCCCGTACCTTGTAATTCTGATCTCCTTGACTTAAAGACATTTGATAAGGTTTAAACTTCATCCTTGAAAACGAATGCAAGGATATTTCTTCTTGATCTTAAAAATGATTAATTCCAGCGGGGTCTGGCGATGATGGCGATCAGAAGAAATAAACCATACAACAAACCGGGCAAGGCCAATATCCATAGAATTCTCTTTGCCCATGGCAACAAATCAATGGTTTTAAGGTACCATGCCCCACCTAAAATTAAGACTAGCCCAAGCAAAATGCCAAGCCACAAATTAATATTACGGCCATCAACCGATCCATCACCTATACCGATGATGAAAAAATAAAGTATCACGGCTGCAATAATGCAATCGGTTACCCAAAGAAACCAGAACCAACCCATATTCAAAAATAACAATAATTATGGTTGTGTAACAAAAAAGAATTAAAAAAGGCAAACCCAATGGCTTGCCTTTTTTAATCTTTATAGACGGGATATTTTGACGGCTTAGTTCAATGTAAACGTCTCGCTGGATTTTCCTGCTTTGGCACGAAGGCGAAGTTTTTGGCCTTTTGGAAGTTTTGAACCATCAATTACGATATCTCCCGCCTGGTTATTGGTGATGGCAGCATCCAGTCCACTGACTGGAGTTCCTTTAGGATCCAGAAAATCCAGTGAAAGGTCAATACCGCGTTCTTTCCCTTTAAACAGATTTCCAGATACCAAACGGGTGGTTGCTTTACCATTGGCACCCAGGGTAGAAAAATAAACTTTGCTGCAACACTTCCGTGCAGACTGAGCTGACTGAGACTGACTTTGTGAACCTGGCGCTTGGGTGGTACCCTGAGACGTTTGACAAAATGCAGTAGCCGCAAAAGAAACGAACAAGAAAACAATCAACTGTTTCATAAAAATTACAGATTTAGTGGTTAATAGAAATATTATTTAAGGATTAGTACCAGAAAATGCGTGTAGGTTATCAAAAAAATGCTGATTTATTTTTTTGACCCCTACTTCAATTGCCTCATAAGATGACCCAATACACCCTATGATCCGATTTTACAACCCAACCTATGTTTTACAAATGAATCCACCTAAGTTTTTATTCTGGCAAAGACATTTAATATTTGACTTGATGGCTATTCGCTAGTATAGGTCGAATAAGAACTCACCAAATCCGTGAGGGGGATTGTGGTTGAAAAAATTAGTGAGCTCGGCAAACAGACAACTGATCAAATAAAACAGGAATTCTTAATTCATAATACATATATATTTATTATAATTTATATAAAATTGTATTACTGTATTTTATGTATTACTATTCAGTATATTTACATTAAAGCCAAAAACCATATTTTATTATAAGAATCAATTGTAAATTTGATAAGTTCAATACCCTTCACTATGAAACATAAGATACCGTTCTCCATCCTGATTCCGTTCATGTTATCAATATCCCCTTTTTCATTTCTTCGATCCCAAGATTGTCAAAACGATACCCTACCACCAGTGATCATTTGTAAAGACAGTGTCACTTTAAGGTTTGGCTGGTGTGGAAACGAAATGATCTATCCTTCAGAATTTATTCAGCATGTGAGTGATAACTGCAGTCTACAATCCATCAGTTTTGACAGAGATGGGATGAAACAAGACTTAGATATATTGCACTTTCATCTTCAATATGGCAATTCCAATACCATTCCAATCTATGCCACAGACAGCTCAGGTAATGTGGGTAGTTGCCTTGTTTATTATAAAATTAGCGACGAAACCTTTTATCCTTCAGTAACTATCAATTTACAAGTCTTTACTGAATTTTATAATGAAGATTATGATAGGTTTAAAATTGGATTACAGAGTCAGGATGCAAAAGTCTTTTGGAACAGTTTTAACGCATACAAGGGTTCTAAACTTCCCTTAAATATTGGTGATTACATCACCCCGAAGAACCTTAGAGTAGGTATCAATGAAAATCAAATTCCGGAAAGATCCTTGATCACAACATCCGACATGATCATGGTGATCAAGCATATTCTGGGGATACAAAGCTTCGAGCAAACCATCAACAAATTAAACGCTGACATAAATGAAGATGGCACCATTGATATCCGTGATGTAAAGGCTCAATATGACCATATAATTTATATGAATTCAACAGACTCTTTGTATAAACCGAAATACAAAGCAAGTTTCGTTGAGCCTGATGGAAGACCTCTTGCTGATTCAATTGAGTATTCCCATATTCCAACGACCCAGTACTATGTGAGTCTTGATCAACTGGGAAATATCAACCGAAGCATCCCGTTTTCGCAGATTATTCCCAGGGAACCCCTTACACAATTCAATGGGCCAACGAGTTACTGGGAAACGAAGGATATATTCTGTAAAAAAGGTCAATCCTATCTTTTACGATTCCGATTGACTGATTCAAGTTATTTTTTCGCCATTCAATCCGGATTGGAATATTTACCCGAATGTCTTAAGGTGGATACGATCTTTAAGCCCAATCAAAATGTAGGTTTTTACTCAAAAATTCTACCCAACGCAGTGCGGACCATTTTTTTCAATAGATCCAATCCCATCCTTCGATCTTTTTATCCTGAGTTTTATCTTCAAATCACAGCCTTAAAGGATTTTAAATTAAGTGATGGATTTCGGACTGTCAACACTGATATGAGTCAGGTAAAGGTTAACTACGATGGACAAATATTTCCTGTGACACCCCGATTTACATCATTAAAAACAGCATTTGCCGACGAAGCTGAAATCAAAAAAACAACGTTAGCGCCCAATCCTTCAACCGGCTTAATCGAGTTAAACGCTTATTTTCCGGAAGCCGATCAAATTGAACTGATCCTGATGGATGCATTTGGAAGACCAATACTTCAACGCCAAATTCCCTTGATTTCGGGCCATCTGAATTATACCTATCAGATATTGCAAGAAGGATTGTATTTTATCATCCTGAAGCATGAAGATAAAATAATGTATAAACAGCGGATCATCATCAATAAACATTGATCCATATTGCTATAGTTCAACCAAATCTTTTCAATTCACAGTTCCAATGATTTAACCTGCGGGTCTAATTCTCGTCCTTAAATTAAAATTTAATTTAACGCGGAACGATTGCTTTGTACCCTGATTAAAAAATAATAATGGTCAATCGCCCTATTCGAACCGTAATAATAATTTGCCTATTTTCGCCATGCTGAACATTGGTATGACATTATGCGGTACGAACAAATTTTTATCAACAATCAGAAATGGCTTGAAGAAAAAACCCGGACAGATGCTGAGTTTTTCAAAAAATTAGCCACGGGACAATCGCCAGGTTATTTATTTATCGGATGCAGTGACAGTCGGGTCACCGCAGAAGAAATGATGGGTGCAGAGCCCGGTGAAGTTTTCATCCACCGGAACATCGCCAACTTAGTCCCCAACAACGATAACAATTCTGCTGCGGTTGTCGAATATGCAGTAGCCTACCTGAAAGTCCAACATATCATCGTATGTGGCCATTATTTATGTGGTGGTGTAAAGGCTGCCATGCTCAACCAGGATCTTGGTATATTAAATCCCTGGTTAAGAAACATCCGTGATGTATACCGGCTGCATAAAGAAGAGCTCAACGAGATTCAGGATGAAAACCAACGTTACGACCGCTTGGTGGAACTAAATGTTCAGGAACAATGTGTAAACATCATTAAAATGGCAGTCTGGCAAAAACGCTATCTGTCTGAGAAAAAGCCATTCATTCACGGCTGGGTGTTTGATGTTAAAAATGGAAAACTGATCGACTTAAAAATAAATTTCAACAGGTTATTGGCCAACATTCGAGAGATTTACGATTTAGGTACTGACCAACAATAAAAAATGTTTCCAGTAAAAATAGTATGGTAATGGCAAGTTTATTGATTGGGTATTTTTTTCAATAACGCTTCCTGAGACCCCTGAACCAAACTTTGGTAATCTGCGTCTTTCTTGTTTTGAGTCAATTCATTTTTTCCGAAAAGCCATTGGTAATTCACCCCCCCTTGATCCGCCAAATATTGATTAATATAGACAAAACGTGCTGCCTTAGGCCAATTCACGCCGGAATTCACCAGGTTGGATTTTGCAGCTTTCACCTGTTGTTCAAAATCATTTGTTGCCGAAAATTGTAAAGATCTTACCTCATATTCAAGTTTAATGCCGGGTAATGTTACCTGCCAGTAATATTCTTTACTTGCTTCAAACAACTTATCTGGATTTTTCAAAACGAAAGACTTCTGGTTTAAAATAGTATCGATAACTTTCTTCCGATCTTTCAAGGCATAAACAGAAAATTTCACTTTGCAGGTGTCGCAAGGTAAAATCCATGAAAATTCTATGGAGGTCATCCCACTCGGGTACAGGCCCTCCATTGGGAAAATCAAAGTGGGTTTTACGGGTTCACCCCGGCTAATGGCATGAACCGTGGATTTGTAACTTGATTTCGATTCCGAAGAATGGCTTGGTTGAAAGAAAGATTTAATGAATCCACCCATTTGGGCCACGAAAGAATTGTTCATTGGTTTAGAAAAAACAAGTTGATTGACCGGGTATGTACCGGCTTTAGTCAATTCACACATGGTTCCATCTTCACGAATCATTTTTACCCGGGCTTTTTCCTTTAATATTAATTTATCATCTGTCGCAAGGTTACCAAATTGTATCTTCCTTGCGGCTTGTTCCGATTCCATTGTTTTGCAAATTTTCACCACTCCTTCAGCATGTAAGATATATACAGACTGTGGCCAGGCAGAAACATGAATCATTCCAAGAAAAACCATTGTGAAAACCCATCTATTCAACATAGAAAACGCATTTGTAATTTGCAAAATAGTACAGTAAAATCTTGTTCCGTTATCAGATAAGGGATAAAATTAACCATTATTTGTGGTGAATGATGCGGTTTCGGGTAACCCAAATTCCAATGGTGCTCAGGCTTTCCTCAACCCAGCTTTTGACTTTGTGGAGATAAAATTCATACAACTCATAGGACAAAATGATACAAGTCGCTATAAAAGTGAATCCCAGTTTAATGTTAAAATTCAAGAGTAGCAGAATACAGGTAGTCAAAAAAATAAAAAACTGGAATACCTGCACCAAACGAATGTAGGGCAGTGACCTGAAGAAATCATGACGGTGCAAAAAAGTAAAAATCAAATAATTCAACACAAATATCAGGAAGGCAATACCATATATTCCCTTTTCCGAAACATCGTGAATCAAATCCCGATCCAGCAACATAGAAATGATGTTTGCATGCACCACCACTCCGTGCATGTCGGGTAATGATCGACCCGTATATTGCTCATTTAATGGGGTAAAATACCGGTCTTTCATTGAAAAAGCTTCTTCCGTTTCTCCACAGAATCCCAATAATATGATTTTATTCTTGAGCCAGGAATGGTCTAAATGGCTGGTATCTTTCAGAAAGTTGTCTATGTGAACCATTCGGTAATGAACCTGATGTCCTGAGTTGATGGGATAAGTCATGTTGATTTCACCGGGCTGCAGTCGTTTAAAATTAATCCACTCTGTCGAACTGCACCGCTGTTTCAATTCATCCAAGAGTTTATCATCTCTTAAGCTCGCAAGGTAAACTGAGAATGCAGCAACTGTTGAATCATTTATTTTACGAAAAGGTTCAAATGCACGAACTGTAAATCCGTCGTTCGTCGCCAAATTGACATATCCTTGAAAAACATTCGAAGAAAAAAAAGAATCCGACTGTAGTCCCACTATAGTGGACTGAGGATCGTCCATGGAAGATTCAAACGTATAACCCAAGATAACCTTCGGATGTTTTTGAAAGGAAATTTTTAATAAACTATCGTCCTGGTTATGGAACAGGGTATCAAACAATAAGTCCACTCCGATGGCTGCCACATCATTCCTTCCCAGAAAATCCACCACGGAGGCAATTTCCCGTCGATTGGTAACCCCTGTATTGATCAGTAAAATTCTGTCATCAAACAAATCGGGATCATTATGATCTCTAAATCTTGATATTGCAATATCCATCATGTCATGACCTTTGATGGCTTCGCTAAACGGATCAATAAACAAATGATTGACCGGTACCAGATGAAGAATAAACATCAAAACCGAGCATAGCAGGGCAAACGAAATAGCATGTAAAATGGTTCCTCCTCTCAAAAGCTATATTTTAATTCTCACGAGTGAACTTTAAGAGTTGAATACTTTCCTGGATAACCTGGTCTTCATTCAGCAAATATATTACTCCTGAGTCGTTGCACAACAAGTAATTACCTCGTTTACCAACCATCCAAGAAATGTTTGAAGCATGGCTAAAATTCTTTCCGGTAGCTGGAAATTTGTGCACTGCTGGATTGAATACCTCCCATTTCATTCGATACAATGGAATATCATCTTGTAACAAACTGATGTCTTTCAAACCATTTTGGCTGCTATAGACCAGTGACATGGGTATGCCATCCCAGTTCATATGGGTAGTGTCTTTTTTCATTCCGCTTTCATGTTGGGTTTCCAATATACCCTTGCATTCCACAGGGCCTGGATTGGGTTCGCGTTGAAATGAATAGACTTGAGCATTGAATAATGCAAATTTGCTGAGTTTTGCATCCTCAACATTGCATAAACCGCCCAATAATTTTGATGCACTGACTTCTTTTTGGAGGGCCATTGCGATGGCCAGTGCTAATTTCACTCCAGAATCATTTGAGAAGCCCGGTACTGTCTTACGGTTTAATTGGTAATGTCTTACAGCTTTCTCAGGGTTTCCAGACAAACAATATACCGACATGATATTTGCATGGGAAATGAGGTACTCATGATTGATGGCTAATGACTGGTTAAAACAACTGAGCGCTTTTTGCAGCAACTGATTTCTCTTGATCCGGAACTCCTCCTGAAGGTCGCCTCTTGCTTTTTTAATTTTTTTCAGACCAGTATTTAAATCCAGCTCCAATGGATAAGCATATTGGTCAAGGATCGGATCCTCCCATTGCATGGCTTGCAATGCATGACAAATTCCTAAGTTATTTAAAACCTCCGTTGCCTGAAAGTATTTGCCCACCCAATTAAGGCAAGCGGATGCCCAATGGTATTGCCCATTCATCATGAATACGTTTGATAAATCAAATAAATGCGCAAGGGGCTCTGCGACAGCCAGTACCTGTTGAGCACTGTTTTGCCTAACCGCCATTTTAGGATATTTTAGTCCATCTTCTTTACTTATACCATATCGCAGATAAATTTTTTCAAGTAACAGTGTCAAGACGCGATGTGGTTGAAATCCAGCCTGGTAACATATAAAAGAGCCCTGCAAATCGGCCTCGTACTCCGCAGAAGCATTTGATGTGTGATTTCTGCGATAGTGGAGAAAATTCATTGAATGCAAATTTCCTTGATTGGCGAAAGCATGACTTAATTCATGAGCCAAAATAAATGCCAGGGCTACCGTTGAATCCTGACCAAATTCTCTACAAATATCAAACAGATGCGTCTCTATCCAAATTTCGTTCGTATGAGGTTTGTACCAGGCTCCTGATTGTTGCCCCGTTGAAATTCTGATATTGGGTAATTGCTTTAATGTATATCCACTAGATTGATATAGCCTATTTAAAATCGAGTTAGCCGTAATGGTTAATGTATGCGAACTAACGATCTGTTGTCTACCAAGATGCTGACCCATCAGCCAGCCGGTAGTCAGAAAAAAAATCAACAACACATAGCGTGTAACACAAAGTCTCATTTTGATGGATTGAGAATCTCATTTGCTTTTTTCTGGTATGGAGATTTGGCATCTTTTGATACTTTCAACAAATGTTCGCGTGCAATATGTGAATAATGCCTCATTTCGGAAGCCGTCAATGCTGCATACCAACAGGCTTCCGCATGAAACTCAAAGGCTTCGATTTCACATAGCGTTGTCAATATTCCAAAAGCCTGTTCATATTGTTTCTGGTCAAGATAACACAAGGCCTGGTAAAAGATGCGCAAAGGTTTTATTTGCATATCTGTTCCAGATCGCCCAAAATAATCGGCAATTTGTTGACATGTTCCTTCTTTGTAATGGTTTAAGGCCCAGACGAGTGAATCCGTTTCGCTATTG
>WBZV01000112.1_pt1 | contig 56628 bp, 51 predicted proteins | sample 5204221 | NCBI WGS metagenome assembly WBZV01 (sample SAMN12344360, study PRJNA552823) | activated sludge metagenome | biome: Activated sludge suspended growth; feature: Nitrification reactor; material: Wastewater; isolation source: activated sludge from nitrification reactor of wastewater... | reverse complement strand
GCAACTCCCTCGTTTCCGCTCATCTTCTTCGCCTATCGTCTCATCATCTTCGCTCATATGATGACCATTCATCCCCGGCCTTAAAAGGCGCTAAGAAGCAACGGGGTTTTCTGGTCATTTTAATAAATATTTTTTCATAGCAATAAACCCTTTTTTTACCTATGCTTCTTTTCTTTTTACCAATAACGCATATCAAGTAATTGATCACACGTAATAATATCATCAAAATAATTTCGTTCAAGCAATGCCCGATCAGCTCCCTCGCTACAGATAAGCACTTTATGAATTGTTTTATTCCCTTTATTTGGAAACAATGACAATTTTTTTTCAAATTCTGCAATCACACTGGTACCAACTTTTCCTTGATAGTATTTTATTTCACAAATGGTATAAACATTGTCTGCTCTATCAAAAATTAAATCTATCTGATATCCAGGGTTTTCTTTATCTGTTGCTCGACTAAAAAAAGTACCCGAAGAGTAATGTACTCCAGAAAAATATAACATTTTTGCTATAACATAATGATATTTACGACAAAAGCGCTCAAACGCAAACCCTAACCATTTGATATAACTGTCAATCTTTAAAGCATTACGTGGATTAGTAGTGTATGCACCACTTGCTATATTTTTTTGTAACGGTTTAATAAATTTACCGTAAAATTGCAGATAATTATCGTCTATTGTGTAGCGTGTTAATATGGTATTCTCTCCCATATTAAAGGGGTAATAGCGTGCAATAAAACCAGATTTTTCCAAATCAACAAGTACATTGGTTAAGCTTCCCCCAGAAGCAACGCCAAGCATGTCAGCAAGCTCTTTACGTGTCGCATATTTTTTTGTACTTAAAATATCTATAATTGTACGATAATATTTATTATTGGACATGCTACTCGTGAAAATACGCTCATATTCACGTACAAAAAAACTTCCAGAAACAAAAGAATTTTTGCACAAACTAACAAACACCGACGAATCTTTGCTGATCCATTTTAAATATTCTGGTATTCCTCCAACAGTCAAATATGCATCAAAAATTTCTCGCACGCTCCGTTTTTTTAGAAATTCTTTTACTTCAACTATCGTAAATTCTTTTAAATGAAATTCATATTGTGATCTATTGTATAACGCCTTTGAATGCACTACATAATCAATCATAAAAGAAGGAGAAGATCCGCATAAAATAATGATCATCTTTTGATTATGGCGAAAATAATTGTCCCATGCATACTTAAGCTCAGCAACAATGGTACTGTCATAGTTTGCAAGCCATTGCAATTCTTCCAAATAAATTGTCCACGTACCCTTTTTGGTATAATCCCACACTATTTCAAAAAATTCTTTCCAGCTGTTGATCACCGTCTTTAAAAGCAACTTACTTTCTGCATATGCAGCCAACTGACTCATGACATGTGCAAATTGTGCTTTTTGTGACAAGCCCTCTATGCCCTCAAACTTTAATAATTTTCTCTCTCTAAATGCCTGCTCTAATAATTCTGTTTTTCCAATTCTCCTTCGACCATACATAATAATAATGCTCGCGTTCCCCGATGCACTTATCTCTTGTAACCGCTCTAACTCAGTTTTTCTTCCTATAAAATTCTTTTTTTCTTTTATTTTTAATGGTTTCATATAACAATCCTATTTTAGCCAACTAGTTTCATTTTATACCCTACTTGGCTAAAATTGCAAATAATAAATTCAGCCAAGTAGCCCTTTGTTTTAGACTACTTGGCTGACAAACCATAAACTGCTCAGATAATTTTTTAACACACAACCTTCTTGTTTTTCACCGCATCTTTGTGAATGTTACCCAAAAACAACGCTATAAAAAACCACATACAAATCAGTGCGCATCCAAAATAACTTGCGTATACCGCGTGTTGCGCACGTCCTGCAATTTCACCAAGATTGCGCTGCAATGGCGCAAGAAGCATATTAAACAATGAACCTACCTCCCGCGCGCCACGCGAACCAAATGTTTCCATCCACGCTCGTGCTTTAAATCGTACTGCATAAGTGGTTGGAATGTATAATTGCTTAATGGCAGGACCATTAAGAGCATAATTGATAGCTTTTGAGCTTGCCATTAAAAAAAAGAGAAATGACAAACTATTTAATGTTATAAACCCAGCAATTGCTGCACCATAGACAATAGGCATCAAAAAAAGTGCCACGCTTAACCCCAAAAGACGCGTAATATTACTAATACCGCATAATAAAAACAACAATGTCATACTATTTACCGTACTGCCATGTGCACCAAAATATTCAACAAGATCCGCTCCTACGTACTGCTGTGCAGCCAATGAATGAAAATGTAAGTCAAAAATAGTGGTAATAATTTCAGGAAAAATAATAAGCGCTGCAATGCCCAACAAATATCCATGTTTAAGTAATAATCGCAGTCCTTCAAAAAAACCTGCCTCTTGGTGCTCTTCTTCCTGCTTTTCATTGATACCATGATAAGAAACTAACAATTCTGGTGGTGTTTTTTTGAAGAAATTTTTCATTAAAAAATAAATGGTTACTATGCACACCGCTGAAACATACAGCGAAAGAGAACTCGTCTCAAGCCCAAGGCGGCGCGGTAAAGAATTAATAAGATAAGGCCCCACAATGCCTCCCAATTGACCAAGAAAAACAATAAGTGGAAATCCTTTGGTTGCAGATTCTGGCAAAGTAATATCAGATGCAATCGCCCAAAACAACGTTGTCATTAACAAACCGTAGACTTCAACAAAAAAATAGAAACTATACCCAATTACCAGTGGCATCAAGGCATACCATCCATCTAACTCAAAAGAGTATAATGAATTTTGAGTAAGCCCAAATAACACACCAAAAATAAAAACCAATACGCCCGAAGCGCGCACAAAAAGATAAAATACATTCTCTCGTCCATAAAAATCTAATAATTTTGTATACATTACAAGGATAGGAACTAATAATAACAATGAAACTGTTTTTGCATAGGGTAGATGAGTTATGCCAACACACATCAAAAAAAGAGCATTGCGCAATGTTCCTATTGTCCAAAAGGAACCAATAATGAAAGCAAAAATAACACCCATACGAATAAATTTTTTTAACTCTTCTGTTGTCTGAAAATCACCAAACAATGGTCGAACAAGATACTGAAATAAATTAATTATGTACATATTATATCTCTTTTTAAAATCGTTATTTTACATTATACATCATAATAAAAGAAGCCTCTAATGGTATTGATGAACCACAGGTTGTGTTTTGCAAACAACACACACAACCATTACCATAATGAACGCACAATACACAGCTGGTGCATATACACAACTCGTTGCATACCACAACCATAAACACACAGGCGTTGTTGCATGACCAAGTGTTGCTGCTCCCAATGCATTTCCCATGCCAAGCAGAAAATATGCTTCTCTTTTTTTAAAGAGTCGCCTACACCACAAAGTAAGCGGACACATAAAAACAACTCCCCATAATACAATCCACATACGAACACCCAAAACATAGTACACAGATGCTCCATGCAAGCCATAAAATAAAGGAATTATAGTAAAACTCAGCACTGCGCTTGCGCACATCATTACCCATGCAGCAGTACAATGTTGCGTCATATAACCAATCATAGGAACTGCAACCATATCAAAACACAAAAGCATCGTATTGTATTTCATCATAGTAGAAAAAGAAATATCGGTAACAAGCGGCACAAAACTATTCATAAAAACAAATGGCAATGAGTATGTTATGTGAGAAAAAACAGTCACTACTGCAACGCGAGATACATTAAAACGCTCTTGCCACAACAGTGCTACATGTTCATAAGTATATCCATGGCACATTGTATACGCACATGATGCGCGTCTTCTTATATACAATGCAAAAAAAGCAGTAATTCCTGCCGAGACAAAACACCATCGCCACAGATAAAAATCTAGACCAATCACATATGATGTACACCAAGAGGCAAGAAGAATTCCCATCATACTCGCGATTTGATACCACTGTGATATTCGCAAAGCTTCTTTATCTGTTTTATTTTCCATAATAAACAATTTTGCTACGGTACTTTCTCCTGCAGCACATATACCGCGCACACATCTTACCACAACAAGACTTAATGGTGCATACCAACCGATAACATCATACCCCGGAATACACCCAATCAATAATGTTGAAACCGCAACACCAATTATGGAATATGACAACGCCAATAAAGGATCATAACGATATGCAAGCATACCAAACAAAAAAGCTCCACATGGATGGGAAAAAAATGTGATAAACGATGTCGAATAAATTAAAATAAGCTGTACAACAAAATCATGTCCTGGAAAAAAAGCAGACGCCATTAAAGGCGCCAAGAACCCATATAAAGACACGTCATATTTATCTAAAATATGAACAAGAACAATAGATATCTCTTTTTTATTCATATTAACCAATTGCTTTTAAAAAGCGTTTGCCAATGACTACCACGAATGCTACAATGCTTCAAATTTTATAGTTTTTAACAATAACCATAAACAAGGAATGGAAACCTTATGCATAAAAAAATTATAATACCATTGATTAGCACATTATCATTATCAATACTTCCTGCGCAAAGTGAAATTATTACAACATCAAATGGTCATGTTTATAGCATTGCGCCATTCATTGTTGATCAATCTCGCGCTCTCACAGAAATGCAATTGCTTGAGAAAAGTAATAAATCATTCCATCCGATCTCTCTTCAAGTTAAAAAAAAATCATTTGATCTTTTTTGTGATGCTTGTCATGCCAGCGATTCGTTTGATGATTTTTATTATGCTTTATCTGCAAAAAAACAATCTCTTTTAACAGCCGTTGCAGGCGAGCAAGAACTTAATTCTCCTTCTGTTACCCTTAATATTCTTAATGTTAACAGCACACAGTCCGTCATGACATCTAATCTTCGACCTTATTTAGAAACTGACATGATTATGCGTTATATTTATAATAAAATCGTCAAAAAAAAAGCAGAAAAAAAAACAAAAAAACAAGTTTTTTCTTCCAAAAAAAAATCTTTCAAAGCAAATCATTGCATATCTTTTGGTCCCTCAATGGAAAGCTTTAGTTTCATTCCAAAAACACTCATAAACAATGGAAAATTCTTATTCCATGGAAATATACAACCAAAAGATAATCTACAATTTCTTGTACCTCTAAGAAAACATACAGAAAAGATGGTCTGCGCTGCTCATATGAATAATAATGCAAACCCTCGAATAGAATATTTTCTGACTTTTACCAACAAAAAAAGTAAAAAAAAACAAACAACGCAAGAAAAAAAACAGCGATTTTTGATAACATTTAATGAATACGATCATATCATTCATACACAAACTATTACCCATCCAAATAACATATCACAAACTCTTTTTAGTCCTAATGTAAAACATCTTGTAACCTACTCTGAAGCCTCAGACAATTTTAATTATCCAACACTCATGATTACAGCACTGGCAACAGACAAGGCCTCTGACTACACCAATATGTTATTACCTCTTGACAGTACGCACTGCATTACACGCTTATGTTTTAATCCCCAATCAACATTATTGGCCATTGGAATAAAAAAATATAATAATGACGGCACAATAACCGCTCATCTTGAATTTTGGGATCCATCTTCTGTGAAATTGATTACAACAATAAATAATCTCGGTCAAAATATTACTATGATCTTATTTAATCAAAATGGCACACGCATGTTTGTTGTAGCAAAAATGAAACAAGACATATATAAATATATATTATATAACACAGAAGATATATATCGCATACCCATTATGCTCCTTCAGCTAAAAAATAATCCCGTACAACAAAAACCACAATTTAACCATCAAGGAAACATACTTGTAATGCTTACAAAAAATGGATCTATGAATTTTATTAACTGTTCTAACGGACAGCCTATCTCAGAAAAATATGACAACCGTTTTTGTAATGCAATAACCAATATCGTATTCTCACCAGACGATACTTTTTGTCTCACGGCTACAACACAACTTACAAAAAAAAATAATGATTGTGTTTGCCTTTGGGATGCAACAACTGGCTCTCTTTTAAGGCACATTTTAACCGATAAAAACAACATCCGAGGTATCGGTCTTTCTCCAAATTCACAATATGCTGTCACAACATTTGATAATTTTGAACTTGTAGAAACTGCGCTCGTTGATTCTCATACAATACAATGCATGCAATGGACACAAAAACATGCATCATTACCTCAACTATATGCCATTTATCATACCTACCAAGCGCATTTACAAAAGCGACGCCCAAATGATCACATCATGAATATATTAGAAAAATTACCGACAAGCCCATGTAATATAAAAAAATTCATTCATCGACATTTACTTTATCATCATGAAAAAATGAAATAAATATTTTTTACAATTCTTCATCGTTTAAAAAAAATTGCATATGCGCGTTTAATCCAATATCGAGATGCGCTGCCAGGGGTTTATCTTTGTATGAAAGGGCCTGCGAATCCATCATCATTTTTTCAATATCAGCATTTTTATCAAGAACAATATCTTTACCAATAATTTTCTTATTTGGTAACGTCACACCATCGCCTGGTGTAATAAAATATCCCTTTTTGGTAGATACCACCTGATATGCACTATGATAGATTGTTGGATTGTCTTGCATGTAAGGACCATGCCATTTTTCTGGATGCGCCAGATTCATAGGTCCTACTTCAGAGCCTGAAAACTTCACGACATTTAAAAAATTAATAGGATTTTTTTGTGCATCGAAATCAATAATTCCACAATCTTGATGAATTCTTTGAAATACATTCTTAAGTCGTACTATATCATCTGCCATAATAAGGCCCGCATCATCTTTACTTCGATACATAGTATCAACAATGCTTAGCGCAACAAAAAAAAACACTGCCATCAACGCTATAATTAATGAATTTTTGTGTACCCTCATTTTTCTCCCTTTTTTGATAACCCTAAAAAAACTACTTATAATCAAGATACATGACCCGACGAACTTCATTCATCGTCTGAGCAGCAACATCCCTCACCTGCTCTGTGCCTGCAAGAATTATTTCCATAACCGCTTTTTTATCCTGAGATAAGTGCGCGCGCCGCTCACGAATAGGATCTAAAAATGCATTTAACACATCAATTAACCTTCTTTTTAATTTTACATCACCAAGACCGCCTTTTTGATAATGTAATTTCAAAGAACCAATTTCTTCAACATAAGGATCAAAAATATCAAGATAAGAAAATACGACATTGCCCTCAATTTTTCCAGGATCATTCACATGAATATGATCAGAATCTGTGTACATTTTCATCACCTTTTCTGCAACCATATCAGCACTATCAGAAAGATATATTGCATTACCCAATGATTTACCCATCTTTGCTTTTCCATCAATTCCTGGGAGACGTCCCACCTTTGGAATGTACGCATCAACATCACTAAATACCTGACAGTTATAGGTACGGTTAAATGCATGAATAATTTCATTGGTTTGTTCAATGTGCGGCAACTGGTCCTCTCCAACAGGAACTATCGTACCTTTGACAATAACAATATCCGCTGCTTGGCTCACTGGATAGACTAAAAAACCTGCTGGCAAACGCTCTTCAAAACCTTTTTGCGCAATTTCTGTTTTTATTGTCGGATTATGACGTAAGCGATTCACTGATACCAAATTCAAAAAATACATTGTCAGTTCAGGAATTTGTGGAATCATTGATTGAATAAAAATAGTAGATTTTTTCGAATCAATACCAATGGACAAATAATCTAAGCATAGTTGCATGACATTATCACGCACCGTTCCAGGACGATCAAAATAGTCAGTCAGTGCCTGCGTATCTGCAATCATTATGTATTGCTTATATTTATCTTGTAATTCTATGCGTTGCTTTAGCGATCCAACATAATGACCCAAATGCAAAGGTCCTGTCGGTCTATCTCCGGTTAAAACAATAGGTTGATGTTCCATAAAAAACTCATGTTAAAAAATATTTTTTATATATCAATACACAAGCATACCAGATCATCACAAAACGACCAGCTTCAAATATGCCTTCAATTTTCTCTGTTTCACTCTTAATATTGGTCACATTTTCTATCATTACAGCATATTTGCAATCAAAATTTTTATCAAAAAGAGTACACTATTAATGATTTACATATGACATAACAAAGAGGATTAACACATGAGCATTATTTTAAAAGGAATTGGTGTTGGTTTTTCTATTGCTGCTCCTGTTGGAGCTATCGGATTGTTATGCATCCAACAAACACTTCGTGGCGGTATTAGTTTAGGAATCGCTTCAGGACTTGGTGCCGCAACAGCTGATATGATGTATGGAATTTTAGTTGCATGCGGATTGAAGGCCATGCAAGGTATTTTTTTAAGTGTTAAAACTCCGCTTTCTATCATGGGAGGACTGTTTTTATGTTACCTTGGTATCAAAAAATTCTTTGTAAAAGTATCTTTTAATAATCACCACACAACAAACTACGATGGATTGCTTAAAGCATATATCCTTACCTTTTTTCTTACGCTCACTAACCCTGCAACAATTCTCGATTTTATGGCACTCTTTACGGGGCTGAGTATCAATGTTGCACATTATTATGAAGGATTAACATTTGTTTTAGGCGTATTTTTAGGGTCAGCTTTCTGGTGGTTTTTATTGTGTTTCACCGTAGGACTATTAAGAAAAAAGATATCGAAAGAGGCGCTGCAATGTATCAATTACATAGCAGGAGTAGCCATTTTTTCTTTTGGTATCTACGCTCTTACAAAACATGGTATCAATTGTTTTTCTTCTCAAGCAACTCAATAATGTTATCCGCAACCTCTTCTGGCGTCATTTCATCAGTGTTAATCATAAAATCATAATCCCAGCCCTGATGAACTGTTGCATACACACTTCTTGCATGCCCTTGTGGCGATGTTGCACGTGATTTTTCGCGTGCTTCTATGACCGGTAACGATGCTGTCACACCAACAGTAAATACTTTAACTCCTGATAATGCATTCATAAGATCTGCGCGCCATGCTGAATCATACATGATATAATCAACAATGACATTATTACCAGCTTGTGCATACGCTGCAATTGCACCATGCATACCACGGATAACCTTTTGTCCTTCAACTCCAATGAATAGTGTAAATAATTTTCCTTGATCATCTTCTGTTGCAACACCACGCATTACAACATGATGCTCTGGTTTATCTTCAAGATAAAATTTTGGAGGTAAAACTCCCACAAAAAAGTTATCTATACCTATACCAAGCCACGGTTCAATTCGTTTTGCCTGAAATGCACGCATAATACTCGATTTGCCAACTGCCGATGGGCCATTAAGAATTATAACTGTTCCATATTCTGATGATTGTTGTGTCATATTTTTTTGCATCATATATATTCCCCATGCTAATGTAGTTACTATCACAATTATGGCTATTTTTTTGATGCAATGCATAAATACATCCTTTAAAAACAAAAAACGTAGTAAAAAATACTGATAAAGCGATGCGCTCTTAAAAGATTATTGTAATATTAGAACTGTTCATGATGGCAATGCTCCCTTGAACAAAAAAAGAAATAGTTAAGATTACTTTTAATATATCATCAATAGAAGAAAAATACACAAAAATAGGGCAAAAAATGGAAAAAAGTATCTACAAAAAAAACAATGTGTTTACTCGGGTTAAAACTTTGTATATACTCATGTTAAAACTGATAAGGAAACTATCATGGTCAAAAAATTAACTAAACATGGCAATAGCCTTGCTGTTTTACTCGACAAGCCTATTTTAGAGATGCTCAATATCAACGAAAAAACTCTTTTAAAAATCAGAACTGACGGTATAAATATTATTATTGAGCCATTACATGAATTACTACAGCAAGACAACAACGTAAAAGAATTATACGATGAACTCGCCATCAAATATGATATGCTTCTTAAAAAGTTATCGAAAAATTAAAATAAAAAATCGCATCATATAAATAATGTAGTTAATGTAAAGGAACAACATGCAAAAGCTACCTATTGATATCAGCACATTTTCAGAGTTACGCCGTCTGAACTATCTCTATGTTGATAAAACAAAATATTTATATGATATGATCACCGGTGGCCGTCGTTATTTTCTCTCACGCCCTCGACGCTTTGGAAAATCACTTCTTGTGTCAACGCTTAAAGAAATTTTAAGTGGGCATAAAGAATTATTTGATGGGCTTTGGATTAACCAAAGTGATTATGACTGGCAGGAACATGGCATAATTGATCTTGATTTCTCCACCCTTAAAGCAAGTTCTTTAGAGGTATTTAAGACAAGCTTAATACAAGAATTATCACGGATTGCCCGCTACTACCAATTGAATATTAATAGTACATTTCAAGAACCAGATTTTTTGTTAAAGGAGATGGTTTATACCCTGTATGATAAATATGGTTGGGTTGCGATATTAATTGATGAATATGATAGTCAAATTTTAAAAACATTGAATAATGAACAACTAGCAACGAAAATGCGCGATGAGATTCAACAATTTTTCACTACGATTAAAAGTTTAGATGCATATATACATTTTGTTTTCATAACAGGTGTTAGCTCATTTACAAGAGCAGGACTTTTTTCTGGAATTAATAACTTACAAATAATGACTCTTGATAAGCACTTTGCTGCAATATGTGGGTATACTGAAGAAGAAATAGACACGTATTTTGAACAGCATATTAACAATTGGGCAAATAAAAATGATACTCCTTATAATGATTTACGCACACACATAAAAGATTGGTATAATGGCTATTCTTTTGGCTACAATGTTACTAAAGTTTATAATCCCTTTTCTTTGATGAAAGCTATCCGCGCACAAGAATTTGAGAATTTCTGGTTTCAATCAGGAGCTCCTACTTTTTTAGTTAACATCCTAAAAAAAGACCATAAAAAATTTGATCCAGAGCATCTTGAAATATCAAGAGACATGCTTGATGTATTTGATGTTGGCGCAATTCCTCTGATGTCTCTTATGTTTCAGGCAGGATACCTCACTATTGTTGGATATAATCCACATTCACAAGTCTATAAACTCTCTTATCCTGATTTAGAAGTAAAAAAATCGTTACAAAAATATTTGGTAGAAGTCTTTACCCGACTTGATGTTGAATCTGTTCAAGCTATTTTTTCCCAATTATATGACTCCTTTGAAAGTAAAAACATTGCACGGGTGATTGAGTTACTCAAACAATTATTTGCACATATTCCTTATCAATTGCACATGAAAGAAGAAAAATATTATCACTCGCTACTCATGATGATATGTATCGGTGCTGGCATCAAAGCTCAATCAGAATTTTCAACAGAGCACGGTAGGATTGATCTAGTCATAGAATTTGAACACATTTTATATATTATCGAAATTAAATTTAATGACACAGCAGAAAAAGCTTTTGCTCAAATTGAAGAACGAAAATATTACCAACGCTTTCTTGCTTGTAGAAAACAAATCATTTTATTAGGTGTATCATTTATAAGAAAACCACATAATTTCGATATTAAATATGTAGAAAAAATCATTTCTACTACTTAACGCATATTCAACTTAAAATGTCCTGGCTCAAAACAATTATGCCCTACCATAATTTCTTTCTGTTAACTTATTTGCTTAATTTGCTAATCTGAATATTGAAGGAGGCAAAAATGGCTTACCGTGCAACAAACTGCAATATTTTCTATATTGTTCTTTTGATGTTTCATCTGGGCACATTGAACGCATAATGAGATACAATAAAGAAAAGTCTATGGCAGAAAGTTGGCTTAAAGAAAATGAATCAAATTAACAGCAAGGAATAGCGATTAGCCAGTCTGTATTTTCTTCCCTTTTTTGAAAAATCAACCACAATCAAAAAACCACTCTCAACCCATTCTTTGCACATGTGCGCACTGGTGCGTGGCTGAAAACCAAAAATCTGCCCTATTTGTTTACTGGTGATTGTATCGTATTTACGAAATAGTGATAAAACCTTGCGCTGTCGGGGATCAAGAGATCGCAATAGTACGCTTTGGTCAACTGTTTCCGTTATAGATAATGTGATCATAGAGCGCGCAATATTTTCACATGACACTGCCATGCCCTCTACAAAATAATCAACCCATTTGGAAATATCACCATCTGCGCGCCCCATATAATAATTATGCGATTCACCAACACTAATCGCTTCATAATAAGCACCCAAATTGCGTGCATAATATTCTTCCAGTGAATAAATGCCCTTTAAACCATAACCACCCAAATGCAAGACTAGTGTTGTTAATAAACGTGCAGTTCTTCCATTACCATCATAATAAGGATGAATGGTTGCAAACTGATAATGCACAATTGCAGCAATAATTGGGCAAGGAAAAAATTGAGTTTCCTTAATCCAATCAACTAAAGCTCCCATTAATTGTGGAACATCTTTTGCTTCTGGCGGCATGTAAACAATTGCTCCCGTCCTACCATCACGGATAACATTTTGTCCATCTCGATATGGCGTCGGTTTAACTTTTATTGTACCTCCCGCCATTACCAATGCATGTATTGTTTGCACACATTTTTCTGAAATTACTATTTCACGTTTTGCTGCATCTTCAACGTATGTTAATGCAGCATAGTAACCTTTTACTTCACGTTCATCGCGATCTTTACCAACAAAATGACTATCTTTATGCAATACTGCTTTGATTTGAGGAATTGTAAGACGATTCCCTTCAATCATTGTTGAATAATGAGTGGTGGACAAACGTGCTGTTTCACGTAATGAAGCCAGCATTGTTGATGTTAATGGACGCTGCCCTATTTGTTCCTTGGCAGCCTCGATGCGCATCAAATTACGCGCTGTAACGGTGGAAACAATAAAATGTGTTTAAATTTTAACGGCATATTATCGGCACTTTATCGGCAATGATTATCTTATTTATCAGTATGCAAATAACACATCGATAACACAAGTAAAACCTGATATAGTCCATTTTAAGATAAAAATTATTTTTATTGATTTTGTCACCCCAAACTTGTCAAACTGGATATTAAAGAAGATTAAGGTGATTCATTCCATGATAAATTATAACATTTTTTATACCATTCTTTTGATTCTTAGCTTAGGTACTTTGAAAGCAATCGAACGTCCTACAGAAGAAGATAACCTCAATCCCTCTATTAATGAATGCGGCGCTGCTATAAGCAGAACAAATCCTCGTAGAGATACTATTAATCAAGCCCTCGCTTGCATGAAAAATGGTTTTAAATCTGTGTATTTGGGGGATGAGTATGAAATTGAATTCATAGCCCCTGAGTTAAGAGATTTTTACGCCACCATTAATAGACGTACCCTGCCAATTGGTAGCATTTTTTATACTCATGAAGGCACTCGCAATGCTTTATTATTACGAAAATATCTTATAGAACGAGACTCGTTACTTATAGCAGACAACCCCTACTTGATGGGGACATTACTTAGTTATGCAGAAGATGACATACTATTTTTTTACCAAAAATGGGCTTATCTACAAACACTTGCTCCCTTTCCAGATAAAGAATGGATATTTGATCCTTTACATAAATGGCCACAAGAAAAACAGGATGGTTTTCATGCATTTATCGAAGAAAATGAAGCATGGAAAATTGAATACAATAAAGAAAAATCTATGGCAAAAATCTGGCTTAAAACAAATGAAAGTTATTCAACAGAATATCTGAATAATTATGGCACATTCTTTGTTACTATACAGTCCACAATCAATAAAATAGTTCATTACTTTTTATCTTTATTTACCACACATAAACAATACTCACGTTAATATCTATAGCATAATCCATTGAGATCATCCGATGAACAAATCTTTATATTTAACACACCATTCTGATATGACTTCTTCAGATCCCTCTTTATCAACAAAAAAACGATCTGGAATAAAATCATAGCAATTTTTTATGGTAAAATCTTTTGTACCAATAATTTCTTCATATATATGCTCAACGAGAATCTGATTATACACATAAACCATATCATCTTTTTTATGTAACAACCACCAATTAACAAAGCGCCCACAATTTTGAGTACTAATCTCAAGAACTAAACATGATGTATCATGACCATGTAATCGCTGCAAACCTTGTCTCCATTGCAGCATATATTCTTCAACACTCCAACAACAATTTTCTATCTCAAAAGTCTCATAAAAATCATTTCCTATAAAAAGCTGACAAAAAGCACTTCTTTTATCTCGATCAAGAACTCTTATGCGTATACCCTTATTTTTCGCAAGAAACTCATCTGTATCATCCCAATACGCGCCTACAACCTGTTCAGGAATTTTTTCACCATCATCTTCATAAATTCTGCGTGGAGGTATAAAATCATAACATGTTTCTGAAGTAAATGATCCATTTCTTATAGCCTCTTTATAGGGGGATACACAATATATATGATACTGTGCATGAATTTTACCATTTACCTTATACAATAACCACCATGTAACAGCAGCAAGACGATCATCAACAACATCTAGCACAAGGCAGGATTGATCATGCTGTTCAAGCCGCCGAATACCCTCATTCCATTGTTGAACATAATCAACTAAACTCCAAATGTTTAACGATGCGTAAAATTTTGTTAATCGTCCATTAATTGTTATACCGCCCAAAATAACGCTCGGATCTTTCCATTCATTTTCTGGTTTTTCGTGAACAATTATATCTCCATCGATAGTATGTTCAACTGCATGCTTTATGTCTGGAAAAGAATCAATGATACGTATAAACAAATGTTTTTTATTTATCATACCTACCTTCATTTATATATTCGATGCACTTTTTTCAATATTTTATCCATCGCAAACACGATTTTCCCTTTTAAATCAAAAACTTTCCAATGGCCACCGCTATGCCCATCTGCATCAGGACTAATATATTTCTTACCATTAGAAAAAACAGGCTTACATCGCGTATTGCCACATGGATGATTTTTTACTTCTTTATAGCCTAATTGTTTTGCCATTTCTCGAGCTTCTTGATTTGTTAAGGACCTATGTTCGACGCGCGCTTGGTCTCGTTGCTTCTTTTTATCGTCATTAGTTAGCTGTTCATCATCATCTGGATCTTCAGGAAACATACCCTCGCTAAAAGATTCAATAGAAACACTATAACTTTTCTGAGCTTTTTGCTGTTTTTTGTATAATGAATACCCAATTAAGGTACCACCTAAAAATCCAAATCCCAATTTTACAAGCTCTATCCCTCCAGCACCAAAAGCCTATGTTACCGCTACTACAAAAGGTATAAAATTATGCACAATTATCTCTGATGATGTCACACAGAAATTATGATGGTCTTTTACATATAAACAATACAGCTCAATTGGTTCATTATTATATTCCAGATGGCGTACTGCATATATTTTATTATCTGTTGCACACACACAATCATTAATGCACAGCTGATCTGCTCGAATCCATTTATTCTGCTCTTTTTTATAAAACAGCTGATCATCGCTTACCATTAAACAAAAATTATCAAAATATATACGTACATACGAATCAAAAGATTTTTTGCATACACATAATACAGGTTTTGCCATCATAACATTACTATTATCACGACACATCACAGAATCATTTATTTGTATTTTTTCTATCGAAGCAAAGCCATAAGGAGTTTTAACAAGCGTACCAGCAGCAAAACCTTCTGTATAAATTGGCACACAACATAAAAGCTGAAGGAGAATAACCTCTTTTTGAGAAAAGAAAAAACACATAACCTTCTTCCCTTCTTCTTTTAATTGAATCAAAAAAACCACCCTACACCACCCCCCCCCATCTACTATCTGCAATTTTTTGCAAAAATTATTTAAAAAGATTGTTCTTCGTCTCCAGTCAATGTTACAATTTGAATAATGCTGAAGGTTTTTTATGTTATCTCAGGAGGTCGTTATGAATAGGTCTATAATTTTATCAGCTTTATTGTTGTTAACAACACAACTACAATTATCGGCAATGCAGCAAAAAACGCCAGAAGAAACCTTACAAATCTATACCTCTATACATCGCAACAATCTTATAGTTAAGTTCGGGAACAATAATATATACAAGCTTCCAGAAACAAAAGAGCCACAACAATGGATTCATCCATTAACTGAATCTCTTGAGTCAATTCAATGGGATGAAACTAAAGATTACAAGACCAAGACTTACATCCTTGATAAAAAAACAAATAATATCGAAAACATCAAAAAAAAGTCCAAATATAACAACGTTATTGATATTTTAAATGGACAAGGCGGACAACTTATTATCAGCACTGATGGAGGATTTGTTTATGACAACAAACAACCTTACGAATTACTCTATGGTTATGGACGAATAGTTGAATAAAAAATTATAAGGTAAAAATTATTCTTGCACTCTTTTCATACTTTCATATAAAACTAGTAAAAAGAAAAAACACAACGGAGAAAGTATGAAGAAAAATAGTGTTATTTTATTACTCTTGACAGTGCTGAGTGGACAACTGGTTGGCAAAGAATTGCCACCATGTACATCACCTGATCCGATAATTAATTCTGAAAACAGTGAATTATATGCATCCGTTATTGCAGCAGATAACGCGTATGCTAGCACATATACAGCACAACCAGATATGTTTGCAAAAGACAAAGCAATAGTGCTGACATGTATGGATCCGCGCATAATACTTGATGACATTATGGGATTTGGCATTGGTGATATGTATGTTCTACGCAATGCGGGCGGACTTGCAACAGAAGATTCGCTGAGATCCCTTATTATTGCATATAAATTATTAGCAGCCAATCAGATTTTTGTTATTCAGCACACTGACTGCGGCATGCAAAAATTTACGCAAGAAATAATGACAGACTTGCTAAAAGAAAGTATTGTTACCGCAACATTAGAACATCCGTGCGAAGTTACCACGTACCCAGTGAAATGTGACTGGAAAAATGTTTGTAAATGCTCTGGACAAAAAGATTGTAAAGAATATGGTTGCATTAAATGGTTGGCAATCCGCGACAATTTATATGATTCAGTAGTAAAAGCAGTGAAAAAAATTCGCAAACATCCGTTAATTCCTTCCGATGTGCCAATATATGGTCTCATTTTTGATGTTATTACCGGCGAACTAACACCTGTTGAAAGAGCAATGGAAATAGGCAGAGCTAAACCATTAAAGTGCAAAAAATAACTTATGCTCTACCATTTGTTTATGCGTGATGTTGCAGAAATAGCATGCTATTCATTTATTATCTATACCTTTTGCATCTGGCTTAAAACAGATAAAACAAAAAGTCTTCTTTCCTATTTTTTAGCATACTGCAGTATCACCATTTTTTCTTGGGCCATTGAATTTCCAACATTGGTACCATTTTTATTGTCATACGCGCCCATCGCACTCATTCTTTTTATTATTTTGCATGAAAAAACTTTACAGCGTAATTTAGTTTCACTGCGTACCATCACTCCTCCGGCGCAACCACACCAAGAAGATTGGTTAGATACACTGCTGAGTAGTGCACTCACCTGTATTAATAATAACAGCAGCATTACTATTGTAATTGAAAACAACGACTCATTAGAACATTTTTTAGACACGCCATTTTTTATTGATGCACATCTAGGAAAAGGAATTCTTAGTATACTGCTGTCTAGTTCTTCATATGATGAAAAAAAAATAGTGTGGGTCAATACGCACGGCCAAATTCGGGGCATTAATGCAACATGGCATACAGAAACACAACAATTGCAATCATCACTTTCTCATCTCATTTTTGACAAACAAAATGCACTTTTTTACTCCTTACAATGCGATGCGCTCATAGTACATATTAATCAATTTACGCGTAGTTTTACCCTGATTTTTCATGGCAATGAAATACAAAAAATTACCGCTCATGAGATAAAAAACATGATCAAAAAACAGCTTACCTCGCCTACTGTTTTAAATACAAAAGGGTTCTCTCGTGAAAGTACTTCCACTCAAAAACCTTCTGCTAAGTAATGTATCTCTTAAAATAATCAGCCTGTTCCTTGGCTACAGCTTTTGGTATATTGCAAGCACAAACCAAATCATAACAACTACCATGTCAGTCCCTTTATGTTTTATAACATCTGAGAATTCTCTCATAACTGCACCTGAAAAAATAACCGTAACACTCAAAGGACGCCGCACCGACCTCTATACGTTAGACACGACAACCTTAGCGGCTCATATTAATACTAAACACTTACCCTCTGGTACGCATGGTATCATTATTAAAGAAAATCATTTATTCTTACCACACACCATAACACTTGCACGCTATGCACCATCGAATATAATGATTACGGTAACAAAGAAATAATTCTAGGGCATAAACATGATTTCACATACACGCGCAATCATCGCATCAATCTCACATAAAGTCTGGACTCTTTTTTTGAGTGGCCTTTTTGGATTATTGCCATTAACGCTCACCATTGCCGTTTTTACTCTTACATTTAGATTAGTAAAAAGTTGGCTAGAGCCATTAAAGCAGCTTAATTTACCATTTTTAGCAACAACACCATATTCAGAATTTATTTTAGCAATACTTATTATTTTTGCAGCAGGAATGTTGTATAACATTTTTATTTTTGGTCCGATAGTTGATGTACTCGAAAATGTGCTTGTTAGACTACCATTAGTAAGTACTATTTATTCCGGTATCAAAAAACTTGTTGAAGCTTTCAGCTCACAGGACAAAGTTTCTTTTTCTAAAGTTGTTATGGTAGAGTTTCCACGACCAGGTATTTATAGTATCGGCTTTCTTGCCAATGAACTTGAGTCAATCTATGCTCCAGACCATGAACACACATATTTTAGTATTTTTATCCCTACCACTCCCAACCCAACTTCTGGATTTTTAATTATTGCACCAGAAAATCAAATTAAACATTTAGACATAACTCGCCAAGAAGCAATGGCAATGATCATATCGGGAGGAATTATTCAGCCACATGTAATACAAAAACAGTAAAGCAATTTTATTATTTGCGAGTCAAAGTCCGGTCAATCATATCGACTGTTTCATTAAGCGATTCAATACTTTTTGAATCTTGACAATTTTTAATTCTGTCCCGACAAGCTCGCTGAATCTCCTTCAAACATTCTTTTGCCTTTTCTTTTTGCTGACTTTGTAATAATTGTGCAATAAGGAGATCTAGGCATGTTTTTCCTCGAGCATTTGTTTCTTTATAATTAGCGCCATGTGCAATGAAAACATACAACGCTTCTTGATTTTGCGCGCCAGCAAAAGTACATAATAAAGGTCCTGTCACTGGATGAATGGGATTATGATTAAAACCAAAAGATACTAGTTTTTCCCAACATTCTGTTGATCTGCATACTGCAAGTCGCTTCATAATATAATTCTGAAAACTCTGATGATACAACGCTGGAGAATTTATCATAATTTTCTGAACGTTCTCATATAAAGCATTGTTGCAGTTTTCTACAACTGAATCGACCGCAAAATATGCCTTTATTTTTTCTCTTACAGATTTTATTGTTGCTTCCCCAAATAAATTATACATTTTTTGTATTGTCATCTGCGGCAAACAGTCTATTTTGTCGTTGCTAATAATTAAATTTTTATTTATTGTATTATCAATTTGATTTGTATCTGCCTTTTCAAAAATATCTCGCAGCGTTTTCATCATTATTTTTACTTTATCTCCATGCATAGATTGAACAATGCTCAGATTAAACTCACATGCACCATTCTTTAATGTCCTTTTTATGCCTTTATCATATAAATCAGCACGAGACACAAAAATGCATCCATATTTTTCAAAATAAGGACGCATTTCATCATATTTTTCATGTTTAAGCAATAAAGATATTGGTGTTTCGCCAACTAGCCCTTCAGCGTCACAACGAGCTCCTGCAAAAAGTAAGCGATCTATTTTTCCTATCTCACCATTTCTCACGGCATTATGTAATGGCGTATCGCCAACTATATCTACCTTATGCACTTTTTCTGTTTCTTTTTTTGTAATAATAGTATCTGTATAATTTTCAAAGATTTTAAAAGAACTTCCGGTTAAGATGGTTATTTCCCTAGAAAGTGTCAGCGCGTCTCTATTAATTATTATCGAATCTGATATACTTGGTTTATCTGAACACGTCACTGTAATAAAACAACTCATGATAATGATATAATAAAAATATAATAAAACTTTCACTTTATTCCTTTATTTTTTTACACTATCTCTGATTAATGTATACATATATATGACAACTTTCACAAAAATGCAATCGTGGTGTATGAAAAAAGAACTTTTTATCAAACACAATCTTATCGTTCCAGAAAATGAACTAGAATTTTCAACCAGTAGATCGGGCGGTCCAGGCGGACAACACGTAAACAAAACAGATACACGCGTTACTGTTCGGTGGAATGTCAAAACAAGCTCAGCGCTTACCGAAGAACAAAAAACGCGTATTTTAGAAAAGTTAAGCTCAAAAATAACTATTGATGGTGATTTAATTGTTCACAATAGCTCATCCCGCAGTCAACAACAAAATAAAAAAAATGCTCTCGCTACCCTTACACAAGACATTAAAAATGCATTGCATGTACCCAAAAAACGCATTCCCACAACAGTCTCAAAAGCCCTTAAAGAAGCGCGCTTGCATAAAAAAGTGCACCGCAGTACCGTAAAAAAAATGAGGAAAAAACCTCTTTCATTTGATTAAAATTTTCTAAAAAAGGAGTCCCATAAAAAAATATCTACTACTTTCTGCGCTCTGCGTATTTTCATCTCTCAATGGTATGCTGACGCTGCCAGAAGAGGACAAGTCAAATCGAGAACCGCGCGAATGGGATACCGAACAGTATGCACTCTTGGCAAGTAGCTAAAACGGCGCAATACATGCATGGAATAATAGTATCATATGAGCTAAAACTGGTAGATTGTATACTCAAAACGAGAGAGGATGTAAGGCATTTCAATTGCCAATAATAATGAGTCGGCCAATTACACAAATGATGCCTTGTATGCTGCGCAAATGGATTTTTCAATAATATATTAATCAATTAATAACAAAACTTAAAAAAGACAATAATGGGTACTATTTGTTTCCATTTAATTCGCATGTTTTTCATGCACATAAAGTTGCTGAAATTTCTTCTGATTCTGAGGGAAAAGCAAAATTGTAAAAATCATCTAAATTTATTATCAAAAAATTTACTAAAAAACAGTTCCAAGGCAACGGGAGAGCAGCCATTTTTTAGGCGATAATCCATGCTATATGCATAATTATGAGTATTGTGTAATTCTTGTAAGCGCAGTAAAGACCAATCTCGATTAATGAGAGAGTAGGGCAATTTATACTGCGCTTTTTTTGCTTCAGTATATTTTTTCTGCTTCATCAAATCACAATACACATAAGCTCGCCATGCTTGATCTGCCCAAAAAGATGGCCAAAACGTAGGCATATATGTTTCTTGCATACGCGACCAAAGAGGAAAAAAAAGATGTACCTTTTTACCAAAAAAATATTGGCTCAATAAAAAAAGAGAGCTTGTTGGCTCAATAATATGAGCGCCCCACTCTTGTAAAAAATAATCCCAATTTTTTCCGATAACCAGTTCATAATGACTAAACAAACAGAGCGTATCGAGAGATACCATTTGTACCTGCAGTCCAGCATTTACCGCAAACCGTTGTTTGCTATTCCCCTGTTCACTCAGTAAAAAACGAATCATTGAAATATCTTGCAGAGAAACTTCTGCAGGAAGAGATACAATAATACCATCACGCATTTTTTTTAATAATGAAAAACAAGCATCTTCATTATTAAAAAAAATAATCGTATGAGGTCCCTCATACGATTGAAAATAGGTACACCACTCTTGCTGTTTTTTGATTGGTAACAGATAAAAATCATTGAACCAATAGATAGTCTTACCACTAAGGCTCATTGTTGCAAGTGATGCTTTAATAATAGATGCTTCAGTTGTTTCTAAAGCAATAGACTCAATGATAACATTATTTTTAGCCAAAAATGATTTTATTTGAGTAAAAAAAAGAAGCGGGTATTGACTGGTACCCGCAAAGCACATAACTGATGTATTTGGTATATTTTTTTGTTTATTAAGATGTTCAAGAAACTGTAGCATGGTCATCTTTGTTTATTGCGATGAATTCTGACGATTTTTTAAACTAAACAGAGGAACTCTCTCAACTGTTTGATCGCAATCTGATTTTTCAGCTACTTTTTTTATTATTTTTTTATCATCATAGAGAGCAAACAATTGTTGCGCCCCACTACATGCAGCAATGCGAACATCCTCAAAAGTTTGCCATGAAAGAGGACTGCTTTCAGCGCCACCCTGCATTTCAATAATTTTATCAGATTCACTCATCACAAAATTAAAATCCGCTGTTGCTACACTATCTTCATCATAATTCAGATCAAGTAAAACATCATTATGTACAACTCCAACAGAAACTGCGGTAATATTTTCTTTGATAAACGGCCTTTCAATAACACGAGAAGCAAGCCATTTGTTTTGCGCAGCCATCAAAGCCAAAAATGCGCCAGTGATGGAGGCTGTTCTTGTTCCTCCATCAGCTTGCAAAACATCACAATCAAGCGTAATTGTTTTTTCACCAAATACTGATAAATCAACTACTGACCTAAAACATCTGCCAATAAAACGGGAAATTTCTATTGATCTACCATCTTTACGCCCCTGCGTACTTTCGCGTTGCGTTCGTGTTGCTGTTGCCATCGGAAGCAGCGCATACTCAGCCGTTAACCAACCACCGACTCCCTTGCCACGCAAAAATTGAGGCACACCATTTTGTAAAGAAACGGCGCATAAAATTTTTGTATTGCCCACTTCAAGCAGCACAGAACCTGCCGCATGTGCATAAAAATCATACGTAACTTTTACCGAACGTAACTGAAGAGCTGTTCTTCCATCTTTTCGTACAGATTGTGTTGTTTTCACGTTGATTCATCCATATTACTGTATTATACGTAAACTTGTTCTTCCTGTTGACTCATCGTAATCTAACACTTCAACTTTTACCACATCATTTACTTTAAAAATTTGAGCAAAAGTTTTTTGTTTATCGCGGGCAATAGTAGAAATATGAACGAGTCCATCAAATCCTGGAACTAGTTCTACAAACATACCAAAATCAACAATACGACGAATCTTCCCTTCAAAAATGGAACCTTTTTCAATCTGACCAACCAAGGTTTTAACCCATTTAACGGCTGTATCAATCTGAGCTCCAGGGCTACCAAAAATTTTAACCAATCCATCCGGTTCAATATCAATCGATGTTTGCGTGGTTTCAGTAATCTCACGAATAGTTTTACCGCCAGAACCAATGACTGCACCAATTTTATCACTTGGAATAGTAAGTGTTATAACTTTTGGAACCAAATCAGACAATGTTGAACTCGGAGCGCTCATCACCTTTCGCATTTCATCAAGAATATGTAAGCGACCAACACGAGCCTGTTCTAATGCTTTTTCAAATACTTCTCGCGGTAACCCACCTTTATATTTGATGTCCATTTGAATAGCAGTAATCCCACCATCAGTACCAACAACTTTAAAATCCATTAATCCAAATGCATCTTCAAAACCAGAGATATCTGTCAGTGGCGCAAAATCACCGTCAGTTTTTTTCAGTAATCCCATTGCAACACCAGCAACCATTTTTTTAATCGGCACGCCTGCTTGCATAAGTGCCATGGTGGTTGAACATGCTGTTGCCATGGATGAAGAACCATCAGATTCTAAAATGTCACATACTATACGAATTGTGTAGGGAAATTCATCTTGCTTTGGACGTAAAAATTTGAATGCAGAACGCGCAAGATAACCATGACCTGTCTCACGACGACTCGTGCCACGCATTGGTTTAACTTCCCCGATGGAAAATGGCGGAAAATTATAGTGCAACATAAATGCACCCTCATCATTTTCTTCCGTCATTAACGTATCAATATGTTGCGCATCTTGGCCACTACCAAGCGTCACACTCGCCAATGCCTGCGTGTTACCACGAGTAAAAAGCGATGATCCATGGGTAAATGGCAATAATCCAACTTCAACAGATATTGGACGCACTGTCGTAAAACTACGTCCATCTACACGCTTATTAGCATTAAAAATAAACTGGCTTAATTTGTCCTGCAACTCTGCCTCAAAAATATAGTCAATAACTGATACGGGAGTTGCATTTTCTTCAATTTTTTCTTTGTAGTGCTCTACAAATGCAGTCTTCATTTCTTTAAGATATGATTTGCGTTCATGTTTGTCTTCAATGTACATGTGTTCAACACGCTCAGGTGTTAAAAACTGCGTCACCAAATCTGTCCACATATCCCACTGATACGTATCGGCAACGGCCGCTTTTTCTTTATTGAGTTCACGGCATATTTCTTCTTGCCATGCAATAAGACGTTTAATTTTTTCATGCGCCTGAAACAGGATATCAACAAATGCGTGTTCAGAAAGTTCATTTGTTGAACCTTCGACCATAACAATACCATCATGAGTACCAGCAATAACAAGGCGCATATCGGACTTAAGTTGCTCCGGATGTGTTGGATTAAATATCCATTGGCCATCAACACGACCAATTTCTATCACACCCACAGGTCCTAAAAAAGGAATCTTAGAAATACTTAAAGCCAATGACGCTGCAAGTAATGATATGGCATTTGGCGTATGCTCTTTATCTACGGAATATACCGTTACTAAAAGTTGTAATTGGTCAAAATAATTACGCGGGAACAGTGGACGAATAGCACGATCAATAAGACGGCTCGTTAAGACTTCACGGTCAGAAAGCTTACCTTCTCTTTTAAAGTAACCACCAGGAATTTTTCCTGCCGCTGAATAAAGTTCTCTATATTCTATGGTTAATGGTAAAAATCCAGGAAATTCCTTTGATGGCGCAGACACAACGGTTGCCAAAATAACGGTGCCACCTTGTTTAAGAAATACAGCACCATCAGCCTGGCGTGCAACTTTTCCAACCTCTACCTCAAAACCAAATTCTTCATTTCGAAACGTTCGTACCATTCTGTTGGACCTATACATAAAATTTTTGCTGCAAACCTATTCTTTCACTCTTGCCAAGTTACCATTATTTATTTACGCAAACCAAGCTTTGCAAGTAATTCTTTGTATCTATTGGCATCTCTTTTCTGAACATACCCTAACAAACTACGCCTGTCACACACCATTTGCAATAACCCACGACGAGAGCTAAAGTCTTTTGGGTGTTTTTGACAATGCTCCGTTAGCATTGAAATATTTTTTGTTAAAAGTGCAATCTGAACATCTGAGGAGCCAGTGTCCTGTGTACCTTTACCAAATTCAGAAAAAATTGTTTGTTTTTCTTCTCTTGTTAAAGCCATAAAAACCCTTGTTTGTTTAAACTTTCTTTATTTTTACTATAGTTCTACTATAGCAGAAATTTTTGGTAGGCGCGAGCGGAATTGAACCGCTGACCCTTGCTACGTCAAAGCAATGCTCTGCCCCTGAGCTACGCGCCTTTAAATCTTACATAGTATTATTATTTTCACGACGCTCTCCATCCTGCGCTTGCCGCTCAAGATCAGAAAGATCATCTCCCACATGCTTTTCTTTAAAAGATTTAATGCCCGTTCCCGCTGGAATTAATTTACCAACAATAACGTTCTCTTTGAGTCCATAGAGATGGTCAATCTGACCACACATAGCTGCTTCTGTTAAAATTCTTGTTGTTTCCTGGAACGAAGCCGCAGAAATAAAGCTTTCTGTGCATAAGGAAGCCTGAGTGAGGCCCATTAAAATAGGTTTACTCGTAGCTGGACGTTTACCCTCAGCTCGTAACACAGTGTTAACCATCTGGAAATGTATGTAATCTACGCGATCTCCAATTAAGAAATCACTATCACCGCTATCAACAACACGTACTTTTCTCAACATCTGACGAACGATAAGTTCGATATGCCGATCATTAATATCCTGTCCTTGCATACGATAAATTTCTTGAATTTCATCTACAAGATAACGTTGCACCTTGTCTGAACCCAAAATGCGAAGTACATCATGAAGCACCGGTAAGCCTGCTGTTAATGAATCTCCTGCATTTACATGTTCTCCATCAACAACGTTCAACTGTTTACCACGAGGAACAAGATACTCATGCCTGTCAGCACCATTAACAACACTTATTTTTCTAAAACCGCGATGTAATCCACCTATTACAACCTCACCATCAATGTCTGACAATATAGCCGCATCTTTTGGATTGCGCGCTTCAAAAAGCTCTGCTATGCGAGGCAAGCCACCTGTTGTAATATCTTTTGATTTTGCCGCTTCACGAGGCATCTTAACAAGAATATCCCCCACTGAAACCCATTGTTTTTCTGCTACGTTCACATATGAACCTTCAGGGAGAAAATACTGCGCAACTTCTTCACCGTGTCCATCAACAATGCTCATTGCAGGCTGATATTGTTCATTACGTGTTCCCATAACAATGTTACGTGATTTACCAGTCGCTTCATCAAAGCGCTCATGTAACGTAATATTCTTTATAAGGTCAAGATAGACAACTGTTCCCGCTTTTTCTGTCATAAGAACTTTGTTATGAGAATCCCATTCTGCTAATTTAACACCATCAGCTACTGCTTGTTTATCTTTTACATGAAGAATAGAACCATATTCCAAGCTATGCTGCTGCAATTCACGTCCATCTGTTGTAACAATCAACAAGCGAGATTTTCTGCTCATAACAACCATTTGTTCTTGCTGGTTAATTACTACACGAACACCTTCCCATCGCACAATTCCATCATATTTAGAAAGAATAAATGGTTGCTCAGAAATACCACTTGCCAAGCCACCGATATGGAATGTTCTCATAGTAAGCTGTGTTCCCGGTTCCCCAATTGACTGCGCCGCGATAATACCAACTGGTGTACCTTCATCAACAAGAGTTCCGCGTGATAAATCATACCCATAACACAAAGCACAAACACCTCGTTTTGCCTGACAAGATAAAACAGAACGAACTGCAACTTTAGAAACAGCCGAGCCATCAAGGTGTAACATTGTTGCTCGTGTTACGACATCGCCACGATTTAAAATTATATCTCCAGTAATAGGATCTTTAACGTCTATGGCAATTACTCTTCCAAAAACACGACGACCAAGCGGATAAACCGTTTCGCCAGCTTCTTTTAAATCTTCAATTTCTATATAACCAAGCGTTTTACAATCATAAACCGTTACAACAACATCTTGCGCAACATCTACTAAGCGACGTGTCAAATAACCAGAGTTGGCTGTTTTTAATGCGGTATCAGATTGCCCTTTACGAGCACCGTGAGTTGAAATAAAGTATTCAAACACGCTCATACCCTGCTTAAAGTTAGACTTAACCGGAGTTTCAATAACCTCACCAGTAGGACTCGACATCATACCACGCATGCCAACAAGTTGTTTAATCTGATCTTTGGTTCCACGAGCCCCGGATTCAAGCATCATAAAAACAGGATTGAATGGCTTTCCAGTTTGATCTTCATTTAAAAATACTTTTTTATCTGCAGCATCTAATTCTTCATACATATTCTGCGCAATAGCCGCTGTTGTATGCCCCCAAATACTAATAACTTTGTTTCTACGTTCACCGTTAGTGATAACACCATCCATATAAAGCGATTCTATTTTTTCAACTTCTTCTTCTGCTTTGCCAATTAAAGCATCCTTTTGAGATGGAATAATAAGATCTTCTATGGATAAAGACATACCAGAAATGGTGCCATAGTGAAAACCAAGATGTTTCACCCTATCAAGACATGCAACAGTCGCTTCTTTTCCAAATTGATAGTAAATTTTTTCTATCAATTTATCCACATCGCTTCTTTTAAGAACTTTGTTAATCCATTCAAATGGCGTACCTTCAGGTAACGCTTCATAAAACAAAACGCGGCCTACCGTTGTTTCAACGATATCGCCGGAAAACATACGCAACTTGATTTGCGCATGCAACTCAACACTTTCACACTGAAAAGCATTAACAACTTCAACAACGCTTGAAAAGACAATTCCCTCGCCTTGTGAGCCCTTACGAATTTTAGTCATGAAATGAATGCCTAAAATCATATCCTGAGAAGGAACAGTAATAGGTCGACCATTTGCAGGAGAAAGAATATTATTAACAGACAAAATTAATTCAACACTTTCTTTTTGTGCTTTTTTACTTAATGGTAAATGAACTGCCATCTGATCACCATCAAAATCTGCGTTAAACGCCGAACAAACAAGAGGATGGATTTTAATAGCTTTTCCATCCACTAAAATAGGATAAAAAGCTTGAATACCAAGCCGATGCAAGGTTGGTGCACGGTTAAGAAGCACAGGACGGTTACGAACAACTTCTTCTAAAACGTCCCATACCTCTGGCGATAATTCTTCTACCATACGACGCGCAACACGCATGTTTGGCGCCGATTCACGTTCTATAAGACCAGCATAAATGTATGGTTTAAATAATTCAAGTGCCATAACTTTTGGAATACCACACTGGTCCATCCGTAATTCTGGATCAACAACAATTACAGATCGCCCTGAGTAATCAACACGACGACCAAGGAGATTTTGACGGAAACGACCTTGTTTACCTCGAAGCATTTCACTTAACGATTTTAATGGTCGCTTGTTAGAACCACGAACAGCTGGGCTTCTTCTACCATTATCAATTAACGCATCCACCGCTTCCTGCAACATACGTTTTTCATTTTTAATAATGACGCTTGGTGCATCAATTTCCATAAGTCTTTGCAAACGAACGTTTCTATTTAAAACTCGTCTATATAACTCATTAAGATCTGAGCTTGCAAAACGCCCACCTTCAAGCGGTACCAACGGTCGCAAGTCAGGCGGAAGTACTGGTAATACGGTCAAAATAACCCATTCCGGATTAATGCCACCGTGTACCAAGTTGGTCAACACCTTCATACGTCTTGTTAATTTATGACGAGCGGCAACAGATGTTGTTTGTTGATAATCAGATTGTATTTTATCAAGCTCTATTTTAAGGTCCATATCACTTAAAATAAGCCTGATCCCTTCTGCTCCAGTATCAGCTAAAAATTCTAAATCGTCTGCACGTTGCATAATATAATTGTCGTATTCAGACGAGCTCAACAATGTTTTAACAGGATACGGAGACCTTCCCTGCTTAATAACTATGTACATATCAAAATAGATAACACGCTCTAAGTCTTTAACTGGCATATCCAAAATTAAACCTAAGTAGCTCGGAATGCCTTTTAAGTACCAAATATGGCAAACTGGCGCAACCAACTGAATATGTCCCATACGCTCACGACGAACGCGTGATTGAATAACTTCAACACCACATTTTTCGCACGTGATACCTCGATGTTTCATGCGTTTGTATTTCCCACAATTACACTCCCAGTCCTTAACGGGACCAAAAATTCGTGGACAAAACAACCCGTCACGCTCTGGTTTTAACGTTCTGTAATTGATTGTTTCAATTTTTTTTACTTCACCATAAGATAGTGATTTTATTTTTTTTGGTGAAGCCAAGCCAATTTTAATAGCATTAAAACGGGTAACATTTATATATTCTTTAAAACGCTCTAACATTTGATTACTCACCGACATTCTCCTTACCTAATTTAAGTAAGTCTACTTGCAAGTTTAAGCTTTGAAGTTCTTTGATAAGAACATTAAACGACTCTGGTACGCCCGGCTCAGCAAGGTCTTCACCTGCTATAATTGCCTGATATGCTTTATGTCGCCCTGCAACATCATCTGATTTAACCGTAAGCATTTCTTGTAATGCATACGCAGCGCCGTATGCCTCTAACGCCCACACTTCCATTTCACCCAAACGCTGTCCGCCTTGTTGCGCCTTACCACCTAACGGTTGCTGGGTTACAAGAGAATACGGACCATCACTACGAGCATGTAATTTATCATCAACCATATGATTAAGTTTCATCATATAAATGTAACCAATGGTAACCGGTTGCTGAAAATACTCACCCGTACGACCATTTCGAACCATAAACGAACCTGATGTTGACATATCAAGATCTTTGAGCATTGGCTCAATATCGTTTTGAAGATCAGCACCATCAAAGACTGGTGTTTTAAAATGAACTCCATTTTTTGCGGTTTGACGACCAAGCTCCATTACACCTTCTTGACCATATTTGTCTTCATAGTCAGCAATCACATCTTTACCGAAACAAACAATTAACTGTTTTTTGACCGCTTCGTATCCTTTTGTATCTAAAAGCTCCTGAACTTTCTTGCCAAGCTCTTTACCGGCCAGCCCTAAAAGCGTTTCTAATATCTGTCCAACATTCATACGAGATGGAATACCAAGTGGATTAAGAATAACATCAATTGGTGTGCCATCATCAAGATACGGCATATCTTCTCGTGGAACAATAGCAGAAACTACACCTTTATTACCGTGACGTCCCGCAATTTTATCACCAACAGAAATATGACGCTTCATGGCAATATACACTTTGACCATCTTAATAACACCAGACTGTAATACATCGCCCTTTTTAAAGCGATTTATACGTTCATCTTTTAAACCATCAAGAATACGCAATTGATTTTCATATGAATCTTTAATTCGCTTCACCTCTTCTTGAACAGATTTTTCTTTGACTTTTAGTTTAAAAATGTCATCAAAAGTTAATGCCTGAAGGGATTTTTTATTATATTTACCACTTACAACACCCTGCTTACCGTCAGCGACAGGCTGTTTTCCATCAATAATTTCAATTATTTTTTCGCCAATCATTTTTTTCAAGAAAAGAATATGGTGCACATGATCAGCTTCTAATTTTTCAATTTGTTTCGTCACTTCTTGCTTATAACGAACATCTTTACGAACGCCACTACGAGAAAATATTTTAACATCAATAACAGTACCTTCTATTCCCGGTGGAACCCGCAATGACGTATCACGAACTTCACGAGATTTTTCACCAAAAATAGCCCGAAGTAATTTTTCTTCTGGTGAATATTGAATGTCCCCTTTGAGCGTTACTTTACCGACCAAGATATCACCAGGTTTTACCCGTGTTCCTACTCGAACAATACCATCTTCATCAAGACATTCAAGTGCAGATTCGCTTACATTAGGAATATCTCGAGTCAGCTCTTCAGGTCCAAGTTTAGTATCACGAGCATCAACAACATATTCATCAATGTGAACAGAGGTAAGTTCATTATCACTCACCAAACGTTTATTTAACACAATAGCATCTTCAAAGTTGTAACCATTCCACAACATGAATGCTACTGATAAATTTTTACCTAATGCTAATTCACCATTATCAATTGATGCACCATTTGTTAAAACATCGCCCACCTTAACAGAATCACCACATTGAACAATCGGTGCATGATGAATCCAGGTACTATAACTTGACCGCTGAAATTTCTTCAAATGATATGTATCAATACCATGCGTTATCCAATCTTCAGTATTAACACACTCATCTTCATTCACTCTTATGATAATTTTATTTGATGAAACATACTCAACAATGCCTCCACGTCTTGCAAGCATAAGAGCACCAGAAGATTTTACAATTTCACGCTCCATACCAGTACCAACCAATGGGGCATGTGTTGTGATCAAAGGAACGGCTTGGCGTTGCATGTTTGCACCCATAAGCGCACGAACAGCATCGTCATGATCAAGAAACGGCACTAATGCCGCTGACACAGAAACTAACTGTTTTGGCGACAAATCAATATAATTTACCAGCTCTGAATCAACATATAATAAATTATCATCATAACGAACAAATACTTTTCCTGGCTTCAATTGATTTGTTTTCACATCAATGGCATCAGCTTGCGCTATGTAACTACCTGATTCTTCAAATGCATCAAGAAAAACAACTTCATCTGATACTTTTCTGTTTTTAACCGGACGATACGCCGTTTCAATAAATCCTAAATCATTCACCATGGCATACGTTGCCAAAGAAGAAATCAAACCAACTGTCTGACCTTCGGGCGTTTCAATAGGACAAATACGACCGTAATGCGATGAATGAACATCACGAATTTCAAATGTTGCGCGATCTTTCATAACACCGCCAGGCCCGAGCGCTGACAAACGACGCTTATGAGCTAGCTCTGCCATAGGATTAGTTTGATCCATAAACTGTGACAACTGTCCAAGTCCAAAAAATTCTCTAATAACTGCACTAAGTGGCTTAACATTCAGAAAATCTTGTGGCATTAATGCGCCATGCGCTTCTAACATTCTAAACCGCTCACGCACTATACGTTCTATACGAGTAAATCCAAGATACATTTGATTATTTAATAACTCACCTACCAAACGGACTCGTCTGTTACCAAGATGATCAATATCGTCAAGCTCACCTTCTCCTCGCTCGCGCAAATTAACAAGGTATCGTATTGTTTGAACAATATCGTCTTTAGTTAATGCCAACTGGTCTTCAGACGTAGAAAGACCTAACTTACGATTCATACGAACACGACCAACGCGCGTCAAATCATAGAAACGATTATTAAATAAAAGGTTCGTTAAACGTTCGCCAATTTCTTTTAATGAAGATGTATCACCAGGCCAAATTTTTGTATGCAAATCCTTTAATGCTGCATCATAAGAATAATTTTTATCTTGAGCAAGTGTTAATGCTATGGTAGGTTGAAGTGCATATCCGTTAGATCGAATAATATAAAACTGAAGGCTATCATATTTTTTTAATATTTTTAGATGATTCTCTCCCAGTGCTTCGCTCTGCTCTATGAGAACCTCTCCCGTTTCCGGGTCCACAACATCTTTTGCAAAAATACGTCCCATTAAACTTTCAGCTTTAAGTGTTAATACCTTAATGCCTTCTTTTTTTAATTGCGCTAAAAGCTCTTTGGTAACTCTTTTACCGACAAAAGCCTCTTCTTTTTCTGCAGGAACCATACCTCGCTCAATACGTTGACCAACAAGCGTTTCATTTATTGGACGGAAGTAAGAATCTTTTTCTACTGAAACAACGTCATATTCATAAAAAAGAGGAATAATTTCATCTCTGGAAACACCAAGAGCCTGAAGGAATGTTGTTATATATAATTTTTTCTTTTTATCGATTCTTACATATAAAATATCATTTGAATCGAATTCAAAATCTAACCAAGAGCCCCGCATTGGAATAACACGAGCTAAATAATAAGGACGCCCCCTAAAATCTTTTATTTTTTTGCTTTGAGAAAAAACAACACCAGGAGAGCGGTGAAGCTGGCTCACTACTACACGGTCAACGCCATTAATTAAAAACGTTCCTAAATTACCTAACTTAAACCGAGCTTCATCTTCATAAAAATCCGCCATAATAGGTAAGTCTGCAAAGAAAATATCCTGTTCTTTAATGTCTCGAACAATTTTGTTTCCTTCTGCATTGGTCGTCCAACTGATAAGCTGAATTTTAATTTTAAGGGGCATCGAAAATGTTTGACCACTTGTTCTACATTCATCTAATGTCAATTGTGTTACCACAGACGCTCGAACAAAACAATTAGAACAAGTAAGATACCGTGCCGTTTTTTCTTTGCAAAACATACATGTTAAATTTTTAGGCAATCGAGAACAATCTGACTTGTTACACGATGAACAATGCCATTGATAACGACTTTCTATGCCAGACAGTTTACCACACGCGCACGACCAACGACCCAATTCGTAGCTAACATACTCAAGCGAAAGCTTGTCTTCATATTCAATAGGAAAAATATCCCGCAATACTTTTTCAAGTCCAATTAACTTTCTTTCTTGCGGCAAGTAGTCAAGCTGAACAAAATCATTAAATGATGTTGATTGTATTTCGATTAAATTTGGTACCGGAACAACGTCCCTTATTTTACCATACTGCCTACGAAGAACGCCTTTGCTTATATGTACATTAGACATTAAGACCACTCCTTACTAGCGCCAAACTATGTGGCCAATCAGATTCTATCCCCCACTACACAACAAACACAAAAAGCTTGCATAAATTATGCAAGCTCTACTTTCGCACCAACTTCTTCAAGTTTGGTCTTCATTTTTTCTGCTTCAGCTTTTGCTGCCGCTTCAGCTATAACTGTTGGCGCTTCTTCTGCCAATTTCTTTGCATCTGAAAGAGCAAGATTTGGAATAATTTCACGCAATACTTTAATCACTTTAATTTTTTCTGCGCCAATGTCTTTAAGCGTTACTTTAAACTCACTCTTTTCAACAGCTGCCGCAGCTGCCGCTGAATCTGCAGAGCCTGCAGCTGGCGCGCTCATTGACATTATGGCAGAAACATTAAACTGTGTTTTAATTGCTTCAACAAGATCATTAATTTCGCTAACCTTCATATTAGCAATTTGTTCAACAATCGCTTCGTAAGATTTTGCTGACATAGCAATCTCCAAATATTAAATAATAAATACTAACTATACCGAAAAATATGCTTTATGCGTCCTGCTTTTGCTTTTTTACCTCTTCCAAAACAAGCAAAAGTTGCATTAATGGCGCTTGCAATACCCCACATAGTTGTGCAAGCAAAACATCTTTTGATGGTAGTGATGCAATGCGAATAATACCAGCTTTATCCAAAATTCCAGCATCCATACAGCCCACTACGAGACCTAAGGAATTATGTTCTTTTGCAAACTCATTTAACGTTTTTGCAACCGCCGGAACTTCTGCCTCATCATGAGCAAAAACAACACCTACTTGACTTTTACAATAAGCAGAAAGATTTTTAAAGTCAGCAACACCTTCAAGCGCGCGTTTTACCAAACGCATTTTAGTCACTTTAAGCGAGCCACCCTTTTCGCGTAATTGCTTTCTTAGTTGCTGCATCTCAACAACTGACAGTCCACAATAATCAACAAAAAAGACGCCCTTGCTTGCTGAAAAATCTTTATTAAACAACGTAACAACTGATTCTTTTTGTTGCCGATTCATCGCAACCTCTTTATCTATAAGGAACGTACAATTTCGTCAGAATTGACAAGAACACCAATTCCCATCGTTGAAGACAAGGTAATTTTTTTCAAATATTTACCTTTTGCAGTCGCTGGTTTAGCAACAACAACAGATTTAATCAAAGCATCTAAATTGTCATGAAGCTTTTGAACATCAAATGACACCTTGCCTATTGAAAAATGAACAATTCCTTGTTTATCGTTTCTAAAAAACGCACGGCCTCTTTTTAAGTCTTTAACAATATCTGCAACATCAAAGGTAACCGTGCCAACTTTTTTATTTGGAAGCAAACCACGAGGACCCAAAACACGCGCAAGCGCCCCAACTGCACCCATTACGTCAGGCGTAGCAACGGCATAATCAAAATCAAGCCAACCATCGTTAACTTTTTGAATAAGATCTTCCATTCCTACAAAATCAGCGCCTGCTTTTTTTGCTTCATCGGCATATTCGCCTTTAGCAAAAACAACAACAACCTTTTCTTTTCCTTTACTATACGGCAAAACAACAGATCCTCTTACTGTCTGTTCGCCCTTAGCTGAATCTATGCCCAAATTGATAGCCACGTCAACGGACTCATCAAATTTAACATAAGAAAGATCTTTAACTTTTTGTAAAGCCGCATCCACACCAAGTTCGCTCTTTGGTGCCTTCAGGACCGCAGCCTGGTGATTCTTTCCTCGTTTAGCCATTATGTATCCCTAACGCTCTCAAACAACAGTAATTCCCATACTCCGCACACTGCCAGCAACAATTTTTTTAGCTTGTTCAATATCAACAGCATTCAAATCTGGCATTTTCATTTTCGCTATATCTTCAATATCTTTCCAGGTGATAGTCCCAACTTTAATTTCATTAGGACGAGAAGAACCCTTAGAAATATTCAATCGCTTCATAACAAGTTCGGTAGTAGGCGTTGTTTTTACAATAAAATCAAACGTACGGTCTGTGTATACCGTCACTTCTACCGGCACAGTTTCGCCTTTGCGATTTGCCGTTTTAGCATTGAACGCCTTACAAAATTCCATAATATTAACTTGATGTTGACCAAGCATTGACCCAACAGGCGGAGCTGGCGTTGCGCTAGCACCTTTGATCACAAACTTAATTTTTGCTTTAACTATTTTTGCCATAGAAACAAGTACCTCACTGCTTAACGCTTAATTTGATGAAAACCGAGTTCCACCGGGGTCATTCTACCAAAGATGCTAACCATAACGGTCAACTTCTCATTGCCATAGTCTACATTGTCAATAATGCCGACAAATCCTGCAAATGGCCCCTCAACTATATCAACCTCACTACCAATGACAAACTCTTCCCGTGTCGGTTCAACTACTATTTCCCCCTTGACCTGAGAAATAATCCGATCAATCTCTTTTTGAGAAATAGGCTCAGGATTTTTTCCTCCCAAAAACCTCAACACTCGCATGCTTGCCGTTACTACACGAAGTGATTCAGGAGCCATCTCCATCTCCACTAGAATATAGCCAGGAAAAAGCTGCTGATCAGCGTTGCCGTCCGATGCGAACATCGACTTAGATTTAGCAGATGGAACAAGAATTTCACCAAAATAGTCCTGCATTTCCTCAGCGTGAATTCTTCTTTCAATATCAACCTTAGCCGCCTGCTCATAACCCGCATACACATGCACAACATACCAGCGCTTCATAAGTATTCTTTGCCCCATCTAAAACTAGTATCTACTATACAACCTAAACACAAGCCGCGCGAGCTCGGAGAGCCCGAGATCAATGAGACCTAAGTAAATTGAAAAAAAAGTTACCAACACAAGAACCACCACCGTTGAGCCAAGAAACTCATCAAATTTCGGCCACGCAACCTTTGTAAGTTCCAGGTGTACTTCTTTAACAAACCTCGTTACATCTTTTATCATTTTCTTCTTCTTTTTATACTGGCAGGCCAGGAGGGACTCGAACCCCCAACCAACAGATTTGGAGTCTGTTGCTCTACCAAATTGAGCTACTGACCTACTACCAACCTATTTTGTTTCTTTGTGGTCATTATGCTTACGACAACGCGGACAATACTTACTCAATTTTAAAGAACCAATAGTTCTTTTTTTTGAAACAACTTGAGTATAATTTCGCTCTTTGCATATTTCGCAAACCAAATGAGTAGTTTTTCTATTTTTTGCCATAATTATAAAAGACGCTAAAAACCTTGTAAAATGAACCTATCTGGAGCCCGCGACCGGGATTGAACCGGTGACCTCTCCCTTACCAAGGGAGTGCTCTACCTCTGAGCTACGTGGGCGTAAGCCGTAATCCTTACGGTTTATTACAGAGTAAATAAAAAAACAGAAAAAGACAAACTTTTTAAACATCTATTGTGTATTAGAAATCAGAAAGTCATTCATCTTGTCTTTTTCTTTTTTGGCCCCAACCGAAACGTAATTGAGGTTGGATGACTGGTCCGTCTACGCAAAGGCTTCGTCGGACAGTCTTCGCTTTTTAATTCCCATATCTTTTTTGCTAAAAAACCTTCTTTCATGGCGCAAGCCAGACGAAGCTTTATTAGCAGCGAAGACTGGAGCCGGCGACAGGATTCGAACCAGTGACCTGCTGATTACAAATCAGCTGCTCTACCAACTGAGCTACGCCGGCATATCATCATCATAACAATTTACTTATTTGTGCACATATAGCAAGGCCAAAACCATTCTGGTTACGGGCCCCAACCGAAACTTGTGCAGGTTGGGCAAAGAGTATGGAGCGGGAAACGAGGGTCGAACTCGCAACCTACAGCTTGGAAGGCTGTCGCTCTGCCAATTGAGCTATTCCCGCACCTTTATTTCAAACTAAAAAATCAAACTCGCCCTACGAATTCTCCCTTCTTCAGTGGGCCCCAACCGGAACCTGTGAAGGTTAGGTAAAAGGTTGGTGGCGAGGGCCGGATTCGAACCAGCGAAGGCATAGCCGATGGATTTACAGTCCACTCCCTTTGACCGCTCAGGAACCTCGCCGTACCCAAGCATCATTACAAGCTTGTTCAACTATAATATTGCTTTTTTCAAGAGATTTCAACTTAATTTCATCAAAAATCGCATATTTTTATAAAAAATCTTGTTTTTGTCCCCATTCGTTCATTTAACCACGACCATCTGAATAAAAATAAGCCACTTGTCATGCTTTCAAAAAACAATTATAATTAAATAACATAAACAAAAAGTTTCATTTTTAACAAAAAGGTCCAATAATGTTCTCGCTTAAAAGGCACTCTCTTTTTTTACTCCTTGCATCATGTATTTTCACACAACCACTTTCTGCAAACGAAACAGCTGAATCATTTGCTAATCACATAACCAATAAATATCTTAACTCTAATTTTGAAACAAAAATTAAGCCTGTTCAAGCCCAAGCAACAACACCAGAGCCTACCTCTTTTATGAAAGAGCTTAATAAAAATCTTGATTCTCAACGGCAAATTTTAACAGAACGCGAAGCACAAGAAGCAGCTTTTTCTATCATATCACCATCATTCACCACTCCAACAACTATTATTGATAAATCTATTGTTGATAAATTAGAACTTATTGGTGGTGGTGAAAACAAAGAACAACATCTTTTTGGTATACTTTTTGGTAACAAACTACACACAGCGTTGGGAAAAGCTCATACGGCATTCACCTTCTGTAATCCAATTACTGATGTAAAAACTCTTAAAAATCGCCAACAAGCAATTTCTCTTTTAAGCTCCCAACAAAGCAATCTTGCTGCCTTAAATAAAATCTTTGCATCCATGCAGAAAGGTGAAACAAAAACACTTACCTACTGGCATTCAAAACCAGTGCTCCAAGAACGTCTTATGGGAATGCTTTATTTTAATATGGGTGCATTAAAAAATCTCAATACCAATACTGGTGCATTGGAAATATCAAATAAAACTCTTTCTGTGGGACTCAATGCACTTAATATTCTGATTACGCCTGGTAGTCTTGCATACTCTGTACATTATTTAGCTAAAGCATATAATAAGAACCGTATTGAAATACTACAAGAAGCTATTAGTAATATAAAATCAATATTGTTTCATCCAGAAATTTCTTTATCAACAAAAATAACCGCGGGTGCTTATATGGTAGGTATTCCTGCTTTACAAGCATTCTATTCCTATCTTTCAATAAGGCAGTTTGCATACTTAACAGAAGGAACGTATCACCTGCAAGATATCCTTATGGCGACAACTAACCATGTTAAACAGCTAAAAAACCTCAGTACCTTTGTTAACAAAAACAGAGAATTAGTAGAATTTTTACCTTCACTGAAGCCTCTTGCTGATTTTAATAATCCTAAAAAACACTCTGCTGCCATGAACAAACTAATTGGCATGCTGGAAACAAATACATTCAAGGGTAAACCAAGCTTTTGGTCGATCACTGGACGCGTACTTGCAGCCCACAAATTAATGCAGCAAGTAAAAGATGAATTTGCTCCTTTATTTGCAGCTGCTGGTGAACTTGAAATGTATTCTGCTCTTGCACAACTATACGCAAAACAACAAGGCGAAAATGCTACCTGGTGCATGGCAAATTTTGTAGAAAACTCTACTGCGCCAGTACTAGAAACAGAAAACTTCTGGAATCCATTTATCAACCCAGATGTTGTCGTAGTTAACGATGCAACATTTAATCGTGAACACGCAAACAGCATTTTAACTGGTCCAAACACCGGTGGTAAATCTACAGTGATCAAAGGACTTATGCTTGGCGCTTTAACGGCACAAACATTTGGCATTGCTCCTGCAACATCATTCATTATTACTCCTTTTGCAAAACTCAACTGTTTCATGAATATTGCCGATGACATAGCAACAGGTGCATCACTATTCAAATCTGAAGTTGCGCGAGCAAAAGAACTTACTAACATGATCACGTGCCTAAAGAAAAATGAATTCAGTTTTGTTATTATTGACGAAGTGTTTACCGGAACCTCTCCTGTTGAAGGTGAAATGGCAGCGTTACGCTTTGCAAAACACTTAGCAAACTTCCGTAACAGTACGGTGATCATCGCAACGCATTATCCTAAAATGATAGCACTTGAAGATGAAACACAGGGTAAATTTTATAATCATCATGTTGAAGTATTACGCAACGAAGATGGTTCATTAAACAGAACATTTAAATTAAAAAATGGCCCAACCTTTGTGAATGTCGCGTTCGATATTCTTGAGGAAGAAGGACTAGTTATATAATAAAGGGGCTTTCGCCCCTTTATTATATTTATAAGGAGTATCTATAAAAAAACTATTTGTATCGCTCATTTTATGTATCGCCTCTATCACTACACATGTACATCAGATTAATGCTATGCAAGCTGCTGCAAACAGAACGTTTAGTCAACTTGCTAAGCATTACGCAAAAAAGGGTTTTTCTGGTTTTATGACTTTCTGGCATTGGAATATTTCTGCAGGATGGTTGTTTCTTGAAGGCTTTCAAGGAATCACATTATTATCAAATCAAAAAAAGTACTTCAAAACTATCCAAATACCAATGAGCACGTGACAAAATTTATCACCGAAGAAATTCAAACATTATCTCCCAAAAATCAAATCCATGGTGTAAAAATTAATCAAGTATTTACTAACAATATTGCTGTTGCTGAAACTTACCATATTATCATAGGACCTGATGTTCAAGAAGAAATAATTAAAGCACAAAAGGAAAATGATTTTCATACACTAAATAAATGGCGTGGTGTACTACAACATGAAAATCAACATATTCAAAATAAAGATGCCATCATATCAACGGCTGCATGTTTTGCCATCCCGCTCACAACGCACTGGTCCATTAAAGCATTACGTGGTATTTTGCCTATTGCAAAAAAACACCATCTTTTGCAAAGGAACAAGGCTCAAAATTTGTAACAGGATATCTTAAAAGAATAATAAACCTTCTCGAACATCGTGGATTAAAAAGACATCAAGAACAACAGGCAGATGATGGCATTAATAATGATCTTAATGCACTTAGAGGGATGAAAAACTTTCTACAAAGCCATCATCATGCTGATAAAGAAAAAGCTCATTTAATTGAAAAGATCTCAGGTAGCCATTTATCCTATGAACAACGGAAAAAAATAATAAAATATTGTAATATCTTTGATACGCACCCATTAACTGATAATCGTATAGCAAAATTAGATCAACGTATCGCCCCACTTGAAAAACAAAAAGAACAAATTTGCTAAATAAAAAAACTGGAATCTCGTTGCAAAACAGATTCCAGTTTTAAATTGTTTCTATCTCCACCACCCTTTTATCCAACTCTTCATGATAATCAAAAGAAACAAAGCAAACATTATGCGTAAGTAACGGCTTGATTACCTCTGGCCATTCTACAAACGCCCAGCTATTCGGCTGGTACAAATATTCATCAAAACCCTGCTCTTGAAATTCATTTACACTGTTAATACGGTATAAGTCAAAATGATAAAATTTCTGCCCTTGGCTATTTGAATGCTCATTGACATAAGCAAATGTTGGACTGGTTATGGTGGTTACTACACCACAGTCGCGCAACATTTTTTGAATAACCGTTGTTTTCCCCGCCCCTAACGGACCAGTAAGTGCAAAAACATGACATGTTGCCATCAAATTTTCTAGTTCTCTTACTACTGCATCAAGATCTTCATATGAATACACTAACTCTTTTTTATATCCATTCATGATAAATACTCTATAATTTACGTAATTTTTTTAACAATACTCGCTCTTGCTTACTCAGGTGCTGCTTTTTTGACATACGACTTTTTTCTTGCACAGCAATATCCTCTGCTTTTTCAGGAACCTGCACGCTTGCCTTTTTCATTAGCGCGTCAATATCTTCTCTTATCTGACCTGTCATTTTGATAACACTGTTATTACCCGCACTTGTTTTTGTCGTCTGACTTTTGGCTTCTTGCAATAGTTGATAAAAAGCACATGAATCAATAGAAGGCGCTGCATGCTGCGCTGCATACGCATTAAGCTCTCTGTCTGATGTCACGAGCAGCATGTCATAAGAATGATGCTTATCAATATATTCTCTAATGCAATCATCTGCACTTTCGTGAATGCCTGAGTAAATAACATCAACAAAGGACATTTTTTCTTTGACCGGCCATTCATACGGGCCACCATCAAAAAACAGTACAATTTTATGCCCCTTCACATGACCATAACGCCCCAATTGAGCAATGAATCTTTTTCGCTCCTGATCTGTAATGGTCTTTTTGTACGGCGGGACCGTATGCAAAAGATTGTACCCATCAATAACAATAACCATCTATACCCACCATATTTTATCAACTCATAATGAAAAACTTATCAAATGACACAATTTATTTTATACTATCAGTATTAGTATAAGATACATTTATTATACATCATATGCAGTGAATAGAGGACATAGTATGAAAAAAATATTATTTTTATCTTTATCAATTATTACGGCAACGCCTCAACTAACAAAAACGCTTAGCGATAAAGAAAAAGCAGCCGCATCTGTTGGCGGTGCAGTTATTTTAGGCCTTGTGTATGTTGGTTATAATGCGTATCAAACTCAACAAGAACAACAAAAAAAAAATCATGTAAGTTTAGAAAAAGCCCTGCTTGGAGAACAACCTAAAAAAGAACAAGAACACAATAAACAAACAAAGCAAAAAGAAATAGAAGGCCTCGAACGAGCGTATAAAGAGCGCAAACAACAAGAAGAAGCAGAAAAGCAATATTTTCAAAAAGCTAAAGATGCTGAAATAGAACAAATAGCCAACAAACAACTAGCAGAAAAAAACGAAAAAATTCAACAGGAAGAAGCAGCACTATCAGCCGCACAAAACCAGAAATGGAATGACTTCACGCAGGAACTGTTTGAAATCTTAGTATAGTTTCACATTTTTATGGATTAATACATGTCAAAACTTATTCAAATGCGTAATCGCATCCAAACAATAGAAACTATCAAAAAAGTTACTGACGCTATGCGTATTATTTCCATGTCTTCGCATTCACGCCTAAAAGCAAAACAAGAGCCACTTGCCACTTATATCAATACACTCAGTCTATTGCTTGCTAAAGTCCAACAAGCAACGCCTTCATGGACAAATGAACGGTTAATGCCGACAAATGAGCACAATAGTCGCCCTTTAATTATTTTAGTCGGTTCGCAAAAAGGTCTTTGTGGTGCTTTTAATACACAATTGTTAAGAACTCTTAATCACCACATGACTGATTACCCCTCTCTTTATTACCACTTTATCGCAATTGGTAAAAAGGCTATCGATTACGTAGAAGAGCAGTATCCTAAAAAACTTGTAAGTGCTTTCCCAACATTAAAAGCGTCAACATTTTTAAACATAGCACAACAAGTATCTGATTTTATTATGACTGCAGCACCCGCGTATACTTCTGTCACCATTGTCAGCAATACATTTAAAAGCTTTTTTGTACAAAAACCCACGGTTACACAACTCATTCCATTTGATCAGAAAAAAATTATTGCTCTCGTTGAGCCACCTACTGAAGGGTATTTATGGAATGAAGAATCTCATGAAATTTTAGATAAACTTGCAGAACATCACATTCAAGCGCAGTTACAACATCTCATCTTCCAGTCACTATTGTCTGAACATGCTGCACGTTTTGTTTCTATGGATAACTCAACACGGAATGCCAATAGTTTATTGGAAACAACAAAACTTGAATATAATAAATTACGACAAACAAAAATAACTACCGAAATTACAGAACTTTCTGGTAGTTTTTAGCCGGGTACAAGCCAACATGATCTGAATTTTCCTCTTCACACAAAGTAATCTTTGCACCAAGCTGCGCCAACTTATTTTCAAGTCCATCATATCCACGTTTCCAATGATGAATACCTGTAATAATAGTTGTTCCTTCTGCCATCAAACCTGCAACAACCAGTGACATAGAAGCGCGAATATCAGAAGCAACAACATGTGCTCCATACAATATATCAACACCCGTAACAATCGCTTTATTATAAACAACTTCGATTGCTGCACCCATTTTTTGTAATTGCACACTATGGGATAAGCGCTTTTCAAAAACAGTCTCTTCTATAATGCTCGTGCCTTTTGCCATTGCCTGAAGTGCCATCATAGGAGGTTGTAAATCTGTCGGAAATCCTGGGTAAGGGCTTGTCTTGAAAGAAACTGCTCGCGGATTATTTGTTGCTTTAAAACGAATTCCTTTTTGATCTATGCAAACAGAATGCCCCATTTCTTCTAATTTATACAAAAAAACATCCATACTCTTCGATACTGCGTGCTGAATATAAATATCACCACCAAGTGCTGCTGCAACCGCAAGAAGAGAACCTGCTTCAAGGCGATCGTACATTACCGCGTGTTCAACAGGCATTAAGTGCACTACTCCCTCAACACAGATAGTTGCGGGCGCTTCAAGAGTAATTAATGCTCCCATTTTTTGTAACACCACAATTAAATCAAGCACCTCTGGTTCTAGTGCCGCATTAATAATTTTTGTAATCCCCGGCGCTTTTGTTGCAAGCATAAGAATATTTTCTGTCGCTCCAACGCTTGGGTATTCAAGTACTATGCGCTGTGCCGTTAATGTATCAACACGTGCAAAAAAAGTTGTATCTTGTTGTGTGACACATACGCCCATTTTTTTGAAATTTTTTAAGTGATAGTCAATTGGACGAGCACCAATTTCATCCCCTCCCGGCATTCCTTCTATAACCGCGCTACCGTAGGTGGCAAGAAGTGGCCCCATAACAAGTACAGACGTTCGCATTTGTTTCATCAAAAAAGCACTTACGATATTACCAGTGATTGCAGATGTGTCTATCGCCAAACTGTGTGATTCTTTATCAAGCATCACATTGGCTCCAAGCGATTGTAAAAGTTCACACATACCAAAAACATCGGCAACCCATGGAACATTTTTCAATACCGATTTGCCGCGTGTTAATAGTAACGATGCAATAGTGACTAAAACAGCATTTTTTGCCCCTGATAATGATATTTCGCCTGACAAATTATAGGAACGCTCCACTTTAAGATATCCACTCTCCATAATCACAGCCCCATTATTTTATTTCTTTTTTAACATCGTAATTTCTTGCGTCGTCAAATAACGCCAAGAACCAACCGCCAAACCATGCTTAGTAAGCCCTGCATACTCAACTCGATCAAGTTTTATTACTTCATATCCTAGTTGTGCAAAAAGACGGCGAACTACCCTGTTTTTACCACTATGCAAAACAACAGCACAGCGTTTTTTTGATTCATTTTTAAAAAAATATGCCCTATCAACTGCTACAACACCATCTTCTAATTCTACTCCCTCAAAAAGATGCTGCATATCTTTATGAGTAAGAGGCTTGTCAAGTTGCAGATGATATGTTTTTTCAACTTCAAACCGTGGGTGTGATAAGCGGAGAGTTAAATCACCGTCGTTTGTTAATACTAACAAACCTGTTGTATTTCTGTCCAAACGGCCAACTGGATAGATTCTCTGATGTATTTGGTCACTAATAAGATCAATAACGCTCCTTCGGGACAAATCATCTGATACGGTGGTAATACAATTTTTTGGCTTGTTTAATAAAATGTATATCTTTGTTTCCGCGCGAACTACTTCACCTTTTACGGCGATAACATCATTGTTGGTAATTTTAAAACCTGGCTCTTTAATAACAACATCATTTACTGTTACTACGCCAGATTTAATAAGATCAACAACTTTACGGCGAGACGCAACTCCTGCTTGTGCAAGAAATTTACTTAATGAATCTTGTAATTTTTTATCTGTATTCATGTTGTTTTTTTTCAAAATCCTCTATTATCTGAAAATTCCTCAAAACTGGTTGTAATACAATTACTTGTTGTATGATATGCCCCAAAACAACAATAAACTCCTTAACATCATGATAATTTTGATTTATCAAGTTGCGGCTCAAATCAATCTCTGCTTGCACTCGTGCGCTACACACAAGAGAATCTTGCGTTAGTCCTGCCTGTTTAACAAGATCGTCAAAAATAGACAGCATCTCTTGTGGAGAGTGCCTGTCTACCAAAAATTGTAATGTATTTCGTAATTCAAGTAACGCAAAAGTTTCTTGTATAGTCAGGGGAAAAAGATCATTCTCTGCCATTCTCTTTACATTCTGATGCGCATACAGACCTAAACTATATTTATACAAACAATCCATGTCAATTGCGCAAAAAGAATCTGTTTTAGCATTATAAAACAAATTTCCTCGATGGCGATCATGATTACATAAAAAAATATCGAGCGCCATAATGATAATTAATTGTCTATGTTTTGCCATCCACGGAATCATATCTCGCCGAAAACCTTGGCATGCCTGTTTTATATTCATTTTTTTATAAGGGCTTCTTTTATTTTTAAGTGTTGCCCCAACGGCAAGCGTATGAATGGTAGCAGGCCAATCATCATATATTTTTCCAGGAAATTTATGAAACGCCGGAATAATCATTACTTTATGTGCAATATCATCACCAAGACTTTGCGCAATATACGCAGCAAGAGCGTCATGAACAACGGCAAGCAGGTGTCCCTGCTGCCGTTTTTGTTTAACAAGATATAGTATACCATCAATTTCAACAAAACTAATATAACAAAACTCTTTTTTCTTCCTTTTTATTAATCGTACATGACATGTTTGCATGTCAACAAATGGCTCTTGACCAATAATACAATACGTGACACATATCACACCCATTAAAAATTTTATAGCTATTGTTTTCATTTCAAACTACTACCGAAATCTGTTTTATTTTTACTGCTTTTTTGATAATGTCATTTAAAATTTTGACAAGATCTTTCACTTCTTCATAACTTTTTCTGATAACTTCTTTATTGTCCTCAAGTTCATCTACAAATCGTGATGCAAAAAATGATGCGCCCTCCACAAAACCAGCCTTTTTTATAAATTGATCAAACATCATTATTGTATGCTCGGGATTATGTTGTTTAAGCAAAACAAGTAAAGCATTCCTATACTCTATCAATACCTGTAGCTCTTTTTTCTTGAGAGGAAAGAGACCTTTTTTCATCATTTTAGTGAAATTTTTGCACGCAAGCTCTGCCAAATTATATTTAAATGAAGAATCCATATCAATAGCACAAAATGAATCTGTTTTTTTGTTATAAAAAAGATTCCCCCGATGGCGGTCATGATTGCATAAAAAAGTATCCAATGCAACAATTGTTACTAATTGAGGGTGTTGCGCCATCCAATAAAGCATATCCCTTCTAAAACCAATGTCAGCCTGCTTAATATTCATTTTTTTATAAAAATGATCAAGTTTTTTAATAACTTGGCCTGGGGCAACCGTATGAATAGTTGCAGGCCAATCTTTTATAACTTTTCCAGGAAAGACCGCATCTGCAGGAATAACATCAACTTGGTGTGCTATATTAAACGTTTCTGCAACATACGCGGTAATAGCGTCCCGCACGGCACCTAGTAATTTACGAAAGATCTTTTTTTGTTTAACTAGATAAACAGTACCTTCAACGTCAACAAAGCTAATATAACAAAATCGCATTTCTTTAGTGCTGATAAGTTTGGCTTTTTTTGCGGCAATATGCTCAAATGTTATCTTACACACAATTGCTGGTACAACACAAAGCAGATATAATAAAACCATCATACGTATCTTCATACTCCCCCTCCTAACCCTTTTTTCTTTATGTTTCAAAAAAATGTGTGCTTTAAGCAATATTTTGTCTTGTACTCTTTATAAAATAGCTGTAGCTTTAAGATTATGAATAGAACAAAAACATCATTTAAATGTTCCCAATGTAACTACATTTCTATCAAATGGATCGGGTGTTGCCCTGAGTGCAACGAGTGGGGTTCTTTAGAAGAACACAGTTCACTTTCCCATTCAAATAAAAAACTTAGTGTGCATTCTTCATTAGAACTTTATTCACTCACCTCAATAGAAACAAAACAGCAACCACGTGTTTTATCTGGAATTGGCGAATGGGACCGCGTGGTAGGTGGCGGCTTAGTTCCCGGTTCTCTTATTGTTATCACCGGAGACCCTGGTATTGGCAAATCAACGCTGCTGTTACAAGTTGCATATGAAATTGCAAAAGAAAAAATGGTATTTTATTTTTCTACAGAAGAATCATTGCAACAACTCAAGCAACGTGCATTAAGACTTAAAACGACAGACAACAATCTTTTATTTTCTGATATGGCAGAGCTACAAACAATCATTGCTCATGCACAAGAAAAAAAGCCAGATCTTTTAATCATAGATTCCATACAAAATTGTTACATCAACAATGCAAACACGCTTCCAGGAAGCGTTGGACAATTGCGAGAAGCGGCATTTCAACTCATGCGTCTGAGCAAAGAACACAATATCACCGTCATCATCACCGGTCATATCACAAAAGAGGGTATTATTGCTGGACCAAAAACACTTGAACACATGGTTGATGCAGTATTTTATTTGCAAGGAGAAGATCGCTGGCAGGCGCGTATGTTGCGTGCCGTAAAAAATAGATTTGGTGCAATTAATGAGCTCGGTTTTTTTCACATGGAACAATATGGCCTGAAAGAAGTACCCAATATTAATGCACACTTAATTAGCGAAATTTCGTATGCGCCAGGCTCAGCGCTCATCAGCACAATGGAGGGCTCACGTCCGCTGTTACTTGAATTACAAGGACTTACCAATCCTTCAAAATTGACCATGCCTCAACGAGTAGTTTCAGGACTTGATCACAAACAAGTTGTGCTTATTGCCGCAATTCTTGAAAAATATATAAAAATAAAATTAAGTATGCAGGACATTTTTTTTAAAGTAAGTGGCGGATTTAAGATTAGAGGGAGTGAAAGCGATCTTGGTACAGCCTTTGCACTGCTTTCTAGCTATTTTCAGCAACCACTTCCTGAAAAATCAATTGCTCTTGGTGAAATCAGTTTAACAGGACAAATTAAACCAATAAATAACATTTCGCAACTTGTTAAAGAAGCAGAAAAATTCGGCATCACCACTTTATTAATTGCTAAAAATCAGACGCTTGAAAAAACAACCTGTACCGTTAAGCGCTTTCATAATGTGTATGAGTTGATTACGCTGTTTGAAAAATAGTAACTAAATCACCATTATTGTGGTACATCCCAAGCTTTACCTCCAAAAGCTCCGCCTTGCTGCGTTTGAGACTCGGGAGAGCGGAACCATTGGTATGCTTTGTATCCTCCAACAACCAACGCCGCAGGACCACCATATTTTTTGAACGGTTTACGTAAATCCTCTGGAACGATTGCGGCAACAATTGCGCCTGCAGTACCAGCTATATCCTTAATCAATTTCCACTGCTGAGTAACATTTTTTACTTTTCGCGCAGCTAATTGCGCTTCTTCACCTTGAATTTTTAATTCCTGGCCATATTCTGATCGCTCTACAGCTCTCCGTTTTTTTTCTTGCTCTAAATCAGCAACTATAAACTTGCTATTATGATGCGCATTATTTCTAAATACAACCACATTACTACGCAGCATATTTAACTCTTCTACATCAAAACTACCGCCACTGGAAATCAATTGGTCAATTAAGAGTAATGCAATATTGCCCTGTTCAATTAAATTTTGAAAACCATACCCAACAGCGACTGGACCACTCACCGTCCACACCGTATTTCCTGGTAGCTCTAAGGCTTGTCTAAATACTATATCATTAAGATACATTTTCTGTGTAACCGCCAACTGTCCACACAAAGCCACATATTTTTTTACTTTTGCCAAAATCCCCGCCTGAATACGCGGATATAATAACTTATATGCTAAAACACCCGCTCCCACTACGCCTGCACCTGCCCACGCTCTTTTGCTTGTAATCCAACTTTGCATTCTCTCTGACGGTTTGCGATCGCCAAGAATAGACAGATACCACTCATTTCTTAATAATTTATCTAATGCCTGTTGACTCGGAGTTATATTTTGCGCCTCTTGATACACTTTATACATACCATATGCTGAAGCAGCTGTTGCTGTTGGTTCTGCCAAACCTCCCAACCACAACAACTTCCAACGATCCACATCAGACTGATTCAAATCAGAATAGGCTTTAATTGACTCAACAACTGCACTATCTGATAATGCATATAACGAATGAGCCGCACTCACCGCCATTATTGTCATAATAAATAATATATTTTTATAGTGATTCATTCTAGCCCCTATAACCAACCTAGCCCCTATAACCAACCTAGCCCCTATAACCAACACTAATATCACTATCAAACATAACAAAACAAAATAATACAACTCAACAAAAATTTCAAAATGAATAATTTTGATAATTTTTATATGCTGTCCAACCAGATCCCCAATTGCCTAAATTACGCAAGATTGTTAAGATTATTATGAAAAAATATGAAAAACTGTGAGGAAAAATATGAAAAAAATAATTCACTCCCCCATATTCTGGATAAGTACAACAATCATCTCGGGTTTTTTATATTACTTTTCTTTTCATTTTTTTCCTAAAACATTCCCTATGGTGAATCTTTCTATCACTATGAATCTTGAGCAAGCGCTTGCACACGCACAAACAATAACGCAACAAAACAACCTCGGTCCATCTGATTATCAAAGTGCAGCAACGTTTCACACGGATGAAACAACAAAAACATTTGTCGAGCTTGAGGCGGGTGGAAAAGATGCATTTGTTGCTATGATGAATGAAAAATTATATATGCCATACACCTGGAACGTGCGCCATTTTAAGGAATTTGAAAAAAATGAAGTTTTACTAAAATTTACTCCTGATGGCACCCCCTATGGTTTTATAGAAACACTATCAGAAGATATACCTGGAGTGAATCTTTCCGAACAGGAAGCAGAAAAAATTGCTCAAGAACATGCCGTATCAGTGTGGAATATTACTTTTGAACATTACAACCGCGTTGAAGCTTCTCTTAAGGAACAACCAAGTAAACGTATCGATCATACATTTGTTTACGAACGCACGGATACCACCATTGGAGAAGGTCTTTATCGCCTTAAAATCTATGTCAGTGGTGATAAAGTTACTGAAATAACACATTTTGTTAAAGTTCCCGAGGCTTTTTATCGTCGTTACGCACATATGCGTTCAGCAAATCATGGTATAGCTCTTGCTGCCACACTCCTCATGGGACTATTGTATATTCTCGGTGGTTGCGGCCTCGGTCTTTTTTTCATTTTCAAAAAACGCTGGCACATGTGGAAACAACCGCTTATGTGGGGCATTATTTTAGGCGGATCACAAGTGCTGACACAAATAAACTCACTGCCATCACGCTGGATGTACTATACCAGTGCATATTCATCCCACAACTTTCTTATTCAATTATTTCTTAGTTTTTTTACACATTTTCTTTTTACCGTGTGCGCAATGACCATTATTATCATGGCCGCAGAGAGTTTAACACGTTACGCATTTGGAAATCATCCCCAATTATGGTCACTCTGGATACCACGCAATGCCGCATCATATGCAGTACTGAGTAGAACATGGGGCAGTTATCTTCTTGTAGGATTTATGTGTGCATTTGTTGTTAGTTTTTATCTTATAACAACACATTATTTGGGTTGGTGGACACCATCGGATATACTCTTTAATCCCAATGTACTAGCTACCTACGCACCATGGTTTTCTCCTCTTGCACGGTCATTGAACGCCGGCTTTATGGAAGAATGTTTGTTCAGAGCCATACCACTTGCAGGCGCAGCAATCATCGGTAATCATTACGGAAAACGCAATTTATTTGTAGGCGTAGCATTCATAGTTCAAGCATTAATTTTTGGTGCAGCGCATGCAAACTACCCCACACAACCGTCATACGCACGCCTTATTGAACTTATAATTCCATCATTTATATTTGGTTTTACTTATTTGCGCTTTGGCCTACTGCCGGGTATTATTACTCATGTTGTATACGATCTTATCTGGTTTTCTATTCCTATTTTTGTCTCAACAGGATCAGATACGTTATTCTCAAAACTTATGATTATAATAATAGGTTCACTTCCCCTTTTAATCATCGCATATGCACGCATGAAACATGGTGGGTTGACTCTTTTTGATGAAAACCACATAAATATTCACTGGAAACCAGCAGAGACAGTAGCACAAATAACGACAGAACCTGTTACAGTTGAAAAAAATATCCCCCAAAAAACACATTTATTTGTAATCATCGCTACATGCGCAGCTCTTGTCGCTTTATTTTTTTCAACTCCTTTCACTCATGATGGAGTAATCATACATGAGACTCAACAAGAAATAGTTGAAAAAGCTGATATATTTCTCAAAAGCAAAAATATTCAATTACCTCAGCCTTGGCAAAAAATGCCACTCTTTTTTACAAGCTATACAACTATTCCATCGCTCTCTCAGCAACATATTTTTATGTGGCGTGAGGGAAAAAAAGAACTGTATCACAAACTACTCACTACTTATCTAGAACCTGCCCACTGGACAGTGCGCTACGCACAATTTGAAGGCGATTTAATTCAACGTACTGAAGAACATAAAATTGCGTTTTATGACACCACTCGCCATTATCATCAATTACCAGAATCATTAGAAGGCCCACAGCTCACACAGGAACAGGCACGCAAGATTGCTGATGAAACCCTCCAAACAAAATATAATCTCAGCAAAGCTGAGATTAATAATGATATTGAAGAAATTTCTGCACAAGAACAACAATTACCACACCGCAAAAACTGGTTCTTCATTTTTGCAGATAAAAATAGTTATCCACTTGAAAAAGGACAAGCTCGTATTAAAATCACCATTTCTGGTGATGAAGTCATTGATACCGCACGTTTTATTCATGTTCCAGAAGAATGGGAACGAACCGAACTTAACAAAAATCATAAACTCGGTATTATAGGTATTATTCGTTTGTTATTACTCGTGTTACTTTTTGTTATTGCCATTATGTACGCACATAAAGCAAATATCTCATATGCTATGTCTCCCAAATTGTTGTTATGTGTATTTCTTATCATTACACCATTACTCATCATAGATCTCATTAATTCCTGGCCATCAATTATCGGTGCTTTTAACACAAGTGAACCGTGGAACAGCCAGCTTTTTCAGCGTCTGGCAATGGCTTTTTTTGGTCTTTTTTTAAAAGCATTAAGTTTGTCATTTATTATGTCGTATTGCGTGCAACAACTAAAAACACGCAATCAATACTCAACTTCCACACTAATAACTGGTTACGGGCTAGGTATTATCATCGCAGCTTTCACTGCCATTGGACAAAAAATAATGCCCCATGCATACCCATTGTGGCCCAACTATGATCCTCTTTGCACTACAGTTCCATTACTTGATGCAATCATAAAATGTCTCATTGCATACGTTCAAACAACTGCATATTATTCATTATTTTTTATTGTTATTAACCAAGCAACACAGTATTGGCAAAAAAATAAATTACTTTTCAGCGTACTGTTGATATTGTGCGGCTTTTTGGTTCCTTTACAATCTCTTGAAGCACTGCCATTATGGCTGATCATTAATATATGTATTGGCATTATTGTATTGCTCATGTACATATGTGTCATTCGTTACAATAGTAGTATCTTACCGCTCACAACAGCATCTTTATTTATTCCCCATGTCATAAAGCAAGGAATATTTAATGTTTATCCATATGCATGGCTTGCCGCAATTATTAATGTATGCATTATTATAGGTATTAGTTTTATATGGTTTAAAACATTACATAAAAAGGATTTTCAATGAAGAAATTACCTGTTGGTATACAAACATTTTACCGTCTCATCAGTGAAAATTGTCTATATGTCGACAAAACAGCTCTTATTTATCAATTAGTAACTGAAGGCTCATGCTACTTTTTATCTCGACCACGACGTTTTGGTAAATCACTGCTTGTTTCAACGTTAGAATCATTATTTTCTGGTGATAAAGAATTATTTAAAGGCCTTGCTATCGATTCATTGCCTTATGAATGGAAACAATATCCAGTAATTGTAATATCATTTGCAGATATAGAAGGTAAAACACCAGAAGAATTAGATAAAAATATAAAAATTTATTTACAACGAATTGCCCAAAAACATAATATTCTTCTTGACCAAGCTGCTTCAACAGGACAAATGTTACAAGACCTTATAATACAGCTTGCGCAAGAAAATCCTGTCGTTCTTCTCATTGATGAATATGATTATTCTATCTTGCGACATGTACACAATCCTGATATGGCTAACAAAATACGCGAAATTCTCAGAAATTTTTACGGTGTCATTAAAGGACTTGATAAGTATCTCAAATTTGTATTACTGACTGGCATAAGCCAATTTTCAAAAACATCACTATTTTCGGGGCTTAATAATTTAGAAGATATTAGTCTATCACAAGAGTATAACGCATTGTTAGGCTATACTCGGGATGAAATCATTCACCATTTTGCTCAACATCTTATTTCTACCGCACAAAAAACAGAGACTTCCGTTGAGTTATTATTAGACGATATAACGCAATGGTACGATGGCTACCGTTTTACTCGTGCAGAAAATTCTCTCAAAATGTACAATCCATTTTCTGTTTTGTTATGCCTTAAAAAAAGTGAATTTGCTAACTATTGGTTTGAAACAGGAACCCCTACATTTCTTATTAATTTGTTCAAGGAAAAAAATTATCCCATACAAGATTTTGAATCTATCGAAGCAACTACAGCAGAACTGAAACAATTTGAAGTAGACAACATTAATCTTAAAACGCTTCTCTTTCAAACAGGGTATCTTACTATAAAAAAATACAATAAAGATTCCGATGTCTATACATTAGGATTTCCCAACAAAGAAAATACGCGTTCATTAGTTGAATATATTTTCGCATCTATGACAGAGGTTTCTAGCACATACTTGTATAATACCGCCGCTGCGTTGAAAAAAATATTCGATAAGCATCTTTATGAACAGCTGGAACCTGTCCTTACACAACTATATGCCGCTATTCCTTATACCATACATATAGACCAAGAGCGGTATTATCAAACAATTTTTTATACAGCTTTAAAAATGATTGGTGCACATATTATTGTTGAACAAGCAACAAATGTAGGCTGTATGGATGCTATTTTAGAAACGAAAGATACTTATTTTATTATAGAATTTAAAATTAATAAACCTGCACACAAGGCGCTAGAGCAAATTAAGAAAAAAAAGTATTATCAACCGTATGAAATGCAAGGTAAAAATATCGTATTAATTGGTATTTCATTTGATACCACTCAAAAAAATATCAGTGGAATTGAACATGAAAAGTATTGTTAATTGATTACACCGTATAATATGTTATTGCCACTATCATAAACAAACCTATCACACCCATTATTTGTACGGCGGTAAAATATGAATTACCATTATCCTCTTTTTGTAGTGTAAAATCCTTAACAATTTTAACAAAAAAAGGTTGATATTGGTGTGGATAGCTCCGTAAATTCAGTATAATATCATTCTCATTTTTTACCTTTTTAATGATATCTGCATAATCAAAACCGTTCTGGTCTGACCTACTTAGTCTCTCTTCGATATGTGCTTCATAAAATTTTACAGGATAATAATGCAAATAATATTCATTGTTTGCACCTTGTATTGCACATTTAACTACTATACCTGTAGCATCTTTACCATTGCGATCATTTTTAACTAACAATGCTTCAATAACAGGATCACCTTTTTTTGGTTGACTATCGCATAAATTTACGGCACCTACATAGGCGTTATATGGTATCATACTTTTCAATATTTGTTTGTTCAAGAACATCTTAGTCAACAGTCTTTCATCTGCTGTTACCAATGTTTGAAATTCATTCTGCATTCCCCAAGCATTCTGAAAATTTATAGAAATAACTAAACACATTAAAGTAAATATTTTTTTCATGGTTTTTATATTTTTGTTAGTAAATTATACATCGCATAGCTTATCTACAGTAATTTCTAAGTTTTTCAATTGTGTTTGAATCTTTTGTTTTCTAGTTTCTGGAAAATATTCATTTTCTTTACCGCCCAAGCATCCACAATAACGCCCTCCCTCTACACTAGCTGGTAAAAAACCAGGTTTTTTAGCATTTTCTCTGATATTGATATAACCAGGTAAAGCTCCATGTGCTATTAATATCCCATAAATAACCTCTAAAGATGCTACCTTTTCCAATTGTTTTTTAGGGTTTCTTGCCGCTCCCATTTCCTGAAACTCAAGCGGGTGCTTGAGATAATAATCAAGATAATTAACATTAGCACCATGTTGTATCAATGCTTTAACAAGCTCTGCATTTTTGTTGCAACAAGCAATATGCAAAGCCCTTGAATAATATGCATGACCAAGCCAGGGTTCTTGGCCGTAATTTGGATGATGATATAGCATGATTCATTAAGCTTGGCAGATGGGGTGAAAAGTTAATTCTGCAGCTTGAAATAAGTCTTGGTTGCAT